>WBZO01004969.1_pt1 | contig 13888 bp, 22 predicted proteins | sample 5204261 | NCBI WGS metagenome assembly WBZO01 (sample SAMN12412400, study PRJNA552823) | activated sludge metagenome | isolation source: activated sludge from anammox sidestream of wastewater treatment plant... | place: USA: North Carolina | collected 2017-09
GCGATGGCCACGCTCCATCCATCCTCGTTATAGCCGGTCACCCCCAGCGCGGCCGCGATGGCCGCCGTGTACGCCTCCGGCAGCTCTCCCCTGCCCCCACCCGCCTTGACCTGGTCCGTTTTCACGGAAATTGGTGCATCTTTTCTCGGCTCATCCTCCTGCAATCGCGCCAAAAACCATTCTGGCAGCGCCGCAAGCGGTGTTTCCGGCCACACCTCCCATGTGTACGCCACTCCTGACGGATGAATGCTCGGTGGCGCCGCCACATAGCCCCCATCTGCCCGAATGTCCACCTCCGGCAGGTCATCCCACTTTTTCGCGCTGTTCGGCACCCGGAACCCCGGGTGCTGGAAATAGAAGTGCCACCCCCGCCGGCTGCGCACAGTCGGTGTATAGGGCAGGCCCCCCGCCGCCTCGATCGCCTCCATCCCCTCGATGGAGTCCACCTCGATAATGACCAGGCCGCTCCCCGCCCCTGTCGTGATTGCCACGTTCATCCGCGGCGCCTTCTTCAGCCAGGCGCTGACCTCCTCCTCAGTGGCCATCCGCTCCCGGAACGGTTCCCAGGTATGCCCCCCCCCGCCGGGCTTTTCCGGCAGCACCGACGCCAACGGAATCTTGTCCCGCGGCTTCAGCGGGAAGAACCGCCATCCCCGCTCCCGGTAGGTCGCCAGGGCGGTCTCCAGCTCAGCTCTGTATTCTGCTGCTGTTTGGTTCATCAACTGTCGCCTTCGCGGCTCATGCCGCGGTCATTCGCAGGGTATAGGGGCCCCCCACTGTCTGGAGGCCCCTCAGTTCGCCTGAAAGCCCTAGAACGGGATGTCCTCGCCCTTCATCTCTTCAGGCGCGGTCGGGTTCTCATGCTGCCCCTTACCCCCACCCAGGAACTTGACTTCCTTCGCCGTGACCTCCAGCGTGGCCTGGGCCTCCCCCTCTTTGTCCAGCCAGGCGCTCGCCTTGACTGTCCCGATCACCAGCAGGCCCTTCCCCTTCGTGACCCACTGGTTGACCGTTTCCGCCAGCTTTCCCCAGCAGGTCACGCGGAACCAGGTGGTCTCCTCTCGCTTCTCTTTTGAGTCCCCCTCCCCCACCGTCCAGGTCTGGGTTACCGCCAGCGAAAAATCACATACAGCCTGCCCCCGCTGCGTGTACCGCATCTCCGGGTCCCGCCCCACATACCCTGCGATGACTACCTGCTGGAACATGCTCTCCTCACTCTCTCCTCGAAGATCCACTGGTTGACCCACACCCACCCGGCCGCCAGCAGCCGGTCTCGCTCTTTGTTCCCACTGGCGTCCACCCGCACCCGCCTGACCTCCCCGGTCCAGCAGTTGACGAGCTCGTAATACTTCCGACACTGCTTGAAGACGCCCATCGCCGCCTCCCCCCGCCATATTCAGGTTGGTCCATTGGACCGCCCCGATCCCCGCCTGGCCGCCTGGATGCCCGCGCGACCGCACGATAATCGCGCTTCCCCCCCGGCTCCCGCCGGAAGAGTGCCCTTAACGAACAGCGACCGTCGAGCCGTGCGGTTATCCTCCCGCCGTGCCCCTCTACCCCGCTCCAGGCGGGGACCGGTGCCCCCCCTACCCTCCGCCGTCAGGACTTGCTGACAATGGGTTTCAACCCATTGCCCTTCGCCCGCTCCTCTTTCGTCGGCGTGACCCGCCCCGCGCACAACGACCGGTGCAGCCACTCCCTGCCACACTGGACGCAGCGGTACACCTCATACGCATACAGGCTGCCGTGCTCTTCTCGTGTCATGGCGTCCACCCGCACCAGCCCGTGGTCCTTCCCGCACTTTCCACACTTTGTCACCATGCCCCTACCCCCCACTGCCCGGCCATCGGGCGATACTCCCGCTAGAACGGAATGGCGTCGTCCACGTCCAGAAACTCTACGAACACGGTCAGCTCTACCCCCCCGTAAGTGTCGGGGATATCCCGCAGGAAGCTGTTCACGATCCGGTGCGGCCGCGTCAGCCCGTTCAACCAGCTCAACCCGCCCACGTGGTACCGGAGAGGGGTGGTCACCGCCTGGCTCTCCTCTGGCTCTTCCACAGTCCCCCCCCCATCCAGCCTTATCCACGGCTGCGGGACGAACGGCGCGCCCCCCAGTGCTTCAGCCGCCAGACACGCCTCCCCCACCGCCGCCCACCCATGCTCGCTGGAGACATTCCACGTCTGGCGGAGAGGGAAATTCTCGGAGTTCTCCTCCCAGTCGTCATACCCCTCCCCATCCGGCATCATCGCCACATCCAGCCCCACCTCCAGCTGGTAATCACTGGCGCGGTTGCCCCAGCGATGGAACCGCAACCCCGGCAGCTCTGCGACCAGGGCATCCAGGCCCCGCCACGAGGTGATGGTGATCCCCAGGGTCTCTCGGATTTTGTCCTCCACCCATGCCCGGTAGCTGATGAGGGCCTCCATCTCTTTGGCCTGCATCCTCCGCTGCCGGTCCTCCTCCATCTCCTGCAGGTACCGGTTGAACTCCCGCTGGGCCTCTACCGCCCGCTGCCACAAGGCCGATTTCTCCGCCACTTTCTCGCTCACTTTGCCCATCCTTTGTCTAATCGCCGGTGGTCGCCGGCAGTCTCACGGTCCCAACTTCCCCGCTGGCGCGGAGAAGAACCTCCGCCATCAGCACGCCACCCTCTGCCCCCCGCTGCCCGATGTATCGCCGCGTCACCTCCTCGTTCTTATGCCGCAGCAGCCGGCTGATCTGCCCCATCTCTGCCCCCGCGTCATGCAGCAGCCCCGCCACCGTGGCCCGAATATCGTGCGGGCTGACCCTCCCCACCCCCGCCTGGATACCCGCTTCCCGCGTCATCCGGTAGATGCTGGAAGTCCCCACCCCCGCCTTGTCGAGGGCGCCGCCCTTCCATACCCTGCGGATCAGCGCCCCTTCCTTCGGGCAGTACGTCCCCCACAGTTCCAGCGCCTCCTCCAGCACCGCTGGAACCACGACCGGGTCATACCCGCCGCCCTTCCCCCTCACCGCCAGAACCAGCCTCCCCCCCTGCCGCTGAAGGTCCTCCCACCGCGCCTTGCACACTTCCGCCTCCCGCAGCCCCAGCGCGCCCAGGAGTAGTGCGACCACCCGGTTCCGCGCCTTTGCCACGGGGCTATCACCCCCCTGCATCGCGCCCACCCACGCCTGCAGCTCGTCCAGGCTGAGCCATCGCCGGCCCCGCCCCGCCTTGCACGCCAGCCGTGGCGTTTCCACCTCCAGCACCAGCGCCAGATATTCATCCCGCCCCAGCCCCCCCCGCATCCGCCTGGCCTTCGCCGCCTTCGTGATGGCCGCCCTCGCCTGGCCGATGGAAGCGCGGCTGTACCCGGTCCCCGCCAGGCCTTCCAGCCATTCTTGGGCGCTCCACGCGCTGTAGTCCCCCCCTGCCGCCTCGTAGAGCCTCACCCATCTGCTGTATGCCCGTGCCGTGTGCGTGTTGTTCACCAGGTCCATGTCCGCCGCGCCTCCTCGCGCCCCAGACAACAAGGGGGCAGCCCCCCACTGCCCGGACTGCCCCCTCCCCCCTATGATTCTGAGTTGCTGCCGTTCGGCCCCACGCGCTCCGCCAGCTCCTGGTATCCCAGCTCCAGCGCCGTCATCACCACCAGGTCCCCATCCACCTTGGCCACCGCGCGCAAAACACGCAGGACCTGCCCCAGCTCCCGGTCCGCGTCGTCCATCGCCTGCTCCGCCGCCCGGACCTGCCCCTCCAGCGCCGCCACGCGCTTCGCCAGATAGCTGACCGCCAGTGTTGCCTCGACCTCGTTCACGCTCACAACCCTCCTCATTGATTGCATCCTCCCCCGTCTTGGGCTAAACTGCTGACTGCATATCCAGTGGTTAGGAGACCCCCTCCGTCGATGTCTGAGCTCACCCTCGCTGAAAGCGTGGCTCGTTTTCTGCTTGTCGACCGCGCCCCCGCCACTACCACCACCTACCGCCAGGACCTGGAGGGGCTGGCCCGCTCCATCGGGGCCGACCGCCCCCTCGCCGCCATCACTGCTCAGGACATCCAGGCCCACTTTTCCCACCTGCGGAGCCGGACCACCCTCTACCCCGACCACCCCCGCCGCCCCTCTGTCCACGCCCCTCTGTCAGATGCCACCCTGACCCGAAAGCTCAAGACAATTTGCTCGTTTTTCCACTGGTGCGTGCGTTGTGGCCTCCTGCGGGCCTGCCCCTCCGATGGGGTGGCCCTCCGCCGCTATGAACGCCCCCTGGGCACCGACCGGGCCATCTCCGCCGAGGAGCTGGCCGCCATGCTGGCCTATGCCCGCACCAAGCGCTGCCACGCCCTCCGTGACTACGCCATCCTGCTCTTTCTGGCCGATACGGGCTGCCGCGTCGGGGGCTGCCGGACCCTGTCCCTCGATACCCTTGACCTCCCCCCCGGTCACTGCCCACCTCGACGTATAGATCACCGATTTCGCACCCCAGCCAGGTCGCCCAGGTCTGCATGGTTCGCATCGTAGGATTTGTCGCCCGGTCATTGATGTAATCGTATACGGTCTGCCGGCCCATCCCCGTCTGCTCACTGATGTCAGCGATAGTGTACTTTCGCCCATCCCTGGCCTGCTTTTCCATCAGTCGCTGAAATACCAGCAGCTTCACTCGCTTCCGCACCCCCGCCTCCTCTGCTGCCCCCCCTCACCCACAAAAACAGTATACCATAAATAATCCATACTATGCAAGGCTTTCTTGCTGGTCTTGAGTCATTTGCGTCTTATGTTAGAATATTCGTACCATTCAGTCATTCTTCAGGAGAGTGCCCCGTGTTCTACCGTCTGGTGTTCGCCCTGGCCGTCATCATTCTCCTCATCCCCCTCCCCCTCGCCGCCCAGGACCTTGTCGAAGATTGCACCACCGACATGCTGGCCGAGCAGCTCACCCGCTTCGACCAGCTCCTGGCCGATGCCTCCGCCGCCCTCGAAGAGGATGACCCGATTGCCGCCCTGGATACGCTCACCTTGCTTCGTGCTCATCTTGCCACCCTGGATGCCACCTGCTGGGGATTTGTCTTTGAGGATGACGCTGCGACTGTGCTGGGGCCTGTATACCTCCCTGTGGGCCTCTACCGGGTCACCGTCACCACGCCTGGCTTCTTCATCGCGGATACTGAAACGTTGTCGGGGACCTGCGGCCCCGCTGGCTGGGGTGGTTTATTCAACATCACCAGAGATCGTGCCACCACTGGCGCAGAAACCGTGTTCCGCGTGGAAGAACCCTGCACCTTCCTGATCCTCACCTCCAACGTCAGCGAACCCTACACGCTTTCCTTCGAGGCCCTCACGCCCTGAGACAAAACAGGGGGGATGGCCGCCGCCTGGCTGCTCTCCCCCCCTGTCCGCCGGCCTGCACCGGCCCTATCTGACTTGCTTGTCGTGCCCCAGGTTAAGCCGCTCCGGGACCACCCACCGGTATCCCCGGTACGCGCCCTGGCTCGTCACGAAAGCAGTCCCGCTGCCCAACACCGTGAGCAAAATGAAGTTAAGCAATGGCCGTACGGCCCCGTAGACCTGTGCCAGTTGGTCAAACTGCTCCGGTGGCAGGGTATTCACCAGGGCCACCAGGGCCCCGCTGAACACGCTCAACCCCACCATCACCATCGTCTTGCGTTCGGAGCTCAGCTCGTGCCCGAACTTGAACAGCACCCCGGCGATGAACATCCACAGGATGCCCGCCAGGACACTCGGCACCAGCAATCCATCGAATACTTCCGGTAGCATACCCCCACCTCCTGCCTTCACATCATCACGAAAAACTGCAACTCGTCCGCTTGGTGGCACGCCCCGCCCCGCACTGGGTTTAACCCATTTCGGGGGGGGACCTATGCCGGACGAGGCGTGCCCATCACATCGACCGCGGCTCCTCCGGTCCGATCCACGATACGTTCCAGGCGCTCCATCAGCGTGTTCAGCACGATCCCGTAGGCCCCTGCCTCCGCCTCCGCTTTCGTCGCCTGTTTCTCTGCCGCCTTCAGCCGGGTCTTCAGCTCATCAATAGAGGTCCCCTTCTGCCCCAGCTCATCATGCAGGCGCTGCTGCTCCGCCCGGAGCCCGTCTATCTCTGCCTGCATCTGGGCCCGTTCACTCGCCCACTGCTGTTGGCCGGCCTCATACGCCTTCTCCAGCGCCTCGATCGCCAGTTGTTTCTGGTCGTTGGCCTGCTCCAGGCTCCGCACCCGCTCCGTCAGCATCCGCACCTGCTCGATGGCCGTATCCCGCTCCCCCTCCAGGGCGTGCAGCCGGTTGTAGAATTTCCCCAGTTTGTCCCGCATATCGCAAACCAGGGCCCGCTCATCCTCATCCGCCTGCTGGGCCTTCTTCAGCATGGCCTTGGTCGCCTCGTTACGCAGCGCGAACGCGGCCACGAGGACCCCGACCAGCATCACCAGCACTTCATTCAGTCCGATTTCCACCCGCCCCCCCCCCCCGCCGTCAGACAATGGGTTTCAACCCATTGTGCCTACAACAAATACTTGATCACGTGCTTCCAGACCTGCAGCTCCTGCCGCTGGGTCACCACCAGCGTCCGCACCACCGCCTTGACCTGCGTCGTGGTCAGGGTATCCCACACATCCAGGTACCCCTGCAGCTCCGCCTGCCGGTCGTCGATCGCCGTCAGCAGCTCGTCCGCGCTCAGCTTGCCCAGCGCCTTCTCGTCCTGCGCCTGCTCCTCCGACGTCAGTGCCCGCGGTGTGTACGCCGTCGGCTGCCCGTCCGCCCCCACCTGCACGAACCGCCAGTCTCCGCCCCACCCCGGCAGCCCCTGCACCAGGGCCTGGTACGCTTCCGGCGCCATGTCTACTTCCACCACCTGCGCCCCCGCGATCGGCGCCACATCCACATGCCCCTGCCCGTACCCGACCAGGTACCCGCCGCTGTCTCGAATGACGTACACGTTTCCCCCCTCCGCCTAAATAGGCACCACGATCAGTCGTATGGCATTCACGACTGTCGTATACGAGCCACTGTTCGACTTCACGACAGCCTCGACAATGACCTCGCTGGTCCCCGTGAGCAAGGAGGCCAGGTCGCCGCTTCGCACTCGGGTCGGGGTGGTGCCCGCCACCGATATTTCAGAGCCGCTGACCTCGCTCCCCCCCACCCGCAGCTTCGCATAAGTCGTCCCGCTCGCATTGCTGGAAGACATCACGGCCTCAAGATACACCGTGGAGGCCCGGGCGATATTGGCCGGGATCAAGTACAGCCAGGTACTACCCGCTGTATACGATGTAGCCGTATACGAGAGACCACTCGTGTTAAGGTCATACACGATCGGCCGCTTGTAGAACGCCTCCACGCACCAGATGTTATCTGCCACCGGCTGCAGGTAGGTGCTCACCGCCACCAGGTCCCCGGTGGAAATCGTCGTCAGTAAATTGCTGTTCCAGGTTGGCATATCCTGCTCCTAGTACCCGGCCACCGTCGTCTGGCCGGCTTCGCTGTACCCCGCTACCCCCGCCCGCCAGAACTTGTTCGCCTCGGCCGGCTCCAATGTCCACGTCGTCTCATGCACCTTCAGCCCCTGCTTCAGGCTGTGTGCTTCCCCCAGAATGAAATACTCCCGGTCCGCGGCGAGCTGCGTGTCCACCACCCGGATCCGCTGCCCCATCGTCCAGGCCACCATCTGCCCCTGCCGGGTGCTGTCCCGGGCCGCCACGGAGAGCGCCGCGATCTCCCCCCGGGGAGTCTTCCGTCGGCTCAGCTCGTAATCCGCAATCGACCGCGCGAAGTCCGCGTTGTCCAGGATGTTCGGCTCGATCCGCATCTCCCGCAGTCCATACGTCGTGATGCTCAGGGCGTCGCTGCTCACCAGCTCCTGCTCGTTGTACGTCGTCAGCGCCTGTCCCTTCACTGTCACCGCCGTGACGTTCGCCCCGGCCGCCCCCCCGGTCACCGTCAGCGTGGCGCTCCGCGCGTTCGCTTCCCAGTCCCCCACCGTCAGGTCCCCCGTGTACGCCAGGCTCCCATCCCCCGTGTTCGGCTGGATCACGTTCTGCGCCGTGACCTCTCCCCCCCGCGCCTCGTCGGAGAACTGCGGCCGGAAGGTGAACTCCTCCCCGTCCCGCACGAGCTGCGCCGCGTCCAGCTGCCACAGCGTCGCCGTGCCCGCGCTGGCTGACCGCGGCTTGCACACCGCCACGATCCGGTTCCGCATGGCCGCCCCGTACCGGTAGTCCATCCCCAGCACGCCGCTGGAGATCGTCCCCCCCACGCTGTTGATCAGCAGCAGGTGGTGCCGGTTCCAGAAAACGGCCTTTCCCTCCCGGTCAAAAAAGAAGTGCCCCCGCTCCGCCTCGACCAGGTCGCTCACCACCTGCCAGGCGCTCACGTTGTCCAGGTCCACCCACGCAAACGTCGTCTTGCCCGTCTCGAATGTATACGCGCTGCTTGCCTCAGACGCCCACGTGGTCACCCCCGCCTCGCTCTTGCCCTCGATTCCCGCCAGCCACGCCTTATCCAGCGCCGGCGGATACTGCACCTTCCCCATCACCTGCGCCAGCACCTCATCCGCCGTGACATCCGTCTGCAGCGGCAGGTGCACCACCGTCTGCTCGAAAAACTGCTTCGCCCCCACCCCCGTCAGCGTCGTCGTCAATGCCCCCGATACGCCTGGCGCCGGCTGGATCTCGTCCACCCACCCCCGCCAGTGCGTCGTCGTCCCGCCGGAAACGCTGCGGATCAGCATGTTCCGCTGCGGCACCAGGCTCCCATAGTAGGGCCCCCCGCTGTATTCGGGGCTGAACCGTTTGTCCAGGTTGTTCAGCGTGAGCTGCGCCCGCTGCTCGTGTGCCAGCAGGCCATACGGCTCCTTGATGCCCAGCTCCCACTCCGCGTCGAGCACATACGCGGTGATATCCTCCCCCGCGTCGCTGAAGTCCCCGTCCTGGTTCCAGTCCACCAGGAACTGCCACTCTACCATGCGCCCCACCCCCGCCAGACAAGGGGCTCAAACCCCTTGTCGATCATGACAGGATGCCTTATCCCTGTCATGCCGAGTCCCTCGCCGCCCGCTTCACGAGCTGCAGCAGCTCGTACGGGTTGCTGCCATACGCCGTCAGGTTCACCACCACCTGCTGCCCCCCGCCGCCCACGCGCGGGTTAATCCGCCCGTTCGCGCCCGGGATGAACAGCTCCGGCCCGCTCTCCCCCACGATGTACGCGCTTCCCCGCTGTACCTGCCCACCCACCGCGCGCCCCGCGCCCGCCACGCCGCCCAGGTTGTAGAAGTCCGCGTTGACTCCGCCGGCCGTGCCCGCCACGCCGCCCACATAGGTCGGCGCGCTCGTCCCCGTCAGCTCTCGCAGCTTGTCAATCACGCTCTGGATGGCATTAATCACCGGCTGGATCGCGCCCATGACCGCGCCGAATACCGACTCGAACGCCCCCTGGACCCCCGCCAGAATATTCCCAATTCCCGCACCGATATCCTGGATAATCTGCCAGAACCGCTGTACCCCATCCTCCACCAACTGTCTGACCTTATCCCACAGGATGCCCACGAAATCCAGGAACGGCTGCCACCCCGCCAGGCCCTCCGCGATATTCGGCAGCTCAAACCCCGTGATTCGCTCGATCAGCGTGATCACTGTGTCCGCCGCCCCGCTCAGAAACCCGCCCAGCGCGTTCCCGATGCCGGTCAGCCCCTGCCCGATCAGGTCCAGCCCTCCCTCAAAATCCCCCTGCGTCAGCGCAATCAGACCTTCCACTAGCCCTGTCACGCTGGGGAGGAGGGTATCGCCAATAGTGATGCCAATATCCGTCAAGTTGTTCTTCAATCGCTGGAACGTCGCCGCTGCCGTGGCGTTGCGCGTCTCCGCCTCCGTCACCAGAGCCGTGTTCTCTTCCCACCCCGTCGCCGCGATATCCAGGGCCGTCCCCACGCCCTCTGCGTTGCCGGCCAGCCGGCGGAGGGTATCCTCCACCCGGATCCCGCTTAGCCCCAGCTCATCCAGCGCCAGGATTTGCTCTTCCGCGGACATTCCCCCCAGCGCCGTGATGAACTCCTGCAGGGCAGCCGTCGGATTCTCCCGCCAGTTGGCCGCGAACTCGTCCGCCGATTTCCCGGACACCGCCGCGAATGCCGCCAGCTCGCTGCCCCCACCGGCCACCGCCGTGGTGATAGCGTTGATCGTCTGGGCCATCGCCGTGCCGCCGGCCTCCGCCTCGATGCCCACGCTCTTCATCGCCGCAGAAAGTCCCAGAATATCCGGGACGCTCATGCCCGCCCCGGACCCCGCCGCCGCCAGTCGCATGGCCAGCGTCAGGATTTCGCTCTCCGTCGCCGCGGAATTGTTGCCCAACGCCACCAGCGCGCTGCCGAATTCATCAATATTGGAGAAGTCCATCCCGACGATGTTCGCGAACCGGGCCGACATCGTGGCCGCTTCTTCTGCCCCCAGGTCGGTCGCCATCGTCAGCATCGCGATGGTGTTCGTAAACCCCAGGATATCCTCGTTGGCCACCCCCAGCTGCCCGGCCGCTTCCGCGATGGCCGCCAGTTGGGTGTGCGCGTTCTCCAACCCCGAGGCCGGGCCTCCTGCCGTCGCCAGGTCCCGCAGTCCCGCTTCCAGCACCGCCAGCTCTTCGTCCGTGCCATCCACCGTCTTGCGCACGCCGGCGAAAGCGCTCTCCCACTGCGTGGCCGCCGCGATGCTGGCCGTCCCCACCGCCAGGATGCCGCCTGCCACCGCCGTCGTCAGCGAGAGCCCCAGCCGCCCCAGGGCGCCCCGCCCCCGATTCGTGAATCCATTCAGGCTGCCTTCCGCCTGGTTCATCCCCCGCGTAAAGGCGCCCGTGTCGGCGCTCAGCACCGCCTGCAAACTAGCGATTGTCGATGGCATCGTTTACCTGCTCCCCAACTGCCTCCGCACCAGTGCCCCGTACACCACCGGGATCATCGCCGCGTCAGCCACACCCAGTTCCCGCACCTGCTCCGGCGTCCACCCCGTGAGGTAGCACAGGTACAGGTCCTCATACCGCAGGCCATCTCCCGGGTTGCACAGCCCCTCCGTTTCGATAGCCTCCCACCCCATCCCCATCTCCAGGAACAGCATCAGCCCCTGTCTAGCTTTTGGACTGTGCCTTTTCCCGCGCCTCCACCACATGGTTGCTCAGCGCTTGCCAGTCCTCAATCCCCATGCTCAGGTACGTCTCCGGGTCCGCCGGGTCCTCCCCGTCAGGCAGCGCCACCACGATCCGGCACATCACCCCGATCTGCGCGTCCACGTCCGCCGCCTTCACGCTGAACTCCCGGAACTCCCGCAGGCTCAGCCGGTTCCAGTCCACCTTGACCAGTCCCATGTCCATCCCCTCCTCCTCGCTTTCAGTCCTGGGGGAGGTCTCCCTCCCCCGTCTCACACACCTGTCTCACCTACCAGGTCGCCGTATCCACGTCGAACAGCACCGTCCCGCCGTTCGGCCCGAACTCCACCGTCCGCTTGATACCGTCCGCGTACGGGATCTCCAGCGGCCGGCTCTTGACATACGCCAGGAACCCGCCCTTGGGCATCCCCGACGCCGTCCCCCGCGGCCCAAAGAGGACTGTCCCCTTGTTGCCCGGGACCAGCTTGCTCCACTGCACCGTCCCCCCGCTGACGAAAAACGCCTCCAGCGAGAGCCCCAGCACCCGCGTCGTCGGCTCCTCATGCACCACGTCATCGTCTGACGCGGTCAGGTCCGCCGTGTTGATGCTGTCTTCCACCGAAATCGTGGTGTAGTTATCCAGGCACAGCGGGTACGACCCCCCTGCATACTGCCACACCACTTCGGCGTCTTTCCCCACATACTTGACGACTGCCATCCTGCACCTCCGCTACCCGGTAGCCTTATGTAGCCGAATCCTGTACATCGCCCCCTGCTGGTACACCTGAATCCCCTCTACGTTCTCGACGAGCTGCCACATCGCCCCCCGCCGGACCTCCGCCGTGGTCGTCCAGCCCGTCACCGTCAGGGTCTTCGTGTGCAGGGCCCCCCGGATGGCCGCGTCTATCGCGCCCGCCTGGGCGTTCGACGTCGCCAACCCTACCACCCGGTACACCACTTCCATGTCATCAAGCCGGGTGCTCTGCTGCTCCTCGCCCCCGCCCTGGAAGCCGAAAATCACATACGGGTATGCCGTGCCTCCCGGCGCCTGGATCAGATAAATCTTCGTGCTCACCAGTGCCGTCAGCGCCGACGTCCCGCTCAGGATGCTATAGAGTGCCGTGTTAACCGCCAGTATCGACATCCCTCACCCTGCCCCCACCCGCCATAAGTCCTTACAGAATGTCCTCAATAATCTCTTTGAAGATGTCCGGCATCTCCTGCCGCAGCCGCTCCGTCGCCGGCACCATCCACGGCCTGGCCCCCATGCCCGTCGACCCCACCTCCAGCAGCAGCCCGTATTCGACCTGGTCCTCCACCGCCCACGTCCCCGGCCGCAGCCGCTTCGCGTGGATGCTGTCGCTCAACGCCCCCGTCAGCACCCCCGGCGGCCCGCCCACCGGCCCCGGACTTTCCGTGCTCCAGTGCTCGTCAATATCCGCCACCAGCCACTCCGCCAGGTGCCGCACTGCCTCGTCCGGCGTCTGCAGCTCGCTCCGCAGCTCCTGCAGCTTCTCCACGTCGATCACGAACCTCACTACACCCGGCATTTTTCCACCGCCCGGTGTTCTTCCACCGCCCTCACTGCCTCCCAGATACGGTCCAGGCCCCCCTCCCGCCAGCTCAGGGTCACCGTGGTCCTGCTCCACTGCGTCCGCAGCGCCCCGGCGATGACCGTCTCCACCACCGCCCGCTCATCCGCCGTCGCCTGCGCCGCGTCCAGTCGGTCCTCGACCTGCCACATCACCGGGTAGATCCCGTCCGACTTCAGCCACACCTCAATCGTGCCGCCCGCGGCCATCACGCCACCACCGCTATCCGGCACCGCCGGGTCACCGGCCAGTTCTCCGCCGTGTGCACCTCCGCGATCTGGTACGTCGTCCCATCCACCACCACCACCCGCCCCGCCGCCACCGGCGCGTCATACGGGACCGTCAGCGTGTAATACGTGGTGTGCGATTCCTTTGCCCCGTCCGCCTCCGTCCGGCTCTTGGCCGGCATCGCGTCCATCCTGCACGCCACCGTCGCCAGCGTGGACAGACTCTCCGTCCATCCCCCTGCCCCGTCGTTCGTCGACGTGATCGCCTTGATGATGCAGCTCCCCGGCAACAGCTGCTCCGCCTGTGCCCGCATCCGCGTCAGCGCGTCCGTCGTCAGCCCCAGTCGGATCATCCCACCCTCCGGTTCGCGTCCGCCCGGAACATCTGGGCGCTCCCCATCCCCGCCAGCGCCTCCAGCTCTTCCGCCATCTGGATGCAGTGCTCGTACGCCTGGCTGGCGTTCACCCGGTGCCCGTCCGTGGACCAGTCCACCTCCGCCGCGTAGTAGCTCGCCTTCTGCCGCCACACCCGCGCCGCAGCGCGGTTCAGGTCATACGTCCGCCCGTTCAGGTACCTGGCGCTCCCCGCCTGGTCCGCCCCGAACGTGATCACCCGCCGGTCCCAGTCCACGCTGTACAGGCTGGTCCCCTGCGTCATCCCCACCTCGTCCGTCACCCGCCAGTACGCCGTCCCGCTGGTCGACCGCTCCCAGCGCGTCCCTGCCGGGATAGCGTAGTCGTAATAGAACGTGGTACCCCCGATCAGGCTCGACACCGGCTCCAGCCGCAGCATCCGCCACGTATACCCCGCCCGGTCCAGCTCCGCCTGAAGCTGCGCGTCCGTCCAGTAGGTCACCCCCACCAGCGTGTAGTCCGCCGTCCCCGCGTGCGCCAGTCCCCGTAGCTCTGACAGGAGATCAGTCATCCCTGCTCGCGTCATCGCCTGCCTCCCATTACTCGCCTTCCGGCG
>WBZO01004970.1_pt1 | contig 13888 bp, 10 predicted proteins | sample 5204261 | NCBI WGS metagenome assembly WBZO01 (sample SAMN12412400, study PRJNA552823) | activated sludge metagenome | isolation source: activated sludge from anammox sidestream of wastewater treatment plant... | place: USA: North Carolina | collected 2017-09
CGCGCGGCAACACCCGGGCATCGCAAAAACGACGTGGGCGCGAACCTCCGGCTGCCGGCTCGCGCCCACCCCTGCTGGTCGGCGTCCGCCACGGCCGGCGGCCCGCCGCCGCCCTCAGAACGTGTGAAGCAATCGGCCGCGCCCGGAAGGCACGCCAGGAAGCGCGCGGGCGAGGCGCAAAGCGCAGCCATATCGGCCGATATGGCGAGCATTTGCAACGAAGCACGGGCGCTTCCTGGCGTGCAAGACGGGTGCGGCCGATTGCTTCACACGTTCTCAGGCCTTCTTCGGCCGCTTCGCGCCGTATTTCGAGCGCGCCTGTTTACGATCCTTCACGCCCTGCAGGTCGAGCGAACCGCGCACGATGTGGTAGCGAACGCCCGGCAGGTCCTTGACCCGGCCGCCGCGAATCAGCACCACCGAGTGCTCCTGCAGGTTGTGCCCTTCGCCGCCGATGTACGAGATCACCTCGAAACCGTTGGTCAGGCGCACCTTGGCCACCTTGCGAAGCGCCGAGTTCGGCTTCTTCGGCGTGGTGGTGTAGACGCGGGTGCACACGCCGCGGCGCTGCGGGCAATCCTGCAGCGCCGGGCTCTTGCTCTTCGTGACCGTCGTCTCGCGGCCCTGGCGAACGAGCTGGCTGATGGTTGGCATCTGATGTCCTCGTGTTCCTGCCGGACGCCGCGCCGGGGTGCCGGCGCGGCGCTTGCGCGCGCCGCTGGCTGCGGATTCCGGAAAGCCGGCTAGTATAGATTGCGGCGCAACAGAGAGCAAGTGCGCCCTGGCGCGCGTCCGGCGCCCGTGGCAACGCCGCGTCACCGCACTGTCGGCGGCGACCCGGCGCAGCGGCGCGAAGTCAGCGCCCGCTGCTGTATGCGGCCAGCTCCTGCAGCACGCCGAGCTCGCGCGTACCGTCGGGCCTTCGAAGATCGACTTCGAGCCGCGCCCAGGTGCCGACCGCGGGTGCGTACCAGTAGGTGGTGCGCACTTCGCCGCTGCGCTCGACCAACCGGCCCTGTTCGAGCACCTGCCGGCTCCATCGGCCCTCGTGGGTGACCCGCAGCGTCTCGAAGCGGCCGGCCGGCACGCCGATCGTCTCGACCCCGTCGACCCGCGCGTGGTAGCGATAGCTGGTGACCGCATCGATTTCGCGGCCACCCAGCCGGTATTCGTAGTCCCAGGTCTTGCCGACCGACAGCGGAAACGCGAGCGCCCTGATTTCGCCCTGTGACGGCGCGTTCGGCTGCAGGTGCCAGGCCGCTCGCCCGAGCGTGCGGATCTGCGCCGGCCCGCTCGGCTGGCGCGTGGCCGGATCGAGCGCCACCTGGCGCAGCTCGGCCTGGTCGCCGGCGACCCGCACGACCGTGCGCTCGATCACCGTCGTGGCGCCGGACGCACTCTCGCCGAGCTCGCGCGCCGACCAGACCCAGCGCTGCCCGACCTGCAGTTCGGGGCGGACGACCGGGAGCGCGAAGCCCTGTGCGCGCGTCGCGACCGCGCCGCGCGCAGCGATGTCGGGCGACGCGGACGGCCATTGCGCGCAAGCCGACAGCACCAGCGCGCAACCGAGGGTCAGCGCGGCGCGCGTGCGCGCCGCGCCGCGGCGCTCACTCCTCGCCGACATCCGGCTGCGCTTCGACCGGCTCCTCGTCGCCGCCGGCCGGCATCGGCTCGAACAGTGCCTCGGCAGCGGCGAGCGCGGCCTGCTCCTGGGCCTCGGTCTGCTCCTTCATGCGGCGCGCCCGGTGATAGGCCAGCCCGGTGCCGGCCGGGATCAGCCGGCCGACGATCACGTTCTCCTTGAGGCCGCGCAGGTCGTCGCGCTTGCCCATGATCGCCGCCTCGGTGAGCACCCGGGTGGTCTCCTGGAACGAGGCCGCCGAGATGAACGAGTCGGTCGACAGCGACGCCTTGGTGATGCCCAGCAGCAGGTTCAGGTGGCCGGCCGGCTGCTTGCCCGCGGCAACCGCCTTGTCGTTCTCGTCGAGCAATTCGGAACGCTCGACCTGCTCGCCGGTGATGAACGGCGTGTCGCCCGGATCGGTGACCTGCACGCGGCGCAGCATCTGGCGAACGATCACCTCGATGTGCTTGTCGTTGATCTTCACGCCCTGCAGGCGGTAGACGTCCTGCACCTCGTCGACGATGTAGCGCGACAGCGCCTCGATCCCGAGCAGCCGCAGGATGTCGTGCGGATCGGCCGGGCCGTCGACGATCATCTCGCCCTTGTTGACGACCTGACCGTCGTGCACCAGCACGTTCTTGTCCTTCGGAATCAGGAACTCGTGGGCGTTGCCGTCGAGGTCGGTGATGACCAGCCGCTGCTTGCCCTTGGTGTCCTTGCCGAACGACACGGTGCCGGTCACCTCGGCGAGCATGCCGGCGTCCTTCGGCGAGCGCGCCTCGAACAGCTCGGCCACCCGCGGCAGGCCGCCGGTGATGTCGCGCGTCTTCTGCGACTCGAGCGGGATGCGCGCGAGGATCTCCCCGACGCCGACCTGCTGGCCGTCGCGCACCGTGATCAGCGCGCCCACCGGGAAACCGATCGTGACCGCGTGGTCGGTGTTCGCGATGCGCACCTCCTCGCCCGCCTCGTCGATCAGCTTGACCTGCGGGCGCACCGACCTCGCGGTCGAGCCGCGGCGCTTGGCGTCGATCACGACCAGCGTTGACAGGCCCGTGATCTCGTCGATCTGCCTGGCGACGGTGGCGCCCTCCTCGACGTTCTCGAAGCGGATCGTGCCCGTGTATTCGGTGATGATCGGGCGGGTGAGCGGATCCCAGGTGGCCAGTTGCGTGCCCGCCTTGACGGTCTTGCCGTCGCTGGCCAGCAGCGTCGCGCCGTACGGCACCTTGTGGCGCTCGCGCTCGCGGCCGAGGTCGTCGACGATCGTGATCTCGCCCGAACGCGAGATGACGATCTGCTCGCCCTTCGCATTGGTGACGTAGCGCATCGTCGCGGTGAAGCGCACGACCCCGGTCGCCCGCGCCTCGACCGCGCTGGCGACCGCCGCCCGCGAGGCCGCGCCGCCGATGTGGAAGGTGCGCATCGTGAGCTGCGTGCCCGGTTCGCCGATCGACTGGGCGGCGATCACGCCCACCGCCTCGCCGGTGTTCACCAGCGAGCCGCGGCCGAGGTCGCGGCCGTAGCACTTGGCGCACAGCCCGTAGCGCGTCGCGCAGGTGAGCGGCGTGCGCACGCGCACTTCGTCGATGCCCAGGCGCACGATCTCGTCGACCGCGTCCTCGTCGAGCAGCGTGCCGGCCTCGAACACCGTCTCCTGCGTCTCGGGATGGATCACGTCGATCGCCGCCACGCGGCCCAGGATGCGGTCGCGCAGCGCCTCGATCACTTCGCCGCCCTCGATCAGCGCCTTCATCGACACGCCGTTGGTGGTGCCGCAGTCTTCCTCGGTGACGACCAGGTCCTGCGTGACGTCGACCAGGCGCCGGGTGAGGTAGCCCGAGTTCGCGGTCTTCAGCGCGGTGTCGGCAAGGCCCTTGCGCGCGCCGTGCGTCGAGATGAAGTACTGCAGGACGTTCAGGCCCTCGCGGAAGTTGGCGGTGATCGGCGTCTCGATGATCGAGCCGTCGGGCTTGGCCATCAGGCCGCGCATGCCGGCGAGCTGCCGGATCTGCGCGGCCGAGCCGCGCGCGCCGGAGTCGGCCATCATGTAGATGGAGTTGAACGACTCCTGGCTGACGGTGGCGCCGCTGCGGTCGACGACGCTCTGCGTCTCGAGCTGGCGCATCATCGCCTTGCCGACGTCGTCGCCGGCGCGGCCCCAGATGTCGACCACCTTGTTGTAGCGCTCGCCGTGGGTGACCAGGCCCGAGGTGTACTGCTGCTCGATCTCCTTCACCTCCTTCTCCGCCTGGGAGAGGATGTCGACCTTCTGGGTCGGCACGAGCATGTCGTCGATCGCGATCGAGATGCCCGCCCGGGTGGCCAGCTTGAAGCCGTTCTGCATCAGCTGGTCCGCGAAGATGACCGTGTCGCGCAGGCCACAGCGCCGGTACGAGGCATTGATCAGCCGGGAGATCTCCTTCTTCTTCAGCGCGCGGTTGAGCAGCTCGAAGGGCAGCCCCTTCGGCAGGATCTCGGAGAGCAGCGCACGGCCGACCGTGGTCTCGACGCGGATCGGGCGCGGCTCGAACCCGCCGCTCTCGCGGTCTCGCGTGTATTCGACCAGCCGCACGACGATCTTCGTGCCCAGCTCGACCTGCCCGTTGTCGTAGGCGCGCTGCACTTCGCCGACGTCGGCGAAGAACATCCCCTCGCCCCTGGCGTTGATCTTCTCGCGCGTGGTGTAGTAGAGGCCCAGCACGATGTCCTGCGACGGCACGATCGAGGGCTCGCCGTTGGACGGGAACAGCACGTTGTTGGAGGCGAGCATCAGCGCGCGCGCCTCGAGCTGCGCCTCGAGCGACAGCGGCACGTGGACCGCCATCTGGTCGCCGTCGAAGTCGGCGTTGAACGCCGCGCACACCAGCGGGTGCAGCTGGATCGCCTTGCCCTCGATCAGCACCGGCTCGAACGCCTGGATGCCGAGGCGGTGCAGCGTCGGCGCGCGGTTGAGCAGCACCGGGTGCTCGCGGATCACCTCCTCGAGGATGTCCCAGACGATCGGCTCCTGGCTCTCGACGTACTTCTTGGCCTGCTTGATGGTCGTTGCCACGCCCATCGTCTCGAGCTTGTTGAAGATGAACGGCTTGAACAGCTCGAGCGCCATCAGCTTCGGCAGCCCGCACTGGTGCAGCTTCAGCTGCGGGCCGACGACGATGACCGAGCGGCCGGAGTAGTCGACGCGCTTGCCGAGCAGGTTCTGGCGGAAGCGCCCGCCCTTGCCCTTGATCATGTCGGCGAGCGACTTCAGCGCGCGCTTGTTCGCGCCGGTCATCGCCTTGCCGCGCCGGCCGTTGTCGAGCAGCGAGTCGACCGCCTCCTGCAGCATGCGCTTCTCGTTGCGCACGATGATCTCGGGCGCCTTCAGCTCGAGCAGCCGCTTGAGGCGGTTGTTGCGGTTGATGACGCGGCGGTAGAGGTCGTTGAGGTCGGAGGTGGCGAAGCGGCCGCCGTCGAGCGGCACCAGCGGGCGCAGCTCGGGGGGCAGCACCGGCAGCACCTCCATGACCATCCAGTCGGGCTTGATGCCCGAGCGCTGGAAGCCCTCGAGCACCTTCAGCCGCTTGGCGATCTTCTTGATCTTCGCTTCCGAGCCGGTGGTCTCGAGCTCGCGGCGCAGCTGCTCGATGTCGCGGTCGATGTCGATCGTGCGCAGCAGCTCGCGCACGCCCTCGGCGCCCATCATCGCGCGGAACTCGTCGCCGTATTCCTCGGTCTTCGCGATGAAGTCGTCCTCGGTCATGATCTGGCCGCGCTTGAGCGGCGTCATGCCCGGCTCGATCACCACGAAGGCCTCGAAGTAGAGCACGCGCTCGATGTCGCGCAACGTCATGTCGAGCACCATGCCCAGGCGGCTCGGCAGGCTCTTGAGGAACCAGATGTGCGCCACCGGGCTGGCGAGCTCGATGTGGCCCATGCGCTCGCGGCGCACCTTGGCCAGCGTGACCTCGACGCCGCACTTCTCGCAGATGACTCCGCGGTGCTTCAGGCGCTTGTACTTGCCGCACAGGCACTCGTAGTCCTTGATCGGCCCGAAGATCTTGGCGCAGAACAGGCCGTCGCGCTCGGGCTTGAAGGTGCGGTAATTGATCGTCTCGGGCTTCTTCACCTCGCCGAACGACCACGAGCGGATCTTCTCGGGCGATGCGAGTCCGATCTTGATCGCGTCGAAGTGCTCTTCTTCCTGGACCTGCTTGAACAGGTCGAGCAATGCTTTCATGTGCTGCTCCTGAATCCTTGTCGGTTCCGGGCCGTTGTCAGTTGCGCTCGAGGTCCATGTCGATGCCGAGCGAGCGGATCTCCTTGACCAGCACGTTGAACGACTCCGGCATGCCGGCGTCGATCGCGTGCTCGCCCTTGACCAGGTTCTCGTACACCTTGGTGCGCCCGGTCACGTCGTCGGACTTGACCGTGAGCATCTCCTGCAGCATGTACGAGGCGCCGTAGGCCTCCAGCGCCCAGACCTCCATTTCGCCGAAGCGCTGGCCGCCGAACTGCGCCTTGCCGCCCAGCGGCTGCTGGGTGACGAGCGAGTACGGGCCGGTGGAGCGCGCGTGCATCTTGTCGTCGACCAGGTGGTGCAGCTTCAGCATGTGCATGAAGCCGACCGTGACCGGGCGGTCGAACGCGTCGCCGCTGCGTCCGTCGTACAGGGTGACCTGCGTCTTCGACGGCGTGAAGCCGATCAGCTTCGTGCGCTCCTCGTCGTTCGGGTAGGCGAGATCGAGCATCTGCCGGATCTCGGACTCGGAAGCGCCGTCGAACACCGGGGTGGCGAACGGCACGCCGCCGCCGAGGTTGCGCGCGAGCTCGAGCACCTCGTCGTCGGCGAGCTGCGCGATCTCGGCGCGCTGGCCGTTGCCCTCGTAGATGCGGTCGAACAGCCCGCGCAGCTCGTCGGCCCGCGCCTGGTGCTCGAGCATCTGGCCGATGCGCTGGCCGATGCCCTTGGCCGCCCAGCCGAGGTGCGTCTCGAGGATCTGCCCCACGTTCATGCGCGACGGCACGCCGAGCGGGTTGAGCACGATGTCGACCGGCGTGCCGTCGGCCATGTACGGCATGTCCTCGACCGGCACGATGCGCGAGACCACGCCCTTGTTGCCGTGCCTGCCGGCCATCTTGTCGCCGGGCTGCAGGCGCCGCTTGACCGCCAGGTAGACCTTGACCATCTTCAGCACGCCCGGAGGCAGCTCGTCGCCCTGCGTGAGCTTCTTGCGCTTCTCCTCGAAGGCGAGGTCGAACTGGTGGCGCTTCTGTTCGATCGACTCCTTGAGCGCCTCGAGCTGGCTGGCGGCCGTCTCGTCGGCCAGGCGCACCTCGAACCAGTGGTAGCGGTCGAGGTCGGCGAGATAGTCGGCGGTGACCGTCGCGCCGCGGGCCAGCTTCCTGGGGCCGCCGTTGGCGACCTTGCCCACGAGCAGGCGCTCGATGCGCGAGAACGCGTCGTTCTCGACGATGCGCAGCTGGTCGTTGAGGTCGAGCCGGTAGCGCTTGAGCTCGTCGTCGATGATCGACTGCGCGCGCTTGTCGCGCTGGATGCCCTCGCGGGTGAACACCTGCACGTCGATCACCGTCCCGCTCATGCCCGAGGGCACGCGCAGCGACGTGTCCTTCACGTCGGAGGCCTTCTCGCCGAAGATCGCGCGCAGCAGCTTCTCCTCGGGCGTGAGCTGCGTCTCGCCCTTCGGCGTGACCTTGCCCACCAGCGTGTCGCCCGCCTGCACCTCGGCGCCGATGTAGACGATGCCGGAATCGTCGAGCCGGCCGAGCTGCGATTCGGACAGGTTCGAGATGTCGCGCGTGATCTCCTCGGGGCCGAGCTTGGTGTCGCGCGCCAGCACCGACAGCTCCTCGATGTGGATCGAGGTGTAGCGGTCGTCGGCGACGACCTTCTCCGAGATGAGGATGGAATCCTCGAAGTTGTAGCCGTTCCAGGGCATGAACGCGACCAGCATGTTCTGGCCGAGCGCCAGCTCGCCCAGGTCGGTGGACGCGCCGTCGGCGATCACGTCGCCGCGCGAAATGACGTCTCCCCGGCGCACGATCGGCCGCTGGTTGATGTTCGTGTTCTGGTTGCTGCGCGTGTACTTGATCAGGTTGTAGATGTCGACGCCCACCTCGCCCGCGGCCGCTTCGGCATCGTGCACGCGCACGACGATGCGGTCGGCGTCGACGTAGTCGACCACGCCGCCGCGCAGCGCCGCCACGACCGTCCCCGAGTCGACCGCGCAGGTGCGCTCGATGCCGGTGCCCACCAGCGGCTTCTCGGGGCGCAGGCAGGGCACCGCCTGGCGCTGCATGTTCGAGCCCATCAGAGCGCGGTTGGCGTCGTCGTGCTCGAGGAACGGGATCAGCGAGGCCGCCACCGAGACGATCTGCGACGGCGCCACGTCCATGTACTGGACGTGCTCGGGGGAGGTCAGCTCGGACTCGCCCGCCTTGCGCACCGAGACGAGGTCTTCGGTGAGCCGGCCGTCGTCGTCGACCACGGCGTTGGCCTGGGCGATCACGTAGCGGCCTTCCTCGATCGCCGACAGGTAGTGGATCTCGTCGGTGACGCGGTTGTCGACCACCTTGCGGTACGGCGTCTCGAGAAAGCCGTATTCGTTCAGCCGCGCATAGAGCGACAGCGAGTTGATCAGGCCGATGTTCGGGCCTTCGGGCGTCTCGATCGGGCACACGCGGCCGTAGTGGGTCGGGTGCACGTCGCGCACCTCGAAGCCGGCGCGTTCGCGCGTGAGGCCGCCCGGACCCAGCGCCGAGACGCGACGCTTGTGCGTGATCTCCGACAGCGGGTTGGTCTGGTCCATGAACTGCGAGAGCTGCGACGAGCCGAAGAACTCGCGGATGGCGGCGCTGATCGGCTTGCTGTTGATCAGGTCGTGCGGCATCAGGTTCTCGGTCTCGGCCTGGCCGAGGCGCTCCTTGACCGCGCGCTCCACGCGCACCAGGCCGGCGCGGAACTGGTTCTCGGCGAGCTCGCCCACGCAGCGCACGCGGCGGTTGCCCAGGTGATCGATGTCGTCGATCTCACCCTTGCCGTTGCGCAGGTCGACCAGGATCTTGATGACCGCGAGGATGTCCTCGTTGGTGAGCGTCATCGGCCCGGTGAGCTCCTCGCGGCCCACCCGGCGGTTGAACTTCATGCGGCCGACCTTCGACAGGTCGTAGGCGTCCTCGCTGTAGAACAGCCGGTTGAACAGCGCCTCGACCGCGTCTTCGGTGGGCGGTTCGCCCGGGCGCATCATCCGGTAGATCGCGATCCGCGCGGCCGTCTGGTCGGCGGTCTCGTCGATGCGCAGCGTCTGGGAGATGTACGGGCCCTGGTCGAGGTCGTTGGTGTAGATCGCGCGGATCTCGCGCACGTTGGCCGCGCGCAGTTTCTTCAGCAGTTCCTCGGTGACCTCGTCGTTGGCCTTCGCGACGAGCTCGCCGGTCTCGGCGTCGATCACGTGGTGCGCCAGCGTGCGCCCGAGCAGGTAGTCTTCGGGCACCGACACGTGCTTCATGCCGGCCGCTTCCAGGTCGCGGATGTGCTTGGCGGTGATCCGCTTGTCCTTCGCGACGATGACCTTGCCGTCGCGGTCGACGATGTCGAAGCGCGCAATCTCGCCGCGCAGGCGCTCGGGAACCAGTTCGAGCTGCGCGCCTTCGCCCATCAGCCGGAAGCTGTCGAAGACGAAGAAGTGCGCCAGGATCTGCTCGGGCGTGAGGCCGATCGACTTCAGCAGGATCGTCACCGGCATCTTGCGGCGCCGGTCGACGCGGAAATAGAGGATGTCCTTCGGATCGAACTCGAAGTCGAGCCACGAGCCCCGATACGGGATGATGCGCGCCGAGAACAGCAGCTTGCCCGAGCTGTGCGTCTTGCCGCGGTCGTGCTCGAAGAACACGCCCGGCGAGCGGTGCAGCTGCGAGACGATGACGCGCTCGGTGCCGTTGACGATGAACGAGCCGGTGGTCGTCATGAGCGGGATCTCGCCCATGTAGACCTCCTGCTCCTTGACTTCCTTCACCGTCGGCCTGGCCGCCTCGCGGTCCATGATGACCAGGCGCACTTTCGCGCGCAGCGGGGCGCAGTAGGTGAGGCCGCGCTGCTGGCATTCCTTGACGTCGAAGGGCGCGTGGCCCAGCGCATAGTTGACGAACTCGAGCCGCGCGAACTCGTTGTGCGAGACGATCGGGAAGATCGACCCGAAGGCGGCCTGCAGCCCTTCGGGCTTGCGCATTCCGGGCGCGACGTCGGCCTGCAGGAACTGCTGGTACGACTCGATCTGCGTCGTCAGCAGGTACGGCACGTCGAGCACCACGCGCCGCTTGGCGAAGCTCTTGCGGATGCGCTTCTTCTCGGTGAACGAGTACTGGGAAGGGGTAGCCATGAACACTCCGTGTCTTGTTCAGACAAGTGGGGCGGAAACGGATCCGGAGAACGGGGTTTGCCGGCTCGGGGCGAACCGGCAAGCCTCGGCCTCCGCGGGCCGGGGCGCCGCGCAGACGCGAAAACCCGGAGCCGCCCGCCCCGTCGGGCAGGCGGTGTCCGGGTATCGCGTGCGCTCGGTGTACAACCCGGGTCTTACTTGAGCTCGACTTTCGCGCCGGCGTCTTCGAGCTGCTTCTTCAGGGCCTCGGCGTCGGCCTTGCTGATGCCTTCCTTGACGGCCTTCGGTGCGCCGTCGACGAGGTCTTTCGCCTCCTTCAGGCCCAGGCCGGTGGCCGCGCGAACGACCTTGATCACCTCGACCTTCTTCTCGCCGGCGGCGTTGAGCATCACGGTGAACTCGGTCTGCTCTTCGACGGCCGGGGCGGCCGCGCCTGCGGCCGGGGCGGCCACGGCGACCGCGGCAGCGGCCGCCGAGACGCCGAACTTCTCTTCCATCAGCTTGATCAGTTCCGACAGTTCGAGCACCGTCATGCCGGCGATCGCGTCGAGGATTTCAGTCTTGTTGAGTGCCATTTGGGATTGACTCCGTTCGGTTCGGGATGGATTGCTTGTCGGACAGGCGAGTGCGTCGCCAGGGGTCGGTGCTCAGGCGCTCGCCTGCTCTTTCTGGTCGCGCAGGGCGGCCACGGTGCGGACGAAACGGCCCGGCACCTCGTTGAGCGTGCGAACGAACTGCGTGATCGGTGCCTGCATCGTGCCGAGCAGCGTCGCCAGCAACTCTTCGCGGCCGGGCAACGAGGCGAGTGCCTTGACGCCGTCCTGGTCGAGGACGTTGCCGGCCATCGCTCCCGCCTTCAGGACCAGCTTGTCGTTGTCCTTGGCAAAGGCGTTCAGCACCTTCGCGGCCGCGACCGGATCGGCCGACATGCCGTAGATCAGCGGCCCGACCATCTTGTCGGACAGCTTCTCGAACGGCGTGCCGGCGACCGCGCGGCGCGCGAGCGTGTTCTTCAACACGCGCAGGTACACCCCCTGGTTGCGCGCCTGCTTGCGCAGCGCGGTGATCGCACCGACTTCCAGACCACGATACTCGGCGACGACGATCGCCTGCGCCTTCGCCAGTTCGGCGGAGACTTCGGAGACCACTGCCGCTTTCGCTTCACGGTTGAGAGCCACGGTCTTGCTCCAGGTGTTGGACGCCGTACCTGCCGGCGTCCGTTGCTACACGGCGACCGAGTGCGAGTCTCGTTGCAACCACAGTCCGCGAAGAACTGGACTTGCCGAAAAACTCCCGCTTCGGGACCGCCATCTGCGCAGGGTTCGGGAAAATTCCGTCGATTAAGGCCGCGGGCCGGATCGGCCCTGGGCTCCCTGCGGTCTTTGACAACCCGCCGGCCGGATTCGCCGACGCGAGGAGCGTCCCCCTCGTCGTCGCCGGGCCCGGCCAGCGGCCCAAAGTTCCTTTCGTTGCGACGTCGCCCCCCGCTTCAGGCTGCCGTCGCAGCCGCGGAGAACGCCGCCGGATCGACCTTGACGCCGATGCCCATCGTGCTCGACAGCGCCACCTTGCGCAGGTAGATGCCCTTGGCGCTCTGCGGCCTGGCGCGGTTCAGCGCCTCGACCAGCGCCTTCAGGTTGGTCTCGAGCTGCTCCACGCCGAACGAGGCGCGACCGATCGAGGCATGCACGATGCCCCCCTTGTCGGTGCGGTACTGCACCTGGCCGGCCTTGGCGTTCTTCACCGCGGTGGCCACGTCGGGGGTGACCGTTCCGACCTTCGGGTTCGGCATCAGCCCGCGTGGGCCGAGGATCTGGCCGAGCGCGCCGACGACCTTCATCGCATCCGGCGAGGCGATGACCACGTCGAAGTCGAGCTTGCCCGCCTTCACCTGCTCGGCGAGGTCTTCCATGCCGACGATGTCGGCGCCTGCCGCCCTGGCCGCGTCGGCCTTCTCGCCCTGCGTGAACACCGCGACGCGCACCGTTCGACCCGTGCCCGCCGGCAGCACGACCGAGCCGCGCACGACCTGGTCGGACTTACGCGGGTCGACGCCGAGCTGCACCGCGACGTCGATCGACTCGTCGAACTTCGCGGTTGCGCAGCTCTTGACCACCGTCAGCGCGTCGGCGAGCGGGTAGGCCCTCCGGCGATCGACTTTCGCTTGCAGCGCCTTCGCGCGTTTGCCGAGCTTCGCCATTTACAGGCCCTCCACCGTGATGCCCATGCTGTGCGCCGAGCCCGCGATCGTGCGCACCGCGGCGTCCATGTCGCCGGCAGTGAGGTCGGGCATCTTGGCCTTCGCGATTTCCTCGGCCTGCGCGCGCGTGATCGAGCCGATCTTGTCGGAATGCGGCTTGGCCGAGCCCTTCTCGACTTTCGCCGCCTTCTTGATCAGCACCGTGGCCGGCGGCGTCTTCATCACGAAGGTGAAGCTCTTGTCGGCGTAGGCGGTGATGACCACCGGGATCGGCAGCCCCGGCTCGATGCCCTGGGTCTGCGCGTTGAACGCCTTGCAGAACTCCATGATGTTCAGGCCGCGCTGGCCCAGCGCGGGGCCGATCGGCGGCGCAGGGTTGGCCTTGCCGGCCGGCACCTGCAGCTTGACGAAACCGACTATCTTCTTGGCCATTGCTGGCTACTCCTGTCTGAGTTCGAACGCCCGGTCGGCCTCGCGGCCTACTGGAGCTCCTCGTTGCGCGGCGGGCAGCCCGCCGCGGTGCATCAAACCTTCTCGACCTGCCCGAATTCGAGCTCGACCGGCGTCGCGCGCCCGAAGATCGTGACCGACACGCGCAGGCGGCTCTTCTCGTAGTTGACTTCCTCGACGTTGCCGTTGAAGTCGGTGAACGGACCCTCGCGCACGCGCACCATCTCGCCGACTTCGAAGAGCGTCTTCGGCTTCGGCTTCTCGACGCCCTCCTGCATCTGCGCCATGATCTTCTCGACCTCCTTCTCGGAGATCGGGGTCGGCCGGTTGCCGGTGCCGCCGATGAAGCCGGTCACCTTGTTGGTGTGCTTCACCAGGTGCCAGCTGTCGTCGTCCATTTCCATCTCGACCAGCACGTAGCCCGGAAAGAAGCGGCGCTCGGTGGTCTTGCGCTGGCCGCCCTTCATCTCGACGACCTCTTCGGTCGGCACCAGGATGCGGCCGAACTTCTCGGACATGCCGGAACGGTCGGCCCGTTCGCGGATCGCGCGCGCGACGCTCTTCTCCATGCCGGAGTACGCGTGGACGACGTACCAACGCTTGGTCATTCAGCCCTTCCAGCCGAGGATGAGGTCGTACAGTGCCCACTCGAGCGACTTGTCGAACAGCCAGAGCAGGATGGCCATGGCGACCACGAAGGCGAACACGATCAGCGTGACCTGGGTGGTCTCCTTGCGGTCGGGCCAGACCACGCGCCGCGTCTCGTTCCACGAGTCTTTCGAGAAGGCGAAGAAGCGCTGGCCGGGACCGGACGTCCAGGCGATCGCTGCGCCGACGAGCAGGCCGCCGAACACCGCGCCAATGCGCGCGATCATCGGCTGCTGCGACAGCGCATAGAAGCCGATCAGCCCGGCGATCACCAGGGCCACGGCAAGCGCGACCTTGGCGCGATCGGCGCCGCTGGTCACGGTTTCGACGTTCGGATTGGCCATCGGTTTCGGTGCGGCGGTTCGGTGGCAGGGGCAGAGGGAATCGAACCCCCAACCTTCGGTTTTGGAGACCGACGCTCTGCCAGTTGAGCTATGCCCCTGCGGTTACTGTCGATGTCACTCGAGGACCTTTGCGACGACGCCGGCGCCCACGGTGCGTCCGCCCTCGCGGATCGCAAAGCGCAGCCCCTGCTCCATCGCGATCGGCGCGATCAGCGTCACCGTCATCTTCACGTTGTCGCCC
>WBZO01004971.1_pt1 | contig 13886 bp, 9 predicted proteins | sample 5204261 | NCBI WGS metagenome assembly WBZO01 (sample SAMN12412400, study PRJNA552823) | activated sludge metagenome | isolation source: activated sludge from anammox sidestream of wastewater treatment plant... | place: USA: North Carolina | collected 2017-09
CAAGAGACGAATACGGTGAATTCATGGAACAAAAACACAACTGGTTAGATCGCCCCATCCACCCCGCCCTGCCGGCTATTACAAATGAAGTTTTTATTTTCGGCCTGATCATTTTGATGGCGATCATCACGCGCTTTTACAATCTGGGCGCGCGCGTAATGAGTCACGACGAAAGCCTGCACACATATTTTTCCTGGTTGTTGTATCGCGGACAAGGCTACCAGCATACGCCGATGATGCACGGGCCGTGGCAGTTCCATCTGATCGCGCTTTCCTATTTCCTTTTCGGCGCCAGCGATTTCACCGCGCGCATCCCCGCGGCTTTGTTCGGCATCGCCACGATCGCGATGACCTGGTATTGGAAGCGCTATATTGGGAAGACGGGCGCGCTGATCGCCGGTTTGCTGATGGTGATTTCGCCCTATCTGCTGTTTTATAGCCGTTACGTGCGCGAGGACATGTACGCGGTGTTCTCCGGCGTGTTGATGCTCTATGTCGTTTTGCGTTATTTGGAAACCGGCCAAAAGAAATATCTTTATCTCACAGCCGCGGCGTTGGTCATCCATTTCCTCGACAAAGAGACCTCGTTCATCTACGCCGCTCAATTGCTTATTTTTCTGGCAGTGTATTTCATCGCGCGCATTACGCATCGTTCGTGGGAAGGTCACGAACGCGACTACCGCGCGTTCATCATCCTGCTTGCGGTTGGGATATTAGCGGCGGGCGCGGCCTTGGGATTCGCGTTTTATGAAAAGCAAAGCGGAACCCTCGGCGGAACCGAAACGATGTCGCCGGCCAATCCGTTCGCTACAAGCGCGGCGCAAGCCCCAACTTTGGCTGGCGCGTTCTCTCCATTGCCGATTCTGATCCTGCTCGCGCTCGTGATCTTTGGCGCGGCTGTCTATTTCCTATTTCGCGGCTACGGCCTGGAACGGATTCGCTCGGAGCGTTCCTTCGACCTGCTCATGCTGACCGGCATGCTGGTGCTTCCGCTGTTGACCGCGTTCCTGATCAAATTCACCGAACCGTGGCTCAAGGTGACGATACCAACCGACGCGGCCTCGGTGCAGAGTCTGACTTCGAGTAACATCATCTGGGTCGGAGTCTTCGTCCTGATTATGTACGGAAGCTCGGCGGTCGTCGGTTATTTCTGGAAACGCGATCTGTGGTGGAAACTGGCGCTTACGTTTTGGGTTCCGTTCCTCGTTTTATATACCACCTTCTTCACCAACAGCGACGGCTTCTTCACTGGCGTGGTCGGCTCGCTTGGATATTGGCTGGTACAGCAAGGCGTACAGCGCGGCAGTCAACCGCCCTATTATTACGCCTTGATTCAAATTCCGGTCTATGAGTTCCTGCCTGCACTCGGGCTGATCCTCGCCCTGATCATCGGTTTGAGACGAAAAGTAATCACGTCAACGACTCCGCCAGCGGATGGATCGGAAGAATCGGCAGTGACCGAGACCAAAGAATTTGTCGAAGCGCGCGACCCGAACTTCATCAACACCTTCAGCCTGTTGGTTTGGTGGAGCATCATCAGCGTAATCTCACTCTCGCTGGCCGGTGAACGCATGCCGTGGTTGACCACACACCTGACCTGGCCGATGATTCTAATCACAGGCTGGGCGTTGGGACGCGTGATCGACACCACCGACTGGGAGGCCTTGCGCGAACGCCGCGTCTGGTTGGTGCTGGTCACGGTCGTGGTCTTTCTAGCCAGCCTCGTAAATGCAGTTTTTGCCTGGGGACTCAACCCTCCATTTCAAGGCAAGGAATTAGCGCAACTGGAAGCAACCAATGCCTTTATCCTGCCGGCCATCGTTGCGATTGCCAGCGGCGCGGCATTGACCTATCTCCTGCGCGATTGGACCAGCCACGATGTGAAGCGCGTCTTCACCATGACCTTCTTTGCCATTCTGGTTGTGTTGACGGCACGCACGGCTTTCCGCGCCGCATACATTGATTACGACGACGCCACAGAGTATCTGGTTTATGCTCACGGCGCGCCCGGTATCAAGCAAATCATGGCGCAAGCAAAAGAAATATCCGAACGGACAGCGGGCGGATTGAACGTCGCGCTTGCCTACGACGCCAGCGCGCCGGATACCGGCGTATCGTGGCCGTTCGTGTGGTATCTGCGCGATTACACCAACCAACGTTCCTTCGACGCGCCGACGCGCTCACTGCGCGATTCGGTGATCGTCATCGTGGACGAGAAGAACTTCGGCAAGATCGACGCCGCGCTTGGCCCCAACTATTACCGCTTCGATTACATCCGCATGTGGTGGCCGAATCAGGATTACTTCAATCTGGTCTCGGCGCGTGATGCGAACACGCCCTTCCCTGACGACTATTCGTGCAAGGGATTGCTGGGATTCTTCCGCCTGTTCAAAGGCGAGGACTTTTCCCGCATCTGCACCGCCATCGGCGACCCGCAAGTGCGCGCGGGCATCTTTGATATCTGGTTGAATCGCGACTATTCGCGCTACGCGCAAGCTGTCACGCCGTATGCCCTGCGCGTCAATCCGGGCTTCGATCCCAGCACATACACGCTCGCCAATTGGCAACCCTCCGATCAAATGCGTATGTACATTCGCAAGGACGTTGCCGCGCAGATTTGGAATTACGGTGTCGGCCCGGTTGAGACAACCACCCAAGTACAGGATCCGACCGTCGGCAAGACGATCACTCTCGCCGCCGACCTGGTCATCGATTCCAGTCAGCCCCAGCCGCTAACGATGAACGCGCCGCGCTCTCTGGCCTTCGCGCAGGATGGAAGCTTCTACGTAGCCGACTCGCTCAATCATCGCATTTTACATTTCGATGAAAATGGGAAACTACTCGGCCAATGGGGTTCCTTCTTCGACGGAAGCAAAGCCCCCGCCCCGCTTGGGACGTTCAACGAACCCTGGGGCGTGGCGGTCGGTCCGGATGGCTCGGTCTTTGTGGCCGATACCTGGAATCATCGCATCGAAAAATTTACCGCCGATGGTCAGCCCATTAAGGCTTGGGGACACTTCGGTCAGGCCGATACGCCGGACGCATTCTATGGGCCGCGCGGCATCGCCGTCGACTCGCAGGGAAGAGTCTTCGTTGCCGATACCGGGAACAAGCGCATCGCCGTGTTCGATTCGGAGGGCAACTTCATCACGCAGTTTGGCTCGCAGGGACTGGAGCCGGGTCAATTCGATGAGCCGGTCGGCGTGGCAGTCGACTCGGATGGCCGCGTCTACGTGGCCGATACTTGGAATCAAAGAATCCAGACCTTCCTGCCCTCCTCGGACGGAACCAACTATCAGCCCGATCAGCAGTGGGAAGTGTTCGGCTGGGCCGGTCAATCGCTGGACAATAAACCGTTCATCGCAGTGGACGCGCAAAAGAACGTCTTTATCACAGACCCCGAAAGCTATCGCGTGATGGAATTCTCCGGCAAGGGCGAGCTCCTGCGCGTTTGGGGCGATTACGGCACGACCAATACCACTTTTGCCCTGCCCGACGGGATCGCCGTTGACCCACAAGGCCGCGTATGGGTGACCGACGCGGGTTCGCAAAGAATCCTGAGATTCACGGTTCCATAAGATCAAATCGGTGAATTCACAACGAGGAGCGATCCAAAAGGTTGCTCCTCGTTTTCGCGGCGGCTGAAATGCGGGTGGTATAATCGTTCTGCAAAAAATTTCAAGGAGAAGGATAGAATTCGAGGCTTCGATGAAACTTCACGAGTATCAATCGAAACAAATTTTTTCGAAATACGGTGTCCCCATACCAAAGGGACGGGTAGCGGCTACCGCAAGCGAGGCGAGACAGATCGCCGAAGAGTTGGGTGGCCGCGTTGTCATTAAAGCGCAGGTATTGGTCGGTGGACGCGGCAAGGCGGGCGGCGTAAAGCTCGCCAAAGACCCGGATGAAGCGGAACAGCTTGCTACCAAGATCTTGGGAATGGAGATCAAGGACCTGCCGGTGCGTAAAGTTTTAGTGGATGAAGGCGCGGCCATCACTCAGGAGATCTATTTCTCCATTACCAATGACCGCTCAGCCAAGAAGCCGGTGATGATGGCTTCCGCATCCGGCGGAATGGACATCGAAGAAGTGGCCGCGACCGCGCCCGAAAAGATCATCAAGGTTCACATAGATCCTTTGCTCGGCTTGCGCGACTATCAGGCTCGCGATATCGCCGCGGCCATTGATTTGCCGCGCGAACACTGGAAGGATTTTGGCGTCATTGCAAGCGGCTTGTGGAAAGCTTATTCCCAAAATGACGCTACTTTAGCCGAGATCAACCCGCTCGTCATCACAAAAGATAAACGCCTGCTCGCCCTGGACGGAAAAATGTTGATTGACGATAACGCCCTGTTCCGTCATAGCGATCTGGCCGAGATGCGCGACATCGATGAAGAAAACCCCGAAGAAACCGAAGCGCGCAAATACGGATTATCGTTCATCAAATTGGACGGTAACATCGGCTGTATGGTCAACGGCGCTGGGCTGGCAATGACCAGCATGGACATCGTCAAATTATTTGGCGGCGAACCGGCCAACTTTCTCGACATCGGCGGCGGCGCAGGCGCGGAAAAAGTTACGGCCGCCATGCGCATTATTCTGTCCGATCCAAACGTGAAAGCCGTGCTGTTCAATATCTTCGGCGGCATCACGCGTTGTGACGAGGTGGCGCGCGGCATTTTGGAAGCCATGGAAGAGGTCAAGCCTAAAGTGCCGATGGTGGTCCGCCTGGTAGGGACGAACGCGGAAGAAGGCCGGAAACTGCTGGCCGATTCCCACATGATCACTGCCGAAACGCTGGTCGATGCGGCGAAGAAAGCCGTCGCGGCGTCTCAGAAAAAGTAATTTGGAGACCGATATTCATGAGCATTTTAGTTGATAAGAACACTAAACTGTTAGTGCAAGGCATTACCGGCAAGGAAGGTCTTTTCCACACCACGCAAATGGTCGCTTATGGAACCGATGTTGTGGCGGGCATGACGCCCGGCAAAGGTGGCGAATGGGTACTGGATGGAAAAATTCCCGTATTCGATTCGGTGAAACTGGCGGTTGACGCAACGGGAGCCAACTGCTCGATCATTTTTGTCCCGGCGCGTTTCGCCCCGGATGCGATGTTCGAAGCCGCCGACGCGGGCATCCCACTGATCATTTGCATCACGGAAGGCGTGGCCGTTCAGGATATGATGCGCGTCCGCAACTACCTCGACCAGAAAAAGGTCCGTTTAATCGGACCCAACTGCCCCGGCCTGTTGACACCCGGTCAATGCAAAGTTGGAATCATCCCCGGCAATATTGCCATCCCCGGCAACGTTGGCGTGGTTTCGCGCTCCGGCACACTGACGTATGAAGTGCTTTACGCCTTGAAGCTGGTCGGCATGGGCGCATCCACTTGTGTGGGCATCGGCGGCGACCCGATCAACGGCACGAACTTCATCGACACGCTGGAAATGTTCGAGCACGATCCGCAAACGGAAAAGGTCGTGATGATCGGCGAGATCGGCGGAACGGACGAAGAAAAAGCGGCGGAGTTCATCTCTGCAAAGATGACCAAGCCTGTGGTTTCGTTCATCGCCGGGCAAACCGCCCCTCCCGGCAAACGCATGGGGCACGCCGGCGCGATCATCGAGAGCGGCGCGGGCACCGCCGCGGATAAAGTAAAAGCCTTGAAAGCCGCGGGCGTACGCGTGGCCAAGCATCCCGAGGAAATCCCCTCGCTGTTAAAATAAGAACATTCTACGCTGGCACGAACGAAATCGCGATAAAGTCGAAACCGCCCCAATCCGTTAAACGCGTAGAGCCGCCTCAATGAGCGGCTCTACGGTTATAATCGCATCAAATTTACTTGCGGTGAGAGTCGATGTACGTGACGGCATCGCCCACAGTCGTGATCGACTGGGCGTCCTCATCCGAAATCTCCGCGCCGAACTTGTCCTCGAAAGCCATGATCAATTCGACAAGATCCAGCGAATCCGCTTCAAGGTCCTCGCGGAAGCGCGCCTCGGGTTTGATCTTCGCTTCATCCGCACCGAGCAGATCCACAATGATCTTCTTGACTTCCTCATATGTATCAGCCATCTGTTCCTCCTGAACTGGTTTCCAAATTAAGCTGGCCTATTGTAACCTTTTCGATTGCACTGTCAAGCCAGCAATCATCCATTTAGGGGATGCCTATCAAAGGAACACTGCCTCATGAAAAAAGTTGCGCCCATCACCAAACGAAAAACCGACCACATTAAGATCAATCTCGAACGGGATGTCCGCTCCGCGTTGACGACTGGCCTCGAAAAATACCATTTCGTGCACGAGGCGTTACCCGAACTCGACCTGGAACGCGTCGATACCCGCCTCAAACTGTTCGGCAAACAACTGGCCGCACCCATCCTGGTCAGTTCCATGACCGGCGGTTCGAAAGAAGCGAGTCTGATCAACCAGAGGCTGGCTGAAGCCGCGCAGGAAGCGGGTCTCGCGATGGGAGTCGGTTCACAGCGCGCCGCGCTCGAACATCCCGAACAAACTCACACCTTTTCAGTAGCGCGTAAAGCCGCGCCCGGTATTCTGTTATTCGCCAATCTCGGCGCGGTACAGCTCAATTACGGCTATAGTCTCGACGAATGCCGCCGCGCGGTGGATATGATTCAAGCCGACGCGCTAATTCTACATTTAAATCCATTGCAAGAAGCCGTACAAGCGGGCGGCGATACCAATTTCAAAGACCTCGCCAAAAAGATCGAAGCAATTTGCAGGAAACTGGAAGCGCCCGTAATCGCCAAAGAAGTAGGTTGGGGTATCTCAGAGCGCGCCGCCAAACTGTTGGCAGATTGCGGCGTCTCAGCGATTGACGTGGCCGGCGCGGGTGGAACAAGTTGGTCGCAAGTGGAAATGTACCGCGCGCCCGATGAATTCACGCGTGAACTCGCCGCCGTCTTCGTCGGCTGGGGCATTCCAACTGCGGATTCGATCTTAAACGTCAAGAAAGCCGCGCCCTTCATGCCAATCTTCGCCAGCGGTGGAATCAAAGACGGCCTCGATATCGCCAAGTGCATCGCCTTGGGCGCAACGCTCGGCGGCATGGCAGGCAACTTCCTAAAGGCCGCGGCAATATCGACCGAAAAAGTGATTGAAACGATGGAACTGACCAAGCGGCAAATTAAGGTAACGATGTTCGCGACGGGCGCCAAAAACCTAAAGAAAATAAACAGAAGCAAATTAACGAACCGATGACAGGAATCCGATTAGAATCGGCGCATGACTACCTCCATCCAAGCCATCGTCTTCGATTTTGGCGGCGTCTTAATTGAATGGGACCCGCGCAACCTGTACCGTCGTTATTTTCCAAACCAGCCGCAAGCCATGGAACAGTTTCTTTCCGAGATTCATTTCTCGGAATGGAACGCCCGACTCGATAAAGGCCTTCCCTTCAAGCAGGGTGTGGCCGAACTCTCCGCGCAATTTCCACAGCACGCCCAATTGATTCGCGCATTTCACGAACAATGGACCGATGCAACCGGTGGGCCTATCGCTGGAACTATTGAAATTCTGCGAAAGCTCAAGCGCGCGGGCTGGCCGGTCTATGGCTTGAGCAATTGGTCGTCGGAAACATTTCCCATTACGCGCACCCAATACGATTTCTTCGACTTGCTGGATGGCATTGTCATCTCGGGCGATGTCAAGCTCATCAAGCCGGATCCCGCCATCTTTCAAACCCTGCTGAATAAGATCGGCCACAAAGCGGAGGAATGCGTTTTCATTGACGATCATCTTCCGAACGTCAAGGCCGCGCAGGCGTTGGGCTTCATCGCGATTCAATTTCAATCGCCGGAACAATTGGAGCGCGAGCTTCATCAATTGGGAATCTTATAGATGGATAACCAAGCATTTCTTTCCGCCATCGAGTCGGAGCTTCAGCGTCAAGTTGCCCGCCTCGATCAGCCTCGCACCCACGTGTTCCACGAAATCCTAACTTATCACATGGGTTGGACGGGCGAAGGCGCCGGACCGGAGGCCGCGGGCAAACGCGTACGTCCGTTATTATTATTGCTTACCACCGCGGCCTGCAACGCAAACTGGGCCTCAGCATTGCCGGCCGCCGCGGCCGTGGAATTGATGCACAATTTCAGTTTACTGCACGACGATATTCAGGATAATTCCCCTAAACGGCGCGGCCGTCCAACCGCGTGGATGAAATGGGGCGTGCCGCTGGCGATCAATGCCGGAGACGCGCTTTTCGTGCTTTCCAATCAATCCATGCTGGATTTAATTCAATCGCATCCCGCGCAGACCGTGACACGGGCCGCCGTTATTTTGAACGATGCCTGCCTCGACCTGACCCGCGGCCAGTTCCTCGATATCAGCTATGAGCAAAGATCGGACTTAACTCTCGACGATTACTGGCCAATAATCGCCGGGAAAACCGCCGCCCTGCTGATGGCTTGCTGCGAGATCGGCGCGCTTCTGGGTTCTGCAAATGCTTCAAGCCAGCAAGCTTATCGGTCTTTTGGTCATGATCTCGGGTTGGCATTTCAAGTGCAGGATGACATTCTCGGCATTTGGGGAGACGAAACAACAACAGGCAAGTCCACCGCGAGCGATCTCGTGGAGGGAAAAAAGTCATTGCCTGTGTTATATGGCTTGAGTCAAAAGCGCGAGTTCGCCGCGCGCTGGAAACAGGGACCGATTTCCAGCGTGGAAGTTAATGAAGTGGCGGGGATGTTAGTCCGTGAGGGCGGATATGACTACGCGCAAGCCGAAGCAGAGCGCTGGACCCAATCAGCATTGAGGAATTTGAAGAGCGCGAATCCAAAGGGCGAGGCCGGCGAGGCGCTCATCGAGCTGGCAAACAAATTGCTTAAACGGAAACAATGAAAAAGTCCCGCGCGCCGCGGCCTGCTTGACATGCCGCGGCGCGGCAGGCTATAATCGCACGACATGTGGTCGCATTACGCGCGGGTGTAGTTCAGTGGTAGAACGCTTGCTTCCCAAGCAAGATATCGTGGGTTCGAATCCCATCACCCGCTCCTCGTCGAGGCAATTCCGCCTCGACTTTTTTGTTAAGTCAGTTGTAAGGTGACTGTTATGTACTCGGGCATACTGACTAGTAGAATCATATGCGAAGAGTCCAATGACTGAAAAGAAAAACATACTCTACGTGGAAGACAATCCCGATAACCGCATTTTGATTCGGCGCATCCTCGAATCCGAGGGATACGCGATGATGGAAGCCTCGAATGCAAAAGACGCGTTGAATCTATTGGATTCAAATAACCTTGATTTGATCCTGATGGATATCAACATGCCGGACATCGACGGTTACGCTTTGACCGCGCAGATTCGGCAGATACCCGTCTATGCTAAAGTGCCGATCATCGCGGTAACCGCCAACGTAATGCGCGGCGATCGGGAGAAATCTCTGGAAGCGGGATGCGACGGCTACATTCAAAAGCCCATCGACATCGACGCCCTGCCCAAACTAATCGAACGCTTCATGAGGAATACAAATGTCTGACCCGGCCCCAACCATGTCGCAAACTCAATCCATTCGTAAAGGCGCCATTCCAAAGGATACAACGGTTCTAGTGGTCGAGGACAACGTATCGAACTTTGTCCTGATCGCGCGCATGCTGGGTTATCTTGGAATTCACTGCGAATGGAAGACCTCCGGCTTTGAAGTAGTGGAATATGCCGATACTTTGCCGAAACTCGACCTGGTTCTAATGGACATTCGATTGCCGTACGAGGACGGTTACGGCGCGTTGAGAAAGATTCGTTCGTCGGAAAGTCTCAAGGCTGTCCCCATTGTAGCGGTCACAGCCGAAGCCAGCCTCGAGCAAATGAATAAGGCGCGCGAATCGGGTTTCGACGGTTTCCTCGGCAAACCGCTCGACCCCGATCGGTTTCCAGAACAAATCCGAAAAATACTGAACGGTGAGCGGGTATGGGAATATAATTAAACATGGACATTTCCCGGCCTGGAGCGACCCCAAGCGAAATCGGTACAAGTGAATTCAAAGGCAGCCTGACACGATCCTTAATTCAGACACTGCTTTTATTAACTTTAATTCCTTTGCTCGCCATGGGCGGCGCGGCGTATCTCAGGGCCAGCGGACTGCTCCGCCAGCAGGCCATTTCGCAGATGCAAAATCTGCTGAATACCCAGACCAAAAATATCGAACTGCTCTTAAAGGTCAAAAGCATCCGCTTGGACCGCTTCACGCGGGAACGAGGCATGGCCTCCGATATTCAGCAGGGCCTGGCCGCCGACAGGCAAAACATTAGTTTCGGCGCCATCCGTCAGCAAGTGGTGGCAGACCTTCTCTCGCTGAACAGCGGCGAAGAGCGCCCTCTTTTCAACCAGTTTCTGCTGGTCGAAAATAACGGCGAGATACAGATTGCCACACAATCGAATTGGGAAGGCGTCAACCTTGACCAGACCGAGCTGGGGAAGTCACTCGCCGTGCAAAAGCCCACAACAGTTACGCTGTATGATCTGGCCCCGCTCTACCCAAACGAATTGGTCACTTTGACCATTCAACCTTTCTACTCCGATTCGGGTTCGCCGCTGGGAGCGATTGTTGGAATCACCGAACCGCAGAACTTACGCGAGTTAATTCAACCGCTCATCGATCTCAGCCCATCGGCAGACGCTTACTTCGTCAGCGCAAATGGCGTGCTGATCGGCAGTAATCCCTACACCGAAGATTTAATTTTGGCCGATAGTTCACCGCAACAAAAGCAACAACTCGACGCGGCTTTTGCAAAAATGATGGGAACAGGCGCAGTGAGCGGCCCCATCTCGCTCGAATATCCGCTCGTAAGCGGCCGCGCGGTGATCGCGCAAGCAAAATGGCTACCCAGCCTGGACGCGGGAATCGTCCTCCAAATTCATCAGGAAACGGTGCTGGGACAAATCAACAGCCTGCTTCCATTTACACTCCTAATCATTTTGATCGCCTTGGCCGGCATGGGATTGATGATCGTTACCAGCACCAACCGCTTTATCAATCCTATTCGAGCATTGGCGGGAATTACGCGCCGGTTTGTGGAAGGAAATTTCAGCGCACGTGCGCCTGTAAATTCTAAAGATGAAGTTGGCTTTCTGGCTCATTCGTTCAATCAAATGGCGGAGGAGTTGGGCGACTTGTATCGGTCGCTCGAACAAAAAGTGGAAGAACGCTCGCGTCAAATCCGGACCGCGGCCGAAGTCGCACAGGGCATTAGCGCCTCGCCCAACCTGAGCGAGCTTATCTCCCGCACAACGCGTTTGATCGTGGAGCGATTCGGTTATTATCATGCGGCGATCTTCATGATCGACCGCTTCGGGAGAGACGCGGTCGTGCGCGCAGTTTACGGCCCGGCCGCGAAAGATTTCATGGATAGCAACTATAGCCTCGAGGTGGGCTCCAAATCCATCGTCGGCTGGGTCTCGACCCACAACGAGCCGCGCGTAGCCTCCGACGTGGTGAACGATCCTATTCACTTCAAGAACAGCCTGCTGGTCAACACTAGGGCCGAAGTTGGAATTCCTATTTCCTCCGGCGACGTTGTCTTTGGCGTTTTGGATGTACAAAGCACGGAACCGAATGCTTTCGATGCCGAAGCCGTGATCGTTTTGCAAACTCTTGCAAATCAGATCGCGGCCGCCATCAATAACTCGAGCCTGCTCGAATCTTCACAGATCAACCTGCAAGAATTGGAACGCCTTTACCGTTCCAGTCGCCAGATCGTACAGGCGAAATCGAATACGGACATACTAAATGTGGTCACGACCGCGCTCAAAGACGCGCCGTATCTGACCGCCATTTTCCGCGCTCGCGGCAATATGTTGGAATTGACCTCGGTGAACGATCCTCATAGCCGCATGGGCGGTGCGACCATCCCGCGCACCATCAATCTGCGTCCGCAGGATGTTGCAAAACAACTGGCAGGCGAGTCGATCTTCGATCTCAGCGCCACTTCCGCGCCCCCTGAACTGTTGCGATTGCCGATCGTCCTCGGATGCCGCTATGTGGCTTACCTGCCCATTATGCAAAACGATGAAATCGCCCATCTACTTATGATCGGTTCGGTCAATGAACCCATCAATCGCACAGTTCTGCAACCTTACATCAACATGGCCGATCTAGCCTCGTTCACAATGGAAAGAGTCGACGTGACGGAGGCAACCAATGAACGCCTGCGCGAATTGAATGCGCTCAGCACGATTGGGCAAATAGTCTCTACCGCCAGTGATGCGCCCACGCTCTACTCCACGCTGTACGAACAAGTGCGCAACATCATCGGAGACTATGCCTTTGTCGCGGCGCTATATGACGAAAACACAAACATCGTTCACTTCCCCTACGTAAATGAGGACGGCAAGGCTCAATCCATTCCTCCAACGCCGCTTGGTCAGGGTTTGACATCCATCTTGATCAACTCCAGGCAACCGTTGATGCTGGTCGAGGATGTGGAGCGGCGCGCGGCCGCCATGGGCGCGCTGATCGTTGGCCGGCCCGCCAGATCCTGGATGGGAGCCCCGATGATTCTGAATGGCAAAATCATCGGCGCGTTGATCGTTCAGGACCTGGAACGCGAGTTCGCTTTCACGGAAAATAATTTAAAATTCCTCACGGCAATGGCCGCACAGGTGGCGGGAGCTATCGATGGAATCCGCCTGCTGGAGGATAGCCGCCTACGCGCCTTACAGCTCGAGACCGCCGCGGAAATCGCGCGCGATATCAGCAGTTCACTGAACCTCGATGAACTATTGGCGAAGGCCGTCCAACTCATCCGTGACCGTTTCAATTTCTATCATGCCGCAGTATTCTTGATCGACCTGCCTCATGAATTCGCAGTAATCCGCGAGGCCACCGGCGAGGCCGGCGCACAAATGAAACGGTTGAATCACAAATTAGGCATCGGGTCGAAATCCATTGTGGGATACGTGGCAGGCCGCGGCGAAACGCTGGTGATCAACGATGCCGTTAAAGACCCGACGTATTATGCCAATCCCCTGCTCCCTGATACGCGTGCGGAAGCGGCGACGCCGCTAAAAGTGGGCGACCGCATTCTCGGCGTGCTCGACGTACAAAGCGTACAAGCGTACGCCTTCAACGACGACAACCTCCGCACACTGCAAATTCTGGCCGATCAATTGGCCATCGCGGTAGTCAACAGCGAATTGTTCTCGGAGACGCAGGAACACCTGTCCCAGCACCGTCTACTGCATCACATCACAACAACGGCCGCCTCCGGTACCACGCTCGAAGAGGCGCTCTCCAGCGCGGTCAATGGCTTGCAGGTAACGCTGGGCGGCGACCGTGTTGCCATTTTATTCCTCGACCGCGAACGAAAAATGCTTCAACCCAAAGCCTCGGTCGGATACTCCGAAGAAGCGAACCAAATTCGGGTCGAGGTGGGAACCGGCGTCACGGGCTGGGTTGCCGCCCATCGAAGACCGTTACGCGTCGAGGACGTTCATCAGGATCCGCGCTATATCCAGGTTAGCGCCAACACGCGCTCGGAACTGGCCGTTCCATTGATCTATCGAAACGAATTACTCGGAGTCTTGAACGTCGAAAGCGAACAGGTCGGCGCGTACACCGAAAGCGACGAGGAGATGCTTGGCACTTTGGGAGGTAGTTTGGCCGCGGTGATCGCCAACGCGCGACTGCTCGAGCAAATACGCGCGCAAGCCGAACGGGAAAGATTGCTCTACGAGGTCACAAGCAAGATCCGGCGCTCGACCGACATCCAAACCATTCTGGCGACCACCGCCAGCGAATTGACAAGAGCGGTGAGGGCGCGGCGGACGGAAATCAAAATTGAACCCGTTACAGAAGCCGGCTCCGCGGCGGAAGAAGAGCGCGGCAACGGCGCGGAGAAGCCATGAGATTCGATCTTCAAGGTTT
>WBZO01004973.1_pt1 | contig 13878 bp, 15 predicted proteins | sample 5204261 | NCBI WGS metagenome assembly WBZO01 (sample SAMN12412400, study PRJNA552823) | activated sludge metagenome | isolation source: activated sludge from anammox sidestream of wastewater treatment plant... | place: USA: North Carolina | collected 2017-09
GGCACGATGTCGGCGAGCGTGCGCGAATCGAAGGCCTTCAGGAAAGCCTGCAGCGCCTCCTGGACGATGCCGGTGAGCTTGCAGCTGCCGGTGAGCGAACACTGGTTGCCGGTGCCGAAACACTCGGTCAGCTGGAAATCGGACTCCATGCTGCGCACCACCGCACCCAGGTTGATTCTGTCGGGCGGATGCGCGAGTCGCATGCCGCCGCCCTTGCCGCGTACGGTTTCGATCCAGCCGTGCAGCCCGAGCTGATGCGTCACCTTCATCAGGTGAGCCTCGGAGATGTCGTAGACGCGCGCGACCTCGGCGATGGTGCACAGGCGGTCCGGATGCTGGGCCACGTACATCAGCAGCCGCATCGCGTAATCGGTCATCATGGTCAGGCGCATCCGGATTCTCCTGTCGCGTCGGATCGGTCAGCGCGATCCTGCCGGTGACAACGTGCGACAGGATATGCGAAACGACGCGTTGCCCGCGACTCGCCCGTTCAGGATCCGTCGCTTTCCCCTCTCCTGTCGAGCAGCTCTTTCTTGTCTTCGACCTTCGCCCACTCGTCGGCGTCGGGCAGCGAGGCCTTGGTCTTGGTGATCGTGGGCCACTGCTTCGCCAGTTCCGCGTTGAGCGCGATGTATTCGAGCTGCGACTGCGGCACGTCTTCCTCGGTCGTGATCGCGTTGACCGGACACTCGGGGATGCAGACCCCGCAGTCGATGCACTCGTCCGGGTCGATCACGAGCATGTTCTTGCCCGCACGGAACGCATCGACCGGGCACACGTCGACGCAATCCGTGTACTTGCACTTGATGCAGGCTTCGCCGACGACGTGGGTCATGGCGCGGAGAGCAGGCGGAAGGAAGAAGAGGCCGGAGAACCGGGTTTAAGATCTATGCTGCGTATATCTTATGAACCCTGCGGGCAGCTGTCAACCCGCGCCCCCTGCCTGCGCACCCGCGGCCTCGCGCCGCGACCCGATGGCCGGCGGCGGGCCGGATTGACGTATAAAGTCACGCGATCGACCCCCTGACGGAGGAACCATCGTGCGCGTCCACCAGATCGAAGGCGACTGGGGCATCGGGCACCTGCGCATGGCGGCCCGCCCCGACCCCTCGCCAGGTCCGGGCCAGGTGCTGCTGAAGATGCTCGCCTCGTCGCTGAACTACCGCGACCTGGTGGTGCTCGACCGCGGCTACGGCAATTTCACCGGCACGCTGCCGCTGGTGCCGCTGTCCGACGGCGTCGGCGAAGTGGTCGCGGTGGGCGCCGGCGTCGAGCGCGTCGCGGTTGGCGATCGCGTCTGCCCGATGTTCTTCCCCGGCTGGATCGGCGGCGATCCCGACCTGTCGCGACTCACGCAATCGCTCGGCGGGCCGCTCGACGGCACGATGAGCGAGTTCATGGTGCTGCCCGAAACCGGGGTGGCCCGCGTGCCCGCGGCGCTCGACCACGAGCAGGCGGCCTGCCTGCCCTGCGCCGGCCTCACCGCCTGGCGCGCGCTGGCGGTGCTGGGCACGACGCGGCCAGGCGAGCGCGTGCTGATCCAGGGTTCGGGCGGCGTGGCGCTGTTCGCGCTGCAGTTCGCGAAGCTGTTCGGTGCGCACGTCACCGTCATCTCGTCGAGCGACGAGAAGATCGCGCGCCTGGTTGCGATGGGGGCCGACGCCACGGTCAACTACTCGCGCACGCCCGACTGGGCGCGCGCCACGCGCGAGTTCACCGACGGGCGCGGCTACGACCAGATCGTCGAGGTCGGCGGCGAGAAGACGCTGCCGCAGTCGCTGCGCTGCATCCGCCCGGGCGGCACGATCTCGATGATCGGCGTGCTCTCGGGCGCGGCGATGCAGGCCTCGCTCGGCCACGTGGTCACGCGCCAGGTGCGGCTGCAGGGTGTCACCGTAGGCACGCGCGACGACTTCGAACAGATGTGCCGCGCGATCGGGCAGCACCGCGTCGCGCCGGTCGTCGACCGGGTGTTCGGCTTCGACGAACTGGTGCCGGCGTTCGAGCGGCTGAAGAGCGGCGCGCAGTTCGGCAAGATCTGCATCCGCCACTGACCGGCAGGCACCGCTGGCGCGCGGCCCTGCGCGGGCGACGCGCCGGCGGCGCACCGGTTCAGGTGCGCGGCATCATGCCGATCAGCGCGCTGTCGTGGCGCACGTAGTGATGGAACAGTGCAGCGGCAGCGTGCAGGCCCACCACGAAGTAGCCTGCCTTGCCCAGGGTCTCGTGGATTTCCTTCAGCGTGTGCCCGATGGCGCGATCGGGCGCCACCAGGTCGTGCACCGGCAAGCCGAGCAGCGACCACTGCTTGCCGCCGTAGGCCAGCGCCAGCACGCCGAGCACCGGCAGCGCGAGGAAGACCGCGTACATCAGCCGATGGCCGATTCGCGCCGCGGCTTCCTGCCAGGGCGGCGGCGCCGGCACGATCCCGGGATCGGGACGCCGCAGCCTCAGGCCGAGCCGCAGCAGCATCAGCGTTCCCACCAGCGCGCCGGCGTTGAAGTGCACGAGCTTGAGCAGGTCGTGGGCGGCGGTGCCCTTGGGTGCCAGGCCCTTCGTTTCGATCGCCGCGTAGGCAATCACGACCAGCAGCAGCGTCAGCCAGTGCAGGCGGATCTGCCAGCGCGAGAAATGCGCCGGCGCGTTCGTGGTCGTTACGTCCGTCATGGTCGGTTTCCGATTCGAGGCAGATGAACCGCAGCCTGCGCCCCCGGGGCTGAACCGAAGCTTAACGCCGTCGCGCCGGCCCCCTGTACACTTGCGCGTCAGGCGCGACAGGGGTTGGGCAGGTCCGCGAACGATGGCAGCAGCGAAGAACGGCGGACACCACGTCTGGCGCAGATTCGCCGTCATCGCCAGACCCTACTGGCTCTCCGAGGAGAAGTGGAAGGCGCGCGGCCTGCTCGTGCTCGCGGTACTGCTGCTGCTCGGCCAGACCGCGTTCAACGTGCTCCTGAACGAGCAGACCGGCGAGTTCACCTCGGCACTGGCGGCGCGCGACGCCGACCGCTTCTGGCTGTCGATCAGGCAGTGCATCGCGATCGTCGTCGTGGCGGTGCCGATCTACGCCCTCTACTACTACGTGCGCGACACGCTGGGCATCTTCTGGCGCCGCTGGCTCACCAATCGCTTCCTCGACCGCTACTTCGCCGATCGCGCGTACTACGCGCTCAATGCCGCGGGCACGATCGACAACCCCGACCAGCGGATCTCCGAGGACATCAACGCATTCACCCAGCAGTCGCTGTACTTCCTGATGATCGCGCTCGGCGCGGTCATCCAGCTTGCCGCGTTCACCGGCGTACTGTGGTCGATCTCCCGCGAGCTGGTCTGGTTCCTGATCTTCTACGCGCTGGTCGGCACCACGGTGACGGTCGCGGTCTTCGGCCGGGTGCTGATCGGCATCAACTTCCTGCAACTCAGGCGGGAAGCCGACTTCCGCTTCAGCCTGGTGCGCATCCGCGAGCACGCCGAGGCGATCGCGCTGCATCGCGGCGAGGAGCAGGAGTCGTTCCAGGCGAAACAGTTCTTCGGCGCCGCGTTCGCCAACTACCGCAAGCTGCTCAGGGCGCAACTGAACCTCAACCTGTTCCAGTACGCGTACAGCTTCCTCACGATCGTCCTGCCCAGCGCGATCATCGCTACACGCGTCATCTCCGGCGAGCTCGAAGTCGGCCGCGCGGTCCAGGCGGCGGGCGCGTTTGCCGCGATCCTCGGCGCCGTGGCAGTGATCGTCGACCATTTCGAGGGGCTCAGCCGCTTCGCGGCCGGCATCGACCGCCTGGGCACTTTTTCCAGGGCGCTCGCCGGCAAGGAAGCCCCCAGGCCCGACTCCGGCGGGCAGATCGAGTCCGCCTGGGGCCCTCACCTCGCGCTCGAGCACCTGACGTTGCTCACGCCGGGCCGCGAACGCACGCTGATCGTCGACCTGTCGGTGTCGGCCGAACCGGGACAGGGGCTGATGATCGTGGGCGACAGCGGCGGCGGCAAGAGCTCGTTGTTGCGCGCGATCGCCGGCCTCTGGATCGCCGGTGCGGGCCGCATCGTGCGCCCCGGCCCCGAGGAGACGATGTTCCTGCCACAGCAGCCGTACATGGTGCTGGGCAGCCTGCGCAGCCAGTTGCTCTACCCCGGGCGCGCCCGCCCTGTCTCCGACCAGGAGTTGCTGCGCCTGCTCGAGCGGGTCAACCTCGGCGACCTGGCCCGGCGCTTCGGCGGGCTGGATGCCGAGCTCGACTGGGGCAAGGTGCTGTCGATCGGCGAGCAGCAGCGCCTGGCCTTCGCGCGCGTACTGCTGTGCCGGCCGCGCTACGTGATGCTCGACGAGGCGACCAGCGCACTGGACAGGGCGAACGAAGACCACCTGTACCGCGAGCTCGCCGCCACCTCGACGACGCCGGTGAGCGTCAGCCACCACGCCGCGCTGCTGAAGTTCCATCGGCAGGTGCTCGAGCTGGCGGGAAACGGCCAGTGGCGGCTGCACCTCGCCGCCGACTACCGGTTCCACTGATGCGGCCCGCCGCATTTCCGCGTTTGCTGCACCGCAGCTAGACCTTGAGCAAATTGTCATTCAAAAACAACAGGATAGTAATTTTTCTTAAACCGATACTAGAATGAATCCCGGCATGTCGACTTCCCCGACTTCATGGCCGTCATCCGACTGTTGGCGCACCCCCCGATCCGCGAGGCGATCATCGAGATCCGGTCGGCTCGCTGCACGCTGTCCAGGGTCACCGAATGGCGTGATTCGATCGCCGCGGATTTCCCGCGCTCGCAGCCGTTTCGCCTCGCGTCCGAGGCCTTGGGCCTGCCCGACGAGCGGCGCAGCCGGCTCGACTTCGGCGCTGCCGCTGCGCAGGTCGGCTGGCGCTGCGAAAGCGCCGATGGGCGTGACGTGGTGCTGGTCTGGACCGACGGGCTCTCGATGGCCAGGGTGGGCGACTACGACGGCTGGGACGCCTTTTCGGCGCGCTACCTGGCGTTGTTCGAAACCTGGCGACGCGCGGTCGCCCCGGCGGAGATCGAGCGCATCAGGTTGCGCTACGTCAACGATCTTCGCCTGCCAGTCTCGCCGTCGTTCGACTTCGACGATTACCTGACTGCGGCGCCGCGCGCGCCCAAGGGGTTCTCGCAGGCGTATTTCGATTTCCTGACACACCTGCGGCTGGCCACCGGCATCGACGACACGACGGTGGACGTGATGCAGGCCACCGACGCGAGCGGCCGCAGCGAGAGCGAGATCCCGCTGATCATCGACGTCGACGTGGGCAAGAACCGCCCGCAGGTCGCCGACGAGGAGATCGCCGGGCGCCTGCGCGAAGCCTTGCAGCAGCTGCACGAAATCAAGAATCGGGCGTTCTTCGGCCTGATCACCGAGCGCCTGGCGGAGACATATCAATGAAAACCGTCCGCGTGGCACATCGTGCCGTGCCTGCCGCCGGCGCGATCGGCGTCGGCAGCGACTCGCTGCGCATGTCGCGCCAGGCCGCCGGCGCGCGCGCGCGACTGGTCGAAAAAGGCCTGCACGAACTCGACACCGCGCTCGGCGAGTTCGCCTGGGCCGCGGAACGCACGCTGTTCGAACGCTGGTCCGGTTCGCCGGTGGCGCTGCGGCTGATTCACTACGCGCGCGAGTTCGCGCGACTGCTTCCGGTCACCGTCGCGGTGCCTGCCCCGACCGCGGACGACCAGGGCCTGCTCGCTTTCGAGTGGACCGGTTCGAACGCGAGACGATTGATCGTGACCATCGCCGAAGACGGCATGCTCGTCTACAGCGGCCGCCTCGGGCCGCGTCGTCGCATCAGCGGAGCCGAGCCCCTGGCGGGCCACCTGCCGGCTCCGATCAGGCAGGCGCTCTACGACGTGATCGGCTGAGCGTGATCGGTCGAGGCCTGCGCGCCGCAGGGCCGGCGTGCGGCATCTTCGACCCGTTCCGGAGCAGGGTCTTCGGGCCCGCCGTATACTGCCCCCGGGTATCCGACGAACCGCGGTCGAGCGGCCGGACCGGCGCGCATTCGGGGGCGAACCCCGTCGCCGCGCCCGCGGACCGCCCACCCGTCAGCACTCTGGAAGGAGACTACAATGTACGGACCGATCACCATCCCCTTCGGCGCGAAAATGATGTTCAACGCCGTCAAGCTCAAGCCCGGGGTCACTGTCGACGACGTCGAACTCGCAGTCGGCGAAATGTGCAACGTCGTCAAGGAAACTTACGGCGGCGACAAGGGTGGCTTCATCGGCGGCCAGGTGTTCCGCTTCTCGGGCTTCGCCTCCGAGGAAGGCTCGATGGGCAGCGCCCGCGACTCCGACCACGACCTGGCGATCGTCACTTACTGGCGCTCGTTCGACGAGCACGAGCGCTCGCACGCCGACGCGCTCTTCAAGGCCAAGTTCGCGGCCGTGGGCGAAATGTGCTCCGACAGCAAGGAACTCGGCTACGACATGCTCTGGCAGGGCGTGCCCGAAACCGAGGGCGCCGTCACGGCCTGAGGACCGCTTGGCGGCCGCGCGCTCGCCGGCGATCTGGCTTGCGGCCATCCGGCCGCAGTTCCTGAGCGTCACCGCCGTCTCGGTGCTGGTCGGCCTGGCCGCTGCCGCAGGCGACGGCGTGCCGCCTCGATGGGGCATCGGCGCAGCCACACTGGCCGGTGCGTTGCTGGTGCACGCCGGCGCCAACGTCGTCAACGACTTTCACGACCGCGACGCGGACGCCGCCAACGACGAGCGTCTGTCGCCCTTCACCGGCGGCAGCCGCATGATCCAGGACGGCCTGTTGCGGGCGCACGCGGTCGCGCTCTACGGCTACCTGCTGCTCGCGCTCGGCGCCGCGCTGGGCGGGGGGCTCGCGCTGAGCGGGCGCCCGCAGCTGTGGTGGATCGGCATGCTCGGGGTCGCCCTGGCGATCGCCTACTCGGCACCGCCGCTGCGGCTGTCGGCCCGAGGCGTGGGCGAAGCCGCCATCGCCGCCGCGTGGCTGCTGGTGACGGTCGGCTCGGATCTCGCGCAGCGCGGAAGCTGGTCGCCCGTTCCGGTGGCGGCCGGGGCGCCGATGGCACTGCTGGTCGCCGCGATCCTGCTCGCCAACGGTCTTCCGGATCGCAGGGCCGACGCGGCGACCGGCAAGGACACCCTCGTCGTGCGGCTCGGGCCCCGAGCCGCTGCGCACGCCTATCTGGTTCTCGTCGCCGCGGCCTATCTCGTGCTCGTGTTCGCCGCCGCCGGCGGCGTGCTGCCGCCGGCCGCGCTCGTCGGCCTGCTCGCCGCGCCGGCATCGCTGTTCGCCGCGCGCCAGCTGGCGCTGCACGGCGAGGGCAGGCCGAGCCGGCAGCTGCTGCCTGCGATCGGCGCCACGATCGGCGCGGCACATTTGTACGGAGTGTCGGTGGCACTTGCGCTGCTGCTGGCGCGCGGCTGAACGAGCTGCCCGGTCACTGTTCCGGCGCGCCTGCGCGCTGGCCTTCGGGGCCGACCGACTCTTCGATCCATTCGCGCCAGACCGCCATCAGCACCACCAGGATCACCGGGCCGATGAACAGGCCCACCAGGCCGAACGCCGCCAGCCCGCCGAGCACGCCGAACATCACCAGCAGGAACGAAATGCGCGTGGCGCTGCTGATCACCATCGGACGCACCAGGTTGTCGACCCAGCTCACCACCAGCGTGCCCCAGAGCAGCAGGCCGACGCCGTCGAAGGTCTCGCCATTGGCGATCAGCCAGACGCCGGCGCTTCCCCAGACGAACGGCGTGCCGAAGGGCAGCAGCGCGACGACGGTCGTGATCGCACCGAGCAGCACCGGCGCCTCCAGGCCGAACCACCAGTAGCCGATCCCCGCGAAGAGCCCCTGGGCGAGTGCGGTCGCCACCAGTCCCCAGACCACCGCCATCGTCATGCTGCCCACCGCCGCCAGGTAGCGATCGACGCGTGCGCCGAGGAAACGGTGCAGCACGCGCTGCGCCTGCGCGAGCACGTCCTCGCCGTCGCGATACAGGAAGAACACGGTGATCAGCGCGAAGCCCAGCTTCGCCACGTTGCGGCCCAGCCCCCCGACGATCGCAAGGACCTCGGCCGCGCGCGTCTCCACCCAGCGGGCGAGCTGGTGGCGGATCGCGTCGGGATCGCCGGTGAACTGGTCGAGCAGCCCCTGCAGCCAGCCACCGACCACCGGCAACCCGGCGACCACGTCCGGCAGGCGATAAGGCCCCTTCGCCAGCAGTGCGGCCACCGCCGCGTAGGCGTCGGCCATCTCGGCGCGCAGCAGCAGCGCGAGCCACAACGTGGGCAGCGCGAACGCCGCGGTGAGCAGTGCGGTCATGGCCGCCGCGGCCAGCGTGCGGCGCCCGCCAAGGAGCCGGCGGATGCCCGCCAGCAGCGGCCAGGTGGTGTAGGCGAGGATGATCGCCCAGACGACCGGCACCACGAAGGGCTGCACCACCGCATAGGTGAGCAGCAGCAGGCCGCCCAGCAGCAGCCCGAGCACCACCCGGTTCGACAGCCTCTCGGTGACCCCGTACCTCATCGCAGCTCGCGCAGTATCCGATCCGCGCGAGCATACCGGTATCCGGTCCGGACGCCCCCGACGAGCAGTGCGGCCGGCGCCGGAACCAGGCCGTGGCGCCTCAGGTGGCCATCTCCTTCACTTCGGCAAGCAGCCCCGCCGCATCCGAGCCCATCGCATCGTCGAGCATCGGATACATCATCTGCTCTTCCTTCATGTTGTGCGGCATCAGCATCTCGGTGAGCGCCTGCATGGCCCGCTGGTACGCTGCGGCATCCTTCGCCTCGATCGCCGAGCGGATCTGCGGGAAGACCTCCTTCATCTGCACGTGTTCCTCGCGCATCGTCACGCTCGGGCCGGCCGCCGTCATGCCGGTGCGCTCCTCGAATGCGGGAAACAGCAGGTTCTCTTCCATCTCGATGTGGCGCTCGAGCCGCTGCAGGAACAGCGTTCCGTCGCGCTCCATTGCGGCGAGATCGCCGGCGGCAGCGGCCGCGGCGGCGCGTTCCGCAATGCCGTCGATCAGGACGTGGTCCTCTTGCATGTAGTTGCTGATCGATTCCATCGTGAGTCTCCTCGGGGTGTCCGGCGCGCCGGTCTCAGGGATGCCGTTGCAGTTCGGCGAACTTGTCTTTCACGCCGGCCCAGTGATCGGCGTCCGGCAGCGGCTCGTGCGTCCGGGAGATGCCGGGCCAGTCGTTCGAGAGTTCGGCGTTCAGGGCCACGTACTTCTCCATCCCGGCCGGGACGTCGGGCTCCGCGTAGATGGCCTCGACCGGGCAGGCGGGCACGCAGGCGCCGCAGTCGATGCACAGGTCGGGGTTGATCACCAGGAAGTTCGGCCCTTCGTGGAACGCGTCGACGGGACACTCCCCGACGCAGTCGGTGTGCTTGCAGTTGATGCAGGCTTCGGTGACGACGTAGGTCATGGCAACCTCCGTGAGTGTTGCTGTCGATCCGGGGGCGTGCGATCGCCGGTCGTGGCCGTCAGGCGGCAGCCTGCGCGGCCGCGTCGGCAGGACGTTTGGCGTGCACCGTGCATCCGTCCCCGCTGTGGCACGGTTCGAAGCGCTTGCGGGTGGCCGCCATCGCCGACCAGCGACGCACCGCCTTGGCCGTCGACTGCCCCTGCTGCGCGGCGGTGGGCGGAATCGGCTTGCCTTCGGCCAGCAGCTTCTCGACGCGCCGCAGCCCCAGGTAGGCCGCGCCGTAGGCGCCGTTCAGCTGCCCCAGTCCGTTGGGCGCGACGTGGAAGCTGTCGCCCAGCGCCTTCTCGAGCGCGGCGACCATCGCCTCGTTGCGCGTCATTCCGCCGGTGAGCATGTAGCCCGGCTCCAGGCCCACGCGGCGCATCAGCTGGATGGCGCGCCCGCCCAGCGAGATCATCGCGCCCATCATGATGTCCTCGGCCGCGATGCCGTTGGACAGGTGGTTGATCACCTCGGATTCGGCGAACACCGCGCACACGCTGCTGATCGCCTTGGGCGACTTCGCGCGCATCGCGTAGGGGCCGATGTCCTCGGTGGTCAGGCCCAGGTAGCGGGCGGTCTTCTCGAGAAACGCGCCGGTGCCGGCAGCACACTTGTCGTTCAGGCGGAACGCCTTCACGCGCCCGCCCCCGTCGACCTTGATCGCCTTGATGTCCTGCCCGCCGATGTCGAGGATGGTGCGGGTGTCGGGAAACAGGTGCACCGCCGCCTGCGCGTGCGCGGTCAGTTCGGTCATCTGCGCGTGGCGAAACGGAACGGTGTAGCGACCGTAGCCGGTGGCGCCCACGTAGACCACCTGCGAACGCTCCAGGCCGCAGTTCTTCAGCAGGTCTTCGAAGACCGCTTCGGAGGCCTGCGCGAGCTTGAAGCCGGTGCGCCGCACCGCGGTGCCCACCACCTTGCGCTCGCTGTCGAGCGCGATCGCCTTGGTGTAGGTCGATCCGATGTCGAGTCCAGCAACGTAGAGCATTTGATCCTCCTACGCCAGCGCTTCGGCCGGCAGGCCGGCGGTTCCGAAGGCGTGCTCGCGGGCGACCAGCGCCGCGCCGAGCGCGCCGCAGAAGTGCGCGTCGGGGCTCACGTTGATCTTCATGCCCACCGCCTCCTCGATCAGCTTGACCATCGCCACGTTGCGGCTGACGCCTCCGGTGAAGGTCACTTCCGAATGCACGCCGACGCGCCGCGCGAGCGACACGCAGCGACTGGTGATCGCCTGGTGCACGCCCATCAGCACGTCCTCGGGCAGCATGCCCTTGGCGAGGTGGCTGATGATTTCCGATTCGGCGAACACGGTGCAGGTGGTGGTGATGCGCACCGGGTTCTGCGACTGCAACGCGAGCGGGCCGAGTTCGCCGAGCGACATCTCGAGCGCATAGGAGGCCGCGCCCAGGAAGCGCCCGGTGCCCGCGGCGCACTTGTCGTTCATCGTGAAGTCGGCCACCTGCCCATCGGGCTTGACCGAGATCGCCTTGGTGTCCTGGCCGCCGATGTCGATCACCGTGCGCGTGCCCGGGAACAGCGCCACCGCGCCGCGCGCGTGGCAGCTGATCTCGGTCACCTGCTCGTGGCCGAACGAGACGTTGTAGCGGCCGTAGCCGGTGCTGGCCACCCGCGCCACCTGCGCCTCCTCGATGCCGGCGTCGGCCAGCGCCGCCTTGAACGCGTCCTGCGCGATCGTCACCATGCTGGTTTCCATGTCGAGCAGCGCGCGCCCGACCACCTTGCCGTTCTCGTCGAGGATCACCGCCTTGGTCTGCGTGGATCCGACGTCGACTCCGCCGACGTACCTCATGACCGTGCCTCCTTCGTGATGTCGGCGTGCCTGCCGGCCGCGGGCGCGGCACCGCCGCGCTGCTGCAGCGACTCGAAGAACGCGTCGACGCGGTTCTTGATCTGCGCGTCGGACCAGTAGCGCGGGTCGATCAGGTCCGATTCGATGTACAGGCTCGGGATGTTCAGCCGCTTGGTGAGGTAGTTGCGCGTATCGGCCATGCCCGAGGACACGAAGCGGCAGCTCTTGATGCCGTGGAAGACGATTCCGTCGACGTCGTAGTCGCGCAGTTGCTGGGCGAGCCGCTCGTGCGCGAAGAACTGGTTGGACAGGCCGCGCTGCGCGGCCAGCGCCGTGATTTCGGCCAGGCTCTCGAGCGGCCGCGAGGTGTCGTAGACCATCTCGCCGGCGTCCATTCCGCCGGCGGCGAAGGTCAGGTAGTCGGAGTAGGCGAACACCCCGCCCCAGCTCTCGAACAGCTCGACCAGCCGGCGCATCGACACGTAGCACGGCGTGCCCGAGAACAGCAGCCGGAAGCGCTCCTCGGCGACCCGGCCCTCGCCGCGCGCGACTTTTGCGCGCAGCTGCTCCTCCAGGCGGCGCATGTAGTCGACGCCTTCTTCGGTGCCCCGGTAGACGTTCATGATGCCGATGTAGGTGAGGCCGTCGAGCATCGCGTTGTACGGAGCCGGGCAGGTGCGATTGAGCGCCATCACGTTGTTCCAGTGGAACACCATGCGGTTCACGCGATCCTGCACCTCGGCGAGCCGGTCCATGTCGAAGCGCCGCCCGGTGATCTTCTCGCAGCGCGAGATCAGGTCGCGAAACTGCGCCTCGACCCATTGCGCATCGGCCATGTGCTGCGCGTCGCCGGGACGCACCTGCCAGTTGCCGCCGCGCTGGCCGGGCAGGTCGAGCACGAAAGTGGGCGTCTTGAGCATGCGCTCCCAGATCTCGCCCCACTTGATGAAGGTGCTGCACATGTTCGAGGCGATCGCGATGTCGGCTTTCGGAATGGTTCCTGCCGGGTGCTTCTGCTCGCGCAGGATCAGGCCGACGTCGGCCTTCACGTACGAGCACACGTCGGGCGAGTAGCCGTAGTCCTCGGAGTCGCGCAGGTATTCCTCGGAGACCTTGCGCACGCCGGTCTGCAGCGAGTTGATCTCGGGGAACACCAGCTGGAAATCGAAGGTGCGCAGGATCTCGACCGCGTTGCCCATCACGAACACGTTCGCGACGTTCTGCCCGCGCTCGCGCGCGAGCCCCAGGTTCGCGTACCAGGCCTTCATCATCTGCTGGCCTTCGAGGTGCGCGTTGAATTCGGCGCCGGCGGGCGCTGCCGCGGCGCCCGCGGCGGGTTTCTCGACGGTGGCTGTGGTCATCTCGTGTCTCCGGTCAGGCGGTGGCGAACAGCAGCGACTCGGCGAAGGTTTCGAGCTGCATCGCCATCTGCTCGAACGAGGTCATCTTTTCCTCGAACTCGAGAACCAGGTACTGCACGCCCACCTGGTCGAGGTGCTTGGACCAGGCGACCTGCTCGTCCAGGCCGGGTTCGCAGAACTTCGCGGCGGTGACGATCGCGGCGTCGGCCTTGCTCGACGCGATCATGTCCATCAGGTAGCCTTCCTTGCTCTTGCGCTCGTCGTGCTGCACCGGACTGGCGGCCGAGCGCTCGATGAAGCTCTCGGCGAGCGCCCAGACCGGATCGCCGGTCTCGGGCACGTCCTCGGTGAGCCAGCGCAGTCCGATCAGCAGGTCGTCGTCGACCACGTAGCAGTTGTCGTCGATCGCCTCGAGCATCTCGAGCGGCGGCTGCTCGCAAAAACCGCCGACGAACACCACGCGCGGCTTGTCCTGCGCCTGGCGGTTGCGCGCGCGGATTCCGGCGATCGCGCTCTCGAGCAGCGCGGTGTGCTCTTCGCAGGAAATGCGCGTGCGCGCGCGCAGCAGCAGGTACGACTCGGTGCAGCTCAGTTTCCAGGGCTCGTCGCGCCGGATCGCATAGAGCTCGCGCAGCAGCCGCCGGTTGCGGTTGTAGGCCCGGATGCTCGCGCGCAGGCTCTCGTCGTCGGCGGTGCGGCCGGCCTTCTTCTCCATTTCGGCGCGCAGCCGCTGGTATTCGGCGGCGACGTAGCGCACCGCTCCCGGCGTGTTCGCGTTCTGCGGCAGGTACAGGATCTGCGCGAGCTGCTCGGGGAAGTTGCGCGCCCAGATGCCTCCCAGGTGCTTGGCAGCGTCGCAGATCGGGTGCGTGACGAAACCCGACAGGTTGGCCAGCGCGCCGTTCAGGCCCATCTCGGTGGTCGAGCGACAGATCGAGCAGATGAACGAGCCCATGTGGGCGTCGGCGTGCTTCAGTTCGAGCTTGTTGCCGCCGCCCAGGATGCCCATCGGCAGCAGGCCCGCGGAGTGCGCGATCTCCTCGGGGAAGTAGACCGGGAAGTGCCCGATCGTGCCGGTGAATCCTTCCGGCAGCGCATCGTCGGCGGGGATCGGCGCCTGGCGCAGCGTGTTGCAGTACTCGAGGATCTCGTCGAGACCGGCTTCGGTCACGTGGGGGGATTCGGTCGCCATCGCTTTCTCCTCGCGGGTCAAAATACGCATTCCGGTACCGGAATACATA
>WBZO01004975.1_pt1 | contig 13877 bp, 11 predicted proteins | sample 5204261 | NCBI WGS metagenome assembly WBZO01 (sample SAMN12412400, study PRJNA552823) | activated sludge metagenome | isolation source: activated sludge from anammox sidestream of wastewater treatment plant... | place: USA: North Carolina | collected 2017-09
GCTCGGTTTAGACAAATCGCCCCGCACATTCCTGGCCGTCGGCTCCGGCACGATCACCGACGTCACCCGTTTCGTCAGCCACCGCTCCAACGCGGACTTCATCTCCGTCCCCACCGCGCCCTCGGTGGACGGGTTCACCTCCATCGGCGCGCCGATGATCGTGAACGGCGTCAAGGTCACCATCATGGCGCAGGGGCCGCTCGCCGTCTTTGCGGATCTGCCGACGCTCTGCGCCGCGCCCGCGGCGATGCTGGCCGCCGGGTTCGGCGACATGATCGCCAAGCTGACCTCCATCGCGGACTGGGAGCTGGGCCACCTCTTCTGGGACGAGCCGTACGACCCGGCGATCGCGGCCCGCGCGCGCAAGGCCGCATGGGACTGCGCACGGAGCGTCGATGCGCTCGCGGCGCGCGAGTGCGCCGGCGTCGAGCGGCTGATCGACGGGCTGATCGAGTCGGGCCTCTGCATGTTGGACTTCGGCGAGACGCGGCCCGCCTCCGGCTACGAACACCACGTGTCGCACTATCTGGAGATGAAGCTCCTCTGGGAGGGCCGCCACTCCGTCCTCCACGGCGCAAAGGTGGGCCTCGGCGTGCTCACGAGCGCGCGGCTCTACGACCAGATACGGCGTCTCGACCGCGCCGACGTAGTCGAGCGCCTGGAAGCCGCGGAGCTGCCCCCCGCGGCCGAGGAGATCGCGCGCATCGAGGCTGCCTACGGCCCGCAGGCCGACGACATCATCGCGCTGCACGCGCCCTTCATCCACATGACGCAATCTCAGTTCGCGGCCCTGAAGGCGCGCATCCTGGAACAGTGGCCCGCGGCGCAGGAGATCGCCGCCCGGGTGCCCTCCGCGGACGAGGTCACCGATTGGCTGAACAAGGTCGGCGGCGCGACCACCCCCGCGCAGCTGGGGCTGAGCGACGAGGAGACCGCGACCGCGCGGGCGGTCGGCCACTACTACCGAAACCGCTTCTCCGTGAAGAAGCTGGCGCGGATACTCGACCTTTCATAGACGCTTCACCACATCATCCGGGCAAAGGAGACCCTCACCCCCATGAGCACCAAGACCAGAGTCGCCATCGTCGGCGCGGGCGGCATGATGCGCTGGCACATCCGCCAGATGCTCAAGCAGCAGGACACGACCGAAGTCGTGGTCATGTGCGAGCCGTCCGCCCAGCAGTACGAGCTCAGCAGCGCGCTGTACGTCGACGCCGGGCTCACGCCGCCCCCCAACCAGCCGGATCTGGCGCGCCTGCTCCGCGACTACGCGGGCCGGGTCGACGCCGCGTTCATCTGCACCCCCCACGTCTATCACCATGACCAGACCGTGGCCTGCTTGCAGGCCGGGCTGGACGTGCTGCTCGAAAAGCCGATGGTGATGAACGCGGCCGAGGCGCGCAGCCTCATCAAGACGCGCGACGAAACCGGCAAACTGCTCGTCGTCGCGTTCCCCGGCAGCCTCTCGCCCAACATCCGCACCGTGGTCGGCATGTTGCGCGCGGGCAAGCTGGGCCGCATCTGGGGCATCAGCGGCACCGTCTGGCAGAACTGGGGCCCCGCCCAGGTCGGCCAGTGGCGCCAGGTCCCCGAGATCAGCGGCGGCGGCTTCATGTTCGACACGGGCGCGCACATGCTCAACACGGTCGCGGATCTGGCCGGCGAGGACTTCGTCGAGGTGGCCGCGTGGCTGGACAACAACGGCCGGCCCGTGGATACGCGCGCGACCATCATGGCGAAGCTGGCCTCCGGCGCGCTGGTCACGATCCACGGCTGCGGCGAGGCGATCCCCTCTTGCGCGTCCGACATCCGCATCTTCTGCGACAAGGCCATCGTCGAGACCGGCATCTGGGGCGAACGGCTGTCGATCCAGCGCCACGGCGCAAAGCGCGGCTACAAGGTGGCCGTGCCGGAGTCGCTCGGCGTGTGGGATCAGTTCCTCGCGGTGCGCGCCGGCGCGCTGGCCAACCCCTGCCCGCCGGAGGTGGGCCTGCGCATGGCGAAGCTGTGGGACGCGATCAAGGCGTCGTCCGCCCAGGGCGGCGCCGCGGTGCGGCCCACGTGATCCCCGAGCCGGGAGGGCGCACGGAGCGCGGCGCGCTCTCCCGGCCCCGCGCCTTTCGTTTGCTTTCGTTTGATTATTGAACGAAGGCGGTTCGTGTTCGTTTCTTGACACTTCCCCGCTTTGCGCTTAGAATGACCCTTCGATGACCCGCTGAACGATGCGCATGATGACGACACAAAAACTTACCGGTCACTCCGACCTCCGGCCTGCCAGGCTCTACGATGGCTACATCTTCGACCTCGATGGCACGACATACCTGGGCGACAGGCTGCTGCCGACCGCGGGCGAGACCATCAGGCGTCTTCGCGACCTGGGCAAGCGCACCGTCTTTCTCTCCAACAACCCGACGCACACGCGCGCGGAATACGCGGCCCGGCTGACCCGCCTGGGCCTGCCCACGACCATCGATGAGATCATCCATTCGTCGCTCGTCATGGTCAACTTCTTGCAGCGGCGGATGCCCGGCGCGCGGCTCTTCGTCGCCGGCGAGGAGCCGCTCAAGGCGGAGCTGGCCGCGGCGGGCTTCACGCTGAGCGAGGAGCCGGGCCGGATCGACGCGGTCATCGCCAGCTTCGACCGCACCTTCACCTATCACAAGCTGCAAGTCGCGTTCGACGCGATCCGCGCGGGCGCCCGCTTCTTCGCCACCAACGGCGACCGCTACTGCCCGGTGCCCGGCGGCGGCCAGCCCGACGCGGCCTCCATCATCGCGGCCTTCGAGGCCTGCACGGCCACCCAGGTCGAGGCGGTCGTCGGCAAGCCCTCGCGCTACACCATCGAGGCCATCCTGGATCTGCTGCGCCTGCCCGCGGAGCGCTGCGTGATGACCGGCGACCGCCTGGAGACCGACATCGCGATGGCCGTGAACGCGGGCATGGCCGGCGCGCTGGTGTTGACCGGCGCAACCAGCGCCGAGATGCTGGCCGCATCGTCCGTCCGCCCGACCTACGTCCTGCCGCAGTTGGGGGATCTGCTGTCCAACGTGACCGATATTGCGACGCCCGTTGCCCCGCCCGCAAAGAGCGGTGAGAACACCATATGATGGGAGCTGATCATGTCTACATTTGACGCCGTATCCGACAAATTGACCGAATATCGCGCGGGCGAGGCGCCCGAACAGGACGACAACCGCGTCTGGCCGCTGTACGGGGCCGGGCTGGAGAACCTGGGGCAGGACGGGAAGCCGATCGCGATCCCCCTGCCGCAGGTCGGCCCGGACGAGCTGCTCGTGCGCCATGACGCCTGCGGCATCTGCTTCTCCGACATCAAGGTCATCCGCCAGGGCCAGGAACATGCGCGCATCACGCGCGACATGCGCAAGGAGCCGGTGGTCCTCGGCCACGAGGTCTCGATGACCGTCGTCGAGGTCGGCGAGAACCTGAAGGATCAATACAAGCCGGGCGACCGCTACATCATCCAGGCGGACATCTGGACGGGCGGCGTCAACCTGGCCTACGGCTACATGATCCAGGGCGGCCTCTCCGAGTACGGCCTGATCGACCAGCGCATCCTCAACGGCGACCACGGTAACTATCTCATCCCGGTCAAGCCGGAGACGGGCTATGCCGAGAGCGCGCTGACCGAGCCGTGGGCCTGCGTGACCGCGGCATACGAGCTCAAATACCGCACCGGGCTCAAGCCGGGCGGCACGGCCTGGATCGTCGGCGGGCCGGATGCGACCGACCGGGGCTACACCATCGGCGCGGGCTTCGACGCCGCCGCCCACCCCGCGCGGCTGCTGCTGACGAACGTCCCGCCGCAATTCGCCGCGTGGCTGCGCGAGCGCGCCGCGACGCTCGGCGTCGAGGTGCTGGACGTGGCCGACCCCGCGCAGCCGCCCGTCAAGCCGATCGACGACATCGTCTTCCTCGCGCCGACGCCCGAGCTGATCGAGGCGGCGAGCCCCTTCCTGGCGGATTACGGCGTCGCGGCGATCATCGCCGAGGCCCCGCTGCCGCGGCCGGTCAACATGGACGTGGGCCGCGTCCACTATAACCGCTGGGTGTACGTGGGCGGCAAGGGACCGGATGTGGCGGCCGCGTACAGCGACACGCCGGTGCGCTCGACCCTCAAGCCGGGCGGCCAGACGTGGTTCGTCGGCGCGGGCGGGCCGATCGGCCGCATGCACGTCCAGCGCGCGCTCCAGGTCGCGGAGGCGCCCGCGGTCATCGTCTGCACCGACGTGAGCGATATGCGGCTCAACGACCTGTACGAAACCTTCAACCCCGAGGCGCAGGCCCGCGGCATCGAATTCATCTGCCTGAACCCGGCGCAGCGCGAGAGCTATGTCGAGGGCATGATGCGCTTCAAGGACGGCGGCTTCGACGACATCATCGTGCTGGCCCCGGTCGCGCCGGTCATCGCGGATGCGGCGACCTGGCTCGCGGCGGGCGGCGTGATGAACGTCTTCGCCGGCGTCGGCCGCGGGACGATGGTCGCCATCGACCTGGCCACGATCTATCTGCGCGATGCGCGCATCATCGGCCATACCGCATCGAGCATCGAGGATCTGCGCTTCATGCTCTTCCAGGCGGAGAGCGGCACGCTCTCGCCGAACCGCTCGGTCGCGGCCATCGGCTCGCTCGAGGCGGTCAAGGACGGCATGCAGTCGGTCATCGACACGGTCTACCCCGGCAAGGTGGTCATCTACCCGCACATCAAGGAGATGCCGCTGACCGCGGTGCCCGACCTGGAGCAGACGCTGCCGACCGTGTACGCAAAGCTCAAGGACGGCCGCGAATGGACCAACGAGGCCGAGGCGGAATTTCTCAAGGTCATGCTTAAATAGAACGCTGGAATAGAACGCTGATACACGCTGATGATCATGATTTCCGCGGCTTCCTTTGATAGCTTTGCAAAAGAAAGATCAGCGTCAATCATGACCATCAGGGCCAGCCGAAGGTTGGCACGTCATCAGCGTTCTATCCTCTCCCGGAGGTACACATGAGCGAGTTTGAGGGCAAGGTTGCGCTGGTCACCGGCGGCGCGCAGGGGCTGGGGCAGGCCATCTGCCAGCGGCTGGCGCGCGAGGGCTGCGACGTGGTCGTGACCGACATCAAGATCGAGCAGGCGCAGGCCACCGCGGAGCAGATCGCCCAGGAGACGGGGCGGCGGGCGCTGGCCGTGCGCATGGATGTCGCGGATGAGGCGTCGGTGCAGGCCGGCTTCGACCAGCTCATGGCCACGTTCGGCCGGCTGGACATCCTCGTATCCAACGCGGGCATCCTGATCGCGGAGGAGGTGGCCGAGTCGGACGCCAACAAGTGGCGGGCCGTGATGAACGTCAACCTCTTCGGCTATTATCTGACCGCGCGCGCGGCCACGCGCATCATGAAGCCGGCGGGCCGCGGGGTCATCATCCAGATCAACTCGAAATCGGGCAAGAAGGGCAGCTTCAAGAACTCGGCCTACGCCGCATCGAAGTTCGGCGGCATCGGGTTCACGCAGAGCCTCGCGCTGGAGCTGGCCGAGTACGGCGTGCGGGTCAACGCGGTCTGTCCCGGCAACCTGCTCGAAGGCACGCTCTGGCAGCAGTCGCTGTTCGACCAGTATGCGCGCAACCAGGGGCTGACGGTCGAGCAGGTGCGCCAGAAGTACATCGACCAGGTGCCGATGAAGCGCGGCTGCACGTATGACGACGTCTGCAACGTGGTCGTCTTCCTCGCGTCCGACCAGTCGAGCTACATGACCGGCCAGGCCATCAACGTGACCGGTGGCCAGGAGATGCGATAACCGCATAGGACGCTGATCGCGCTGAGCCCTGATCTTATAGCCCGAAACGGGCGGCTGAAACCGCTACTATCAGCGCGATCAGCGTCCTAGCCCTCGCTCCCCACCACGATGTTCATCCACCGCTGCGACCTGAAGCGGTATAGCCCCAGCAGGAACTTCACCGTCTCATCGCCCAGGATCACCGCCGGATACACCAGATAGACCGGCAGGTGGAGCACGAACGCGGCCAGCATGGCGAGCGGGATGCCCAGGAGCCACATCGGGCCGGCGTCTACCAGCAGGCCGAAGCGCGTGTCGCCGCCGCTGCGCAGGATGCCGATGATGATGACCATGTTGGCGGCCCTGATCCACAGCACGGCCGCCATCACGGTCATCACCCGCCGCGCATAGTCTGCGGACTCGGCCGAGATGTTGTATGCATCGAGGATCACCCGCGACACGGCGAAGATCGCCAGGCCCATCGCCAGCGCGCCCACCATCGCCAGCGCGAGAAACTTGCGCGCATAATCGCGCGCGGTGTCCGTGTCCTGCGCGCCCAGCGCGTTCCCCACGATGATGGCGCACGCATTGCCCATGCCCATGAACGGCACGATCGCGACCCCCTCGATCGTGCTGGCGATGTTGAACGCGGCGACCGAGTCCACGCCGATGCGCGCATAGATGGCCGTGTAGATGCTGACGCCCACCGACCAGACGACCTCGGTCAAGATGACCGGCAGCGTCGTCGCGGCGAAGCGCGCCAGGAAGGCGTGGCTGTAGCCGCTCAGGTCGGCAAGGCGCAGCGCGGGCGGCAACTGCCAGCGGTACACCAGCGTCAGCAGCACGGCGCATTCGAGGATGCGGGCGACCAGCGTCGCGATCGCCGCGCCGAGGATGCCGAGCGCGGGCAGGCCGAAATAGCCGAAGATGAGCACATATGCCAGCGCGGTCTTCAGGGTCAGCGCGGCGATGCTCACGATCATCGGAAGCCTGACCTGCCGGATCGTGCGCAGCGTCATGGCAAAGAGCACCGTCAGCGAGTTGATCACGTAGCTCAGCGCCACGATGCGCAGGAACGGTGCGCCGAGCGCAATCACGGTCGGGTCGGAGGTGTACAGGCGCAGGACGCGCTCCGGGATCGCCAGGCCCACCGCGGTGAACAACAGGCTGCCGGCCAGCGCCGCGCCAAGCCCCAGCCCGAACGTCCGGCGCAGGCTCGGGATGTCGCCCTTGCCCCAGAACTGGGCGGTGAAGATGCCCGCGCCGCTGGCGATGCCGAACAGGAACAACTGGAGCAGGAAGGTGAACTGGTTCGCCAGCGCGACCGAGGCCACGCTCGTCTCGCCCAACTGGCCGATCAGCAGCACGTCCACCGCGTTGAGCGCGTTGAGCACCAGCGACTGCGCGGCGATCGGCAGCGCCACCTTGAGCATGACTGCGTAGAACTCGCGATCCCCGAACAACTCTTTGAGCGACATCCTCACCTCGATGGCATAGTATCACATGCATCGGTCAGCCGGACAACTTTACATTTCGCCGATTCGCGCTACGATTCACGTCGTAACCGACGAAACTACTGCCTGGAAGGATCCTATGCCCATCACGTCCGACGCATTTCGCAGCGCGCTGCGCCACTTCCCTGCCGGCGTCACCATCGTCACGATCAAGGCCGGCGCGGAACAGCACGGCCTGACGGTCTCGGCCTTCACCTCGGTGTCGCCCGAGCCGCCGCTCATCATGGTCTGCATCGATCGGCGTCACAGCGCGCACGCCCTGCTGGAACGGCCGGGCGCGACCTTTGCGGTCAACATCCTGCGCGCAGACCAGCGCGCGCTCTCAGATCGCTTCGCCTATGTCAAGGACGAGGACCGCTTCGCGGTCGGCGACTGGCGGACCGCGGCCACGGGCGCGCCGATACTGGCCGACGCCCTGGCCTGGCTGGACTGCACCATTTACACCCGGCAGAGCGCGGGCACGCACACCCTCTACATCGGCGAGGTCCAAGCGAGCCACGTCCCCGAGCCCGATGTCGCGCCGCTGATATACTGGAACCGTGACTACCGCGCCCTGAAGCTGGACTGCGCCGACGAAGGGTGACGCCTCGGACGTCACGCGGCCGGATGGCGGCCCGCAGTTGCCTGTGCAGGATATCACAGCTATAATGCGGCGGCGGCCGGAGGCTGTTTAAGAAAACCGTTCGGGCGGCTGAAACCGCTGCCACATTTGCCAAGAATCTATCCGAAAATTGCTCTGGCCGGTCTCCGACCGAGCCAGGGCACGGTCAGAGACCGGCCCCAGCGGGTTTTCGAATAGGCATCTTAGTCTGCGAAGGCAGACTTGGCAATGGTGGCCGTGACTTCAGTCGCCGGGGAACTTTTTAAACAGTCTTCCAGGCGCGCAACCCCTGCCGAAGGAGCAAGAGCGCGATGCTCAAGACGAGCAAGATCCTGGGCCTGATCCTGCTGCTGGCCCTGCTGGCCGCGTGCAGCCGGCCCTATCGGTTCTATGGCACGCTGTATGACCGGCCGGGGCCGGCCGGCGAGATCAGCGGCACAAACTGGGATGACACGCCGTTCCGGCTGAGCGACCTGCGGGGCAAGGTCGCGCTGGTCTTCTTCGGCTACACCTTCTGCCCCGACGTCTGCCCGACGACGCTGGCCGAGATGCGCGTGCTGATGCAGGAGCTGGGCAACAGGGCCGGCGATGTCGCGGTCGTCTTCGTCAGCGTGGACCCCGAGCGCGACACGCCGGCGCGGCTGGCCGAGTATGTCCCGGCGTTCGACCGCGCATTCTACGGCGTGCACGTCCCGCTCGATGCGCTGGCGTCGGTCAAGACGGCCTACGGCGTGATCGCGGAGAAGAACTATTATGACAAGGAGGACAGCGCGGCCGGCTACTCGGTCGACCACACCGCGCGCGTCTACCTGATCGATCCGGCAGGCAACCTGCGCCTGTCGTTCAGCTATGCCACCCCGGTCGAGGACATCCGCTCAGACATCGAGCACATCTTGCGGGAATGATCGCCCAGAGGAGAAAAGCCCCATGCACCGGCCAGCCGTGCGCCACACCGCCCCGATCCCTGTTGCAGCCCTGCTCATCGTCGCGGCCCTGCTTGCGGCCGCGTGCGTCCCGCCCCCCGCGGGCGGCATCGTCATCGCCGATCCCTACAGCCGCGCCGCGCCGCAGGCGGGCGGCAACGGCGGCGCATTCATGACCATCACGAACAACAGCGGCGCGGCCGACCGCCTCGTCTCCGCGCAAAGCCCGGCCGCGGACGCGGTCGAGATCCACGAGACCATCGACGACAACGGCGTCATGCGCATGCGCCCGGTCACGGGCGGCTTCGAGATCCCCGCGGGCGGCAAGCTGGAGCTCAAGCCCGGCGGCAAACACATCATGCTGATCGGGCTGGCGGCGCCGCTGGAGCCGGGGCAGGAGATCGAGATCACGCTCAACTTCGAGAAGGCCGGGGCCATCACGGTCAAGGTACCGGTGCGCGCACCGGGCGCAGGGATGTAAGAACCCATCCCGCATTGCAGGCTGACCTCACCCTCATCCCCCTCTCCTGGCGTCAGGAGAGGGGGAACTGAGGGGGTGAGGCCGTTAAACACGGCCTCAGTTCGCCAGCGTCACGCACTCCCACTGGTGGAGCGGCTGCGCGAGGCGAAGGGTTGCGCCGTCCCACGCGGCCGCGGCGCGGCGGCCCGCCGCGTCGATCTGCACCGCCTCGCGCACGTCCATGCCCGCAGGCAGCTCGAGCCGGATGGTAGACGCCGCATCCGGGCTGGCGTTCCAGACCACGCCCCGCCACTGCTCGCCCGCGTTGAAGAACTGGCTGACCAGCCAGGGCGAGCCCCAGGCCCGGCCCAGCGCCCGCCCCCGGTTCAGCCAGGAGACCAGGCCGGCGATCTGCCCCGCGCGCTGCGGGTTGCGCTGGCCGCCCGCGCCGTCGGGCGAGGCGTCGACGTTCCACGGGCAGACCGCCACCCGGCCGCCCTGCGCGTTCTCGTAGACCACGACCCCGTGTCCCACCTCGCGGCCCTTCGGGTCGAGCACGCGGCTGATGGGCCGCGCGCCGGGCAGCAGCCGGCCCTGCAACAGCCGCTCGGCCGGCGGGCGCGCGTTCAGCGTCACCAGGGCCCCGCTGCGCAGCGCAAAGTCGGGATCCGTGGTCTCCTCCATCGCATACAGCACATCGTCCTGGCTCACGAAGCGCGCATCCGCCAGACCGATCAGCTCGCCGTAGCCCCGCTCGACCAGCGTCGCGGCCGCGGGGCCGTCGAGCAGCAGCCCGCGGCTCAGCAGCGCGCGCAGCTCGTCGGCGTCCGGCGTCCAGGCCATCGTCCCGGCCAGGGCATTGACGAAGGGCGAGGCGCGCATCTGGAAGGGATGGCCGAAGCCGCCCAGCCATGCAGGCCAGCCCAGCGAACGGACATGTAGCTCGGTCCAGGCCCGGCCGGAGGTCGTGTGGACGCGGCGGCTGGCGTCCTCGCGCCAGGGGATGCCCACGCCGTGGCTCTTGAGCGCGGGCGGGAAGCGGTCGCTCAGCCAGTCCAGCGTCGGCTTCCAGCCGGCCAGGAACGTCTCGCGCGTGCGGTCGTCCGAGGGCAGGTTGCCCATGAAGTCGTACAGGCTGACGTTGAGCCGGTCGGCCCCGTGGATGACCGCCAGCGCGATCGCCGCGGCGGTCTGGCGCAGCGACTTGGCCCAGCCGTAGGGGTAGTTCTCGATCTCGGGGCCGATCTCCGTGCCTGCGGGCTCGACGTTGCGGTTCAGATCCAGCATCGCGATGGAGCCGGGCCAGTTCCAGCCCGGCATATCGTTGTAGCCGGTGAAATGCGGCCGGTGGATGGGCGGCCTGTCGCCGGCCAGCGCCTGCCACCAGCGCTCCCAGCGCCGGCCCTCGATCGAGTGCGCTTCGAGGCTGCTCGACATCAGCCCCAGGCGGCTGCCGCCGGCCTCGACCACCTCACGCCACTCCGCGACCATCGCGGTCTGCGTCTCGTCCCACATGTCGAGCCAGATCGCGCGCCAGGGATGCGGCTGGCCGGGCCGCAGCAGCGCGGCGACGATCTCGCCGCGCGTCGCGGACGCGCCCGCGCGACGGTTGAACTCCGCGACGTGCAGCGGACAGAAGCAGCCGCCCCAGTCCAGCGGCTCATGGTTCGCCAGGCGCACGTCGTCCTCGACCCAGATGACGCGGTAGCCCTCGGCCGCGAACAGGCGCAGGGCCTCCCGGTAGTAGGCGCGCCAGCCGGGATCCAGCGGGCAGACGACCGCATCCGCGGCGCGGCCCTGCCAGTCGACCATCGTCTGCCATGCCTGGCCCGGCTTCAGCCGTCGCGAACGGTCGCAATGCAGCACGGTGATCCACGGGTTCAGGCTGACCTGCAACCCCGCCTCGACGAGCGCGTCGCGGTAGGGCCGCAGGACGCCGAGCCACTCCCGCAGCTCGTCCAACGTCTCATGGCCGTCGTTCAGCTCCTCCGCGGCCATGAACAGCAGCACCTCGTCGGCCTCCGCGCCGCGGCAGGCTGCCAACAGCTCGGCCACCCCCGCGGCCGTCTCGACGTGCGGGCCGAATTGCACGCGCAGCGCATAACGGACAGGCATCCTTACCTCCCCTCGTGAACGTGATAACGGATCGCATTATACTACAGGCCCGAAATCTGTAACCTTGCGGGGCGACGCCGCATCTCACAGGCGATGCATCTCTATCTCATCCATGGAGCAACCAACCCATGCCCATTTACGAGTATCGCTGCACCGATTGCGAGACGAACTTCGAGAAGCTGGTCCAGTCTATGTTCAGCCAGGAGGCCATCACCTGTCCGCAGTGCGGGGGCCAGCACGTGAAGAAGGCGGTCAGCCTGTTCGGCGGGCTGGGCGGCGGCAGCAGCCTGCGCTCAGGCGGCGGCATGAGCATGAGCAGCCAGGCCTGCGCGCCCACCGGCTGAGGCATCCGCCGCTAACGGGCCGTGCGCCCGTCAGATGATCGAACCGCGAAGACGCTAAGGACGCCAACCCTTTCAGCTCCCCCTCTCCTGACGTTCGAGCCGGAAGCTCGCCCGTCAGGAGAGGGGGCTGGGGGGTGAGGAGAACTCCGGCGTCCTTAGCGTCTACTCCCCGATGTAGTGCTCCAGCTCCTCGCGCGACAGCACCAGCACATCCACGTCCTTCCTGAACGCGCCCAGGCTGACCAGACACTCGGCAAACAGCTCGCGCGTGCGCAACTGCAACGCCTTCATGTCCATGTCCGTCATCACCCGCAGGATGCGCTGGCCCTTGCGCACGTGCGTCCGCTCGTCCGGGCGCCCCCACCTCGCCGAACAGGTTGATCTCGGCCATGGCATACGCCGGCTCCATCGGCCCGCGGCAGGTGCTCGGCGTCAGCCGGTTCGGCAGCTCGAACGGGTCATAGCCCAGCGTCAGCAGCGTCTTGTGGCCGAGCTCGGTGTGCCGCGCCTCGTCCCAGGTGACGCGGGCCAGGTCATACTCGGCGTCGAAATCCTTGAAGCGGATGTCCCAGAGGAAGGTGCCGAAGGCCTCGATGGCGTCCACCTCGTCGCGCTGCGTGCGCACGAAGCGCAGCCGCTTGTCCTCGTAGGTGTCCGGCTCGTGGCGCGGCTCCCCGTCCGCGACGTTGTAATCGCCGGTATGGGTGAAGGTGACGAAGCGGCTGTCGCGCTGCGGCATCTCCCCGCGCTTGTAGGGCTTCGCCTCCGCGCGCAGCGGGACCGGCCGCAGGCCGCGCTCGTCGGCCCCGGTGACGCCGCCCAGGCTCTGCAACAGCCGGAACAGATGCCAGCGCCAGCGCTCCAGGCGGGACTCGTCGATGCCGCCCTCCACATATGCGGCCAGCGCAGCCTCCGCCCACGCCAGCATCGGCTCGTAGTCCAGCAGGATCTGGCGCAGGATGCGGATGGTCGGCGCATCCGCGACCGGGTCGGTGTCGTCGATATGGTGCTGGTAGGCTATGGCGAGCGCCCGGCCCAACACCTGATGGACGCCGACGAGCAGCTCCGGCGCATCCTCGGCGGAGAGGATCTCATCGATCAACAGATCCAGCTCCGCGTCGCGGAAGCCGTCGATGGCCGTCAGCCGCATCTCCTGCTCGTGCAGCCGGTTGCGCAGCTTCTGCGCGGCGTCCGCGTGCCAGAAGATGTGACGGCCCGTCTCGATCTTGACCTCGAACTCCGGAATCGCCAGCGCCCATGAGCCGAGGCCCTGGGCCAGGCGGCGCTCCAGATAGAAATAACGCAGCAGGCGACGGGCGTTTTCGTCCACGGAAAACTTGCCGCCCAGCTTGCGCGCATCGCGCGGGAAGCGGTACGGGAAGTTCCGGCGGCGCTCGGCCGCGGCGTCGCGCTCGGCGCGGCGTGAGATGGTGGGGATGGGGGTGCGGTCGACAGAGTGCTCCGACATACATGGCCTCCTGACAATGGATCGTCTGTGATGGACCATTGCATCATAGGAGCTTGCCCATGCGCCACAAGTCAGGAATTATCCCATGTTGGATATTGCACAAGGCTCCGATCGGCCCGTGCCGTTCGGCGGCAGCCGCGCGGCCCCGGGATGGCGCGGCTCGTCATCCCGGGGCTTGCCGTTGCCAGCGTCCCATCGCAAGGTGGCCATCGCGCAGGGCATGCAGGAAGGGCAGCATGACCCGGCTCGCGCCCATGAGGCGATAGACCCCGCCGTTCAGATCGGTCACGTACAGCTCGCCGGCCTCGTCCTCGCCGAAGGAGCTGACGGCCAGGTTCGTGGCGAGCAGCTCGACCCGCCGCCAGGCGTCGCCGTCCTGCTCCAGGCCCCAGATCTTGCCGCTGCAGAAGTCGCTGAAGAGGTATGCGCCGGCCAGCTCCGGGAAGGCCGCGCCCCGGTAGACGTAGCCGCCCGTGACCGAGCAGCCGTCCGCGCCGTGGCGATACTCGGCCACCGGCAGCACCAGGCCCGTCTGGTCGCAGTTCTGCGCGGCAAAACAGTGCAGCCCCTCCATGATGGACCAGCCGAAGTTCAGGCCGCCCGCCGAGTCGGCCGGCACGCGGTTGACCTCCTCGTAGGTGTTCTGCCCCACGTCCGCGATCCACAGGTCGCCGGT
>WBZO01003565.1_pt2 | contig 13874 bp, 11 predicted proteins | sample 5204261 | NCBI WGS metagenome assembly WBZO01 (sample SAMN12412400, study PRJNA552823) | activated sludge metagenome | isolation source: activated sludge from anammox sidestream of wastewater treatment plant... | place: USA: North Carolina | collected 2017-09
GTACGCCCGGGCCGATTCGAACGTGCGACCTTTTGCTCCGGAGGCAAACGCTCTATCCAGCTGAGCTACGGGCGCGTCCTCCTTTGAGTCTACACCACTACCGGGCCGGTGAAGCGGGTATCGGCCGAAGCTTGATGTTCCGGTACCACACTTCGTCGTTGTGGTGCTGCAACGCGATCGGCGACCGGAGCCTGAGCATCTCCGTCAACAGCTTCAACACCGTCGGCGCGTCTTTCCAGCGCTGCTCGATGTGCTGGCGCACCTCGGGGCTTGTGAGGCTGGTGTCCACCACCTTCTCGCCATTGAGCCAGTGCTCCGTCCGCGTGCCCCGCGCCACAATGCGCCCCTGGTTCCACTCGCCCGCCGGCTTCGCCATCGGCTTCGACGGAGCCGCCATGCGATAGACCGCCCCCGCGCGGCTGGTCAAATTCCTGATCGAATCCGGGTGACCCGTGTCGTCGATCACCTGGTACTCGAATGCGATCGGATACTCCTGAGCGCCCGAGCCCGGCCGGACCTTCTCGCGCTTCGCCTGGCGGTGAACGGCCTCATACTCGACCTGCAGCTCGAACGGCCCGGGGCGCGGCCCGATCTGCTCCCCGTCGACAAGAAACGAGTCCTGAATGCGATACTTCACGCCGCCGTTCGCCTTGGGCGCGACGCGCCACTCGAAGGCCAGCTCAAAGTCGGCGTATTCGCCGTCGGTGAACAAGTCCTCGCGCAACGCGGGCCGCGGCAGTGAATGAATGGACCCGTTCTCGATGTTCCAGCCGGGGAAGTCCTGCCTGCCGCCGGCCTGATGCCAGCCCTCGAACGTTCGGCCGTCGAACAGCAGCTTCCAGCCTGCCTGCCTCTCCGCGGTGGTGAGCTCGTTGAGCGGCTGCGCGAGGCCCGCGCACGCGCAAACCAGCAGCATGCCCGAGGTTCGCATGGCTACTTCTTCTTCTTCGGAGCGGCTTTGCCTGCCTGCGTTCGGGGCGCCCGTTCGGCCAGCAGCGTCTTGAGCGAGGCGCGGAGCATCTCGTCCTTCTTGTCCGCCCAGGGCTTCTCATCCGGAGCATGCTGCGCGCGGATATTGCCCGCGCGGTCGATGACGACGATCACCGGAACCAGCAGGCGCATGAAGTCCGGCGTCTGCAGCCACTTGCGCGCCTGATTGTATTCATAGACGCCGATGGGAAACGCCCTGGCGTAGAGATTCGAGAACTCTCTCAGCTTCAGCGGCGCCTCGGGGTCCATCATCAGGCCCACCACCTGCAACCCCTGCGGGCCGTATTCGGTCTGGAGCTTGCTCAATGCCGACGCCGAGGCCTGGCAGGCCGGACAGTGCGTCAGCCCGAACTCGACGACAACCACCTTGCCTCTCAGCGCCTCCAGCGAGACTGTCACGCCATCGGCGGTGACGAAGGACAGCGGCGGCGCCGGCCGGCCGGCCGCGCCGTTCGCGGCAGGGGAAAGGATCGCAGCCAGCGCAAGCGCGGCCATCGCGGTTCTGAGCACGTTCTTCATCTCTCGATTCTGTCCTCCGGACCGGGCCCGGCTACTTCGAGCGCGCCTGCGTCGCGGCCGGCCGGGCGTGCGCGCCGCCCATCAATTCCGCCAGCTTGGCGCGAATGTTCTTCTCCTCTTCGAGAAAGAAAGCATCGGTACCGGCGTATTGCGCCCTGATGTTCTGCTCGCGGTCGATGAACACCAACTGCGGCATGTAGACCGGGCCGGCGTTGATGTCGGCTTGCAGGAAACGGTAGGCCTGCTCGCGCGGAGAAAACCCGACGGGGAACTTTAAACCGAGCCGGGCGACGTAGGCGGGAATCACCAGCCGAGCCTCGCTCATATTGTTGGGGTTGATCGCGGCCCCGAGCACCGCGAACGCTTTGTCGCCCCCCATCTCGTTGTGGATCTGCTGCAGCACCGACGAGCACCGCTGGCAGTGCGGGCAAGTGGTGAGCAGGATTTCCAGCACGGTGATCCTGCCCTTGAACGCGGACAGCAGAACCTGTTCCCCGCTGTTGAGCAGAATCGTGAACTCAGGCGCGCGCCGCGGAACGGCGGGTGCTGCGTGAAGATATCCGGACCCGCCCGCGGCGGCTCCCAGAGCCATGAATTTCCGGCGGTTCATCATTTTTGAAGGTAGCATTAAATGTTCGACGTCTTCACTCGCTATCGGTTGCAAGTCCCTCCAGGCCCCGCAGGACGTTGCCGCCGCGCACGATCAGAAACCGGCCGTCCCGGTTGACTCCTTCGACGCGCGTATCCGAGCGGGCCGTGAACTCCGCCCCGGCGGCCTTCTGCTCAATCGCGCGCGCCCAGTAGTCCATCAGTTTCGCGGCGCCTTCCTGGCTGGACAACTGCAGGCTCCAGCGCAGCAGCGCCCGGCCGTTGCGCCGGTCTTCCGTCCGCTCCAGCACCTCGTATGCGCCGGCGCGCCATTGCGGGCTCAGGCTCCTGGCGTCGTCCTGCGAGATGAACTGTTCGAGCAGAATCCTCAAGTCGAGTTCCCCCAGCGTGCCGCTCGTGAGCGCTTTGTATCCCTTGGGCGCCGCCGGCAGGGGGGGATTCTCGAAGGACTCTCCGTTCGCCCAGATCTCCGGATGCAGTATCTGGCGCGTCGAAACCGGCGGCTTGCGCAAGACCCGCAGGAAGGCGTCGGACGGGCCTTGCTCGATGGCCGCCTGTTGAAACAGGATCCCGGCCGAGTAGGGGAACAGCAGCGTCTCCCGGAGGTACAGCGGCGCGCTGGAGAAGATCGGATACTGTTCCGCCGCCAGCCGGCCCATCATCGGCAGCAGCATGTCGAGCGCCGCCCGGTTGCCCTTGAGCGAAGAGCCCATCCGGTTCATCTGCCACTCCAGCATCACCCACATCGCCTGGCCTTCGACGACCGCCAGGCGGGCCGTCTGGTCCTCTCCCGTCCTGGCTCCGCTGTCGAGAAACCGCTTGAGGTCGAAGTGCTGATCGGCAAGCGCATGCGCCAGTTCGTGCACCAGCACCATGTCGGCCATTATTCCTTCCTGCGACGCGCCCGCCACCACCAGCATCTGCTTGCGCCGCGGATCATACACCGCGGCGGCCTGTTCGCCGAGCAGGTCGACGGTAGCCTTCCGCAGATCGAAGTCGCGCGCAATCAATCCGAACAGCCGCAGCGCCAGTTCGTCGGCGCGGATCTCCTCCGGCTTCACCGTGCGCCGCACTTCGTCATCCACCCACCGCTTCCACTCGTCGCGCGTCAGCGTCCTGGCCGCCACCGGCCGCTTGACCTGCAGGCCGGTGATTTCACCCACCTGTTTCAGCAGTGCGTCCAGACGGCGCCGGTCGAGCGTCTCCGGCCAGGCCGCCAGCGCCAGCGTGGCCAGAACCAGCGTGATTCGCGTGAACATGGGTCTTCCTCCATGTTCCGATGCCGGCCGCCCGGTGCGCTACACTGAAAAAGATCGATCCAGGTTCCGGAGGTTAGTTTTGGCAGAGAAGACCAGCGATAAGACCTACAAAGCCGAGTATCTTGGCAGCGGCACGTTCATTATCAGCAAGCCCAAGCGCAGCAAGCGGAAGCTCCGCCAACTCCGCCTCAAGAGCCCGAACGCGGGCATGCGGCACTAACCAGTCCGGACGGTCTCAACCCGCGGCCGGGCAACGGCGGCCGCCAGACGGCCCGCCCCGCCGCAACCCGCCTGTCAGACCGGCTCAAGCTTCGCTGGGAGAAGTCGATACGCACCTCAGGAGCTTCTTTTTGATGACCCTGAGGACCAGACTGATTGCCGTTCTTGGAACCAGCGGCGTCGCCGCCAGCCTGATTTTTTCAGCCTATACTTACAGACGCGCGATCGCGCTGGCTGAAAGCGATGCCCGCACAACGGGGCTGAATCTGGTCTCAAGAACCGTGGAGACGTTCATGGTGTCCACGCGCCGTTTCGATCAGGAGTTTCAGGCGGCTTCCACCGCTGAGCACAAAAAGAAGGTTTTGGACGACTGGAACCGCACGATTCTGGCCGTCGACACGGCGGTGATCCACGACTTCGGCGAGGCCCAGCCTCGGGTGCGGCTCATCGGCGACAAGGAGCTGGTGGGCTACAAGCCGCTCGGTGGCGAAGCGATCGCAGTCCGGACGGAGTTCGAACGCGAAGCCATCCGGCGGTTAAAGGCCGGCGCGCAGACTTACGAAGTGCAGGACGGCGAGGTGCTGCGGTTCGCGGCGCCGCTTTGGAGCGATGCTCACCGCGGCTGCGGGAATTGCCATGTGGCCGTGGTCGAGGGCCTGGACGCCGACCTCGACAAGCGGGTGCTGCTCGGAACGCTCAACGTTTACGTTCCGATGGGAAGCCACCTCGCCGAAGCGCGCTCCGGAGCGCTGCGGAACTCCGGCGTCCTGTTTCTCTGTCTGCTCCTGTTGATCGCTGGCATGGGATGGTTCATCCGGAGAGACCTGGTCAAGCCGGTCCTGACGCTTTCCTTGCGCCTGGACGAGGCCGCCGCGCAGGTGGCCCAGAGCGCTGGACAGCTCTCGGCGACCAGCCAGCACCTCGCCCAGGGGGCGAACGAACAGGCCTCCGCCGTCGAAGAATCCAGCGCCAGCCTCGGCCACCTGACCTCGCTCGCCCGCGCCAACCAGGAGCGCTCGAACAACGCGCGCACGGCCGCGGAGAGTGCCCGTGAGGCGCTGGCTGTCGCCGACACCGGCACCGAGTCGCTCGCCGCCGCGATCGGAGAGATCCGCCAGGCCAGCCACGAAACCAGAAAAATCGTCAAGACGATCGATGAGATCGCATTCCAGACCAACATCCTCGCCCTGAATGCGGCCGTCGAGGCGGCGCGCGCTGGAGAAGCCGGTGCCGGTTTCGCCGTCGTGGCGGAAGAGGTTCGCAACCTCGCGCAGCGGGCGGCCGAGGCCGCGAAAAACACTGCCAGCCTGATCGACGACACGGTCGCCAAGGTCGGCGCCGGCGCGAGCATGGCCGAGGAAGCCCGCGAAAGCCACGCTGCCGTGCGGCAGGGCGCTGTCCAGGTGGCCGAACTCAACCAGGAGATCGCGGCGGCGTCAGGCCAGCAGACCGGCGGCGTCGAACAGGTGAGCCGCACGATGTCCCAGATTCAAAGCGTCGTGCAGCGCGTCGCAGCGCAGGCCGAAGAGGCCGCTTCCGCCTCCGAAGAGCTCTCCGCCCAGGCCGAACTCATGAAGACTTCCGTGCGCGAACTGCAGCAGCTCGTCCGCTGACCTGTCAGCCTCAGCCCCCGGCGGCGCGTGCTACGATGGCGCGCGTGATGCGCATCTCATCCATGACCATTCATCCGCTGGCGGCGGCCGATCCGCCGCTCCGCAGCTCGTACGGACGGCACGCCCCTTACGCGCTCCGGACGCTCGTGGTCCTCAAGACCACCGACGGCATCGCGGGTTACGGCGAAGCGCATGGCGGCGCCGGCCCGCTGGCTTCCTTTGAAGCCCTACGGCCGCACGTCGTTGGGATGGATCCCTTCCAACTCTCCGGACTGTGGAGGAAATGGGGGCGTCCCGACCGAGAAGGCGACCGCAGCCAGACCTGGATGGTCCCGGGCGAGAACCCGCGCGACGCCCGCACGCGCAGCTACGCCGCGATTGAAGCCGCATGCCTCGACATTATCGGCAAGGCGCTCAATAAGCCGGTTTGCGACGTCGTCGGCGGCCGCGCCCGCGAAGCCGCGCCCTTCTCCGCCTATCTCTTCTACAAGCACGGCGGCGGCGGCGGCCTCGGCCAGGACGAGCGTGAGGATGAATACGGCGAGTGCCTCACGCCGGCTTCCATGGTCAGCCAGGCGCGGCACATGATCCTGAAGTACGGCTTCAAGGAGATCAAGCTCAAGGGCGGCGTGCTCGCGCCCGACGCCGAGATTGAAACCATTCGTCTGCTGCGCTCCGCATTCGGACCATCGGTCCCGCTCAGGATCGATCCCAACTGCGCCTGGTCGGTCGAAACCTCCGTGAAGATCGGCGTGGCGCTGCAGGAAGAACTCTCCGGCGGCGGCTATCTCGAGGACCCGACCGCCGGCATGGACGCCATGGCCGATGTCCGCAAACGGCTGCTCGCCGCCGGCGTCGAAACCCCGCTCGCCTCCAACGTCGCCGTGACCGGCTTCGATGACCTTCTCCCGGCTCGCGAACTGGACGCCGTCCAGGTGGCGCTCTCAGACCCGCACTATTGGGGCGGCATCCGTGCCACTCAGCGCATGGGCGACATCTGCGAACTGCTCGGCTTGGGCGTCTCGATGCACTCGAACAATCACCTGGGCCTGAGCATGATGATCATGGCGCATGCCTGCCTGGCGACCCCGCAGATGGAGTTCGCCTGCGACACCCACTATCCCTGGCAGACCGCGATGGACGAGATCCTCGAGGGCGGCCGCGTGCAGTTCCTCGATGGCGCCATCCCGGTTCCCGGCAAGCCCGGTCTGGGCGTCGAGATCGACTTTGACCAGGTCGCCAGGCTCGAACAGCGCTACCACAGCCTGCCCTATCGAAAACGAGACGACGAAGCCGAAATGCGCCAACACGTCGATCCCAACTGGAAACGCATTCTCCCGCGCTGGTAACCGGCGCCCGCGCTATCGCTCGCCGAACCGGTCCCGGTGCGCCCAAAGACCGAGTGCCGGGTTCGAGACGAAGAACACCTCTTCGCCGTCAACCGTGTTGAAGCCGTCCTTGAGCTTCGCCGGATCGTAGCGTTTGGCCGTCTCCTCCAGCGGCGCATAGGCGAAGTTCGCGTGCTCCACCTCCTCGCGGCTTAACCCGCCGGGACAGTAGGTGATCTTGAATCTGCACTCCGACGAGCCGTGAATCAAATGCGCGGCCGCGCTCAGATTCCCCGCCAGGTCGGGATTGTTCTTCACCGCCTCGAGCGTGGCTGGCGTTCCCCGATAACCGTACTTGCGGATCAGTTTGTCGATGCCGGCGTCCTCGCCGAATTCGCGAACCCCCGGAGCCAGCACGATCAATTCCGCGCCGTCCGCCAGGGCCATGCGCGTCCGGTAAACCGCCTTGTTGCCCAGCCATGTGCTCTTGAACTCGCCCGGATCGAGATAGACTACTGCCTTGCGGATCTCGCGGTCCAGCATGACGAAGTTGACCTTGAGGCTCAACTCCGACGCTCGCAGGAAGCACTCCTCGTCGTCGCCGATGTAGAGCCCGCGCACGGCCAGCCTGCCCTGCGCGTTCTTGGCAACGACGGTCTGGACATAGACGATCGGCAGATGCCGGGCAAAGTGATCCGACGCATAGTTGAGCACGCGCCGCACGGGCGTGTCCGCGCGGCCCATGATGCGCTCCATGCCGTAGACCGCGCCCAGGTAATGGCTCTTGTTGATCCCCTCGGCGCCGCCCGTGCCCACAAACACGTTCTTGTTGTAGTTCGCCATGCCGATCACTTCGTGCGGCACCACCTGCCCGATGGAAAGGATCAGATCGAATCCGCCTTCCACCAGAAGCCTGTCCACCTGCGCCGGCCATGAGAAATCGAGTTTGCCCTCCGACTGCTCCTTCACGAAGGCCGCCGGAACTTCGCCAAGCGTCGCCAGGCCCTGCCGCCAGTCATGCGCGCGGAACAGGCTCCTCGGAACCTGCCCGAACATCTGGCCGATCTCCGCTCCGGTCATCGGAAAGTGCGTGCCCAGCGCGGGCAGCACGTCGGTGAGCCGGTCGCCGTAATGCTGCCACGCGTATTCGGTCAATGGCCCGGCGTGCGAGTGAAAGCGGGTGTAGTCGGGCGGCAGGCAGAGAACCCTGTTTCGCTGGCCGAGCGCGTCGAGCGCCTTCGACAGGCCGGCTCTTATCTCGGCCGGCGAGAGTTCCGTGGTTTCAGAGCCCGCGGCGAAGTATAGACTCATGCCTCCATCTTCTCACCGGATCGGGCAAGCCATTCGACGAGGTCATTGCGCGCGTCGAACTCGAGATCACGCCCCTGGCCTACGATTTCCAGCTTCGGATTGGCGTCGATCTCCGCCCGGTAGTTGGCCGTCATCGCCATCAGCGACAGATCCTGCGTGTCGCGGATCCAGCACATGCCCAGTTGGCGGGGATCGAACTTGCCGACCGTGGGCCAGAGCGCCGCTAGGCAGGCGCGGTCGTTCGCAAACGCCGCCGGGCTCCGCATGGATGCCAGCGTGTTGGAGGTCAACGAATTGATGTAGGTCGGCTTCTTCTTCATCGCCTTGAGCAGGCGCGCATGGACCAGGTCCGCCATGCCCAGTCCGACGGCGTTGCCGTAGGAGCGCTTGCTGATGCCCCGCAGATAGACCCGCCGGACAATCGGCGCCTCCGGCCACGGGTTGTACGCGCCATGCACGCTCCGGTTGATCACCTTGGTGTCCATCCCGGAGCCCGAAATCTCCTTGCCGAGTTCGTTGACGATGAGGATATCGACCTCATCCAGCGGCACCCGCGGCATCCACGACTTAGACAGCTCCAGCAGTTGCTCCTCGCGGCTCTCCATCCGTTCCACCGGGACGGCTTCCACCATCGCCGTGTCGTGATTGCCGTCCTCGAGAATCGCCAGCCCGCCGAGAATCCTGCCGCTCGACAGAACCTGCCTGCCTACGCTGCGGATCACCGCTTCCAGACCGATGTTGAAGGCGTGCGTGTGATAGTTCTGCGCGCCGGCGAACTTGCCCAGCCCGATCGCCATCATCTTGAACAGGCCGCTTTCGAGCTTGCCGGCGAAATCCGTGTGGCGCTTCACGCGCCCGCACAACATGACCCCATCGGAAGCCAGCGCCAGTTTGTCGATGAACGCCTCGATCCCCTCCGGCGTCCGTCCGAGGCTGACCACCTCGAGTTGGCTCCGCACCGGACAGCCCATCTCCCCCTCAGTGATCCCGTACTTGGCCAGCACGTCGGCCTGCCCCCTGGCCGTCCCCGCGCCGTGCGAGCCCATCGCCGGAAAGATGAACGGGTTCATCCCCTGGCGCTTCCACCAGTCGATCGCCGTCCGGACGATGAGCGCAATGTTGGCAATGCCTCGCGATCCCACCCCAACCGCCACTCGCGCTCCAGGCTTCAGCCCGCGCTCAAACCCGGATCCTGCAAGCTGCCCGCCGACGGCCGCCGGAAGATCCGCGATCCGGCGGGATTCGAAACTCTGCCGGACGAGATAGAACGGGCTGTAGCTGCTCACGCACCGATTCTATCGAACCCTCGCGCCTCCGCTACTCGCTGTCGTCGGCCGGCGCGTTCGCCCACTCGCTCTCGAGCAGCTTCGAGTACTCGCCCGACGCGTACAACTCGAACCGGAAGGCTCCCACCGGCAGAGTCTTGACCGGTTCCAGGTTCTGCCGAGCCTGGTAGAGTTGGTCGGCATACCGGTAGTAGTACCGTATGAAACCAGCACTGACCGTCTCCAATGAAGGAACGTTAAGAAATACGGCGTTCAAACCGAGCGCGCGGCTGAAGATCGCTTTGTAATCCGCGACGCCCCACCGGATCAACTTCTCCCGCATCTCCTGCGGCGTCTGCTCGATGAGCAGTTGGGCGAAACTAGCCCGGGTGATGCCCGCCGCGCGGAGGTCTTCGTCCCGCTCCGTAATCTCCATGCACTGTTCCAGCCATCGATCCAGGTCCCTGCCGACATAAAACAGCATCCGGACTTCACAGATGCGCCCGCCGAGCAGACGGGACAGGATCTCTTCCCGGCTCAGGTCGCCGGATGGCAACAAGCCCTGTAACATCAAGTGCGCACGGCTCGACTCAACCAGCTTGTCGGGGCCCGAAGGATCGGAGAACGGATGGAGAATCACAGGCGGCAAGTCCCACACGCGGCCTGCCGGCAAGTTAGCTGCTTCCATGGGTGATCTCTCCTCAACAATATCGGCTTGATCGGGACCCATGATTAGGAAAATGACCTGAGGCGGCCATCAGATTCCCCTTACCTCAAAACCCGCCCAAAAACCTGAGTGATCCCGTCCTTAAGCCGCTCCTCCGCCTCTTCCGAAAAAGGCCCCGGCTGGCCGTAGTAAATCATGCTGTCCACGGCCTCGTAGCCGCCTTCGCGCAGGATGCGCGCGCTCGGGATGTAACAGGGCACGTCATTGCTGTAGCCCGCCACCACCAGCGATTCGGCGGGCCACTTGGCCTTGGCCCAGAGCGCATAATCGACCACAACCTCGCCGCCGATGGCGATCAGCGAGAAGCCGCGCTCGAACCGCACCGCCTGGACGGGGAGAGAGACCTTGCGCGGCTCGCGCCGCTCGGCGTAGGCGGCCAGTATCTGCTTTGCACGGCGGACCTTATACACGTTGGAGTCGGACAATTCACGCTCAAACTGCTCCCTGGTGTGAGGCGCCAGCGGCAGGTCGACGATTTGAAACGCGGACTTCACGCGGCCTGTGACCGGCTGCATCCTGGACTGGACCGCCCCAACGACCGCCTGTGCAAGTTCCGCTCCATGTTTTTCCGCTAATTCCAACGAACTCCTGGGGTTAGGATTCTGATCGCCACCGCACAGCTCATAGAACAGCGCCACTGCCCCGGGCAGGCTCCGCTCGACCTCCGCCTGTGCGTAGCCAGCGTAATCGCCGCTGATCTGATAGAACTCGCCGGTCAGCGTCGTGTTGTGGCAGGCGTAGCCGAACAAAACAGCCCGCACCTTGCCATCCGGCGCGCTCACGCGCAGGACCGGAACGCTGCGGTCCACCGGACCCTGCGGATTCACTCCGATGCGGACGCCGTTCGCGGTCGGTTCGCGCCGGTTCGCCGCGAAGCCGGCCGACGTCTGGCCGAAATCGACGCGCGCCGGCTGCAGATCTCCCAGAGCCAAGCCGGCGACCTCGACCAACTTTTTGAACAGCAACTGCTTGTAATCATCGGCCGCCTTCGCGTTCGCGGGGTCGAGGTTGTACATCGTCTCCAGGTTTTCGCGGATCACCGGGCCGGTGTGGGTGTGCGAAGAGTTGAAGACGATCTGCGAGCGCTCGAGCTTGTAGCGCTTGATCAGCTCCCCGGAGACCCAGTCGGTTATCATCCTGGGTAGACCGATCAGGTCGGTTGAAACCAGGATGACACGCCGGCCCGTGGAGTCCTCGATTGCGAGAGCTTTGGCATGAAGTTTCGTTAATACTCCATTGGACGGTTTGGTCCGCGAAGCGTAGCCGGACATCCAGATGGGGCCGGGCGGGGTAATGTCCACGGCCGCGGCGCCGGCACGCATCGCCGCGGAGGCGTGAAGCGCGCCGGGCGTCACGCAGGTCAGACAGAAGATCATATTCGCCGCTCTCATAAAATCCTCTTCATTTTCGGGTCGCCAGCGTGGCCTTGGTGCTGTGGATCTGGCCGCCGCGGTTGTATTTGATGGCCACTTCGTCTCCGGGCTTGTGCTGCCGCAGCGCATAGGTGAAATCGTAGAGATTGCCGATCGGCTTCCCGCCGAATTCAACGATCTGGTCGCCGCCCTTGAGGCCGGCGAGCGCCGCTGGCGATCCCTCCCGCACGTCGGTGATTCGGAAGCCGCCTTCGGTGTTGCCCATGTCGGGCACGGAGCCGAAGTATGCGCCATAGCCGCCGCCGGCCGAGGCGGACGCCGAGGCCACCTGCTGCGGCATGGCCAGCTTGACGAACTTGGGCCGCGGCGCGTCATCGGCGAGTTCGCCCGCGATCAGCGCCACAACCTTCAGCAGTTCGGCGGCGTCGTCCTGGTTGATCTTTTCCCAGGTATCGGAGGGCCGGTGATAATCGGCGTGCAGGCCTGAGAAAAAGAACAGGACGGGGACCTGTTTGACGGTGAAGCTGAAGTGGTCGGAGGAGCCGAAGCCGCCCTGGTCGCTGGCGTCGAGCTGCAGCCTGGTGTTGGACCTGGCCTTGGCGATGATGGGCTGGAAGCCTTCGCCGGTGGCAGTTCCGCCGACAAAGACCTTGTGATCCTTGATCCGGCCGATCATGTCCATGTTTAGCATCGCGACGGCCTTTTCGAGCGGCAGAAGCGGGTGGTTGGCGTAGTAGTTGGAGCCCAGCAAACCCAGTTCTTCGCCGGAGAAGGCGATGAACAGGATACCGCGCTTCCGCTTGGGCTGAGCCGCCAGCGACCAGGCCAACTCGACCAGGCCGGCCGCGCCGCTGGCGTTATCGTCGGCGCCGTGGTGGACGGCCTTGCCGGCCTCAGACGGCGACATTGAGCTCTGTTCACCCATGCCGATGTGGTCATAGTGGGCGCCGATAATGACATGCTCGTCCGTCGTGCCGGGCAGATACGCGGCGACGTTGGGCACATCTGTTTTCTCCCTGACAACATCGACGGTAAGGTTGAGGGTCAACCCGGGAATCGGGACGGGCTTCGGTTTCAGGTCCTTGTCGACCGCGGCGATCCAGCTCTCGAGCGACGTGCCGGCCAGGGCCAGCCACTTGTCCGCGATCTCTGCGCGGACCTGAACGAAGGGAATGTCGGGCGAGTTCGGACCCACGTTCGAGCTGAAGCGGTCCAGCGAGTCGGCATCAGTGTGGTTGGAGACGTCATTGACGAAGACGACCGCCTTTGCGCCGTGAAAGCGCGCATTGACCGCCTTGTTGGTCACCTGGGCATGGGTGGTGTACACCTTTCCGGCGAAGATCGACTTCTCGTCGAACTCCTGCGGCTCGTGGCGGAGCAGCAGGACGATCCTGTCCTTGACGTCCACGCCGGCGTAGTCGTCGTAACCGTATTCGGGCGCCGTGATGCCGTAGCCGGCGAAGACGACCTGGGCGCTGGCGGTTCCATTGCCCGAGAAGTTGAACGGCTGGAAGTCCTTCTGGAACTCGAACGTGGAACCGGCCGCGGCGAGCGTGTTGGCCTTGCCGAGCCTGGCGTTGGTGGTCACGCTGAAGCGCTGGTAATAGCTTGTGCCGGCGACGGGTTTCAATCCGGCCTGCTTGAACTGGCCCGCGATCCAGGCGGCCGCTTTCTCCAATTCCGGCGATCCGGTTCCACGGCCCTTCATCCTGGTATCCGAGAGTAGTTTGACCGACTTCTGATAACGGCCGGCGTCGATTGCGTGCTTGGAGCCGGCCGTAGCGGTGAATGAGAGAGAGAGTGCCGCAGCTGCGGCCAGAAGCTGGTTGAATTTCATGAATGTTCTTTCATTTCTGACCTGGGACAGGCAGTTTCAGTTCACAGCAGGATTCGGGCGTGAAGCCGGTCCGTTTGCCGTAGTCGAGTTCCCAGTCGATGATCGCCTTGAGTTGGGGCCAGGGTGTCGATCCGGGCACCTTGCGGCCATTGACGAACAGGGTGGGGGTGGAATCGACGCGCAGGTCGCGGCCCTCGCTCAGGTTCTTCTCGATCTCGGGTTCAGGGCTGCGCGAGTCCAGGCAGCGGCTGAACTGCACACCGTCCAGTTTGTGCTCCACGACCCAGGCGGTCACCTTCGTTTTCAGATTCTCGGGGGTGAAGTCGGCCTGTTTGTCGAAGATCCAGTCGTGGTAGTCCCAGAAGGCCTGTGGATTCTGCCGGAAGATGCAGCGGCCGGCGATGGAGGCATTGCGGGCCCAGGGGTGGATCTGGTCGAGGGGGAAGTCCTTGAAGTACAGGCGGACCTCCTGCGGGTATGTCTTTAGCAGGTTATCGCGCAGCATCTTGGCCTCTTCGCGGCAGTAGGCGCACTGGAAGTCGCTGTAGATGGCGATGACGACCCGCGCTCCGGGCGTTCCCATGCTCGGCTGGAGGTCGGTCCTGATCTTGGCCAGATCCTTGGCGAAGGGATTGACGGCCATGTCGAAGACGGCGCCGCGGACGAGTTTGGAACCGTCGGCGGAGAGGTAGAAGACTTCATCGACGCTCACCTTCTGGAAGGAGCCGGTGACTTTGACCTCTCTGTAGCCGGGCATGGGACCGGGGACGGGGTCGGCCACATTGACCGTGATCTGGGGTCCCCACAGCAGCAGATGCCGGACG
>WBZO01004979.1_pt1 | contig 13866 bp, 16 predicted proteins | sample 5204261 | NCBI WGS metagenome assembly WBZO01 (sample SAMN12412400, study PRJNA552823) | activated sludge metagenome | isolation source: activated sludge from anammox sidestream of wastewater treatment plant... | place: USA: North Carolina | collected 2017-09
GCGGTAGCCGGGGGGCGCGGATGGCAAGGCGCTTCGTCATCGCGCAGATCAAGCACGAGACGAACACCTTCTCGCCCGTCCCGACGCCGTACGAGGCGTTCGGCCACGGCGCGGGCCCGCTCTACGGCGAGCACGCGCAGCGCGCGCTCGCGGGGACGAACACGCCGTTCGCGGCCTTCCTCGACCTGGCCGCCGGCGCGGGCGCCGAGGCGGTCACGCCGATCGCGGCGGAATCCTGGCCGTCCAACCGCGCCTCGCGCGCGACCTTCGAGCGGCTGGTGCAGCCGCTGGAGGAGGCGGTGCGCGCCGGCTGCGACGCGGTGCTGCTCGATCTGCACGGGGCGATGGTCGTCGAGGACGCCGACGACGCCGAGGGCGAGATTCTCGCGCGCGTGCGGCGCATCGCGCCCGCGGTGCCGATCGCGGTCGCGCTCGACTACCACACCAACCTCTCGCCCGCGACCGTCGCCAACGCGACGGTGATCGCCGGCTACAAGACCTACCCGCACGTGGACATGTACGAGACCGGCCGCCGCGCCGGCGAGATCCTCGTGCGCGCGCTGCGCGGAGAGGTCGACCCGGTGACGGCGTGGGGCTGGCTGCCGCTCGTGCCTTCGGTCATGCGCCACGCGCCGGAGGACGGACCCTCGGGCGACATCATCGCGCTGGCGCGCACCGCAGAGCGCGAAGGGCGAGTGCTCGCGGCGACGCTGCTGCCGGCCTTTGCGCACGCGGACACCCCGCACACGGGGTGCTCGGCAGTGGTGGTGGCGGACGCGCGCCGCGGCGGGCGCGCGGCGGCGGAGGAACTCTGCGCGGCGATGCTGAAGATCGCCTGGGACCGCCGCGACGAGTACGTCTACCGCCCGCGCCCGCTCGCCGCGTCGATCGCGCAGGCCGCGCGCATCGGCAACGGCCGGCCCGGCCGCCCGGTGCTGCTGATCGACCACTGCGACAACTGCGGGTCGGGCGGCGCGCAGGACGTGATGGCGGTGGTCGAGGCGATCCTCGAGCAGGGGCTCGAGGACGTCGCGATCGCGCCGATCCGCGACCCCGGGGCGGTGGCGCGCATGGTGGAGGCGGGCGTGGGCGCGAACGTCACCCTCGCGCTGGGCGGCAAGACCGACATGCCCGCGATCGGGCTGCGCGGGCGTCCGCTCACGGTCAGCGGCCGCGTGCGCACGATCACCGACGGCGAGATCGTGTTCGGCGGGCCGATGTACACCGGGGTCAAGTCCCACCTCGGGCGTTCAGCGGTCCTCGCGACGGCGCGCGCGCAGATCGTGGTCACCGAGCGCCACCACGAGCCGTTCGACCCGGTGATCTTCCGGCACTTCGGCATCGAGCCGACCGCCCGGCGCTTCCTGATGCTGAAGTCGCGCATCCACTACCGCGCGGGCTTCGCGCCGCTCGCGGCGGCGGTCGTGGAGTGCCAGGGCGAGGGCGTGACCAACGCCGACCTCTCGGTCTACCGCTACGCGAAGCTGCAGCGCTCGATCCATCCGCTCGACGCGGCGTAGCTCCGCCCGCGCCGGTCGGCGCGGTAAACTCGCCCCCGCCATGCCGCAGTCGCACTACCACCTGCTGATCGACATCGGCAACACTTTCGTGAAGTGGGGGCGCTACCGCGCCGGCGCGCCCGGCGCCGCCGCCGGGAACTGCCTCGACTCGGGCCACCTCCTGCTGGCGGAGATTCCGGAGCTCGCCGCGGGCTGGCGCCGGCTGCGGGCGCCGGCTCGGATCGTGATCTCGAACGTCGCCGGCACGCGCGTGCGCGCGTCGATGCTGCGCTGCCTGGAGGTCTGGCCGGACGCGCCGGCCCCGCAGTGGCTCGTGTCCGCGGCCGAGCAGTGCGGGGTGAAGAACGGCTATCGCAACCCGGCGCAGCTCGGCTCCGACCGCTGGGCGGCGATGATCGGCGCGCGCGCGCTCGTGGACGGCCGCCCCGTGCTCGTCGTGGTGTGCGGCACGGCGACCACCATCGACTTCGTGAACGCGGCGGGACTCTTCAGCGGCGGCGTGATCCTGCCCGGCGTGGGGCTGATGATCCGCTCGCTCCACGAGGGCACCGCCGCGCTCCCCGACGCGGACGGGCAGTACGCCGACCACCCGACGCAGACGGTCGACGCGATCGTCAGCGGCTGCCAGCACGCCCAGGCGGGCGCGGTCGAGCGCCTCTTCCAGCTCCATCACCGCAACTACCCCGAGCTCACGTGCCTCCTCTCCGGCGGGGCGGCGAAGGCGCTCGCGCCGCGGCTCGCCATGCCGTTCCAGCTGCACGAGAACCTCGTGCTCGAAGGGTTGCACCGGATCGCGCAGTCGGGCGCCTGATATGGGTCGGGATCGCCGCGCCGTCCCCGTCCCGGCCTGGAGTCGAGCGCTTGTCCCGCTCCGCCGCCCGTCCTGACGCCGCGCTCGACGCGCTCGCGCTCGACGCGATCCGCGCCGGCCTCGGGCCGGGAGGCGCGGCGCTTCGCGTCGAGCTCGTCGACGCGTGCGATTCGACGAACGCCGTGCTCGCCGCCCGCGCGCGCGCCGGGGCGCCCACCGGCACGGCGCTCGCGTGCGAGCTGCAGCGCGCCGGGCGCGGACGCCAGGGTGCGCGCTGGGTGTCGGGGCGCGGGGACGGGCTCACCTTCTCGCTCCTGTGGCGCTTCGAGCGCGCGGCCGGCCTGCTCACCGGGCTTCCGCTCGTGGCCGGCGTCGCCTGCGCGGACGCGCTCGCCGCGCTCGGGGCGCGCGACGTGGCGTTGAAGTGGCCGAACGACCTCCTGCGCGCCGGGGCGAAGCTCGGCGGCATCCTGGTGGAAGCGCAGGGCGATGCGCGCGGCCCGCTCGCCGCGGTGGTGGGCATCGGCATCAACGTCCGCCTTCCGGACGAGGCGCGCGCGGCGATCGGCCAGCCGGTCGCCGACCTGACCGGCGTGGCGTACGGCTCGCGCAGCGCGGTGCTGGGGCGTCTCCTCGGCGCGCTCGCGGTGGCGCTGGCGCGCTTCGAACGCGAGGGGTTCGCGCCCTTCCGCGCGGCGTGGCAGGCGCGGCACGCGTTCCAGGGCCGGCGCGTGCGGCTGCTCGCGCCGGCCGACGGCGAGATCGCGGGGGTGGCGGCGGGCATCGCGGACGACGGCGCGTTCCTGCTGGAGACCGACGCGGGCCTGCGGCGCTTCTACGCCGGGGAAGTCAGCCTGAGGGCGGTCGCGTGAGGACGCTCTTCCTCGTCCTCGCGTTCGCGAACGTCGCGTTCTTCGCCTGGCGCTACTACGACGAGCACGTCGCCGCGCGCGGCAGCGATCCGTTCGCCCAGCAGCTCAACCCCGAGCGGGTGAAGCTCGTCGGGCCGGAGGAGCTCGCGCGCATCGCCGGTGCGCGGCGGCCGGCGGGGTGCCTCGAGCTCGGCCCGATCGCCGCGGGCGAGGCGGGCCGCGCGGAGGAGGCGGTGGGCGCCATTGCCGCCGGCCTCAAGGTCGCCCTGCGGCGCGTCGACGAGCCGGCCCGCTGGTGGGTGTACCTGCCGCCGTTCGCGACGCGGGCGGCGGCCGTGCAGCGCGCCGCCGAGCTGCGCAGGCAGGGCGTGGAGGACTCTTCGCTCGTGAACGACGACCCGCAGTGGCGCAACGCGATCTCGCTCGGCGTGTTCCGCAGCGAGGAGGCGGCCGTAAGGCGCGCGGACGAGCTGCGCCGGCGCGGCGTGCGCGGGATTGAGACGGCGGCGCGCGAGGGCGCCGGGGCGCGCGTGTACGTGCAGCTGCGCGACGCGCCGGAACCGGTGCGCGCGAGGTTCGGGGAGCTGCGCGACAGTTTCCCCGGCGCGGAGGTGCGCGAGTGTCCCGGTTAGCGGAGGGCTACGCGATCCGCCGGGCGGCGGGCGCGGCGGACGTGGACGCGGCGCGGGCGCTCTTTCTCGAGTACGCCGCGTGGCTGCAGGAGGACCTCGGCTTCCAGGGCTTCGCCGCGGAGCTCGCGACCCTGCCGGGCGCATACGCCCCGCCCGACGGCCGGCTGGTGCTCGCCTGTTTCCGCGCGCACCCGGTCGGCTGCGTCGCGCTGCGGCGGTTCGACGCGCAAACGGGCGAGGTCAAGCGGCTCTACGTGCAGCCGGACCATCGCGGGCACGGGCTCGGCGGGGCGCTCGCCGCCGCGGTGACGGGCGCCGCGCGCGCGATCGGCTACCGGCGGCTCGTGCTCGACACGCTCGAGCGCATGCCGGCGGCGCGCGGCCTCTACGCGGCGCTCGGTTTCCGCGAGATCGCCCCGTACTACGAGACGCCCCTCGCCGGCACGCGCTTCATGGCGCTCGCGCTGCGGGACGATTGATCGCCGCGCTACTTCCCCGGCGCGCCCGCATCCGCCGCGCGGATCCTGCGCAGCAGGGCCGAGGTCGAGCGCTCGTGGACGAACGGGATCGAGTGCACGGCGCCGCCCCACGCGGTCACTTCCTGCGCCCCCACGATGTCGGCCACCTTCCAGTCGCCGCCCTTCACCAGGACGTCGGGCCGGCAGGCGAGGATCGGGGCGAGCGGCGTGTCTTCGTCGAACCACGTCACCAGGCTCACCGCTTCGAGCGCGGCGAGCACCGCCACGCGGTCGGCGAGCGGGTTGACCGGGCGGTCGGCGCCCTTGCCGAGGCGCCGCACCGACGCGTCGGAGTTGACCGCGACCACCAGGCTCGCGCCGAGCGCGCGCGCCTGCGCGAGATAAGTCACGTGGCCGCGATGCAGGACGTCGAAGACGCCGTTCGTGAAGACGACGGGGCGGGGCAGGGCGAGCGCGGCGGCGGCGAGCGCGTGCGGCGCGCACAGCTTGCGTTCGAAGGCGGGGGCGCTCATCGGCGCGCTGCTCGGCGCGAGGGCCGCCCGCGGCGGTCCGGGCTCAGGCCGGCTCGAGGGTCGCCGCCGGCTGCGCGCGCGGCGCGAGCGCCTTCCGGTACCGGTTCAGGTCCTGGACCGTGGCGATGGGGCTGCGGAACAGCACCGCGAGGTTGCGCAGGATCGCGCCGACGACCTTGCCCTCCCAGGCGCGGTCGAAGCGGATCTGCTCGTCGAGCCAGCGCTCCAGCCAGTCGGGATCGGGCAGCTTCGACTGCACCGTGTCGCGCGGGTAGAGGGCGCGGTTCACGTGCAGGTTGGTGGGGTGGAGCGGCTTGCCGCTGCGCCCCGAGCTCGCCATCAGCATCCCGATGCGGGCGAAGGCCGCGCGCGCCTCGTCGCCGGTGCGCTCGATCGCGCGCTTCATGTACTGGCGGTACACGCCGGCGTGGCGCGCCTCGTCGCCCGACATGAGCGCGTAGATCGCCTTGATCACCGGCTCGGTGTGCCACTGGGCGGCGCGCCGGTACCAGTGCGTGAGGCGCAGCTCGCCGCAGAAGTGCAGCATCAGGGTCTCGAACGGCGGCGCCGGGTCGAAGCCGAACCGCACCGCGTGCAGCTCGCCCTCGGTCGGCGCGAGGTCGGGGCGGAAGCGCCGCAGGTACTCGATCAGCACCAGCGCGTGCTTCTGCTCCTCGTAGAACCACACCGACATGAACGCCGAGAAGTCGCTGTCGTGGATGTTGTCCCGCAGGAACATCTCGGTGGCCGGCAGCGCCGACCACTCGGTGATGGCGTTCATCTTGATCGTCCGCGCCTGCTCGTCGGAGAGCCTGTCGGCGGCAAAGTCCCCCCACGGCACGTCCGACTCGAGCCGCCAGCGGACCCGCTCGAGCGTTCTGAAAGCCTGCGGATAGATCATCTTTGCGGACATGGTGGCGCGAACTATATCAAAGGGTTGCGCGGCAGACCTGCGACGCGTTGCACAAACGGCGCGCGGGCCGCGCGCGTGGGACGCAGGGGCCGGCGGCCGGTGGCGCGCGGCCGCCGCCGGGCGGCGTCACTCCTTGGGCGGCGCGGCGCTCGCGGGCTTCGCCGGCGGCGGGTCGGGGATGTACTCGAACACCCGCACCACGCGCTTCACGCCGTTCGTTGTGCGCGCGATCTGGGTGGCGTCGTCGGCCTCGCGCCGGGTCACCAGCCCCATCAGGTACACGGTCGCGCGCTCGGTGACCACCTTGACGTGGATCGGATTGAATTTCTGCGCGGTCACGAAGCGCGACTTCACGAGGCTGGTGATGTACGTGTCGTTGGAGCGCGCGCCGAGCTCGCTCGGGGGGCCGATCACGAGCTCGTTGACGACCGACTTCACTTCCGGGGTGGTCGCCGCCGCGCGCTCCGCCTCCTGCTTGAGCGCCTCGGTCGGCGCCTCGCCGGTGAGCAGCACCTGGCGATTGAAGCTCGTGACGTTGATGTGCCCCTTGTCCTTGAAGAGACCGTTGATCCGGTCGGTGGCCTGGAGCTCGATGCGCTCGTCGGAGGCCATGATGTCGGGCGGGCGCCGGTCGACCGCGACCATCGCTCCGCCGGCGACCGCGCCCCCGACGATGAGCGGCGCGCACCCCTGGAGTCCGGCGGCGAGAGCGGCGAGCGAGAAGAGCGCGAGGCGGATCATGCGTGGGGTCACTCCATTCCGAGCAGGAGACAGTCGATGCCGTCGCACAGGCAGTGCAGCGAGAGCAGGTGCACTTCCTGAATGCGCGCGGTGCGGTCGTGCGGCACGCAGACGTGGACGTCGCCGGCGGCGAGCCGCCGGCCGATCTCCCCGCCGCCGCGCCCGGTGAGCGCCACCACCTTCATCTCGCGCTCGTGCGCGGCCTGGACGGCGGCGACGACGTTCGGGGAGCTCCCGGACGTCGAGAGCGCGAGCAGGACGTCGTTCGGCTGGCCGAGCGCGAGCACCTGCTTCGAGAACACCTGGACGTAGTCGTAGTCGTTCGCGATCGAGGTCAGCGTGGAGGTGTCGGTGGTGAGCGCCAGCGCGGCGAGGCCGGGACGCTCGCGCTCGAAGCGGTTCAGGAGCTCGGCGGCGAAGTGCTGCGCGTCGGCCGCCGACCCGCCGTTGCCGCAGGCGAGAATCTTGCCGTTCGCCATCAGGCAGCGGACCATGAGCTGCGTGGCGCCCACGATCGCCGGCGCGAGCGCTGCGGCAGCGGCGAGCTTCGTCTGGGCGCTGTCCGAGAAGTGCCGGCTGACGCGGGCGGCGAGGTCGATAGGCACTAGACGCTGGGGCAATGAGTCGCTCTGCGGTGCGCGCATTCTAGCGCCGCCGTCCCGCGCTGTCGCGCCGCCGCAGCGGCGAGTGTCGCCGGGCGGCGACGCGGCGCCCGCGGCTGCGCGCCCGGGCACGCCCGCCTACTCGACGAAGACCTCGAACTCGATGCGCAAGCGCGGATTGGGGTGCACCCGCAGCCGGCTGATGCGTGCGCTCACCCTTTCGCCGCGGTCCATCGCCCAGGCGAGCGCCTCGTTCTCGGCGCGCGGCACGTAGCCGAGCTTGCGCCCGCGCCAGTCGACGCGCACCGCGTTGCGGTCGTACGCGTTGTCCGGCTCGCGCACGAGATCGAGCCGGTCGCCGACCGCGAGCTCGGGCCACACCTGCACGCCCTCGGCGTAGCGGTAGCCCGCGAGCGGCGAGCTCTGCACGAGCAGCCTGACCGTCTGCGCGGGCGCGGCGAGGGCGGCCGCGAGCAGCGCGAGCCCGGCGAGGGCGCGGAGCCCGGGCCTAGGCACCGAAGGCGTCCCTGATCCATTCGATGCGCGCGGGGTCGAGCGCGTCGAGCGCGAGCACGTCGCAGCGGCAGGCCGGCTGCGCGCGCGCCCCGAGGTAGTGCCGGGCCGCGGTCAGGATGCGCGCGCGCTTGCGCGCGTCGACGCTCGCGCCGGCGCCGCCGAACCTCGTCGAGCGCCGCAGCCGCACCTCGACGAACACGAGCGTCGCGCCCTCGCGCGCCACCAGGTCGATCTCGCCGCCGCGGCAGCGGTAGTTGCGCGCGAGGATCGCGAGCCCCTGGCGCTCGAGGTACGCGGCGGCGAGCGCCTCGGCCGCGGCCCCGTCGCGCTGCCGCGAGGGACTCACTCCAGCGCCACGCAGCGCCCGTCGCGGAACGTCGCCGGGAGCGGGCGCCGGTCGATCGTGCCGTCGGCCGCGAGCGTGATCCGTCCGGTGACGCCCTGGACCTCGAACGTGCGCTCGCCGTCGAGGAGGGCCATGACGATCCGGTGGGCGTCGATGCCGAGCGCGTAGAAGCGCGCGGCGTCGCCTTCGAGGCCCGCCGGGCGCGCGAATCCCGCCGCCGACGGATGGTCGGGCTGCACGATCCACGGCATGTCGACGAAGCGCACGCCGGCGAGGTCGAAGTTGCGCAGCCGGTCCGCCGGCGCGGTGTTGACCTGCGAGGTCGCGTACACCGGCAGCTGCCCGCCGATCTGCAGGCGCAGGCTGCGCGCGGTCTCGCCCCCGGCGGCGAGGAAGAGCGCGTCGGCGGGCTTGCGCTCCACCGCGGCGCGCAGCGCCGCGGGATCGGCGCCGGGCAGCACCTCCAGCACGTCGGTGACGACGCCGCCGAGCACGAGCCACTCGTCGACGAACGCCTCGCGCGTGCGCTTGCCGAGCGCTCCGGGCGTGCTCACCACGACCACGTTGCGCGCGCCGTCGCGCCACGCGAGGCGGGCGACGTGCCGGGACTCGCCCTCGACCCCGAGACCGAACGCGTAGAGCGGCCGCTTCACCGCCACGTCGCCCTCGGGCTGGTTGAGCGCGAGCGTCGGCACGGCCACCTTGCCGCTCGCCGCGAGCGCGGCGACGCCGCTGCGCGTCATCGGCCCGACGACCGCCTTCGCGCCGGCCTCGACCGCCGCGCCGTAAGCGGCTACGACGCTCTCCGCGCCCGCGTCGGTGGCGCGCACGGCGATGCGCGCCTTCGTCGGGCTGCGCGCCGCCGCGGCGAGGAAGCCCTGGCGCACCGCGTCCGCCGCGCCCCGGAAGTCGGGCGCGTCGAGCGGCAGCAGGAGCACGATGTCGGCCGCCGCCGCGGCGGGCTGCGGCGCGCTCTCGCCGCTTGCGGGGGGCGTCTGGCCCCAGCACAATGCCGCGCTATGCAGGGCAAGGGCAGCCGAGGCGAGACGCAGGCTACGGGGGAGCATGACGGGAGCGCGAAGGGCGGCGCCCGATTATATGTGGTGGCCACGCCGATCGGTAACCTCGCCGACGTGACGTTGCGCGCGCTCGAGACGCTGCGCGCGGTCGACACCGTGTTCGCCGAGGACACGCGCCACGCGGGCGCGCTCCTCGCGCACCACGGCATCCGCGCGCGCATCGCCGCGCTGCACGAGCACAACGAGCGCGCCGCCGCGCAGCGGATGTGCCGCGACCTCGCCGCCGGCCGGAGCGTCGCGCTGGTGTCCGACGCCGGCACGCCCGGGATCTCCGACCCGGGCGCGCTCGCGGTGGCCGCGGTGCGCGCCGCCGGCTACGCGGTGGTCCCGGTGCCCGGTCCGAGCGCCGCGGTCGCGGCGCTGTCGGTGGCGGGGATGCCCGGACCGCATGCGTTCATCGGATTCCTGCCCGCGCAAGGCGCCGCGCGGCGCGCCGCGCTCGCGGCGTGGCGCGCCTTCGAGCACACCCTCGTCCTCTACGAGGCGCCGCACCGCATCGTCGAGTGCGTCGCCGACCTCGCCGCGGTGCTCGGGAGCGGGCGCACGCTGGTGCTCGCGCGCGAGCTCACGAAGGTGTTCGAGACCGTGCACGTCTGTGCGCTCGGCGCGGCGCGCGCCTGGCTCGAGGCCGACGCCGACCGCCGGCGCGGGGAGTTCGTCCTCGTGGTTGCGGGCGCGACGGGCGGCGCGGCGGCCGCGCGGGCCGCCGAAGGCGAGCGCGTGCTGCGCCTGCTGCTCGCGGACCTGCCGGTGAAGCGCGCCGTGCGCCTCGCCGCCGACATCACCGGCGCGCGCAAGAACGAGCTGTACGCGCTCGCCCTCGCGCTGAAGGAGACCGCGTGACGAAGCGCTCGCTCGCCCTGACCCGCCCCGACGACTGGCACCTGCACCTGCGCGACGGGCCGGCGCTCGCGAGCGTGCTCCCGTACAGCGCGCGGCAGTTCGCGCGCGCGATCGTGATGCCGAACCTCCGGCCGCCGGTGACGACGGTCGGCGCCGCGCGCGCCTATCGCGACCGCATCCTCGCCGCGCTGGGCGACGCGCGGACGACCGCGTTCGAGCCGCTCATGACGCTCTACCTCACCGACAATACCGCGCCCGCCGAGATCGCGGCGGCGCGCTCGAGCGGGTTCGTGCACGCGGTGAAGTACTACCCCGCGGGCGCGACGACCAACTCCGACTCGGGGGTCACCGCGCTCGAGCGCGCCTTTCCGGCGCTCGCCGCGATGGAGAAGCACGACGTGCCGCTGCTCGTGCACGGCGAGGTCACCGATCCCGCGGTCGACGTCTTCGACCGCGAGCAGGCCTTCATCGACCGGGTGCTCGCCGCGATCGTGCGGCGCTTTCCGGCGCTGCGCGTGGTGTTCGAGCACATCACCACCAGGGAGGCGGCCGACTACGTGCTCGCGGCCGGCCCGAACGTCGCGGCCACGATCACCGCGCATCACCTGCTCTACAACCGCAACGCGATCTTCCAGGGCGGGCTGCGGCCGCACTACTACTGCCTCCCGGTGCTCAAGCGCGAGACGCACCGCGCGGCGCTCGTGCGCGCCGCCACCGGCGGCAGCGCGAAGTTCTTCCTCGGCACCGACAGCGCGCCGCACCCGCGCGGCGAGAAGGAGAGCGCGTGCGGGTGCGCCGGGTGCTTCACCGCGCACGCGGCGCTCGAGCTGTACGCGGAAGCGTTCGACGCCGCCGGCGCGCTCGACCGGCTGGAGGCGTTCGCGAGCTTTCACGGCCCGGACTTCTACCGGCTGCCGCGCAACGCCGCGCGCGTGACGCTGGTGCGCGAGACGTGGTCGCCGCCGGCCGAGCTCGGCTTCGGGGAGACGACGCTCGTCCCGCTGCGCGCGGGCGAGGCGCTGAAGTGGCGGCTCGCGTGAGCGCCGGCGCGGCGCGCGCCTGGGATCGCGCCGCGCTCCTCGCCGACCCGCTGCTCGCGACCGTCCGGCCGCTGCTCGCGCGCCTCCGGGACGACCGGTTCCCGACGCACGAGGACCTCAGCGCGCTCGCGCGCGAGCGCGACGTGCGCTCGGGCAGCGGGGCGCCGATCGCGTTCGTTCCGGCCGCGGCGGGCCGCAAGGAGGCGTTCGAGGCGCAGTACGAGATCCGCATCTACCGCGCGGGCGCGGTGCCGACGCGCGCGGGCAGCTGGCACGATCTCTTCAACGCGCTCGCCTGGATCGCGTTCCCGCGCACCAAGGCGGTGATCAACCGCCTGCACCACGACGAGATGGTGCGCCGGCGCGGGCAGGCGCAGCGCGGCACCGCGCGCGACGTGCTCACGCTGTTCGACGAGGGCGGCGTGATGGTCGCGAGCGCCGATCCGGCGCTCGCGCGGCTGCTCGCGGAGTTCCGCTTCAAGGCGCTCTTCTGGACGCGCCGCGCGGACGCGGCCGCGTCGATGCGCTTCAGGGTGTTCGGGCACGCGATCCACGAGCAGGCGCTCGCGCCGTACAAGGGCGTCACCGCGAAGGCGCTGGTCGTCGACCTGGAACCCGAGACGCTCGGGCTGCCGGACGAGGCGCTGAACGCGCACCTGGACGAGCGCGCCGCGGCCCACTTCGGCGCGCCCGGCGCGCTCGCCTCGACGCGCACGCTGCATCCGCTTCCCATCCTCGGGATTCCGGGCTGGGCGGAAGCGAACGAGGGCGCGGACTTCTACGACGATCCGGAGGTGTTCCGCGCCGGACGGGCGCGGGAAAGAAAGGAGGCCCCGTGAGGGGCCTCCTGGAGCGCGCTCCCAGCCTCGCCCGCGATCGTCGCCGCGCACGGCCCTGACATCGCATCGCGCGGAGCGTGCGCCGCTCGCACGCCCGCCCCGCGCCCGGGTTCGCACCGGACCGCGCCCCGTGCGCCGCGCGAGCGGCGCGGACATCGGGGCGGTGCCCCGAAGCGGATTCCGAGCACCCGTCCTGTGTAGTCCTTTGCGGCGCCGAAAGCAAGCGCGGCCGCGGCGAGCGGGTATGATTCGAGGCGAAGCCGGCCAGACGGTCGCTGGGGGCGTTTGCGCCTTCAGAGGAAAGTCCGGGCTCCGCAGGGCAGGGTGCTGGATAACGTCCAGGCGCCGCGAGGCGACGGAAAGTGGAACAGAAAGCACACCGCCGATGGCCCGCAAGGGCTCAGGCAAGGGTGAAATGGTGCGGTAAGAGCGCACCGCGGCGGTGGCGACACCGCCGGCACGCCAAACCCCACCCGGAGCAACACCAAATAGGCAGGTGCAGCGCGGGCGACCGCGCGCAAGGGCGGCCCGCCCGAGCCTGCGGGTAGGTGGCTCGAGCCGCGGGGCAACCCGCGGCCCAGATGAATGACCGTCCCCGACAGAACCCGGCTTATCGGCCGGCTTCAACTCTGCTAGCGCGCGGCGCCGGGGCGCCGCGCGCCTTCACGCGCGCGCGCGCGCGGCGGCCACCGCGGCATCCAGCTCCGCGAGCACCCGCTCCGGCGCGAGCTCGTTCATGCAGCGGAAGTGCCCGAGCGGGCACTCGCGCGCGAAGCACGGGCGGCATTCGAGGTCGAGCGCGACGACCCGGGCGCGCGGGGCGAGCGGCGGGGTGTGCGCCGGGCTCGACGAGCCGTACAGCGCGACGAGCGGCCGGTCGAGCGCCGCCGCGACGTGCATCAGCCCCGAGTCGTTGGTGACCACCGCCTCGGCGACCGACAGGAGGTCGATTGCGGCGGCGAGGTCGGTGCGGCCGCACAGGTTCAGCGCGTCCCCGCCGGCGAGCCCGGCGATCTCGTCGCCCAGCGCGCGCTCGGCGGGCGCCCCCACGAGCCACACCGCCTTCCCGCGCGCCGCGAGCGCGCGCGCGAGCGCGGCGAAGTGGCGCGCCGGCCAGCGCTTCGCCGGGCCGTACTCCGCGCCGGGGCAGAGCGCGACGACCGGGCGCGAGCGGTCGAGGCCGAGCCGGCTCACGGCGATCAGCAGGTTCGCCTCGTCCACGTCGATGCGCGCCGCGGGCACCGGGCGCTCGACCGGGCGCCCCGGCGCCTCGGCGAGCTGCAGATAGCGCTCGACCATCAGCGGCGTCGCGGCCGCGTCGAGACGGTGGCGGACGTTGAGCACGCCGTAGCGCGCCTCGCCGGTGAAGCCGACGCGCCGCGGAACGCCTGCGAAGAACGGGACGAGCGCGGACTTGAAGCTGTTCGGCAGCACGATCGCCTCGTCGTAGCGGCGCCTGCGCAGCCGGCGCGCGAGGCGCAGGCGCGCGCCGAGCGCGAGCTCGCCGTGGCGGAACGGAACCTCGACCACCTCCTCGACCTGCGGCATGCGGCGCAGCACCGGCGCGGTCCAGCCGGGCGCGACCGCGTCGATGCGTAGCCCGGGATGCCGCGCGCGCAGGCGCGCGAGCAGCGGCTGCGCGAGCAGCGTGTCGCCGATCCAGTTCGGGGCGACGAGGAGCAGGCGCATGGTGGCGCTAGTGCCCCTTCGGCGCGCTCCCGCGGTAGACGTAGAGCGTGCTGCAGTAGGGGCAGCGGATCTCGCCCGCATCGACGATGTCCAGGAAGACGCGCGGGTGGTAGCACCAGAGCGGCGTGCGCGGCATCGGGCAGTGCAGCGGCAGGTCGTCCGCGCCGACTTCGATGCGCGTCTCGGTCTGAACCGGCTCGGCCATCGCTACCGGCCCTTGCGCGCCTTCGCCTTCGCCTTCGCCGGGGCGGCCGGCACCGGCGTGAGCCAGTGCCGGTAGCGCCTGTTCTTGCCGTTCACGAGGTCGAAGAACGCCTTCTGGATCCGGGCGGTGACCGGGCCGCGCCGCCCGGCGCCGATCGTGCGCCCGTCCACTTCGCGGATCGGGGTGACCTCGGCGGCGGTGCCGGTGAAGAACGCTTCGTCGGCGAT
>WBZO01004980.1_pt1 | contig 13863 bp, 11 predicted proteins | sample 5204261 | NCBI WGS metagenome assembly WBZO01 (sample SAMN12412400, study PRJNA552823) | activated sludge metagenome | isolation source: activated sludge from anammox sidestream of wastewater treatment plant... | place: USA: North Carolina | collected 2017-09
CTCGTTAGTCCCCTACATGACCGAAAGCCTGTTTGATCTGGGGGTTGCGGACGCGTTGGTTGGGGTCACCGATAATTATCATCGGGCTGAGCTGGAGGGCCGTTCCCTTGTGCGCGTCGGAGGGCCGAAAGACTTCCGCGTGGATGCGATCGTGGATTTGCAGCCCGACCTCGTATTGGCGAATTGGGAGGACAACACTCTGGACGGGGTGAACGCCCTGCGCGAGACCGGGTTAGCGGTTTGGGTAACCATGCCCAAGACGGTGCGGACATCGGTTGATATTCTGTGGACCCTGGCGAACTTATTCCGCAGCCAATCAGCCCGGCTGCGGGTTCAGACGCTTGAAATGACGCTGGATTGGGCGATCTCGGCCTACGAGGCCCGCAGGCCCTTCACCTATTTTTGCCCGGTCTGGTTCGACCGTATCCCGCAAGGGCTTCCCTGGTGGATGACATTCAATCAAGACACCTACAGCAACGATCTGTTACAGCTCTTTGGCGGCAGCAATGTCTTCGAAGGGCGTGAACGCCGGCAGCCGCTCGAAGCCGACATGGGCTTCCAGGAGCGGACCGAGGGCGAACCGCACGATTTTGAGCGCTGTTACCCGCGCCTGGGCGAGGCGGAGATCCGATCTGCCGCGCCAGAGCTGATCCTGCTGCCCAGCGAACCGTATGGGTTTGGCGAGGTGGATATCCTGTTGATCCAAGAGATGTTTCAAGATTTGCCGGCGGTGCAGAACCGGCGCATCCATCTTGTAGATGGCGCATTGATCACCTGGCAGGGGACCCAACTGGCGCGCTCGCTGCGAGAGCTGCCAGCGCTGCTTGACTCGTTTTTGGAGGTATGATAAAATCGCATTGATCTGATTTATCGGATTAATCGTATTAGCGGATCATCCATGTCAAAATTATCTTCCGAATTCCTGGATTATCTGGCTGCGCACTCATCTTCTGCGCCAGATGCGGATCTCAACGGGGTGAATGGGGGACGTTTACCATCCCTCAGCGATATGAGCAAAGAACTTGGCGTGAGCGTGGCGCTGTTGCGTGAGCAGCTTGAAGTTGCAAAAGCGATCGGGCTGGTCGATGTGCGCCCGCGCACCGGCATTCGAAGGCTGGATTATTCGTTTTTGCCCGCGGTTCGTTTGAGCCTCTCCTTCGCGATCGCCACGAATTGGTCGAACTTTGCCTCGTATGCGGACCTCCGCCACCATATTGAGATGGCGTACTGGCATGAGGCGGTCCGCAAGCTCACCCCGGAAGACCGTGATCGCCTTCAGGACCTGATAGCAAGCGCTTTGAGAAAACTGCATGACGATCCCATTCAGATCCCTCATGAAGAACACCGCCTGTTGCACCTGACGATCTACAGCAGGCTTGGCAATCCGTTCGTGACCGGTTTGCTGGAAGCCTATTGGGAGGCTTACGAGGCAGTCGGGTTGAATTTGTACGCAGACTACCATTACCTTGAGCAGGTCTGGCGCTACCATCGACAAATGGTCGAGGCGATTTGCCAGGATGATCTCGAGCGGGGTTACCAGGCGCTGGTTCAACACAAGGATTTGTTGTTTCACCAACCTAAGATGGCGGTTGTGGATGAGTTTCATCTTCAGACGCCCGAAAAGAACTTGTTGGAATCAAAGGATTGAATCACAAAAGGAGCACCTATGTCGTTAGCACAAGTGAAAGATGATCTAAAGCCGGGGCTGGAGACCCAACCGATCGTAAATGCGTTTTCGATCACGGTGGGATCAGTCAATGGTTCGGGAAGCCAGACATCTAATCTCACAATACTGCGTGCGTTATTCAAGATGGGTATCCCGGTTTCGGGAAAGAACCTTTTTCCATCCAATATCCAGGGCTTACCCACCTGGTACACCATTCGGGTCAATAAGGATGGCTTTCTTGCCAGGTGCGATGAATCGGAAATTGTCATCGCAATGAACCCGGCGACGCTTTATAAGGATTTGCACGATGTGCAGCCTGGCGGAGCGTTCTTTTATGCAGACGATATCCCGCTGACGAACAAGCGGGATGATGTCTCGATCTACCCCATGCCTGTCAAGGCAATCTCACGCAGCTCGTCCGCTCCGACAGAACTGCGTGATTATATTGCTAACATGGTCTATGTGGGGGTGTTGGCGCGCATGATCAATATCGATATGGAGAAAATTCACCTGGCGCTGCATTTCCACTTCAAAGGCAAGACAGCCCCAATCGACCTGAATTTCGGGGTGATCCAGAAGGCTTATGATTGGGCCAATGAGAACCTTACGAAGACCGACCCGTACGTCGTCGAGCCGATGAACCTCACCGATGAGTGTATCCTGGCGGATGGCAATACCGCTGCGGCTTTGGGTTCGATTTTTGGCGGGGTGCAGCTTGCGGCGTGGTATCCGATCACACCCGCATCCGGCATTGCCGAGGCCCTGATCGAGTATATGCCCATGTTCAGGAAGGATCCACAGGAGCCTGGGAAGAACACGTTCGCAATCGTTCAGGCCGAGGATGAGCTGGCTGCGATTGGCATGACGATCGGCGCGGGTTGGTCTGGGCTGCGAGCCATGACTTCGACCTCAGGGCCTGGCCTCAGCTTGATGGCTGAATATACCGGCCTGGCATATTTCGCCGAGATCCCGATCGTGGTTTGGGATGTCCAGCGGGTTGGACCAAGCACAGGCTTGCCGACCCGCACCGCTCAGGGCGACCTGACGTTTGCCCATTTCATCAGCCACGGCGACACTCAGATCGTCATCTTGCTGCCAGGCTCGATCAATGAGTGTTTTGAGTTTGGCTGGAAGTCTTTTGATATCGCCGAGCGCCTGCAAACGCCGGTGTTCGTGCTATCCGATCTGGATTTTGGGATGAACCAGTGGATGGCTGATAAGTTCGAATATCCGGATACCCCGATGGAGCGCGGCAAAGTGCTGTGGGAGGCTGACCTGGAGCGGCTCAAGGGCCAGTGGGCGCGGTACAAAGATGTGGATGGTGACGGCGTCACTTATCGCACGTTGCCCGGGAACCGCCATCCAAACGCGGCGTACTTTGGGCGCGGCACCGGTCATGATGAAAACGCGCGCTACTCTGAAGACAATAAAGTCTGGCATGCGCTGCTGGACCGGTTGAAGAAGAAGTACGAAAAGGCGCGCGAGTTTGTTCCGGCTCCCGTCATCCAGAAAGAGCCTGGCGCCGAGATTGGCATCATCTCTTTCGGGTCAACAGATCCGGCAATTCAAGAAGCGCGGGTTGAGCTATTGAAGAAGGGCGTAAAAACGGATTTCATGCGAGTTCGTGCCATGCCGTTTTGTGAAGATGTCCGCGAGTTTATCAAAGCGCACAGGCAGAACTACGTGATCGAGATGAACCGAGATGGGCAGCTTCACCAGTTAATCTCGCTGGAATATCCAACCGAAGTTATGAAATTGAAATCTATCGCTTACACCGATGGCCTGCCGCTCACTGCTCGTTTTGTTCGTGAAGCGATTCTGGCCGAGGAGAAGATTTGAAATGGCAGATCAGAAGATTGCCTCCCGAACTCAGGTGAACCTGGTTGGCTTGGGCAAAGCCGATTATCGCGGTAACCCAAGCACATTGTGTCAGGGCTGTGGTCACAATTCGATCTCAAGTCAAATCATCGCAGCCTGTTATGAATTGGATATCTTGCCGGAACAGATCGTTAAGTTCAGCGGAATCGGCTGTTCCAGCAAAAGCCCCACTTATTTTCTCGGCCGGTCGTTTGGTTTCAACGGTTTGCATGGCCGTATGCCCTCATTAGCGACCGGAGCCCTTTTTGGCGACCATACCCTAAGGGGGCTTGCCGTCAGCGGCGATGGAGACACCGCCAGCATCGGGATGGGGCAGTTCAAACACGTGTTACGGCGCAACCTCCGGCTGGTTTATATCGTTGAAAATAACGGTGTTTATGGCCTGACAAAAGGTCAGTTTTCAGCCACGGCGGAAGTAGGCCTGTATCTGAAAGGGCAGGGATCGAACCCCTACATGCCGGTTGATATCGCCTGGGAGGCGCTGGTTGGGAACGCCACTTTCGTAGCGCGCTCGTTTGCCGGCGATCCCAAGCAAGTGAAGGAGCTGATCAAAGCTGCGCTCAGCCATCGCGGTATTGCGTTGTTGGATATCATCAGTCCCTGTGTGACTTTCAACAATAAGGATACCGCAGTCCATTCCTATGCGTGGGGTAAGGAACACGAGGTCGCGTTGCATGAGCTTTCCTATGTCCCTCCGGCGGAGGAGATCATGGTGGACTACGAGGAGGGCGAAATCCAAGAAGTGACCATGCACGACGGCTCAAAAGTGATCTTGAAAAAGCTCGAACACGATTACGATCCATACAACCGGGCCGAGGCCATGCGTATTCTGGAGGAGGCCAATGCCAAGCAGTGGCTTCTGACAGGGTTGATCTATATCGATCCTGACAAACCGTCCTTGTTAGATATCTACAACCTGACTGAAACGCCGCTCAACCGCCTGACTGAGAACCGCTTGCGCCCGCCTCGCGAGAGCATTAAGCAAGTGAACGACTTGATGTTCTAGAGCCGGCCTCGATTAGCGGGTTGATATGCTGCGCACCCTTGCCCGATCAAGAGGTGCGCAGCATTTTTTTACAATCGATCCAACCGCCTCAAATCTTAAAGCAATGAAGTGTTCGATGGTATAATTTTCTGCGGCATGCTCGAAGTTGTGCTTGGTTCAAAAAAAGAAAACAATCGACATGCTAAATTGACTTCGTTAGGGAAGCCAGATTGGCCTTTAAACCACTTGATTGGTTGTTAGGTTTCTTCTCCCTGGATATTGGGATCGACCTTGGGACGGCAAATACCCTGGTCAATGTCCGGGGAAAAGGAATTACGATTAATGAGCCGTCCTGGGTCGCAATCGACAAGCGTACAAAACAACCGCTGGCTATTGGTGCAGAAGCCAGGGAGATGGTAGGGCGCACCCCTGCCAATGTCATTGCGATCCGCCCCCTGCGAGACGGCGTGATTTCAGAATTTGAGATCACTCAGGCAATGCTGGAATACTTCATCGGCAAAGCCCACGAACAGAGCATTGTGCCTGTTCCGCGCCCGCGCGTGATCGTCGGCATCCCCTCCGGTGTGACCGAAGTTGAAAAAAGGGCAGTCTATGATGCCGCCATGTCGGCTGGCGCGCGGGAGGTCGGTCTGATCGAAGAACCTGTTGCCGCCGCCCTGGGAGCAGGGCTGCCGGTGAATGAAGTGCGCGGCACGATGATCGTTGATATCGGCGGCGGCACGTCCGAAGTTGCGATTATGTCGATGGGTGGCGTGGTTGTCTCTCGGTCCCTGCGAGTCGCTGGCGATGAAATGGATGAAGACGTCGTCCTGTACATCCGCAACAAATATAACCTGTTGATCGGAGAGCGCATGGCAGAGCAAGCCAAGATCACGGTCGGCTCTGCTTATCACCTTCCAGAAGAGAAGACGATGCTGCTGCGCGGGCGTAACCTCGTTTCGGGTTTACCGGATGCGGTCGAGATCTCTTCGGTGGAGATCCGTGAAGCCATTTCCGGCTCGGTCCAGACCATCATTGACACCATCCGGGACGCGCTTGACGAAGCGCCTCCCGAGATCATCTCGGACCTTATGGAAAGCGGCATCTGTCTGGCGGGCGGCGGATCGATGCTTCACTATCTGGATAAACGCCTGACAGAAGAACTGCATATTCGTTGTTGGGTCGCTGAAGACCCAATGAGCTGTGTGGCCCGCGGGGCCGGTTTGATCCTTGAGCATTATGACGCGTTAAGGGTATTGGTGGTCGGATTAGAGCGCGGCAGCACACGGCACAATTAAGTATTTGACATGAGAACATCTTCGGCTCGAACCTGGCAGACAGCCGTTTTAGCCTTCATCATCATTGGTTTTATCGCACTCGCATTGGGGGGGTACCTTGCCCCGGTCACGCGCGTGCTCATGACACCCGTCATCAACGCGCAAACCTGGCTGTCGACCCGGTACATCCTGGTCCAGAATTACTTCAACGCCCCCCAAGACCTGGGGCGGTTACGCCAGCGCAACCAGGAGCTGGAGGCTGAGAACGCCCGGCTTGAATCGCAGATTATTGAGCTGGAACAACAGCTTTCTGAGACGCGCATCCTGTCTGCGCTGGTAGATTTTGCGCGCGTCCACCCACAGAACCGGTATGTCGCGGCTTCGGTGATCGGACGTGATCCAAGCCCGTTTGTCAAATACGTCATTATCAATCGCGGCTCGGATGACAGTCTGCGGCGCGGCATGCCAGTTGTCACCTCTCAGGGACTTGTCGGCCGGATTGCTGCTGTGACGGCTGGCGCGGGCCGGGTAGAGTTGATCATCAACCCGGCTTCTTCAATTAACGTCCGCCTCGAACCCTCCGGCACCCAGGCCGTCTTGCTGGGCAGCGTCACCGGCGAGCTTACGCTGGACATGATCCCCCAGTCAGCATCTGTGCAAGTGGGCGATCTCGTCCTGACTTCGGGCTTGGGGGGCAATTACCCCGGCAACATCTTGATCGGTCAGATCACGAGCATCCGGCGCCTGGAAACCGATCTGTTCCAGACTGCGAGCGTCCAGCCTGTGGTGGATTTTTCCAGGCTGGAGATATTGTTGGTCATCACGAACTTCCAGCCTGTTGATATTGCTCCGTTGGTCCCAACCCCGGCAGCCCCGTAGGTTTAATGCCAGTACTGATCGCCTTTCCGATTTTAATTTTGCTTCTGATTGTGCAAACCGCCATTTTGAGCAACACGCCGTTGCTGCAAGGCACAACCGATATCGTACTCCTGGCGGTCATCGCCTGGGCGATACAGAAGAAAGTGGATACGGCGTGGGTTTGGGGTATAATCGGCGGTCTGCTGGTCGGTTACGTCTCTGCGGTACCCTTGCCGGTTTATTTGGCTGCCTACCTGGGGGCGGTGGGGATCGCCTTGCTGCTCCGACAGCGGGTTTGGAACGTGCCTTTTTTAGGGATGTTAATTGCCACATTTACAGGTACAATTCTGTTGCAGGGGTCTACGGTAATTGCGCTGCGCATTGCCGATACCCCCCTGGCCATGAATGATACGCTCAATTTGATCATACTGCCGGGGCTGGTGCTCAATCTGATCCTGGCGCTGCCGTTCTTTCTAATTTTTGGTGATTTGGCAAAATGGCTGTACCCCGAAACATTAGAAATGTGACCTCGAAACAGCCATTGCTTATTGTGATAGTGAAATGACACACGGACAATCAACCATTCGAAATGAAGTCCAGTTCTGGCGCATCCTCGTTTTTGTCATCTTGCTTGGCCTGGTTTTTACTCTTTTTATCGTCCGCCTCTTTATCTTACAGGTAGTGCAAACCGCTGATTGGACGGCTAAGGCGGAGGAAAACAGCACCGAGGAAATCAACATCCCTTCGCTTCGAGGGGTTATCTACGATCGCAATGGCGCGGTTCTGGCGGAAAACGAGGCTACTTATAACGTCGTCATTACCGCCGCCAACCTGCCAGACGATGACGGCGCAATTCAAGAGATTTTCCGCCAGCTTTCGCATCTGATCGGTGTGCCGGTAAATCTGAATGAGATCAGCGTCGATAACCCTTACGTTCCATGTATATCCGAGCATGGAATCGCCCAAATTGCAGAATACGGGGAAAGCTCGACGCCCTACCAGCCGGTTGCGGTCAAGTGCGATGTCGACCGGCGGATTGCCATGATCATCCAGGAAAAATCGGTGGACTGGCCCGGGGTTGGTATCGAGATTCAGGCGCTGCGGGAATATCCGACAGGCTCATTGACGGCAAACCTGGTCGGGTTTTTAGGGCCGGTTCCAGCCGCGTTAGAGGAATTTTACGTCGATCAAGGCCTCGTCCCCAACCGGGACAAAGTGGGTTACGCCGGTATCGAGTACCAGTACCAGGATGTGCTGGCTGGGGTAAACGGCCGCCGGCTGGTGCAGACCGATGTGGCAGGGCAGGAGCTGCGCGATGTTCAGCCGCCAATTCCACCCCGGCCGGGCTTGAGCATGCGCTTGACAATCGATTCGCGCTTGCAGCACGCAGCCGAAGACATCTTGCGAACGGAACTGAACGACTGGAATCGTTACTTTGGCGATTTGCGCTACACGAGCGGCGTGGTCGTGGCTGCGAACCCCAAAACGGGTGAAATACTCGCGATGGTTTCATATCCGTCATACGAAAACAACCGTATGGCGAAGATAATCCCGGCTTATTATTACAATCAGCTTATCAATGATCCCTCAAACCCCTTGCTCAACCACGCCGTGGGAGATGTCTTGCCGGCTGGTTCGGTATTTAAATTAACGACCGGGGTGGGGGCGCTCAATGAAGGGGTTGTCACGCCCGATCAAATCATCTCCACGCCGCCCGAACTGGAAGTGACCGAGAGGTACTATGTCAATGACCCAGGGCAGGCGCGCAAGTTTGTGGACTGGAACAAAGCCGGCTTTGGCCATCTGGACTTTGTCCACGGACTGGCGAACTCCAGCAATGTTTACTTCTATAAGCTGGGTGGGGGTTACCAGAATGAAGTTCCCAATGGCGGCCTCGGTATCTGCCGACTGAAAACCTATGCGGCGGGGTTGGGCTATGGCGAAGCGGCGGGCATTTACCTTCCTGATGAAGAAGATGGCTTGCTGCCAGACCCAACCTGGAAGCGCATCACACATTCGGAGAGCTGGTCGTCCGGCGATACCTATATCGCCAGCGTCGGTCAGGGTTATGTGCTCGCCACGCCGGTACAGGTGCTCTACTCGGCTATGATCGTGGCGAACGATGGGAAGTTCGTCCAGCCGACCCTGATTCGTGAAGTGTTGGACAGCAACGGAGACGTGGTTCCAATGTGGCGGAACCCGGAGGGCGACCTGGTCCGGGAGCCGACGCCGGGCAGCTTTCAGGTCTCGCCCTTCGAACCGCACGTCAAGTGGGATCTAACGGTCGACCCGATCATACAGGAATTTGGAGAAACCACCATCCGGGGGTGTGAACCGATCCTGGGACAAACCAAGACCGTCCAGCCCTGGGTTTTCAAAGTCATCCAGGAGGGGATGCGCCTGGCGGTGACGAGCGGTACGCTCGAGAAACCATTCCAAAATTCTCCCGTTCTGGCAGCGGGAAAAACCGGGACGGCAGAATACTGTGATAAATATGCCAATGCTCTGAACAAGTGTATCCCGGGGAACTGGCCCTCCCATGCCTGGACGGTGAGTTATGCGCCTTACGACAACCCGGAAATCGCGGTGGTTGTCTATGTTTACAATGGTCAAGAGGGGTCGAGCGTCGCCGGACCGATCGTCCGGCGCGTGTTGGAAGCCTACTTTGAGCTCAAGAACATCGATTCGGGCGCCGTTCAGACCCCGTGACCTGCGCATCATTGGGGAAAATTGGGTGAAAAGCCAGCAGTTTCTTTCTCTCTGCGCTGTTCACATGCTATAATCTTTGGAAATTTCAGGGAGTCATCTGCCGGCGCATAAGGCACGTTCGTGATCTTCGATGAGCTCAAAAATCCAAATTAAAGGCATTCGGGATGGGCTGCTCATCACACTGGGCGATGGAACATGGGAAGAGCAGCACCAGGAGTTGATCACCCAGCTTCGCAGTCAGGCTGGCTTTCTGCAAGGCGCCAGGCTGGCGATCGATGTCGGCGGGTCGATCCTGAAAGCGGCTGATCTGGGTCAATTGACAAGGGAGCTTTCTGAGGCAGGCTTTACATTATTTGCACTGATCAGCGAATCGCCGACGACCGAACGCAGCGCCCAGTCCTTTGGGCTTGCCACGCGCCTCCCCAAACCGGGGGCCGCGCGCACGGTTGCGGGGAGCACCGAGCCAGACGGCGAGCCGGCATTGCTCGTCAGCCGCACCCTGCGCTCCGGGTATAATTTACAGTATCAGGGTCATGTGGTCGTGATCGGCGATGTGAACCCCGGGGCGCAGGTGATCGCACGCGGCGATGTGATCGTTTGGGGAAAGCTGCGCGGGATGGTACATGCCGGGGCGGAGGGCGACGAAGGGGCGATTGTCTGTGCCCTCGACTTATCGCCCACCCAGCTAAGGATTGCGAGCGCAATTGCCGTGACGCCAAAACGGCGCGGCAAACCACAGCCGGAGATGGCCCGGCTCGTCAAAGGTCAGGTCGTGGCAGAGGTATGGGATCCTAAAAGAGAGAGATTATGACGGGCAAAGCAATTACCGTAACTTCTGGAAAAGGCGGGGTGGGTAAGACAACCGTAACCGCAAACCTGGGCGCTGCTCTGGCAAACTTTGGTCACAAAGTGGTGTGTATCGATGCGGACATCGGGCTGCGCAATTTAGACGTTGTGCTGGGGTTGGAAAACCGGATCGTTTACGATTTGGTGGATATCGTGGAAGGTCGCTGCCGGCTGCGCCAGGCCATGATCCGCGACAAGCGCCTGCCGGAGCTCTTCCTCATCCCGGCGGCTCAAACGCGCGACAAGAGCGCCATCTCGCCCAGCGATATGGTGACCCTGGCGGACGACCTGCGCGCGGAGTTTGATTACATCCTGTTCGATTCGCCGGCCGGCATCGAGCGCGGTTTCCGGAACGCGGTTGCCCCGGCGGATATGGTGCTCGTGGTGACCAATCCGGAAGTTTCGGCTGTGCGTGACGCCGACCGGATCATTGGTCTTGTCGAGGCGGAAGAAAAAGGACCAGCCCGGCTGGTGATCAACCGCATCAAGCCGGAGATGGTGCGGCGCGGCGATATGCTGGGCGTCGATGATATCCTTGAACTCTTAGCGGTCCAGTTGGTGGGCCTGGTTCCGGACGATGAAAACGTGTTGCTGAGCACAAACCGAGGTTTGCCAGTCGTTTTGGATGGAAAAAGCAAAGCGGGACTGGCTTTCAGGAATATTGCGCGGCGCGTGATGGGCGAGGAAGTGCCATTTATGCATTTTGACGAGACCGGCGGGTTTCTCAACCGCATCACCCGGCTGATCCGCCCGGGAGGAAATTGAAATGGCTGGCATATTAGACCGCATTTTCGGCCGCGATCGTAAAAGCGCCCACCTGGCAAAGGAACGTCTCAAGCTCGTGTTGGTTCATGACCGCACCGATATCTCGCCGGGTGTGATGGAGCTTATGAAGGATGATCTTATTGCCGCAATTTCAAAGCATATCGACATTGACGCAGGCGATGTGCGGATCGAGATGGCAACCGAAGGGCACGAGCAGCGTCTGATTGCGGATATCGCTCTGCGCCCTCCACGCCGGCGATGATGAGCTAATCTATTTGGAAATTGGGCTGCTGGCCGAAAAGAATCTGGGCCTGGCAGCCGTTGGAAAAAACGAGTAAGCGATGCGTAGTGGTGTCTCAATCGCCTCCAACTGGCGATATTTTGATTTCTGGCTGCTGGGCGCAGTAATCCTGTTAATCATCTTTGGCGTCACCATGATCCGCTCGGCAGTGGCGGGTAATATCGAGCTGGCCGAGCTAGACCTTGTTCAGCGCCAGCTTATTTTTGCCCTGGCCGGCCTTGTATTAATGATCGCCGTGGCGGCGATCGATTACCGGCTGTGGGCTTCGATCAGCCGCCCGATGTACGTCATCACCATCTTCTTTCTGGCCGTGCTGTACATCGTGGGGTCAGCCCTGTACGGCTCTGCGCGCTGGTTCGATACGGGCGTGATCCTCATCCAACCGTCCGAAATTGCGAAAATTGTATTGATCATGGTGCTGGCAGACTTTTTTACGCGCCATATGGAAAAGATGGGCAACCTGACCTGGATCGGGCGCAGCTTCCTGGTCACCATGGGGATTACCATCTGGATTTTGTTGCAGCCCAACCTGAGCACCTCGATCGTCATGTTGGTGCTCTGGTTTTCCATGCTATGGGTGAGCGGTTTGCGCATCCGCCACTTGCTTATGTTTATCCTTGCGGGTATTTTTCTGCCCCTGATTGCGTTTCGCTTCATGGTGGACTATCAACAGCGCCGGGTCTTGAATTTTCTCTTCCCCGACCCAAACGCCAGTTATGGTGAGATTTATAATATCCAACAGGCGCTGATTGCGATCGGTTCGGGTGGTCTTCTGGGTCAGGGTTACGGTCATGGCACCCAGGTGCAGTTGCGCTTCTTGAAAGTGCGCTGGTCTGATTTCATCTTCTCCGCCATGGCGCAGGAGTTTGGATTTGTCGGCGTGGTCGTGGTTCTGGCGATTATTGTTTTTGTCATCCTGCGCTGTCTGAGAGCCGCCCGCCTGGCGAGCGATTCATTTGGCGCGCTGCTCGCTTATGGGGTGGCGACCATGATCGCATTCCAGGCCGTGGTGAACATCGGCGTGAACCTGAACCTGATGCCCGCCACAGGGTTGACCCTGCCTTTTGTCAGTTATGGGGGCAGTTCGCTCCTTTCCATCCTTATCGGTATAGGGCTGGTTCAAAGCGTGATCCTGCGTCACCGCCAGCTCGAATTCTGATTTGATGCTTTCCGGGCTCAAAAGCTCGTAAGTAATTTGCGCCAGACCAATACAGGAGAACTCTATGTCCACACTGCATCCCGTGCGGGTGCGTTTTGCACCCTCGCCAACTGGACGAACGCACCTTGGAAGCGGGCGCACGGCTTTGTACAACTATTTGATCGCCCGCCAGACGGGCGGACAGTTCATCTTGCGCATCGAGGACACCGACCAGAAGCGCTATGTCCCAGGCGCAGAGGAAGAACTGATGAACTCGCTGCGATGGCTCGGGTTAAACTGGGACGAAGGCCCGGATGTCGGCGGGCCACACGGGCCCTACCGGCAGTCACAGCGCAAAGGAATTTATCAGGAACACGCTCAGCGCCTGATCGAGACGGGTCATGCTTATTACTGTTTTTGCACACCAGAACGATTGGAACGGGTGCGCCAGGAACAGATCAAAGCCAAGATCAACGCCCATTATGACGGCACCTGCCGGCGCATCGATGCGGATGAAGCGGCAAGGCGCGTCGCGGCCGGGGAACGCCATGTGATCCGGTTTAAAATGCCCCACGAAGGCTCGATCACCGTTCACGACTATTTGCGAGGCGATATCACAGTGGAGAACCGCGCCCTGGATGACTACGTGTTGGTCAAATCGGACGGGCTGGCGCTCTATCACCTCGCGGCCATGGTTGACGACCACTTGATGGAGATCAGCCATGTCATCCGCGGCGTGGAGTGGCTGCCGACGTTCCCGCTTCACGCCCACATCATCCGGGCGTTTGGGTGGGAACTCCCCACATTTGTGCACCTTTCGATCTTCCTGAAGCCCAGCGGCAAAGGCAAGATGAGCAAGCGCGAGGCTGCGCAAGCGATGAAAGATGGCTATTCTATCTTCATCGGAGACCTGCAGGACCTGGGTTACCTCCCCGAAGCCGTGGTGAACTGGGTCGCCTTGATGGGTTGGAGTTTCGATGACCGCACCGAATTTTTTACCCTGGCGGATTTGATCGAAAAATTCAGCCTGGATCGTCTCAACCCTTCCCCCGCCGCGATCAATTTCAGCAAGCTGGATCACTTCAACGGGCTCCACATCCGCCGCCTTACCCCCGATGAGCTTGCCGTCCGGATCAAGCCGTTCCTCGAAAGGGCGGGTTACCAGGTCGATCTGGAACTGCTCACCCGCATCGCCCCGATTATCCAGGAGCGGCTGGTCACCCTGGACGACGCGGTTGACATGGCGGGGTTCTTTTTCCGGGATACGTTCGGATGCCAACCAGCGGATCTGGTGGGTCAGAACATGACCCCGGCCGAATCTGCCCGTGCGCTGCAACGGGTGTACGAATTGATCGCTGGACTTGATGACGTGAAGCTCGAGACGGTTGAGCCGCGCATGCGCCTGCTGGCGGATGAGATGGGGCTCAGCGCCGGCCAGTT
>WBZO01004981.1_pt1 | contig 13850 bp, 12 predicted proteins | sample 5204261 | NCBI WGS metagenome assembly WBZO01 (sample SAMN12412400, study PRJNA552823) | activated sludge metagenome | isolation source: activated sludge from anammox sidestream of wastewater treatment plant... | place: USA: North Carolina | collected 2017-09
CCGCTCGACGAGCCGCCCGACGACGAGCCGCCCGACGACGAGCCAGAGCTCGTGCTGCCCGACGAGGATCCGCCGTAGCCGCCGCTGCTGGAGGTGCCGGCGCCCGCGTCCTTCGAGCAGCCGTCCTTCGGCTGCGGAGTGCCGTAGGTCTTGACGGTCAGGCTGCCGCTCTTGCTGCCGCCGCACACGGCCTTGTCCGAGAGCCAGCCGACGACCTCGCCGATCTTGGCGATGTAGAGCTTGCCCGTCTGCATGCCGCGGCCGGTGACGACGCCGACGATCTCGCCCTTCGAGTTGAGGACCGCGCCGCCCGTGTCGAGCGTCTCGCTCGCCGGCATGCTCGTCATGTAGGCGTTCGGCATCTGGCGGACGCGATCGAGCTTCGACTCGATGAGCTCGAAGCTCTTGCCCGTGCCGCGCACGCGCATGACCTGCTCGCCCGCAGGCATCGCGGTCGAGGCGACCTTCGGGTAGCTCGGGAGATTGATCGGGCGGTCGAGGAAGATGACCGCGACGTCGTGCTTGCGCGGGTGCGCCATGAGCGAGTCGTAGCGGCGCCAGTCGAAGGTCTGGCCCCGGACGCCGTTGACCTTCGTCTTGCCGTCGGCGGACGTGACCGTCCACTTGCCCTTGCCGGCGACGAGATGCGCGGCGGTCAAGACCGTCCTCGGCGCAATCAGGATGCCGGACCCTTCGCCGACCTTCACGCCGTTCTCGTCGTGGAGGATGAGCGAAACATTCGCGTTGCTCACGGCCTGCGCGTTCGCGCCCGTGTTCTCCTCCGGGGCGCTGCCGCACGCGGCAAGCACGCCGAGAGACGAGACGAGGATGCCGACGCCCGCTGCTCCCAGAACCCGCTTTCCGATCTTGGCCACTTTGTCCTCCGAGTGCTGCCGGGGCCCGCTTCGCGTTTCCAGCGGCGACGCTCCGTTGCGTCTGCGCTGTTCCGCCCGTCGGGCACCGAGTCCAAGTGCACGGTTGAGGCCAACGCGGCTCTCGCACGAGGAGACGAGAAAACGCGGCGAATTCGTTGTTGCCTACATCGGAGCCCTTTTTCTGCTGCTGCGCTCATGAGGCCTCACGATGGATCGCGCAATCACCCCCGGGGGGCGATCGAGGGGTCAGGGCCACGAACCTCTGCATTTCAGCGGAGTTGGAAGAGTGCAGTGACAGCGCTCGCAGGGCGCGAAAAGACCGGCTCCGGCCTCGCCGCGCGATGCCGTGTTCCCCTGGCGTCTTCCGTGCAACGATCGTCACTCATGGTGAAGGGTTCCGCGTTCGTCTTCGCTGCAAGCATCCTCGCTTTCTCCGCCGCGTCCGTCGTCGCCGCGTGCTCCGACGAAGGGGCGAGCACGTTCGAGGAGGGGAGCCCCGACGCCTCCACCGACTCGCCGGGGTCGTTCAACCTCGATAGCGGCAGCGGCGACGGCCCCGTGCTCGGCGACGCGGAGCCGGGCGCCAAGTGCGAGCCGGTGATCCCCGACAACTACAAGCCGACGTGGAACCCGCCGGCCAAGCCCTCGTCGCCGGGCCCCTGCGCGGCCGGCGATCTCGCGGGCTACTACGACGAGTGTCTCGCCACGCTCGGCAACCCGGACGCGGGCAACGCGTGTGACACGTGGAAGGCCGCGAACGCGACGTGCGCCGCGTGCATCGAGCCGGCGGACAACAGCGGCCCGATCCAGTGGTACCAGCAGCGCTTCTACTACACCCTGAACGTCGCCGGCTGCATCGCCGTCAAGCAGGACAAGTACGGAGAGACCGACTGCGGCGGCGCCTACAACGCGGCGATCACCTGCGAGCGCGAGGCGTGTACAGGCTGCTTCAAGACCGGGACGTCGACGTTCGCCGACTTCCGCGCGTGCCAGAACGCGGCGTCGATGGTCGGCTACTGCAAGAGCCTCGAGACCCAGCAGGCGTCGGTGTGCAGCGGCGTGAAGTCGGACGCCGCCACCGCGCCCTGCTTCAAGGACGCCTCGGAGGACAACAAGACGTTCTTCACGCGGGCGATGGGGATCTTCTGCGGCCCGTGACGGGCCGTCGATCGATCACCAGTCGGCGATCGCGGCGCCCCAGGTGAACCCGGAGCCGAAGGCGATCATCGCCACCTTCATCCCGCGCTTCAGCTTCCCGCTCGCCTCGGCCTCCGCGAGGAGGATGGGAATCGTGGCGGCGGTCGTGTTCCCGTAGCGCTGGATGTTGTGGACGATCTTCTCGTCCGGGATCCCGAGCTGGTTCTGGATGAACTGGTTGATGCGCATGTTCGCCTGGTGGAAGACGAACAGGTCGATGTCCTGACCCGTGCAGCCCGCGCCGATGCACGCCTCCATGAGGACCGTCATCATGCGCTCGATCGCGTGCTTGAAGACGGTCTTGCCGTCCATCTGCGCCCAGAGCATCTCCGGAGCGACCTGTCCGACGCCCTCGGCGTTCACGGGGATGAACGGTCGCTTCTTGATGTCCCACACGCGCTGCGCGAGGACGTCGGCGTAGCGTCCGTCCGCGCCGAGCTTCCACGTGCGGATCCCGCGGTCCTCCTCCGTCGCGCTCACGATCACCGCGCCCGCGCCATCGCCGAACAGCGATGCGACGGTGCGCCCGCGCGTCGAGAGGTCCAGCGCCGCCGAGTGCACCTCGGCGCCGACGACGAGGACGTGCTTGGCCGCGCCCGACTTCACCATCGAGGTCGCCGTGCCGAGCGAGTAGAGGAACCCGGAGCACTGGTTGCGCACGTCGAGCGCAGGGACGAACTTGGCGTTCGGTCCGTCGCAGAGCCCGAGCTTCTGCTGCATGTAGACACCAGACCCGGGGAAGCAATGATCCGGGGACAGGGTCGCGAAGATGATCATGTCGAGATCCGTCTTCTGGATCCCCGCCTTCGCGATCGCCGCCTCCGCGGCCTTCGCCCCGAGGTCGGCCGAGCCGATGCCCTCTTCGGCGTAGTGACGCTCTTCGATCCCCGTGCGCTGGAGGATCCATTCGTGCGTCGTGTCGATCCCGTACTTCGTGCGCAGATCGTCGTTGGTGACGACGCGCGGCGGAACGTAGAAACCGGTTCCCGAGATGTATGCGTTGGGCACGTGCTTGCTCCCGAAGCGTTACGCGGACGATAGAGCGTTTCAGAGGCGCGCGGACGTTGCAAGCGAGGCCGGCCTCGAAACGCGATCGTTTCTTGCTAGCATCGAGCTCATGCCCCGACGCGTCATCCTTTCGTCAGTCGCGCTCGTCGCGCTGACGCTCGTGCCGCTCCCCGCCTGCTCCTCCGACGACGGCGCCCAGCCGGACACCCGTGCGGGCGACATCCGCACGAACGACGTCTGGAAGAACGGCGTCGAGCTCACCGGCACGGTCCGCATCATCGCGCCGGCGGTGGTCGAGATCGAGCCGGGGGCGGCGATCAAGTGCGCTCCGGGCGCGCAGATCCTCGTCGGCGGCACGCTCCGCAAGGCGGCCGGGACCCGATCGAAGATCGCGTGCGCCGAGTGGGGCGGGATCGTGGTCGCGCAGGGAGGGAAGGTGGAGCTCGACGGCTTCGAGCTCGAGAACGCCGCGATCGGCATCGACACCACCGAAGGGGCCGCCGACTCCTCGCTCACGAACGCGAGCATCAAGGGCTCGCTGAAGCCCTTCCGCGTCGGCACGAAGTCGAAGCTGACCCTCACGAAGGTCGACGCCGTCGTTCCGAGCAAAGTCGACGACAACGTCATCTCGATCGCCGAGGTCCGCGGGACGCTCGTCGCGAGCCGGCTCGACTACGACGCGGGGACGAACGAAGGCATCAGCCTGAAGGACGGCGGCGAGGCGGTCATCGAGGACTCGAACCTCCACGGCACCAATGGTCAGGACATGGTGTCGGCGTACAAGGCCAAGAGCCTGAAGCTGAGCTACTCGACGCTGACGGGCGCCCACTGCGGCCCGCACATCGAGGGCATCGACTCGTTCACGATCGATCACATCACGAGCGAGAAGAACACCTACGGGCTCACGATCTACGGCGCGGGGGCGGGCCCGAACGTGGTGAAGGACTCGAACCTCTCGGGCGACGCGGCCTGGCTCGACCTCCAGGGCGATCACGGCGCGATCACCTTCGAGAACATCCACTTCGGCGGAGGCAAGGAGGTCGTCATGAACACCGACCCGCCGACGCTGCCGCCGAACGCGCCTGCGCCCATCGCGAACGCGAAGCCGCGCTGACGCGCCCCCCGGGCGATTTCGCCGGGTTTTTGGCCCGACACCTACATGTCGCTACCGTTTCGAGAACGGAGGCGACGTGGCATCCCTCGCAGCAGAGTTCCCCAACGACAACCCCGATCTCCACGAGGGCGTCATCTGGGTGTGTCTCGACGTCACCGGAGCGCCGAGCCCGGAGCGCCGCGTGACCGTCGTGGCCGCGCTCGAGGCCGAGCCCGCACCCGCCCCGCAGCTCGAGGCCGCGCCCGAGCCCGAGCCGGAGCCGGAGCCCGAGCCCGCGGAGATCGAAGAGGCTCCGCCGGCGCGCTCCAGCGGCATCTTCATGATCGCGGACGCGCCGTTCGAGATCGAGCTCGAGGCCGACGACGACGAGGGGATCGTCGTCGAGGAGATCACCCCGTTCGACGACGGACCGATCGAGGTCGTCGCGTCCGAGCCGCCGGTCGAGGCCACGCCCGTTCCGGCGGCGCCCGAGGACCCGTTCATGACGTTCGTGAACGCGCTCGTCGACGTGGCGATCGCCCAGGGCTCGCCGTTCGTCGCCTCTCAGCTCCCGGCGCTCCTCGTCGACGGGAGGCTCGAGCCCGGAGTCGACGTCGACGCTGCGGTCGTGAAGACGGCCCGAGCCTGGCAAGGCATCCTGCGCGGCACGAGCGAGGACTGGGACGCCATCGGCGGCGCGATGCTCGACGAGTGGGCGGCGGATCTCCTCGCCCACATGCTCGGCGCCGTCGACAGGGCGCAGGCCCTCAAGCGCGAGCTGCGAGCGCGGGGCATTGCTGGGTTCGGCCTCGCGGCCTGATCCGTCCGGCGCGATCAGCGCGCGAGGATCGCACGAAGGCGCGGCGCGATGTTCGAAACGGCGCGGTCGCCTTTCACGGAGCCCTCCAGCCGCTTGTTCGTCGCGCGTCCGTTCTCGTCGGGGAGGACGAAGAGCGGGATGAGCTCGGAGTGGTATCCGGCCGTCACGAGGCGCTCGCGGTCGACGTCGAGATCGAACTCGAGCAAGGTGAGGTTCGGGAAGTCGGCGTCGAGCTCGCCGCGCTCGGCGGCGGCGTGGAAGCGCTGGCACGGCTCGCACCACTTCGCGCCGACGTAGACGACCAGCTCACGTCCGTTCGCAGCGGCGCGCTGGCGCTCTCCCTTGATGACCGCCGCGGCGTCGTCACCGGCCGGCGCGTGCGTGATGCGTAGCCCGCGCGCGAGGACGAGCGGGCCCGGCACCCCGTCGGGCACGTGGGGCGAGGCGGTCGCGGTCGCGGACGGGGCCGCCGAGGGCGCGGGAGACGGGTCCTTCTTCGCCTCCGCGGGCGCGTCCGCGCGGCTGCAGGCGACCGCGAAGGCGAGGGTGACGACGAGGCTACCTCGCACGCGGGGGAGGCTCCGACCAGCGGCTCGCGATCTCTTCCCACGTCGGCAGGACCTCGTCCGCCGCCGTGTGGAGGACGCGGATGCGGACGATCATGCGCTCGACCGCCGACGTGTACCCGTGCTTCTTGCCCTTCATGAACATGGCTTCCATGCCGGGCAGCGGGTACGGGTAGCTGAACTTCACCATCTCCTTCTCGCGGAGACGGCCGCCGCCGAGACGCGCGCCGAGCATCTCGTTGCCGAGGTCGGGGCGTCCCGTCTCGCGATCGAGGATCTCGATGCACTTGAAGGTGGAGTCGAGCCCGTAGACGCGACGCTTCGTCCAGATCTCCGCGGCGCGCCACGCCTTGCGCTCGCCGCCGGGCAGCTGCGTCTCGTCGACCACGAAGAGCTCGACGCCGCGCGCGGTCAGCTTGCCGCCGCCCGGCGCCGCGGAGGGGCGCGGGACCGGCAGCGGAGGTGCCGAGTTCATGCGCACGGTCCTCGCCAGGTCGCTATCGCTCTCCCAGCGCATCGAAGGCGGAGCGGCCTGGCGGGTCGTGGCGGGCGGAGCGTCGGTCGTTCTCGGCTTCTTCGAGTCGGCCATCGTCGGTGGGCCGATCTTATCAACAGTCGTGTGCCGAGGTCCCCCACGGATCGCCGTGGATCCTCTCGGCTCGAGACGGCGAGCGGCGCGAGAGCGAGCGAGAAACGCGTGCTTCGCGCGCGCGGTGGGCGAATGTGGGCGCTGGCACCGTCTCTGCACTGGAGAGAAGGCGAGGTCCCCGGATGCTGCGTCGATCCTTCGTGAGCCTGCTCCCCGCCGCCTTCGCGCTCGCGTGCGCTTCGCTCGCCGTGGGCTGCACCGCAGAGCCGAGCGAGGAGTCGGCGACGAGCGAGTCTCGCCTCACCGAGGGCGACGCGCTGGTGAACGTCGAAGCCTTGAACCTCCGCGCGGGCCCGAGCACGAGCGATCGGATCATCGTCGAGATGCACCGGGGCGACCGCGTCCGGGTGAAGGGAGCGAGCGTCGCAGGGTTCGCGCCGGTGACGTTCGGCGAGGAGGAGGGCTGGGCATGGGCGGAGTACCTCACGCCCGTCGCGCCGCGGACGATCGGCACGCTGGCCGAGGCGGTCGCCGGCATCGCCCGGGAGGCCCCGGCGCGCTCGCCGGGGACCGAGCTCGGGCTCGCGGTCCTGAACCTCTCGACCGGCGCGTACGCGGGAGCGGGTGATGACGTCCTCCACGTGACGGCGAGCTCGGCGAAGGTGATCTGGGTCGCTGCAGCGATGCATGCAGGCGCGAACGTCGCGGACATCGCGCCCGAGATCTTCCGCGTATCGGACAACGAGCTCGCCGGCGTCGCCATCGATCGCGCGGGCGGCTGCGACGCGGTCAACCGGTTCATGCGGGACGTCGTCGGGATGGAGCACAGCCTGCTCGTCGGCTGGATGGGCGGGCGTCGCGCCTCGGAGATCGGGGACCTCGGCGGAGACAATTACTTCACCGCGCGGGACGTGATGCGGTTCCTCTCGAAGCTCGATCGGGGCGAGCTGCTCGGCGCGCGCACCGAGGAGCTCCGCGGCTACATGAAGCTCGCGCCGGACACCGGCTTCTGCGCGTGGATCCCCGCGCTGCTCCCTGCGTCGGTCAGGCCGGACGTCATGCACAAGTGCGGTTCGCTGCCGCCGCCGACGTACGCCGACTACGGCACGATGAACGACGTCGGCATCGTGCAGGTGCCCGGCGGCGATCGCTACGCGGTGGCCATCCTCGCGCGCAAGGGGGACGACTACTACGGGGCGCAGGCGCGGCTCGTCGAGCGGGCCTCGTGCATCGTGTACCGCACGGTCGCACGCGACGCGACGCTCCCGTGCAGCGACTGAGTCGTGCTGAGATGGCGGCGTGAAGCTCCGTCCCGGAGAACGAGCGACGCCGGCCGAGCTCGAGGACACGGACGTCCTCGAGGACGAGGAGCGCGCCGTCCGCTGCGCGGCCTGCGGCGCGCGCGTGACCAAGGACGCGTTCCGCATCACGGCGAGCGGCGCGCACGAGCACGAGTTCATGAACCCGTCCGGCATCCGGTTCATCGTCCAGTGCTTCTCCGCCGCCGCGGGCTGCGTGGGCGAGGGCGAGCGCTCGACGGTCTGGTCGTGGTTCCCGGGGTTCGCGTGGCAGATCGCGCTGTGCCGGTCATGCGGCACGCACCTCGGGTGGTCGTTCCACTCGGACGGGAGCTCGTTCCACGGCCTGATCAAGGACCGGCTGGCGGCGTGAGGCTCGACTGGCGCGACCGGAGCGTCTGCCCGTAGGCGCGGACCTGGGCGATCTTCGCCTCGAACGGGCCCCAGTCGTCCCGCTCGGCGATCGCCGCCCAGATCGACTCCACCTCGTCGACGAGCATGGTGCAGGGCTCGTCGACGAAGAACCGCTCGAACGGCCGCTTGCTCGTCTCGAGCGCCCGCCAGGCGTCGCGCGCGAGGGCCGCGTCCGTCGCCGGATCGGACGGGCGCACGCCGAGGCGCGCCAGCGTCCGGCGCGCGAGCGCCTCCTCGTAGCGCGCCTCGTAGAGCGCGAGCGGCGCGCGCACGTCGACGGTCGGTGTGACGAGAGCGAGCGCATCGGCGAGGCGCGCGAGGTTCCACGCCACGACCTCGGGCTGGCGCCCGAACGCGTAGAGCCCACCGTGATCGAAATAGGCGGCCACGAAGTCGGGGTCGAAGGTCGGCACGAAGCGCCACGGCCCGTAGTCGAAGCTCTCGCCGGTGACGTTCATGTTGTCGGTGTTGAGCACGCCGTGACAGAAGCCGGCCGCCATCCAGCTGGCGCAGAGATCGGCGCACGCGGCGACGATCCGCTCGAGGAGCGCGACCACGCGGTGCTCGCCCTCGTGCTCGGCCACATCCGGGTAGTACGCGGCGACGACGTGGTCGACGAGCACCGTCATTCGCCTCGCGTCGCGGAGGCGCGCGAGCCGCTGGAACGTGCCGAAGCGCAGGTGCGAGTGGCCGAGCCTGACGAGCACGCTCGACCGCGTGGGCGAGGGCTCGTCGCCGCGCATCAGCGACTCGCCGGTCTCGAAGAGGCTGAAGCTGCGCGACGTCTTCACGCCGAGCGCCTCGAGCATCTCGGTCGCGAGGACCTCGCGCACGCCGCCCTTCAGCGTCAGCCGGCCGTCGCCGCCGCGCGACCAAGGCGTGGTGCCGGATCCCTTCGTGCCGAGATCGACGAGGCGCCCGCGATCGTCCGTGAGCTGCGCGAAGAGGAAGCCGCGGCCGTCGCCGAGGTGCGGGTTGTACACGCCGAACTGGTGCCCGTGATAGCGGAGCGCCAGTGGGCAGCTCAGGTTGCCGCCGAGCGGCTCGAAGCGTGCGAACGCCGCCTCCCACTCCGCGGGCGAGAGGCGCTCGAGGCCGACCTCCGCGGCCGCGCGGTCGTTGCGGAAGCGCAGCACGTGCTTCGGGAAGCGCGCGGGCGCCACCTCGTCCCAGAAGCCGTCGTCGAGCTCGAGGATCCGCAGGTCGGGACGCATCGCGCGCGCATGTCTCTACTACGAGATACGCGGCGCGCGGGTCAGCGATGCAGGAGCCGCGTGAAGACCGGCGACGAGAGGAACCAGCCGAGCGCGCCGCCGACGACGAGCACGACGACGATGATGAACGCCGACGTCTTCGCTGGCGGGGCAGGGCGCTGCCGGAAGGAGACCGGGTTCTTCCGCAGGAGCCGCCGCGCGATCACGCGCGCGAGCTCGCTCTCGGCGGGGATGTTGAGGAGCGCGGCCATGCAGCGGACGGCGAGGTCGCGCGCCTCGGGGCTGCCGTCCTTCGCCATCTCGTTGTGGGCGATGGCGGCGACGAGCCCGAGGTTCGGCGGGAGCTTGCCCGCCTCGTCGATCGCGCCGAGCTTCGACGTGACGAGCTTCCAGTCGTTGCGCTCGACGAGGGGCTCGAGCTCGGCGACGCGCGGGTCGTCGCTCGTGATCGGTCGCGGCTCGCTCCTCGGCTCTGCGGCGGTCGGCCCCTCGGAGGACGCCGAGTCCTTCGCGTCGATCTTCGAGACGACCACGCGCTCGACGGAGTGGCCGGGCGCCGATCGCGCCGCACCAACTGGAGGAAGGGACTCGGGCTCGGCGCGAGGGTCGGGACGGGGCATGATCCTCTACAAGTTTCCCACAACTTGTGGATTACCGAGGAATGCTCGCCACATGCGACACCTCCCTTCACGTGTCTCGTCACGCGAGAGGCCACAAAAAGCGAAGGACCGTAACTCCGTAGGAGGTACGGCCCTTCGTTCTGGATCAACGGATCAGAACTGCGCCTTCTCGGTCGATTCCTCGAGGGCGAGCGTCGCGGACTTGCCGCCGGAGATCACCTCGGCGACCTGATCGAAGTAGCCGGTGCCGACCTCGCGCTGGTGACGCGTGGCCGAGTAGCCGTCCTTCTCCGCCGCGAACTCGGCCTGCTGCAGCTTCGAGTACGCCGCCATGCCGTGGTCCTTGTAGTCGCGGGCGAGGTTGTACATCGCGTAGTTCAGCGAGTGGAAGCCGGCGAGCGTGACGAACTGGAACTTGTAGCCCATGGCGCCGAGCTCACGCTGGAACTTGGCGATCGTCGCGTCGTCGAGATGCTTCTTCCAGTTGAACGACGGCGAGCAGTTGTAGGCGAGGAGCTTGTTCGGGAACTCCTTCTTGACGCCCTCGGCGAACTTCTTCGCCTGCTCGAGGTCGGGCGTCGACGTCTCGCACCAGACCATGTCGGCGTACGGCGCGTACGCGAGGCCGCGCGCGATGGCGGTCTCGACGCCGCTCTTGATCCGGTAGAAGCCCTCGGCGGTGCGCTCGCCCTTCTGGATGAACGGGTGATCGCGCTCGTCGATGTCGCTCGTGAGGAGCTTCGCGCTGTCCGCGTCGGTGCGCGCGACGAGGATGGTCGGGACGTCGAGGACGTCGGCCGCGAGGCGCGCCGCCGTGAGCGTGCGGATGAACTGCGAGGTCGGGACGAGGACCTTGCCGCCCATGTGGCCGCACTTCTTCTCGGACGCGAGCTGGTCCTCGAAGTGGACGCCCGCGGCGCCCGCCTCGATCATCGCCTTCATCAGCTCGTACGCGTTGAGCGGGCCGCCGAAGCCGGCCTCGGCGTCCGCCATGATCGGCGCGAGCCAGTAACGCTCACGCTTGCCCTCCGCGTGCTCGATCTGGTCGGCCCGGAGGAGCGCGGCGTTGATCTTCTTCACCACCGTCGGGACGCTGTCGACGGGGTAGAGGCTCTGGTCGGGGTACATCTGTCCGGCGCTGTTCGCGTCCGCCGCGACCTGCCAGCCCGAGAGGTAGATGGCCTTGAGGCCGGCGCGGACCTGCTGCACCGCCATGTTGCCGGTGAGCGCGCCGAGCGCGTTCACGTACGGCTCGGTGTGAAGCAGCTCCCAGAGGCGCCGCGCGCCGAGCGTGGCGATGGTGTGCTCGATCTTGAAGGAGCCCCGGAGCCGCTCGACGTCGGCCTTCGCGTACGGACGAACGATGCCGTCGAAACGCTTGGCGTGGAGTGCGGTGGTGTCGAGGGGCGGGGCGGCGAGGGCAGCGCTCATGGTTTGTCTTGTTCCTTTTCAGTTCGTCCGCGTGACCATTTCGTACGCGGGGAGGGTGAGGAACTCCTCGAAGCGAGGAGCAAGGGAGAGACGCACGAACAGATCGCGGGCCTCCGGGTACTTTCCGCTCGTGAACCGCGCGTCGCCGACCTCGGCGCGGACGCGATCCATCTCTTCGGCGACGATGCGCTCGAAGCGCTCCTTGGTGACGATGGAGCCGTCGTCGAGCTTGGCCTGGTGCTTCATCCACTGCCAGACCTGCGCGCGCGAGATCTCCGCGGTCGCGGCGTCTTCCATCAGGTTGTAGATGGGCACGCAGCCCTGACCACGGAGCCAGGCCTCGAGGTACTGCACGCCGACGCGGACGTTGTGGCGCAGACCGGCCTCGGTGCGCGTGCCCGGCGTGATCTCGAGCAGGTCCTCGCGGGTGACGACCACGTCCTCGCGCATCACGCCGAGCTGGTTCTTGCCCTTCATGTGCGTGTCGAAGATGTCCTTCGCCACCGCGACGAGGCCCGGGTGCGCGACCCACGTGCCGTCGTGCCCGGCCTTCACCTCGCGCAGCTTGTCGGCGCGCACCTTGGCGAGCGCCTCCTCGTTCTTCTTCGGGTCGTCCTTGATCGGGATCTGCGCGGCCATGCCGCCCATCGCGTGCACACCGCGGCGGTGGCAGGTCTTGATGAGGAGGCGCACGTACGCGGCGAGGAACGCCTTGTCCATCGTGACCTGGCCGCGGTCGGGGAGGATGGCGTTCGGATCCAGCGCACGCTTCTTGATGAAGCTGAAGATGTAGTCCCAGCGGCCGCAGTTGAGGCCCGCCGAGTGATCGCGGAGCTCGTAGAGGAACTCGTCCATCTCGAACGCCGCGGGCAGCGTCTCGATGAGGCAGGTGGCCTTGATCGTCCCCTTCGGGATCCCGAGCTTCTCCTGCGCGCGGACGAAGACGTCGTTCCAGAGCCGCGCCTCGAGGTGGCTCTCCATCTTCGGGAGATAGAAGAAGGGGCCTTCCCCACGCGCGATCTGCTCCTTGGCGTTGTGGAAGAAGAACAGACCGAAGTCGAAGAGCGAGCCCGGCGAGGCCTCGCCGTCGACGACGAAGTGCTTCTCCGGCAGGTGCCAGCCGCGCGGTCGAACGAAGAGCACCGCCGTCTTCTCGTTCAGCGCGTACTTCTTCGGCCCCTGCTCGAAGGCGATGGTGCGCCGGACGGCGTCGTAGAGGTTCTGCTGGCCTTCGACCTGGTTCGACCACGTCGGCGTGTTCGAGTCCTCGAAGTCCGCCATGAACACGTTCGCGCCCGAGTTCAGCGCGTTGATGATCATCTTGCGGTCGACCGGACCGGTGATCTCGACGCGGCGGTCGAGGAGGACCTCCGGAACGGGCGCGCACATCCAGTCGCCGTCGCGCACGGCCTGCGTCTCGGCGAGGAAGTCGAAGCGGTCCTCGCCCGAGTCGAGCTTCGCCTGCCGCTCGGCGCGGCGGGCGAGCAGCTCCTTCACGCGAGGGCGGAACGTGCGGACGAGATCGGCCACGAACGCGATGGCGTCGTCCGTGAGGATCGTCGCGTCGCGGGGGCCGAGGAGGGTGATTCCGGTCGTCATCGTCGCCTTCGGGGTGCGGGGTGCGGGGGGAGCTTGCGTCGTTGATGCGGTGCGACATTCAGCTTGCAGTCGAAGTTGTCACCAGTCAACATGGGATGTGACAGCCGCACGAAATAGGGGTTTAGCCATGTCAATGACATCGTGTTAGGCTGTCAATGTTGTCAATGACAGGGCTCGCGTAGGAGGTTTCTGATGCCGCTGCGTCAAAGTGCAGAGAGTCCGCGCTACGGGGCGAAAGTGCGCGCCCTGAGGCGTCGCGAGAACCTCAACCAGGTGCAGCTGGCGGAGAAGCTCGGCATCTCTCCGAGCTACCTGAACCTCATCGAGAACAACCGACGCCCCCTTCCTGCCAACCTGCTCATTCGTCTGGCGCAGCTCTTCGACATCGACGTCCACTCTTTCGCGACCGACGAGGACACGCGCCTGGTCGCCGACCTCACGGAAGCATTTGCCGATCCACTCTTCGAGGATCAGGACCTCACGTCGGTCGACGTCCGCGAGATGGCGGCTGCGAGCCCGGCCGCCGCGCGCTCCGTGCTCTCGCTCTACCGCGCGTACCAGGCGGCGCGCGCCTCGGCCGACGATCTGTCGAGCCGCCTGAGCGACGGAGAGGAGATGGCCGGCGTAGACCGCTCCCACCTCCCGAGCGAGGAGGTGAGCGATCTCATCCAGCGCCACTCGAACCACTTCCCCGAGCTCGAGGCCGGTGCGGAGGAGATCGCCGCGCGTGCGAAGCTGACGACGGACGATCTCTACGCCGGGCTCATCCGCTACATGGAGAAGCTCGGCGTCCAGGTGCAGATCGCGCGCTGGGGATCCGAGCGCGGCGTCCTCCGGCGCTTCGACCCCGAGAAGAAGGTCCTCTTCCTCTCCGAGCTGCTGCCGACGCGGAGCCGTACCTTCCAGCTCGCGCACCAGATCGGCCTCATGACGCAGGGGCACGTGATGGATCGGCTCGCGCGAGGCGGCGGGCTCACGACCGACGAGTCGCGCGCGCTCGCGAAGGTCGCGCTCGCGAACTACTTCGCGGGCGCGGTCTTGATGCCGTACGCCCCGTTCCTCCAGGCGGCGAAGGAGGTGCGCTACGACATCGACGTGCTCGGGCGGCGCTTCCGCGTCGGCTTCG
>WBZO01004985.1_pt1 | contig 13839 bp, 11 predicted proteins | sample 5204261 | NCBI WGS metagenome assembly WBZO01 (sample SAMN12412400, study PRJNA552823) | activated sludge metagenome | isolation source: activated sludge from anammox sidestream of wastewater treatment plant... | place: USA: North Carolina | collected 2017-09
ACCGGCGTGACCTCACGCCGGTCGTCTCCTTCACCCCGTTCGTCATCGTCGCCAACATCGGCTCGCTCGTGGCGCTCGACTTCCTGGGCTTCGGCCTGCCGGCGCCCACCCCGAGCTGGGGCGAGCTGATCGGCCAGGGGATGGAGAACCTCACCAAGTGGTGGCTGGTCTTCTACCCGAACGGGGTCCTCTTCGTCACGCTGCTGCTCGTGGTCTTCATCGGCGAAGCCGTGCGTGAGGCCTTCGACCCGCGCGAGTACTCACGACTCCGATGACGACGCCCTCCGTGCCCGAGACGCTCCTGTCGATCCGCGGCCTGCGGACCTACTTCGACACCGAAGCCGGTGTGGCCAAGGCGGTGGACGGCGTCGACCTCGACATCCGCAAGGGCGAAGTGCTGGGCCTGGTGGGCGAGTCCGGTTCCGGCAAGAGCGTCACCGCCCTGTCGGTGCTGCGCCTCATCCCCAGCCCGCCCGGGCGCATCGTCGCCGGAGCGATCACCTTCAAGGGGCGCGACCTGCTCGGCATCTCGTGGGAGGACATCCGCAAGGTCCGCGGCAGCGAGATCAGCATGATCTTCCAGGAGCCGATGACCTCCCTGAACCCGGTCTTCACGATCGGGATGCAGGTGACCGAGGTGATCCTCCAGCACGAGCCGGTGTCGCAGGAGGAGGCGAACCGGCGGGCGGTGGCCATCCTCACCGAGGTCGGCATCCCCGACGCCGCCCGGCGCATGACCCAGTATCCCCATCACCTCTCCGGCGGCATGCGCCAGCGGGTGATGATCGCGATGGCGCTCGTCCTGAACCCCGACCTGCTCATCGCCGACGAGCCGACGACGGCACTGGACGTGACCATCCAGGCGCAGATCCTCGACCTGATGCTGCAGCTGAAGGCGAGGCGCCCGGGCGCGGCGATCCTGATCATCACGCACAACCTGTCGGTCGTGGCCGAGACCTGCGACCGCGTGGCGGTGATGTACGGCGGGAAGATCCAGGAGGTTGCGCCGGTGACGCGCCTCTTCGAGAACCCGCTGCATCCCTACACGCAGGGGCTGATCGGCTCCATCCCACGCGTGGACGGCGAGCGGGCGAAGCGCCTCAACGTGATTCCCGGCACCGTGCCGAGCATCCTCGACATGCCGGCCGGCTGCAAGTTCGTCACGCGCTGTCCGCACCGCTTCGAGCCGTGTGCCGACATCGAGCCTCCGCTCATCGAGGTGGAACCCGACCACTTCGTGCGCTGCCACCTGTACCCGACACGCTGACATGAGCACCCCGCAGGACGTCATCCTCGAAGTCGAGAACCTGAGCGTGCGCTTCCCCGTCACGGGGGGTGTCCTGCTGCGCCGCATCGGCGAGGTGCGGGCCGTGGACCGGGTGTCGTTCACGATCGGTCGCGGCGAGACGCTCGGCCTCGTGGGCGAGTCGGGCTGCGGCAAGACCACCGTCGGCCGCGCCATCGTCAACATCCTCTCGGCGATGGCCTACGGCGTCGAGGTGACGGGCCGGATCGTCTACCACCACTCGTCTGGCCCCGTGGACCTCGCGACGCTCACGCGCAAGGGGATGCGCCCCTACCGGTCCGACATCCAGATGGTGTTCCAGGACCCGTACGCCTCGCTGAACCCGCGCAAGACGGTCAACCAGATCGTGGCCGAGCCGCTGGCCATCCACTCGAAGGGATCCAAGGCGGAGCACCTGGAACGGGTCGCCTGGCTGCTGCAGAAGGTGGGGCTCTCCGCCGAGCAGGGGAACCGCTACCCGCACGAGTTCTCGGGCGGACAGCGCCAGCGCATCGGCATCGCGCGCGCACTCGCGACCAACCCGAAGCTGGTGATCGCGGACGAACCGGTCAGCGCGCTCGACGTGTCGGTCCAGGCCCAGGTGATCAACCTGATGCAGGACCTGCAGGAGGAGTTCGGGCTGTCCTACCTGTTCATCGCCCACGATCTCTCGGTGGTCCGGCACATCTCGAACCGCATTGCCGTCATGTACCTCGGGCACATCGTCGAGATGGGTGACGGCGAGACGATCTACCGGTCGCCGCTGCACCCCTACTCGCGGGCGCTCCTCGCATCGGCCCCGCGCCCCGACCCGGGTGCGAAGCGGGTCCGGCAGGCAAAGCTCGTGGGCGACATCCCCTCGCCCATGAACAAGCCTTCGGGCTGTCCCTTCCGTACGCGCTGCCCCATCGCGAAGGACAGCTGCGCGGCGGAGGTGCCCCCGCTGCAGTTCCGTGACGGCCGGTTCGTCGCCTGCCCGTTCGTGGAGTGAACGGTCCCAGGCGTCAGTTCGCGAAGCCGTACCCGAACAGCGCAATCTCCTCGGCGTAGACCCGTGCCACCAGGCCGCGCGTCCGGTTGTCGTACGCGTCGCGGTAGTCCGGCTTGTCCATCCGCATCAGGTGCGGCAGCGGCGTCGCAATGGCGAGCCGATGGGCAATCTCCGCGAAGTCGCGGTCGAGGGTCTCGAAGCGCCCGATGAAGTCCACGCCGATGCGGCCGTCGAAGCCGCGGATCCAGTCGAGCTGCGGCCGCAGCATGCCCCGTCCAGCCTGGCGGTCGAGGAAGCGGCCGAGCGAGACCGGTTCAGTGAGCCCGTACGACGGCCAGTGCTGGCGGTCCTGCATGACGTTCGCCCACCAGGAGTGCGCCCGCGCCCACGGGTTGCGCACGACGGTGAACTTCAGGTACGCCGCGAACTGTCCGGCCGTCACCCGCAGGTCGTTCGCCGGGTTCGCACTGGGCGGTGCCAGCCGCCGATGGTGCAGCCGGGCGAAGGCGTGCCGAAGGTTGTCCCGGCCGTTCACGGCGCGCGAGAATGGGAAGGGCTCCTCCAGCATCCGAAGGCTGCGGTGGTCCTGCGCCTCGCGTCCCGCATACCCGTCCAGGTGCCCGAGCACCGACTCGATGCTCGTGCCGGCGCACTTCGGGATGTGGATGAAGATGCAGCGATGCTGGTGCGACACCATCGGCGCAGCCGATCATAGACGTTCGTGGTGACGAACGGTGCCGGAACGGCCGCGCACCCACGCATACTTGCATCCATGACACGGAAGATCCTTGCAGCCGCCGCCGCGGTGGCCGTTGCCGCCAGCCTCCACGCGCAGGGGCAGGCGGCGTTCAGCGCCGATCGGTTCCGCGCCCATGTCGCCTTCCTCGCCGACGACCTGCTCGAGGGACGCGAGGCGGGCACGCGAGGGCACGAGATCGCGGCCCGCTACGTCGCCACGCAGTTCGAGCTGCTCGGCATGAAGCCGGGGGCTGCCGGAGGCTCGTACTTCCAGCCGGTGAACCTGCGCGAGGTGGCACACACCGGCCGGGCACCGACCCTGACGATCAAGACGCCCGAGGGGAGGCACCGCCTGCGACATACCGTGGACGCGCTCATCGGCGGAGCCCCGGACGGCGGGACCGCGCGGGTGAACGGACAGACGGTGTTCGTCGGCTACGGCGTCACCGACCCGGTCCTCGGGATCGACGACTACGCCGGGCTCGACGTACGCGGGAAGGTGGTGGTGGCGCTGGCGGCCCCGGCGCCAGGCATCGACAGTGAGATTGCCGCGCACCTGATGAGCGTGCAGCGGCGCACCGCCGCCCGCCACGGAGCGGTCGGCTTCATCGGCATCCAGACACGGGCCGCCGAGAAGGCCCGTCCCTTCGACGCGCTCATGAGGCTGGCAGATGGGCCGGCCACCAGCTGGGAGCGAGCGGATGGACAGCCGGGCGACGGCTCCGGCATGAAGGCCGGTGCGCTCGTTGGCCCCAGGGCTGCCCCGCGGCTCTTCGAGGGAGCTCCGCGTACGCTGAACGACGTCCTGGACGAGGCAGACCGGGCCGGCGCGCGGCCCGCCGGCTTCGCCCTGAAGAGCACGGTCGAGCTCAGCGTCACGACAGCCGTGCGCCGATACGCCAGCCCGGATGTCGTGGGCCTCATCGAAGGGACCGACCCGGTGCTGCGCAACGAGTACGTCGTGCTGATGGCGCACGCGGACCACATCGGCGTGAACCGGTCGGGCAGCGGCGACCGGATCAACAACGGCGCGCTCGACAACGCGGCTGGCATCGCCACCCTGCTCGAAGTGGCACGCACTTTCGCCACATCCACCCAGCGCCCACGCCGGTCGATCCTCCTCGTCGCCAATACGGCCGAAGAGAAGGGTCTCCTCGGAGCCGAGGCGTTCGCCAACAATCCGCCCGTCCCGATCGAGCGCATCGTCGCCGCGGTGGACCTGGACATGCCGTTGTTGCTCTACGACTTCACCGACGTGGTGGCCTATGGCGGCAGCCACTCCACGCTCGACCGGACCTTCCGTGCCGCAGGGGCGGAGATGGGCATCACGCTCTCGCCTGACCCGATGCCGGAGCAGACGATCTTCGTGCGGTCGGACCACTACGCGATGGCCAAGGCGGGCGTACCGGCGGTGATGCTGGCCACGGGGATGGCGAACGGCGGGGACAAGGCGTGGGCGAGCTTCCTGAGCACGCAGTACCACCAGCCGAGCGACGACCTCACGCTCCCGATCCACTGGAACGCCGGGGCGAAGTTCGCGGAGCTGAACTACCGCGCGATACGGATCCTGGCCGATTCCCAGGAACCGGCGCGCTGGTACGAGGGCGACTACTTCGGGCGCGTGTTCGCGCCGAAGGCGGCGAAGGCACCACGGCCGTAGTCAGGCTGCTTCGGTCGACGGGCCGGATCCGACGCGCGCCTCGTGGGCCGGGCTGGTCACCGCCAGCGTTTCCGCGCCCAGGAACACGAACGCAATCCAGATCGCGTCAGCCAGCAGCAGGTGCAGGAGCTGCAACCACACTGGCGCGAGCAGGGCGACGTTCACCGCGCCGGCCGTCAGCTGCAGCGCCAGCAGCCAGGTCAGCGTGCGGGCGAGCGAGCGGGCCCGCAGGTTGCGCCCCGCAATCTTCCAGACAGAGGTCGCCAGGTACAGCGACACCATCACGGCCAGGATCGGATGGATCGTCCGCAGCCGGATCAGGAAGTGCGAGGTGGCCGAGAGGTCCGCCCGCAGCCCTTCGCCGAGCGATCCGGCCGGAAAGAGGGTGTCGCCCAGCGCCGTGATGGCCCCCGCCACACTGACGATGAGCAGGGCGGCAGCGCCGAAGGCAAGCGGAGCCGTGCCAACGACGCCCGCGCCCACGCGCAGGTGTGACCCACCCGAGGCCCAGTGCACGCTCAGGGTGAGCGCGGCCAGCAGCAGGAAGGTATTGAGCAGGTGCGCCGCCACCGCAAACGCCCTCGCCGCGCTCGCGTCGTCGGCCACGAGCTGGAAGAGCACGAGGCCGGCACCAAGGGCCGCTTCGGACAGCATGAACCCCAGGGAGAGCCCCGCGCCGAGCCGGACCGGGGAGCCGGGCGCCGCCACCCGGCGAGCCCAGAAGAAGAGCACGACCACCGAGATGAGCGCGAGGCCGCTCGTGGCCCGGTGGGAGAACTCGACCAGCATCTCGACCGACTCGGGCCGTGCCAGCACCTCGCCGTTGCAGAGGGGCCAGTGCGCACCGCAGCCGGCGCCGGAGCCGGTGGCCCGCACGTAGGCACCCCAGGCGATGACGGCAAGGTTGTAGATCAGGACAACCCAGGTATAGCGGGCAAGGCGAGCCATCGGATCGATCCTAGACCATCTCCTCCACCACGGAGGTGCCGCTGCCCTCGCCACCTTCGGTCCAGCTCCAGGATTCGTGGAGCCGCAGCCGGCCGTCCGGGAGGACTTCCGGCGTCGAGAGGCAGCGACCTGCCCGGAGCTGGCCCGTGACGCTGACCTGCTGGTAGCGCATCTCGAGCCGTCCGCGCGCGTCCACCGTGGCGATCAGGGTGCCGAACGCGACGCCCCCGCCGTCGTAGGTGGCCCACACGACGGCGTCCCGCTGGTGGTAGTGGAACGTGGTGTCGGTCGTGACGTCGCCCGTGTCCACGTTGGACACGGCGCGAAAGCGGCGATTGTCGTAGTCGATGGTCACGGCAGCCCATGTTACCGGTCGCCGGACCGCGGCGCACGCTGACCGGCCAGTCGGTCGGGTGCTAGCATGGCGGCGTGTCGCGCCTCACTGTTGCCGCCGTCGTGACCGGCGCACTCGCCCTCGCTGCCGCGACAGTGCCGGCGCAGGGGAGACCCGACATCTTCCAGGTGCCCCTCTCGCATCCGACCATCGCCTACACCACCGCGCCCACCGCCGACCGGATCAGCCGGCTGAACAAAGCGCTCGCGGCGGGCACGATCAGGCTGCCGTTCGACCCGGCGAGCGGCTACCTGCGCGGCGTACTGGCCGCGACCGGTGTGGCCGTGGAATCGCAACTGCTCGTCTTCTCGCAGACGAGCGCCCAGGCCGACCACATCTCGTTCGCCAACCCGCGCGCCATCTACTTCGACGACGACCTCGCGGTGGGCTGGGTGCGGGGTGCCGAGGCACTCGAGGTCGCGGTACACGACCCACGGCAGGGTGCCGTCTTCTACACCCTCGCCCAGCGCCCCACGGACACGCCGCAGTTCAGGCGGGACAACGGCTGCCTCCTCTGCCACGCCATCTTCGAGACGCACGGAGTGCCCGGGTTCCAGGTGCTGAGCACCTTCCCGATGGCGAACGCCGACGCCTACGCATCCGGCGTCGCCAGCGACCACGGCACGCCCTTCCCCCAGCGCTGGGGCGGGTGGTTCGTCACCGGGCGCAGCGTGCCGGCGCAGCACCTCGGGAACCTGCCGGTGGTCCGGCCGGTCGGCTCGCACGCGATGCCGGAGGCGCCGGTTCTGGCGTCGGTGCAGGGGCAGTTCGATCTGGCCGGATTCCCCACCGACACGAGCGACATCGTCGCCCTGCTGGTGCTGGAACACCAGGCGCGCGTGGCCAACGCCCTCACGTGGCTCGGCTGGGAAGCGCGGGTCGCCGAGCCGACGCCCGCCGGGCGCGACCGCGTCGCCTATGTCGCGCGCGAGGTGGTCGACGACATGCTCCTGGTGGGCGAGGTGCCGCTCGGGCAACCGGTGGAGGGCACATCGGGGTTCGCACGGCGGTTCGTGGAGAAGGGACGGAGGGATCGGCAGGGTCGCTCGCTGCGAGATCTCGACCTGCAGACGCGCCTGTTCCGGTACCCCTGCAGCTACATGATCGACTCGGCGGCATTTGCGGCGCTGCCTCCGGAGGCACGGCTGGCGGTCTACGCGCGTTTGCGGGAGGTGCTGTCTGGCGCCGAGGGCTCCCCTCGCTACGCAGACCTCGCGCCTGCCACGCGTCAGGCGATCGTCGAGATCCTGCGCGACACGCGTGATGATCTGCCGGCCGGGTGGTAAGCTTCGTCACCGGCCCCGGTTCCCCTATGACGACGCCCGTGCCTGACGCACCCGACCTGACCGCAGAGGACCTGCTGGCACTCGTGGACATGGGACGCGAGCTCGCGGCGGTGCTCGACATCCGCGCGCTCCTGCCGCGCATCCTCTCGCGCGCGTGCTGGCTCACCGACTCGCCCGACGGCAGCGTGATCCTGTTCGATCCGGAGCGGGGCGACCTCTACTTCGCCGAGGCAGTCGGAAGAGACGCGGCCACGCTGCTCGAGCAGTGGGGACGCCGCCGCCAGAGGGGCATTCCCGTGGACGCGAGCAAGGCCGGCCAGGTGTTCAGCACCGGGCGCTCGCTGAAGGTGGACCTGCTCGTGGACGACGAGCGGCACTTCAAGGGGGTGGATGCCGATACTCGCCGGGCCACCGAGTCCATGATCTGCGTCCCGCTCGTGGTCGGCAGCGACCGGCTGGGGGTCATGCAGATCCTGAACAAGCGCACCGGGAACTACACGGGCCGCGATCTGACGCTGCTCGAGCACTTCGCCAGCCAGGCCGCCGTGGCGCTGCGCAATGCCAGGCTCGTGGAGGACGTGCTGGCCCACATGGGCTGGTACGAGACAGAGGGGGGCGGGCCCGACCCGCTGCGTCTGCTGACGACCCTCCGCAATCCGGCGCACGCCGAGGAACTCACGGTGATGTTCGCCGACATGCGCGGCTACAACCGGCTGTGCCAGGTGCTGGACCGCCCGGAGCACGTGCAGGCGATCCTGAACGAGTTCCTGACCGAGCTGGCCACGTCCGTCCTCGCCAGCGGGGGCATCGTCAACAAGTTCCTCGGTGACGGCCTGCTGGCGATCTTCCGCGAGAGGGATACGGCCCTGCGCGCCGTCCGGTGCGCCGCGGACCTCACCCACCGCATGGCTGCCATGCGCACGCGCTGGGACGAGAACACCAACGCGTCGCTCGAGTTCCTGGACGTGGGCATCGGCATCGCCACCGACACCGTGATTCTCGGATCGATCGGGACGGCGCGCGTGCGCGACTTCACGGTGCTCGGCACCGGCGTCAACCTGGCCGCGCACCTGACACGCGACGCCAGGCAGGGACGCCGCATCCTTGTGGACAAGCGGACCTATCTCGCTGTCCGTTCGATGGTGACCGCGGATCCGCCCGAGGAGTTCGAGCTGAAGAAGCCGGACCAGCCCCAGGGACGACGGTACGAGCGCTACTGCATCCGCAGCGTGAACGGCACGCAGCTCGCACGCGCGGCATCGGCGGCGTCCCCGCCAGCCTCTCCAGCGCCGGCTGCCGGTGCGGCGCCCGCACGCGACAGTATCTTCATCAGCTACAGCCACGACGATCAGCCCTGGCTGGAGAAGCTGAAGGTGCACCTGAAACCGCACACGCGGAAGCGCAGCCTCAGCGTGTGGGACGACACGCAGATCAAGACCGGGGCGAACTGGCGCGAGGAGATTCGACGCGCGCTGGCGTCGGCGAAGGTGGCCGTGCTGCTGGTGAGCCCGAACTTCCTGGCGTCGGACTTCATCACCGACGAAGAGATTCCGCCGCTGCTCGCGGCTGCGAAGGAGGCCGGACTGACCGTCGTCTGGTTTGCCGTGAGCGCCTGCTCGCACGACCAGACCGACATCCCGGACTACCAGGCGGCCTACAACCCCGAACGTCCGCTGGACAGCCTCTCGCCAGCGGAGCTGAACCAGGCGTTCGTCGACATCTGTCGGAAGATCAGCGACGCCCTGAGGTAGGCACTCGCAGTCCTGCGTGCCCCACCTGCCCAGCCAGCCTCGATTCCCGGCCTTGCAGCCCCCTAGACGTGCCGTCCCATGGCCGAGTCGTGCCGTGTGTCGCGCATCATCGTGTACACGACGAGCGACGCGGCAATGACGCCGGTCAGGTAGAAGTAGAACCAGTTCTCGTGGCCGATCGACTTGAACCACAGGGCGATCGACTCCGCGGTCCCCCCGAAAATCGACACCGTCACGGCATAGGGCAGGCCGACGCCCGTGGCCCTGACAGCCGTGGGAAAGAGTTCGGCCTTCACCACGGCGTTGATGGACGTGTAGCCGGCCACGATGATCCAGGCGGCCGCAATCAGCAGGAAGGCGACGAAGCCGCTCTTCGTCGACTGCAGCGTGTAGAGGAGTGGAATGGTGAAGAGCGTGCCGGTGACACCGAACCAGATCAGCAGCGGCTTGCGCCCGATGCGGTCCGAGATGGCACCGTAGATCGGCTGCAGGATCAGCGCGAACACCAGCGACCCTGCCGTCACCAGCGTGGTCTGGTTGTCCGTGAGACCGACCGACAGCTTCAGGAACTTCTGCATGTAGGTCGTGTAGGTGTAGAAGGCGGTCGTGCCGCCCATGGTCAGGCCGACGACGACCATCACCTCGCGGGGATAGCGCATCAGCGCCCGCAGCGAGCTCTCGCGCTTCGTGACGACCTGCTTCGCCGCCTTGAAGTCGTCGGTCTCGTGCAGGTTGCGCCGCATCGCGAGGGCGACGACGGCGAGGAGGGCACCGATGAAGAAGGGGATGCGCCAGCCCCAGGCACGCAACTGCTCGTTGGTGAGGAACACCTGCTGCAGCAGGAGCAGCACCAGCAGCGCGGTGAGCTGGCCACCGATGAGCGTGACGTACTGGAAGCTCGAATAGAACCCGCGGTTCTTCTCGTCGGCGACCTCGGAGAGGTAGGTGGCGCTCGTGCCGTACTCGCCGCCGAGGCTCAGTCCCTGCAGGAGCCGGGCGAGCCCCAGCATGACCGGTGCAGCCAGCCCGATGCTCGCATACGACGGCGTGACCGCAATCATGAGCGAGCCGAAGCACATGAGCAGGACGGAGATCATCAGCGCGCTGCGCCGGCCGTACGAATCGGCCAGGTGGCCGAAGAGCCAGCCGCCCACCGGCCGCACGATGAAGCCGATGGCAAAGAGGATGGCGGCGTTCAGCTGCTGGACGACCGGGTCCGACCCGGGAAAGAAGGCGCTCGCGAAATAGAGCGCGAACGCGGAGTAGGCGTAGAAGTCGTACCACTCGACCAGGTTGCCGATCGACCCGACGAAGATGGCACCCACCCGCCGACGCACATCGTCGAAGTGGAGCTCGCCTGAGCGTTCGGTCACCTTGAGTGCTGCGCTGCGTTCCACGCTGTTCTCCAGTGGCTGGCTCCGCCGCGAGATCGGACACGCGCGGGCCGGGCCATCTTATCCGAGTCGTCCGCGCCCGTGACTACCGGTCGGCGGTGGACATCTGGGCCGGCGTGGGATGCAGGATCAGCTTCTGCACGCGCCAGTTGGAACTCTCGGCCACGTAGATCTCGTTCTCGGCAGGGCACGCGAGCTGGTGTGCGCCGGAGAACTGCTTCAGGTTGCGGCCGGACCTGCCGATGACGCCGAGCACCCGGCCATCGAGCGTCACCTTGAAGATGCGGCCGGGCCACGTGCTCTCGCCGAGATACAGCACCTGGTTCGGGCCGGGCGTGATGCAGAGGGAGTTGGGAGCCCCCACGCCCTGCATCGACGGCGCCTTCGGGGTGTCCCCGTTCACGGCGCGGGTGCTGTAGTCGGGCGGGATCCGGATCTTCCACTCGCGGAGGTACGTGCCGTTGGTGTTGAAGACCTGCACGCGCTCGTTGCCGCGGTCGCCGACGTAGATGTTGTCGTTGCGGTCGATTACGATGGCGTGCGGCGTGCGGAACTGGCCGGGACCCGTGCCCGGCTCGCCGAACGACCCCACCCAGTCGCCGTTCCGATCGAACTTGGCGACGCGCGAGTTGACGTAGCCGTCGGTGACGTAGATGTTGCCCTGCGAGTCCCAGGCCACGTCGGTCGGCTGCCGGAAACTGCCGTCACGGGGAGGCAGGGGCGGGTTCACGTGCTCCCAGGGCTCGGCGCCGTCCGCCGACTCCTTGCGGCGGCCGAACACCCACACCACGCGGCCCGCCTGGTTGAACCGGATGACCATGTCCGAGCCCTTGTCGATGGCCCAGATGTCGTTGTTCCGGTCGATGCGGACGGTGTGGGCGAAGGCCCACCCGTAGAGATCGCGCCCGATCTCCCGGATGAAGTCGCCGTTCGGTGCGAACTCCAGCAACTGTGCCGCGGTTGGCCCGAAAGCGGGGCCTCCGGTCGCACCGGATCGGGAGAAGACATAGACATGTCCCCTCGCGTCGACCGCCACGCCCGGCACCTCGCCGAAGTTGGTACCTTGCGGCAGGTGGAGGAAGTCGGGAACGGAATCGAACTGAATCTCCGGTGCGCTCGCCTGCCCGGCGGGGGCGGCAGCCTGCTGACCGGCCGTCAGGCTGGTTGCCAGCGTGGCGAAGACGACGGCCCCGCACAGTGCCGAAACCCACTTCCTCATCTGCCCTCCTTCGAGGCCGCCGGTCGCATGGGCGACGTGGTGCGATCGATGGCCGTGCCCTTCAGGTACACGGCGCTGATACGCCGGGTGTTCGTGATGTCCTCGAGCGGATTGGCATCCAGCACCAGGAAGTCCGCGCTCTTGCCAGGCGCGATCGTGCCGAGGTCGTCGAGGCGCAGGAACGCCGCCGAGTTGCGCGTGGCAGCCACAATCACCTGCGCCGGCGTGAGTCCCGCGGCCACCATGTCGGCCATCTCGGCATGCGGTGCCCACGGCGTGTTGCCGTCGGTGCCGAGCGCGATGGTGACACCGGCAGCAGCCAGCTTCGCGAGGTTGCGCGCCTGCAGGTCAAAGGCCTTCTTCGTCTCCGGCCGGTCGACCGCGTTCTCCTGCAGGCGCCGGAGGTCGTCGGCCGGCAGGCTCGCGGCCAGCCAGCTCATGTCCGTGGCCACGCCCCTGTCGGGCAGGTTGGGCACCAGCACGAAGGCCGGCTTCTCCTTCAGCAGCGCCAGCACCTCGTCATCGGCGTCGGTGTCACGGATGCCGTGCGCGAAGGCGTCCACTCCGGCCCGCAGCAGGCCCTTCGCATCCGACAGGTTGAAGATGTGGGCCGTCACGCGGAGCCCGGCCGCGTGCGCCTCGTCGATGATCGGCGTGTAGAGTTCAGGCGGCAGCTTCTTGTACTGCCCGTTCCGGTCGTCCACCCAGATCTTCACGAGGTCGACCTTCCTCGAGGCGAGTTCACGCACCGCCTGCCGACCTTCGGCTTCCGTGGTGATCCAGTACGGCGCGTCGGTCCGCCCGGGCTCGGGCAGCGTGATGCCGCGGCCGGCCGTCCGCACGAGCGCCACGCCGGGCACCGGGTTCGCACGCATGTCGAAGACCGTGTCTCCCTTGTCCTGGCCAAGGCTCAGGGCGGCGGCCACACCGTAGTAGGCGCGGCGCCTCAGGTCGTCGACCAGCGCCTCGCGTGTCTGGCTCAGGTGCGTGTGGGTGTCGACGATGGCCGGCATCACCGTCTTGCCGGCAAGGCTCACGTGCGTCGCGCCGTCGGCCACCGCAATGGACGCGGGCGGCCCCACGGCCAGGATCCGGCCCGCATCGACCACGATCGTGGCGTTCTCGATGGGCGGCGTGTCGGTCCCCGTGATGACCCGCGCCCCTTCGAACAGCGTGGTCGTGGACTGCGGGTTCTCCAGCTGCGAATCGGATGAGGTGCAGGCCGCGACGAGGAGTGACGAGCCCAGCGCGGCAGCAACCGCACCGGTGCGAACAGCCAGGAATCGGCGCATGCCATGCCTCCGGGAAAGAATCGCACTGTAACGCGGAGCGTCGCGCGAGACAACTGCGGGCGATCGGCGCAACATCGTTGCCGAACGGGGGCCATCGCGGGGGGTGCGCATGGCCAGGTGAGTTTACCGTTGTGGCTCGTGGTCCCCTCGTGGAGAATCTCCGGCACTGTGACGCCTACACGCGCATCCATCCGCCCGGGCCTGCTCATCCTCGTGGCTCTCGTCGTGACCGGTGTCCTGTGCACGCCGCTGACGGCCTCCGCGCAGCTCAAGGTCATCATCTCTGGCGGCTTCAACGCGGCCTACCGCGAGCTGCTGCCGCAGTTCGAGGCGGCCAATGGCGTGACCGTCACGACCACCAGCGGTGGATCGGTCGGCACCGGACCGAACACGATCGGCGCCCAGATCCGTCGAGGCGTGCCGGCTGACGTCGTGATCCTCGCCCGTGAGGGGCTGCGCGACCTGATCGCGGAACAGCGGATTGCCGCCGGCAGCGATGTAGACCTTGCCCGGTCGATCATCGGCGTGGTCGTGCGGAGCGGCGCCCCGAAACCGGACATCAGCACGCCCGAGAAGCTGAAGCAGGTGCTGCTCCAGGCGAAGTCGGTGGCCGTCTCGAGCAGCACGAGCGGCGTCTACCTCACCACCACGCTCTTCCCGAAGCTCGGCATCGCGGACGCGATGAAGGCCAAGACCAGCATGAGCGGCGCTGCCCTCGTCGGCCGCGGCGAGGCGGAGGTCGGCCTGCAGCAGGTCAGCGAGATCCTGCCGATTCCGAACACCACCTTCGTCGGCACCATCCCTGAAGAGATCCAGTACGTCACCACCTATGCCGGTGGTGTCGTGGCCGGCTCGGCGAATGCGTCCATGGCCTCGAAGCT
>WBZO01004986.1_pt1 | contig 13837 bp, 15 predicted proteins | sample 5204261 | NCBI WGS metagenome assembly WBZO01 (sample SAMN12412400, study PRJNA552823) | activated sludge metagenome | isolation source: activated sludge from anammox sidestream of wastewater treatment plant... | place: USA: North Carolina | collected 2017-09
CTTCCACCAGACATGAGCCTTGTGCTGGCCTTCCGGCGTTACGCCGCCGCTTTCCACCACCATGGTGGGGGTTCCAAGATGACGTTCGAGATGGGCGCGCCTGGCGGCAATGTCGCCAGTGTCGATGTCGACCACCACCGTCTGCATCTGCAGGATATCGGCGGCCTTGGCCTGTCCCTTGGCGGCAACGGTGCCGGGGATGACATAGACGGCGGCCCCCTCGTGGCTGGCCCAGTTGGCAAAGGTCGCCATCTTGTCGGCAACCGTGTGATCGGCGTCGATCCAGATGTTGTGTGGGCGGCCATCGAACCCCTGACCCTTGTCGATGAAGCTGCGCACCGGGATCAGGCCTTCGCAATAACCGAAGACCACGTCCATGAACTGCGCGATCTGTTCGGGGTCCGGCTCGTCGCCGAACACGTCGACTTGCGCCGGCGCATCGTTGAAGTCGCGCCAGGGATTGAAGTGGACGATCTCACCGGTGGCGGGCTGTTTGATGGAATCAGGCATGTCGTCGTCGCTCATGCTGGCAACTCCCAGCAGCGGCTGGCCCACGGGCAGAAGCGGCATTCGAAGAAGTCGCGATTGGCAGCAATTCGGGGCAGCAGTTCGCCGGCGTCGGTCGCCTGCAGGATGCGCACGCCACGGTCGGACATGCGCTGTGCCAGAGCGGCATCGAAGGGGACCAGTTCGTGATGAAGCTCGGCCGTGTCCTTGTTGATGGCGGTGAACAACGCGGGCGCAGCCGAGATGCCGGGGACCGTGCCTTCCATGTAAGCCTGGTAGAGGGCGATCTGGGCGGCGTAGACGGGCTTCGATTTCGTCACACCGTCCTTGACGCAGGCACGCCAGTTCTTTGTGTTCATGGTCTTGCATTCCCAGAGCGCGGGAACGGCCAGACCGAAGCCCTCGGGCCCGGTGGCAATGATGCCATCGACATGGCCGCGGATGCGTCCGCCCGCAGCCGAAAAACCGAACTGGCCACCATCGGGCCGGTGGCCCTTGCGGGTGTAGAGATCGAAGCCGGCAGCCCGCAGCCACTGGATGGCCAGATCTTCGAGTGCATGGCCGATGGCGAAGATGCGCAGCGCCTGACCGGAAAAGCCTGCACCTTCGTCCTTCGGTGTCGCGGTGAACTCGAACTGAAGGGCGCGCTCGCAGGCGTGCCCGAGGCGCGAGCCGCCAAGGTAATCGCGCTGCGGCGTGGCGGCGTGCTCATCCTCGAGGGCGGCATCGATCAGGGCGGTGATCCGTTCACTAGGTTTTTGCTTGTGGTTGAAGTCCAGCATCAGAACGGCACCTCGGGATCGGTGTCGCGATTGGCGGCTCGGTATTCACGTAGCGCATCCTGATAGCCGGTGACGGTAACCTCGATCAGGGTGAGCACCTGCTGTTCGGAGAGGTCGGCAAACCGGGTCGGCCAGCCGATCTCCTCCATGATCTCGGCGACAGGTTTCATGGTGCTGCGGATCGCCGCCTGCTCGGCCAAGGTCGGGTCAACCATCATGCCGCCCTCGCCAGATCATGCTCGTCCGCGCCGAAGACCAGGCTGCGTATGGCGGCACGGTTGAACTGGAAGGAGAGCAGTGCCGAGGCCTGATAGCGGGTCAGCCCGAAATCGTGTCGGTAGTCGGCCGGGAGGTATGCAAGCTGCCGGTCCGTCGGCGGTTGCGACAACCAGCGTCGGGTCTTGTGGGCGCTTTCGTCGGACTCGTGCTCGTTCAGCCAATCGTCAGCAGCGGCGAGGCCGACCATGCGCTCGCCGATGGCCAGCAGACGCGGCGCGACCCCTTTTGCGGCGCCTACGCCATACCAGCGGCCGTTGAGGAAGAAGACGCCGGCCCATGCGGAGAACCCGTTGGCCATCAGTGCGGCATCGTCACCGAACAGGTCGCACCAGCGGAAGCTGGAGCGTTTCAACAGGTCGATTTCCGACATCACGAAATCGCCGAGCGGAATGTCGCCGCCGCCGTCGATGCTCTCGAAGATGAAGCCGCAAAGCGGGCATTCATGGCAACCGAGCGGAATATCAGCCTCGCATTGCGGGCAGGTCCTGGTCGGTGCATCGCCGGACGCCTCGTGTCCGGCAAGGTCGACCTCCTGCTCGAGCGAGCCGTGCATCAGGCTGGAGGTGCCGAAGTCCAGCACCACGCAGTCGGTCTTGACGATACCGGGGTGCTCGTTCGGATCGACGGTGCGCAAGCCCCGCCCGACCATCTGGATCATGGTCGACTTGTAGGAGGACGGGCGCAGCAGCACGACGCAGGAGGTTGGCGGGTGGTCCCAGCCTTCGGTCAGCACGGCGACATTGACGACGACCTGAATGTCACCGGCGGCATAGGCGGAAAGCGCCGTCTTGCGCTCAGCGTCGCCCATCTCGCCATGAACGAGAGCCGCGGCAATGCCGGCGGCGTTGAACGCGTCGGTCACGCCGCGTGCGTGGTCGACGGTCGAGCAGAACACCACGGTCTGCCGATCGGCGGCCTTCTCCCGCCAGTTCCGGATGACGGCATCGGTGACCGGCGTGCGGTTCATGATGCGCTCGACTTCGCTCATGTCGAAATCGCTGGCAGTCTTCCTGACCCTGGCAAGCTCATCCCTGACGCCGACATCGATGACGAAGGTACGCGGTGGCACCAGATGGCCGGAGCGGATCAGCTCGCCGATGCGGATCTGGTCTGACACATTGGAGAAGACCTCGCGCAGCCCCTTGCGGTCCCCGCGATTGGGCGTGGCGGTAACGCCGAAGACGCGGCAGGAGGGATTGCGCTTCAGCGCCTGGTCGATGATGCGGCGATAGCTGTCGGCCGTCACATGATGCGCCTCATCGATGACCAGCAGATCGAGCGCCGGCATGGCGTTGAGGTTGGTGCTGCGCGACAGCGTCGGGACCATGGCGAAAGTGACCCGGCCACCCCAGGACTTGCCGCTGGCGTCGACGACCGAGGTGGTGATCGCAGGATTGACCCGGGCGAACTTCTCGCGGTTCTGAGCGGTCAGCTCGTCGCGATGGGCAAGCACCGCCGCCCTGGCACCGCTATCGCCGATCATCTTACCGGCGACGGCGGACAACATGATGGTCTTGCCGGCCCCGGTCGGAGCCACGCCCAGCGTGTTGGCGTGGGTGTCGAGCGCGGCGACACAGCGCTCGACAAAGAGTTTCTGGCGAGGACGAAGCAGCATGGTCGGCCCCTCGCGCTATTGTGCCCAGGAGGGGCGCGACGACGGTGTTGCGCCATGCTGCCTGGCCGCGGCATAGGCATTGCCCTGCGCAGCGTTGGCCTGCGGCGTCGCCGTGACCATCCCCATGATGGCGGCGTAGTCCTTGTGGCTGGCGGTGACGGCGGAGCGGACCTCGTTCTTGTCGTCGCCATTGGTGTCGGTGCCGACGTCAATGCGGGCGACGAACTCCAGCCCGTCGAGATCGACAAAGCCCGAGATGCGACGCGCGGCCTGTGCTGCCTCGCTCTGATCCTTGTCGGAAAGGCCGCGGGCCGAGTTCAGCATGCCGCGGATCAGGCCACGCCCCATGTTGGCCCATTCCGGACCCTTGGGGCTGTAGAGCCCGATCAGTGTGAAGATCTTGCGACGGGCGTACTGACCTTCGAGCACGGTGAACTCGCCATTGAGATAGACCGCGCCGGTCGAGCCGCGCGTGGCGTAGCCGCCAGTCCATCCCTGCGACGGATCGTCGAAACCGCCGGGCCGGATGGTGAGCCGCACCTTGGCGAGCGTGCCCTTGGGGATCAGGTTGGTGTTGGTCTGCGCGTCGTTGAAATCGTTCCATACCGACATGGGTCAGGCTCCTTGTTCTTGAGCTGCGGAGGAGGATTGGGTGGAGGCGGCTGTCGCCGGCGCTGCGAAAGCCTGGCGCGCGGCATTGCGGATCTTGCCCATCAGCCGGCCGAGATCCGGCTGTTCGATCATGTCGAGCCGGCCGGAGCGATCCTTGGCGGGAAAGCCGAAGGGGTTGAGCGTCTGGCAGACGAAGGCGCGGTACGGTGCGCCGTCATCGTCCTTCAGCTCGACCATGCTGATGACTTCATCGACGATGCCGGGCAGCTCGAGGCCGGTCTTGGCGCCGTCGATTTGCGGCACGAAGATCTTGCGATTGAAGTCGTCGAGCTTCTCGTCGAGGATGCCGACAAACCAGATATTCTTCGAGCGCGTGTGCTGCAGGTGGGTCAGCCAGGCGATCATCTCGCGGCCATGCAGGCCATAGGCGCCACGAATATCGGGCTTGCCGGTCTTGTCGGAGAATGCCTCCGGCTGGCCCTTGGTCCACTGGAAGCAGAGCCGGCCAGCCACCGTGATCGAGTCGATGAAGACCGTGCCGTAGCGGTCGAGCTGAGCCGGATCGCCGAGACGTGCGACGACAGCGTCGAAATGCGCCTGGCTATAGGGTTGGTCGTCGCGCAGCGCCGGGTTGGGGCCACCGATGAACACCGCAAAATCGCGGCATTCATCCCAGGTCCGGGGACGGATCGTGTCGCCGGCCCAGCCCTCGATGGCGAGATCGCCCGCTTCAAGGTCCATGAACAGCGTGGTGGCCGGGTCGAGCGTCCACAGCAGCGAGGTCTTGCCGATGCCGGATTTGCCGAAGATGCAGCCCTTGATGCTGCGCGGAGCCGCCAGACGCTGATCGGCTGAGATGATGGGGAGCGCGGCCGTCATTGCGCACCCCCGTTCAGTTCGAGCTTCACCTTGAGTGCGCCGGTCCTGACGGTGCGGGCGGGCTCGAAGGTCTGGCGGATCGACTCGGGCCAGGCGGCGTATTTGCGTTCCGGTACCTTGAAGCTGACATCGACATATTCGGCAGGATCGTCACCGGCGGCGCTGATGCGCTCCACCAGCTGTGCAAGCTGTGCCTGGTCCCAATCGACGCGCTTGGGCAGGTCGGCGATCACGGTAACCGCGCCGTCGTCGAAGCGAACGGTTCCGGTGTCCTTGCTCGCCTCCATGCGCGCCATCACGGCACGGTCGGTGTATTTGAGCGCGATGGCGCCTTCGAGCCAGTCGCTGATTGCCTTCGCGCTGCGGACGTTCGCGTCGGTCGCCTCCTGCAGGAGGGCGAGCTGTTCGGCCGGCAGGGCGACGATCTCTCCGATCTGCATCCTGCGCAGATCATCGAGGGTGATGTGGTTGGGGATCGTCATCACCGCACCCTCACGCCGTAGCCTGATGGCGGTGGCCGGCGGTGCTCTGGCGGATCTGCTCGGCCTCGTAGGCTTCGACATCCTCGAGGCGATAGACGACGCGGCCGCCGAGCTTGACATATTGCGGGCCTTCACCCGTCCAGCGCCAGCGTTCCAGCGTGCGATGCGAAATGTTCCAGCGAGCAGCCAGCTCGATCTGGGAGAGGTGTCTGGTAGCCATCTCGTTCTCCTTGGGTCCTTGAGAAAACCTGCGGAGAGGATGGAGGAGGATCAGAACGGTGTCGTCGGGATGGAAAGTGGATCGTCAGGGGATCAGAATCACCGTTTCTTGCGCATGAAGGGGGATGGACAAGGGGATGGCAGGGGGATGCGCCGGCATGGAAATACGAAAAAGCCCGGCGGAACCGGGCGTGAGGGAGGGGGATCAGAAGAACCGGATATTGAGCCGGTAACGGCCGCGCCGGTCGGACTGGATCAATCTGCGCCATTCCGGTTGTGTCTTGAACAGGTCCGACAGGCGCGTGCAGGAAGAGCCGGCTTCGGCCAGCACCGCCTTGCCATGCTGCCAGGGAACGCCGCGCATGGCCGCGTCATGGAGAATGCGCACGACGCGCGCCTGGATCTGGCCGAGCATGAAGGTCCGGTCGCCGAGAATGATCTCGCTGAAATCGTGCCGTTGCTCGAAGACGATTTCGGATGTCCGCCGCGTACCGGCCAGCCCGTGCTTGGCTTCGGCGCGGTCGCGCTCCTCGCGCCGGACGACCAGCTCCTCCTTCCGGATCAGGATTCCATCCTCGGGTCGTAGCACGACGCAGTAACGATCCTTCGGAGCCTCGAAACGATCGATCCGCAGCGCGCCCTCGTGAAACAGCCGGTAGGCGTCATGGGTGCGCAGGTCCTGAAGCCCGTGAAAGGGGGCTTGTTCATCGGGAATGGAGCACCACTGCCCTTCGTCGATCTCCTCGTAGCTGCCATGTTCGAGCTGGGCCCCGTAGAGGCGCACGGAGACCTTCAGCAGGCCGTTTTCGGCGAGATAGGCCAGATCGCGCTGCGGCACCTCCCATCGCTCCTCCAGCTCGTCCAGTGCGAAATAATCCTTCTCGATCGACGCCATCCCACGCACCCGTCCCGCAGATTTTCGTTCTTGTTATGTTCTATTTGCTTGACGCGGATGAATCAATCCTCTCTAATCCACAAAATCCACATGTCGGACGAAACCATGAGCATCACCATCGCCGAAAGACTGAGAGCCCGAGCCGAACAGCTGGGGCTGAATGCGCGTGAGGTGGCCGAGCAGGCGCGTGTCAACAGGTCCTTCGTCTACGACATCATGCGCGGCCGCTCGGAGCGCCCGAACCTTGAAAAGCTCGACAAGGTCGCGGCGATCATCAAGGTCGACCGAAACTGGCTCCTGCACGGCAAGGGCATGATCGAGGGCGAGGAACCAGCCCTGGAAGAAGAGGCGGACTCCTTCGTGGCGATCCCCTCCGTCGAGGTGACCGCGTCGATGGGCGGCGGCAAGATCGTCGCGGACGAGGTGGAAAACGGTGAACCCTACCATTTCAGGAGTTCGTGGATCACGCATCGGCTGCGCGCCAACCCGGCAAACCTGCGCATCATGCATGTCGAAGGCGACAGCATGATGCCGACCCTGCACGACGGCGACGTCGTGCTCGTCGACCTTGCCCGCTGCATGCCGACACCGCCCGGGATCTTCGTGCTGTTCGACGGCATGGGACTGGTGGCCAAGCGTCTCGAACACATCCCGAACTCGGAGCCGCCGCAGGTGCGCATCATCTCGGACAACACGTTCTACAGCCCCTATGAGCGCACCGCCGAAGAGATCAGGATCATCGGCCGGATCCGCTGGTTCGGACGGGAGATCTGAGATGATCTCGTTTCGGGAAGTGGACGATGCCAATCCGGCGCTTGCCCATTCACCCATGGTGCGTGCGCTCGAAAAAACATTCGCCTATATCGGCGAACATGGTGGAATCCCTCTGACCCCGTCCAAGGCCTTCAAACGTGCCTTCGTCCATTGGGCCGCTGCCGAGTTCGAATGGCCAGAATATTCGGAAACCGACCTCTTCTCCATCAACAAGGTGCTCAACGAAACAGATTTCGGGCCGCTGATGGAGCTGCACGATCTGATGATCGCCCTGAAGATCGGCCGTCACTACAAGGGGCGGTTCGCGTTGACTCGGGCGGGCCAGTCCCTGACAGGCCGTCCTGGTCGCCTTTTCGGGATCATCACGCCATTCTATCTCTTCGAGGTCGACCACCTGCGGTTTTCGCGGCGGCAGGAGCGACCGCTGGGCAACTGGGACACTTTCCTCAATGTGCTGAATGTTGAGGCCGAGAACGGTGTTACTGGCGCAGAAATCCGGCGCACATTCTATGGGCCGGCAGAGCAAGCAGGAGGGTTCGATGGGGTCCTTGGCGACCTCTATATCTACGTGCTTCGCCCTCTCTGCTGGACAGGATTGTTGCATGAGGAACGCGCTGACGGTGCAAGACGATTCGAGCAACGCGTATTCATGAAGACGCCGCTATGGCGCGCGGCGCTCCATCTGAGCACCGACAACGAGGTGCGGCAGGCGGTACGCCACTAAAACAAACACGACCCGGCTCGAATGATTTCGCAGAAACCAGACAAGCATTTGAAATTGCTTGTGTTCTAGGATTTTGCGCTTACCGTTTGCTCATCAGCATCGATTGCGAACGGTCTCATGCACGACATCTCCTGCGCCCCGAACCCCTTGTCGCCCGAGCGCATGACGAGCGATGAGCGGCTTGCCGAACTCGGCCGGATTCTCGCCGCCGGGTTGGGGCGGGTTCTGCCCGAACAGTCCAGTCATTTATCTGCCGCCGTTAGAGACAGTTCATTCGACATTCTCGCCCTCAAACGCCGTGTTGGTCGCCGTAAACCGAGCAACCGAGTTGGAGGGCAATGATGTCGGAAACGACGAAACGGGCTGGATCGAAACAGAACCAGCAGCATGAAAAAATGGCGGCGGACACGCCGGTGCTGGCCAGGCTGGCGGCGCTGAAGCGCATGTCGGTTAGGGAGCTGAAAGCCGAGTGGGAGGCCTTGTTCGCGGCGCCAGCGCCGAACAACAGCCGCGGCTATCTCGAAATGCGGCTGGCCTGGCGCATCCAGGAACTGGCCCTTGGCGGGCTTTCCCGTGAGACTCGCAAGATACTGGACCTGCTGGCCGACGAGATCGACGGCAATTCCGGTCGCAAGGCGATCATTGCGGATCCGCGCAATCCGGTCATCGGCACGCGGCTGGTCCGCGAGTGGGATGGTATCGAACACACTGTCACCGTAATGAAGGACGGGTTCGATTGGCAGGGCCGCCGGTTCAAGTCGCTGTCGGCGGCAGCGCGCGCGATCACCGGCACGCAATGGAACGGCTACCGCTTCTTCGGCCTCCGCGAGCCGCGGAGGGATGACCGATGAGCCGTCATCAGGAAACCGCCGCACCCGTTCCGCGCCGTTTGCGCTGCGCCATCTACACCCGCAAGTCGAGCGAGGAAGGCCTCGACATGGAGTTCAACTCGCTCGATGCCCAGCGCGAATCCTGCGAGGCCTATATCGCCAGCCAGCGCTCGGAAGGTTTTGCCGCCATCCGCGAGCGCTATGATGACGGCGGTCATTCCGGCGGCACGCTGGAGCGGCCGGCGCTGCAGCGGCTGCTGACCGATGTCGAGGCCGGGCTGATCGACGTCATCGTGGTCTACAAGATCGACCGCCTGTCGCGCTCGCTGATGGATTTCGCCAAGCTGGTGGAAATCTTCGACCGCAATCAGGTGACCTTCGTGTCGGTCACCCAGTCGTTCAACACGACGACATCGATGGGGCGGCTGACGCTCAACATCCTGCTCTCCTTCGCCCAGTTCGAGCGCGAGGTGATCGGCGAGCGCATCCGCGACAAGATTGCCGCCTCGCGCAAGCGCGGCATGTGGATGGGCGGCTTCGTGCCGCTCGGCTATCGGGTCGAAAACCGCAAGCTGCTGATCGAGGAGACCGAAGCCGCCACGGTCCGCATGATCTTCGAACGTTTTGTCACCATTGGCTCGGCCACGGTGCTGGCCAAAACCCTTGCAGCCGAGGGGGTGCGCACGCGGCGTGGCAAGCCGATCGACAAGGGCTTTCTCTACAAGCTCCTCAACAATCGCGTCTATATTGGCGAGGCGGTGCACAAGGGCACGAGCTATCCCGGTGAGCACGAAGCGATCGTCGAGCGGACGCTGTGGGACAAGGTCCATGCCATCCTGCAGGAGAGTCCCCGCAAGCGCGCCGCCAGCACACGCGCGCAGACACCGGCATTGCTCAAGGGGCTGATCTTCACCGACACCGGCACGGCGATGACGCCGACGGCGACGAAGAAGGGAGCCAAGCTCTATCGCTACTACACCTCGATGGATCTGATCCGGAACCGCGCGGTCGATGCCGCCGGACCACAACGCCTTCCCGCCGGCATGGTCGAGGATGCCGTCATCGGTGAAATCCGCCGCATGATTGCCGCGCCAGAGGTCAGGGCGCGGGCGCTTTCCGCTCTGAAGGCGGATATGCCGGACGTCGACGACAAGGTGGTCATCGCCGCGCTCGACGAGTTCGAAAAGCTCTGGGCGTCGCTGTTTCCAGCCGAACAGGCACGCATCGTCCAGCTTCTGGTGGACCGCGTCACGGTCGGTCCCGCGGGGCTGGCGATCGACCTGCGCCATGAAGGCATCGGCTCGCTGGCGCGTCAGATGATGACGCCACAGACACGAAAGGACGCAGCATGACGGGCAACACCATCCGCGTGGTCATTCCGCTGGCCGTGCGCAAGAAGAATGGCCGTCCGAAGATCCTGCCGCCGACCGACCATGCGCCCGTCGAGGCCCGGCTGCAGGATGCGCATGTGCTGCGCGCCATCGCTCGTGCATGGAGCTGGCGGCGCAGACTCAAGCACGGAGAGGCGTCGACCATTCAGGACATCGCCACTGCCGAGAAGGTGACCGACCGTTTCGTCAGCCGCATGATGCGGCTGGCTTATCTGGCCCCGGACGTGCTGGAGAAGCTACTCATTCATCGCGTTCCGCCGGCGTTATCACTCAACGATCTCATCGTCGTCGCAGACCTGCCATGGGTGGAGCAGATGGAGGCCGTGTTCGGGGCGTTTGATGTGCGAGCTGGTTAGTTTCGCGCCCGGCGCCATCCGGCTGCCTGCGCCTCATCCTCGGTGCAGAACCAGCGCTCACCCTTGTTCTCAGAGATCCTGGTCCTCTCGTAGTCCTGTTGACCCGGCATATGGTAGATGCGGGCGCCGTTTCGGCTGATATTGCCCTTGATTCGACAGCCAGATGTCGGGCTTGCAGACGCCACCGGTTGCGGCAGGAGGTGTTGCTGCGCATTGATCGGCACAGACAAGGTACCTAGAATCTCGGTCTGTGGGCCACGATGGCGCCAATCCCATGGCGCAATGAACGCGCCGGACCACAGGCCTGATTGCCTGGTGCGTGCGATCTGTTCTTCGCCAACATAGATATCGGAATAGCGCCGGAAGGCGAGCGCCCAACCGCCGGCTACCATCGCTGCGTTGATGTCTGTCTCGCCAGCAACGCAGGTCATGATTTGCCGGCCATAGCGGTCGATGTCATTGCCCGTGCAGCTGACCGAGCGTCCCTCAACCAGTCGAGCCAGCGCATCGCGGGCGGCGATCCCGCAAGTGTAGTTTTTTCCGGCCTTGTTGATACAGACTTGGTCGGTTTCCGGCGCATCGATGCCGTTCAACCGAATCCTCGTACCCTTTATTGTAATGGTGTCGCCGTCGGAAATTCTTGCGAAGCCTGTTATTGTCGCTGCCGTTGCTGCGGCAATCGGACCTGCAAGCAGCAAAGTAGCGATCAGAAGAATCAGGGCGGGGCGATGAATCATGGGGGTATTGTCCGACGTAACGGCATGGATTGAAAGGCGGCGGCAATTGAGGCGCCTTTTCCAGGATGATGCCCGCCAATTGGTCGAGCGAGATCCCGTAACCGCCTACTATGATGCGCAACGGGCCGCAGCTCGGGCTCGATTTGCCGGTGACGGCCGGTCCTTCCTGCACTGGGCGAAAGTGGCGGCAGAGGTCGCGCGGATCAGCAGTGCGCCGATGGACTACGAGATCGTCAAGAATATCGTCGATGAAGAGGAACGCAGGGCAAGGATGCGGCCGAAACATGAGAATGGCGAGGGTCAACGATTGTGATCGCACCGCCACAACCGGCTGCATGATCTGATGTTGCCATGAAACATCAACATCAGGATCAGGAGCGCGAAATACTCGCGGGGCTCGTCGAGCGCGTTACATTCCATAACCCCGACAACGGCTTCTGCGTCCTGCGCGTCAAGGCACGCGGCCAGCGGGACCTGATAACGACGGTAGGGCACGCCGCGACGATCTCGGCCGGAGAATGGATCACCGCCTCCGGAGTCTGGATCAACGACCGCAATCACGGCTTGCAATTCAAGGCGCATTTTCTCAAGACCTCGGCCCCATCCACCGTTGAAGGCATCGAGAAGTATCTCGGCTCGGGCATGATCCGCGGCATTGGGCCGGTCTATGCCAAGCGCCTTGTCAAACAGTTCGGCACGGATGTGTTCGACATTATCGAAGCAAGCCCTGAGCGCCTGCGCGAGGTAGAAGGGATCGGCCCCGTCCGGGCGACCAGGATCATCTCCGGCTGGGCCGACCAGAAGGTCATCCGGGAGATCATGGTCTTCCTGCACCAACATGGGGTGGGCACGGCGCGGGCGGTGAGGATCTTCAAGACCTATGGCGCTGACGCCGTGCAGGTGATGAGCGAGAACCCGTATCGGCTGGCCAAGGATATTCGGGGTATAGGTTTCCGCACGGCCGATCTCATCGCGGAAAAGCTCGGCATCGAAAAGACCGCCATGATCCGAGTGCGCGCCGGCATTTCCTTCGCGCTGACCGAGGCGATGAGCGACGGCCATTGCGGATTGCCACGAGGCACACTGACGGAACTTGCCGAGAAGCTGCTGGAGGTTCCAGCCGAGCTCATCGAATGCGCCATGCGGCTCGAACTCGAGGAGGGAACGGTCACTGCCGACCGGGTTGGCGACACCGATTGTCTGTTCCTGGCCGGTCTCTACATGGCCGAGCGCGCCATCGCCGAGAACTTGAAGCGGTTGGGCCGCGGATCACAGCCGTGGCCCGAGATTGATGCTGATCGTGCATTGCCTTGGGTCGAACAGAAGACCGGCCTCACACTCGCCGCCAGCCAGGCGAAGGCGATCAAGCTGGCGCTGGCCTCGAAAGTCCTGGTCATTACCGGTGGTCCCGGTGTCGGCAAGACCACGATCGTCAATTCGATCCTGCGCATTCTGGCGGCAAAGGGCACAAGGCTTCTGCTCTGCGCGCCGACCGGCCGTGCCGCCAAGCGCATGTCTGAAGCGACCGGTAGGGAAGCCCGAACCATCCACCGCCTGCTGGAATTCGACCCCAAGGCCTTCGGCTTCAAGCGAAATGACGAAAACCCGCTCGACTGCGATCTGCTCGTCATCGATGAAAGTTCAATGGTGGATGTCTCGCTGATGCAGTCCCTCCTCAAGGCCGTGCCCGATTCGGCCGCCTTGCTGATCGTGGGCGACATCGACCAACTGCCATCGGTCGGACCGGGCCAGGTGCTTGCCGACATCATCGGCTCCGGCGCGGTTACCGTCGTGCGGCTGACAGAGGTGTTCCGCCAGGCCGCCCAAAGCAGGATCATCACCAGTGCCCACCAGATCAATGAGGGGCGGCTGCCAGACCTTCTTCCTCCGGACGGCGAGTCCGACTTCTATTTCGTGCCGGCTGCGGATCCCGAACAGGCGGTGCCGCGCATCGTTGAGCTGGTTCGACATCGCATTCCGCGACGCTTCGGCTTCGACCCGATCAGGGATATTCAGGTGTTGTGCCCGATGAACCGTGGTGTCGTCGGTGCTCGCTCGCTCAACATCGAGCTACAGGCAGCCCTCAACCCGGCCGGCGAGCAGAAAGTCGAGCGCTTCGGTTGGACCTTTGCGCCCGGCGACAAGGTCATGCAGATCGAGAACGACTATGACAAGGAAGTCTACAACGGCGATATCGGCATGATCGAGAGCGTCGATCTCGACGAGGGTGAGGTGGCGATCGACTTCGATGGCCGTGCGGTGACCTTCGATTTCGGAGAGCTCGACACCATCGTGCCGGCCTATGCGGCAACGATCCACAAGGCCCAGGGTTCGGAATACCCAGCCGTGGTCATCCCGGTGATGACCCAGCATTATGCAATGCTGCAGCGGAACCTGCTGTATACCGGTGTAACCCGTGGCAAGAAGCTGGTTGTCCTGGTCGGACAGAAGAAGGCCGTCGCCATTGCCGTGAAGAATGTCTCGGGTCGCCGCCGCTGGTCGAAACTGGCGGAATGGCTGCATGACGGCACGGGGCGATAATCCGCAGCTTTTCGGCGCGGGAACAGGAGTAGAGCGTTGGATTCGTTCGAGAACATCTGGAAGAAGCAGTGTGAAGCGGCGCGAACGATCAAGACGCGTTATGGCGACAAGGCTGCCTTCGACTACCTGATCGGAGAAAAGCTGCTACATTTCATGGCGGCTGCGAAGGACCGATCCGAGTTCGCGCGTCACCTGCCGGCGTTCGTTTCAGCAG
>WBZO01004987.1_pt1 | contig 13834 bp, 11 predicted proteins | sample 5204261 | NCBI WGS metagenome assembly WBZO01 (sample SAMN12412400, study PRJNA552823) | activated sludge metagenome | isolation source: activated sludge from anammox sidestream of wastewater treatment plant... | place: USA: North Carolina | collected 2017-09
AACGCAAACAAGCTCTAAGCAGTTACTAAAAAAATAAAGCGAGACATGTCACGACAAAACACGCAGCAGCCACAGCCATCGCCCCCTCCCGAAAGAACGGGCGGTAGAGGCACCTGGATAGTTGTTCTCGTGCTGGCAGCCATTGTATTTTATCTGACCCAAAAAATGGGTTGCGGCCCCGTCAGAACGGAAGAAAAGATGGAGTGGATCCACGGTCGGTAGCTTCTACTTTCCCGAAAAAACAGCCTTTCGCTTTTCTATAAAAGCAGCAGCTCCTTCTTTAAAATCCTCGGTGCCCGTGGTGTAGCCAAACTCCTGCACCTCCCGGGCAAAGCCATCCTCGTCGTATTGGAAGAAGGCATTCACGGATGCGATAATCCTAGAAATGGCAAGAGGGCCTTTTGTTGCAATCTTTTTCAATATTTCCCGCGCCTTTTCAATGGCAAGGTCATGGGAGACGACGTGGTTTACCAGGCCCAGGCGCCAGGCTTCATCGGCGCCGATCATGTCGCCCGTAAGGAGCAACTCCATGGCTCTGCCTTTGCCAATGTACTGAATAAGGCGTTGCGTGCCGCCGTAGCCGGGGATGATGCCGAGGTTCACTTCGGGCTGCCCGAATTTTGCATCCTCGCTGGCAATACGTAGGTGGCAGGCCATGGCCAGTTCGCAGCCGCCGCCGAGGGCAAAACCGTTCACTGCCGCAACAACGGGCTTGGGAAAGCGCTCAATGAGAAAGAAGACATCCTGCCCCCGCCTGGACATTTCAGCCCCTTTGGAGGCATCGAGGCCGAGGAATTCCTTGATGTCAGCACCGGCAACGAATGCCTTTTTCCCTGCTCCTGTCAGGATGATGCCACACAGGTGCGTGCGCTTTGGCGCATCTTCACTAAAAAAATGGTGCAATTCCTGGATAGTCCGGGTATTCAGCGCATTGAGTGCCTTTTCCCGGTTGATGGTGAGCAGTAGGATGTTTTCTTCTTCTTCGAGTAGCAGGTTTTCGTAGTTCATATTTCTGACTGTTTGATTATTAAACGGTAAAAAGCCATCCTTTTGCCCTCTGGCCTTCAATGGATCGGCTTTTTAAATTCTTTCAGGTTGGTGGAGATGCTGAAATGGTTGAGGCCGGCTCCCAGGTGGCTGAAGTTTCTGCCGTATTCCACTCTGAAGCGATTTATTTTCAAGCCGAGGCCCATGCTGAAACCGGCGAGGCTGCGCAGATTGCGCACGGATAATTCCTTGCGTTGCAAGTGACTGTAGCCGATGCGGAGCCGGAGGTTTTCCTTTTTACCCAAAAGAAACTCGCCACTAAAGACGAAGTGCCTGGCAAGGTTGTCGAGGAAGTCACTGCCTGCGGTATTTCCCTGCTCGTCTCCGAAGAAGAAAACCGTTTCCTCCATGGCGGGGTCGTCATAGAGCAGGTTCCAGCGGTCGAGGTAGCGATAGATGACGGAAAATCGAAAAGGCAGATAGCGGAGTTGTTTCGACAAGCCTGCCTGCAATTCCACCGGCAGGGACTCCCCATTGCCCTCAGTGTAGTAACTCAATTGGGTACCGATGTTTCGCAGCACGAGGCCGGCGTTAAACAGCCCTGCTGTGTCGTGGAAGATGACGCCCAGGTCGCCGGCAATGCCTGTAGAGTTGTAACTTTCCAGTTGGGAGGTGATGAACCGGACATTAGCGCCAACAGAAACCCGCTCGTACAGTTGCCTGCCTGCTCCCAGGGTGATAGCGTATTCCGCCGCCTTGAACTCCCCGCTTTGAATGCCGAACTCGTCCGTCGCCTTGAATTTGCCGTAGGAGAGGTACTGTATTCCTGCGTGAAACGTCGTCTCCCAGGGTTTGAGGTAGTAGCCGTATGCTGCGTAGCCGCCGTTGATGTCGGCCATGATGAAATTATGGTTGAAAGCGATCTGGCCGTTCATGCTCGGGTTCAGGGCAGCGGGATTCGCCAGGGCGAGGTTCACGTCGTCGTCCTGAATGGTGATGAGTTGGCCACCGAGCGCGGTGATGCGGGCAGAGGGTGACATGGTCAAAAACTCAAACACGCTATTGCCGCCTGTTACCTGTGCCGATGCCAGCCTGGCGGAAAACAATAATATAAAGAGGTGTAAAAGCTGTAGCCGGTATTTCATAAAATTGAAAATTCAGTGGAGATTTCAGCGGATATTAGTCAGGGAGATTTTATAAAACTCTGTCACTACATGAGAAGGTGTGAGAGGAGGGAGAAAAAACTTCATTTTTTCTCCCTCCCTCCGCAATTCAGGTTTTTTTTGAAAAAAAATTGAAGATTTCCCAAAAACAACCCCTTTTCAGTAGTTACAAAACTCTTTTTTTCAGCTCCACCAACTTGCGCAAGCGGGTAGAATCTAAGGGAATATCTCCTCTTTCACTGTCCCAAATGGTCATGCAAATGCCGAGTTCGCAGTACATTTTTTCAATCAGCTCGCCTGTTTCATCGTATTTTATAAGCACACCTTCTTCGTTTTCCCCCTTGAGGTAAGTGCCCTCCGTTTTGAGTTTTCCATTTTTAAAATATTCTTTGAAAGGGCCGTTTTCTTCGTTGTGGGCAAAGGTAATTTCTTCTTTCAACTCGCCAGTGTCGTACCACCGCTTCCAAAGTCCACTCATCTCATTATCCAGGTATTGGCCTTCGGTAGAGAGCTGGCCGTTCTCGTAGTACTTTCTGTAAGCTCCAGCAAATTGGCCGTGGTCCAGATGCTCAACACTTTGGAGCGCCCCGCTTTCGTAGTACAACTTCCGCTCGCCGTGCAGGGTATCGTTTTCGTAAAAACTTTCTTCAAAAACCTGCCCCCCGGGATAGTAGGAAGTATAAGCTCCCTGCTTTGCCATCGTATCCTTTCGGCGGGAGTATTTCTCTTTTAAAATGCCGTTGTCATCTCTGTTTTCAACGGTTTCGAGATGGGAGCAGGCTGTGAAAGCCATCAGCAACAGGAAAGCTAAAATTCGGTAGCGCATAATTTGAAAATTGTCAATTTAGAAACGCAGTTTTCCTAACTTGATTTTTTAAAAAAAAGCCGTAACAAATTTCTTTGAGTGGAGAGGGCCAGCCAGGCGCACATTTTTACAAGCAAAAAACGGACAAAAACAGCCCACCCTGGTCCCAACCACAAAGATTTGCAGCTCTCGGGGTATTGGCAATGCCATTTTCGGGGCCACCTCTTCTATTGCACCCCGCTGTGCAGCTGCACAATACAGGGCAAGGCACGGTGCAAATAAACGGTTTTTGCCGACATCAGCCCATTTTTGTAACTCCTTAGGAACGTGCCCGAAATAAGTTGGGTATTTCGGCCAGTGTATTTTGGGGGCTGGCAAGGCAGTAAAATAGGCGCATAGCCATAGCTACGTAACTATTTCACTAACACAGCCAGCGCCCAAAAGACGCCACCCAAATGCGTAAGTTATTTCCGACACGTTCCTTAGCTGGAGTCTGTCGCATAAGTCAAACCGTCGCCTTTAGAGCTTGTTTGCGTTTTGGTGCTTGAGCAGAGATGCTCTTAGGATACAGCCTCCACTCCCTTCTAAGTTAGGTACCCATTTTTTATAACAAAACGGCGGGATGGAACTTTTCAGTCCATTTGGTAGGGAAATAAAACGAAGGCGTTAACTTTGTCCGAACTTTGGATCTTGTCTCTGCTCAACTTTGTCCCTTTCCAAAAACGGGCAGCCCATTCACGCACAAATCCCTCTTCAAAAGTTGATTCTGGCATCCTCTAAGGTCGTTTTTTTCAAAATCAAATAATTACCAAATTTAAGACTATGTTTCATCCATCATCTGACCTGCTTGACCATCCACTCATGGACACTCCCCATGAGGAATTGAAGACCTGGGTTCATCGCATGGCCCAGTATCTCGAACCCGTCAATGTTCATTGGTGCGACGGCTCGGAACAAGAGTACGAGCGCATTTGCAACCTGCTGGTTGAAAAGGGAACATTCATCAAACTCAACCCCGAAAAGCGCCCAAACAGCTACGCCTGCTTCAGTGACCCCAGCGACGTAGCCAGGGTGGAAAACCGAACCTTCATCTGCTCCCGCCTCAAGGAAGACGCAGGCCCAACCAACAACTGGGTCGAACCCAAAGAAATGAAATCCACGCTGGAGGGCTTGTTGAAAGGTGCTATGAAGGGCCGCACGATGTACGTCATCCCCTTCTGCATGGGGCCACTCGGCTCGCCATTCTCCCGCATGGGCGTTCAACTGACCGATTCGGAATACGTCGTCGTCAACATGAAAATTATGACCCGTATGGGCAACGCTGTCCTCGATATTTTAGGTGAATCCGGCGAGTACGTCAAATGTATCCACTCCGTTGGCGCACCACTCCAACCCGGGCAGGAAGACAGCAAGTGGCCCTGTGCGCCCGACATCAACAACAAATACATCGTCCATTTTCCCGAAGAGCGGCAAATTGTTTCCTACGGCAGCGGCTATGGCGGCAACGCATTGTTGGGTAAAAAATGCCTTGCACTGCGCATTGCCTCCACCATGGGCAGAGAAGAAGGCTGGCTGGCAGAACACATGCTCATACTGGGCGTGGAAGACCCCGCTGGCCAGAAAACCTACATTGCTGCTGCATTCCCCAGCGCCTGTGGGAAAACCAACTTCTCCATGCTGATTCCGCCAAAAGCTTTCGAAGGCTGGAAAGTGACCACCGTCGGAGACGACATCGCCTGGATTAATAAAGGCAAAGACGGGAAGCTCTACGCCATCAATCCCGAGGCAGGCTACTTCGGCGTAGCCCCGGGCACCAACTACAAAACCAACCCCAACGCTATGGCCATGCTGGAACAGAACACCATCTTTACCAATGTGGCAATCACCTCCGATGGCGATGTTTGGTGGGAAGGGATGACCAAGGAAGTGCCCGAAGGCCTGACCAACTGGCAAGGGAACCCGCACGACCCTGCCTCGGGCAAACCTGCTGCCCACCCTAACTCTCGCTTCACCGTTGCGGGTTCTCAAAATCCGGTCATTGACTCCGATTGGGAAAACCCCAACGGCGTGAACGTTAAGGCCTTCATTTTCGGTGGCCGCCGCAGCACCACCGTGCCGCTGGTTTACCAGGCCTTCAACTGGAGCTTCGGCGTTTATTTGGCTGCCACAATGGCTTCCGAAATGACTGCTGCAGCATTTGGCCAGGTGGGCAAAGTCCGCCGGGATCCATTTGCTATGCTGCCCTTCATGGGCTATCACGTGGCCGACTACTTCAACTACTGGCTGGACTTTGGTCGCGACCTGCCCAATGCACCCCGCATCTTCGGCGTCAACTGGTTCCGTAAAGACGAAAACGGCAATTTCCAGTGGCCGGGCTTCAGCGAGAACATGCGCATCCTAAAATGGATTGTTGACCGGGTGAGAGGCGGAGCCGGAGCAGTGGAAAGCCCTATCGGCTGGATGCCCCGCCACCGGGACATTGAGTGGAAAGGCCTGGAGAGTTATCCCAAAGAGGAATTTAAAAAGCTCATGACGGTTGACCGGGAAGCCTGGAAAAAAGAAATTCTGGCTCACGAGGAACTATTCTCCACGATGTACGACCGCCTGCCCAAAGAAATCATTTTCATGCGGGAGTTGCTCCTGTCCAGCCTCTGGCGCTCCCCCGAGCAATGGAGCATGGCCCCTGAACGATAAAAATCCGAGGTGAATAAATACAAATGCCCACTGGAACTCCCGGTGGGCATTATTTTTACCGCAACAATACCTAAGGCTTGTTTGTGATTTGACCACTTGGCTAAAAACGAGCAATTTTTTATCAGCTTTTTAGCTTTTTGAAGTAGGCAGCATCTCTACGGAGTTGAAAAAAGGTAAAAAGCAGGCGAAAGGGGCGTTTTTAGCCAAGTGGTCAAATCCCCAACATGCTCTAAGATTTATCGTTATGAAAAAACCTTTCCTCATCGGCATCACCGGTGGCAGCGGCTCGGGTAAGACAACTTTCATCAAAGCACTACGGAAAGAATTTGCCGTAGAAGAACTCTGCATCCTTTCCCAAGATGATTTCTACCGGCCCCGGGATCAGCAGGAAACCGATGCAGCAGGGGTGAAAAACTTCGACCTGCCCCGTTCCATTGACAAAAAAGCCTTTTTACGCGATTTAAAAACGCTCTGTGACGGCGGCACCGTGACCCGTAAGGAGTACACCTTCAACAACGAGAAAGTAGTGCCCGGCATGCTCACCTTCCTGCCTGCGCCGGTTATCCTCGTGGAGGGAATCTTCGTTCTTCATTTTAAAAAAATCAGGAAACTGCTGGATTTAAAGGTGTACCTCCACGCTAAAGAAAATCTAAAAGTCATTCGTCGCATCAAACGGGATCAGGTAGAGAGGAATTACCCCATCGAAGATGTGCTCTACCGTTACGAGCACCACGTGTTGCCGACATTCGAGCGCTACATCCAGCCCTACATGGATGAGGCCGACTTGATTATCAACAATAACAAGAGTTTTGAACTGGGGCTGGACGTACTCAGAGGCTTTATCCGGCAAAGGCTGGCGCAGGAAGCAATGGGTGCAAACAAGCTCTTAGAACGGATACCCTAAGGCAAGCTGGTAGCGTATATCTCCAGGTTTCCATTTTGAAAAATCAACTCCATAGCGATAGTTGCGGGCAGGGTCGGGGTAATTGTTGCGCACAGGGGTGCCAAAATCCAGGCGCAAGACGAAGTAGGTGAAATCCCATCTCGTCCCTAAGCCGGTAGCCAGGCCCAATTCTCTGAAGAAATTGTCCTGGACTATCTCATTCCGGTCATTCACCTTGCGCTTCCAGGCGAGTTGGGAGCCGATGCGAGCGGGGTCTTTCTCCAGGGTCCAGACGTTGCCGCCGTCCAGAAAGACTGCCCCAAACAGGTCGAACAGCCCAAAAGGCCGCATCAGGTGAAATCGGTACTCAAGGTTGAACTCCAACTTAAAATCTCCGGATTGATAAAAAAGTGTTCTGTTTTGAGGGTTGTCCGTCAGGGGGTCTTTGTACAGGCCAGGGCCTAATTCCCGTGCGTACCATCCCCGCACGCTGTACGGCCCACCCACAAAAAACTGTTTAACATAGGGCACTTCACGCGATTTGAAATAGGGATTGGCGATGCCTGTGTTCAACCTGAAAACGACCGACCTGAGGGGGTCGAGGCGCAGGAAATATCGCCCGTCAAGTTCCAGTTTTGCATAATGTGAAAACTCGACCCCCGTCACCCTGAAGGCATCCGACCGCCCTGCCAGTTGATTGTACAGCATGTTGGCGCCCATCACCTCCAGCCCCGACAGGTCAAAATAACCCCTGAAATACCAGTTTGAGCCGTTTCTTCCCGTGGGGCTGGTATAGACGAAGTTTACATCCCGAAAAATCAGGCCGGTGATAAATTGCCTGCTGAAAGAATTTTGGAGCGAAGGCACCTCGTGGAGCAGGGAGTCAAAGCGGGAATTGGGGATGATCTTGGGAATGACCAGGTCAATACCGAAGTGGTTGATGTAAACCTGGTGATTGACAGATACCGGCAATTCAAAGCCATAAGAGAGGTTGGCGAACTGTAGATCGTAGTTATTCAGCAGCTTGAGCAGGTTGTAGCCTGCGGAAAACCGACTCTTTGCTTTTTGCCGGAGAGATCTTTCAAAATGAACGCCCACCAGCCCCAGTTTGCCCAAGCCCTTCCACAAGCCGAAATAATCCACGAACCGGGGGAAGTACAACTCTGCCTGCAAGCGAAAATCAAGTGCATTGACGATGGAGGTATTTTTATTGAAAAGCGCCAGCTCTATTCCCATGTCCAAGCTGCCTATCAGCAACTCTGCACCTTTGAGGAAATTCCGGTTTCGCAGCGAAGGGCTGACGCTCAGGCCCAGCAGGTTGCGGTTGGTCAGGGGGCCTTTGCGCTCGGTGGTATTGATTTCAAAATCGGCACCGATTTCCCATTTCTTGTTGGGCGTGAGCAAAATGTAAAAATTGAGATAGCCCGGGTGTAGGGTATCTTCCTCAAAGCGCAGGGTAGGAGGTCTGAAAACTCCCAGTGCGCCGAGTTGCTTCACTGAATTGTCGAGCGCCTCCTGGCTGAAGGTTTCGCCGGTGTGAAAAAAAATCGAGTTGATCAGGGTGCTGACTTTTACCCTGAAGGGCCGCCCTGCCGTCGCAAAAAACAGCCCATTGATAAGCGTATCAGGCTTGGTGAGCGCTAGCGTCACCGGGTCGAACTCGGGGTAGATGTAAATGTTGCCTATGGTGTAGCGCTGGTGGTATTCCTTGCCGGGCGGGCTGAGCACTTCGAGTTTCACACCGGTTGTGTGTTTTACATTCGAGCTGTCAAAGCCCTCCAGGCTGCTGATGTATTGCGGGTAGAAGTACGCATAGCCATTGTTTCTCAGATAGCGGGTAATGCGAGCCACTTCCTGATCGTAGAGCCTCACGTCGGCGTTGTTCCCTTTTTTCAAAAAAGACTCGGAGGCGATGTCTTGCAAGATTCGCTGGATGGCCGTGTCCCGACTTTTGAACAGGATGGTGTCAATAGTAAAAGCTCTGTGGGGATGAACTTTGTAGGTAACGGAAGCCTTGGTCTCCTTTTTATTGAAATGAACTTCGTACGCCGAGGTTGCCTGGAAATAGCCTCTGTTTTCCAGATAAGACTGAATATGCAGGAGGGTTTCTTCGGTGATGAGGGAGTCGTACAGCACGGGTTCTTCCCCAAAAGTATTGCCGCTGAAATTGCGGAATAACCGGGAGAAGCCCGTTCTTCCGGCCGTATCCTGGGCGATGTAGTAAAAATACTGGCGAGGGATGCCAAAAAACTTCCGGTTGGGCTTTTGCTTGTAAAGTTTGGCTAATTCGTAAGACAGATTTGCCCGTTTTCTGAAGCTACCGGCACTTTTATCAATGTCAATTGAATTTTTTACGAGAAATTTTTCTTCCGGTGTATTCAGAAAACGGGTAGCATTGCAGCTTTGCAGCAATGGGAGAGCGAAAAAAATGCTAAGCAGAAAATAGGGAAAATAACGTTCCGACATGCATTGTAAAATTCACTGTAACGGCTTAAAAGGGCACAGGGCGCAAGAAGAATGAATAAATAAACCTTCCGCTTCTTCACCTTCCTGCAGGATCTGCTCTGTCTTAGATGCTGCTTGGATTGAGTTTATTGGGCTAAAAATGTGTCTTTTTATCTCTGGCAGCTCAATCCAAGCAGCATCTGAAAACGAGCCATTTTTTGTCAGGTTTTAACCTTTTTGAAGTTGCGTAGCATCCCTACGGAGTTAAAAAAGGTAAAAAGCAGGCGAAAAAGGGTCGTTTTTCGCCAAATGGCCCAATCCCCAACATGCTCTAAACACCGCAACTGCCTATGAAATTATCCAACAACCAGTTAAAATATCTCAAATCTCTTCACCTGCGGAAATTTCGCCAAAAGTATCACAATTTCATTGTGGAAGGAACGAAGATAGCATCTGAAGTGCTGGCAGATGGCCAACTCGGCGTTGAGGGGGTTTTTGCGCTACCCGAATGGGTGGAGGCGATGGCTCCTTTCAGCGGAGAATGGGCAGACAAAGTCGTGCAGATCAGCCCCGAAGACCTCGGGAGAATCTCCCTGCTATCCACGCCTAACCAGGTGTTGCTGGTGTTACGCCAACCACAGGAGCTGCCAAATTTTGAAGCGATTGCAGGAGGGTTGTCACTTTACCTCGAAGACATTCGGGATCCAGGCAATTTAGGAAGTATCCTTCGGGTGGCCGATTGGTTCGGGATTCCCTGGGTATTCTGCTCGCCCGGCAGTGTGGAGTTCTACAACCCCAAGGTCATCCAGGCCTCGATGGGGGCTTTTCTCCGGGTAAAATGCACAGAGCTGGATTTTGAAACCCTGGTAAAAAGCCTCCCGGGGCTACCTATCTTCGGGGCGGTGCTGGATGGAAGTTCCGTTTTTTCTGCCGGCCTTAGCGACCGGGGTCTCATCGTCATTGGCAACGAAAGCCAGGGCATCTCTGCGGCTGTACAGCAGCAACTGACCCACCGGATCTCCATCCCTCCAGGTGAAAACGGGGGTGCAGAATCGCTCAATGCTGCCGTAGCAGCAGGCATCGTTTGTGCGGTTTTCAATGACTTTTTACAAAAGTCAGTTTAAAAAGTTCGGCCAAGTATTTTTGAATTTTCAGCTGCTATTTTCTACTTTTACCGCCTTAATTAACGGGAAACATTCTAATTCTAGAACCTGGCAGGGCACTTAAGTTCTGCCAGGTTCTTTTTAAAATAAACAACATGTTACCACTTGATAAGTCCTACCTGGAGAGGCTGGAAATCATTTCAAATACCATTCAGCAATCAGATGAACTGGCCTATTACCTCTCCGAAGAAGAGGACACCTATTACGAGCAATTAAAGGAGCGCTTTGAACCTTACATCGAAGGTCTCTACAACGAAGTGGCGGATGACAATCCGCTGCAGCTCACGGCACTCGATCAGCAGTTGATGAAAGAGGAATTTGAGGGGCTTTTCCTGCCCAGGATACTGGGGTATTCTGTTTTGCGGGGTGAGTATAACAAAGAGTACAAGTACATCCTGCCGCAGGATCACTTTAAAGACGTGCTGATGGCCATTTGCTATTCTCCCAATTTTGACATGCTGAAGAAACGCAGCGGGCAGAGCATTCAAATCGGCTTTGCCATGAGCAGCGACATCTGGATTACCAACCTGCTGGACACCATTGACAACAAGCGGATCAAATATTTCCTGCAAAGCCAGAAGCTCGACAAATACCGCACGCCTGAAGGCCGGGCTGCCGGTTTACGGACTTACAAAAAGCAGTTTCAGCTTTTCAACTACATGTCGGCTTCCTTCCCCAAAAGCGTGGGAGAGCTGAAGGTTTTAGGCTCCTCCCTGAAAGAGTTTTTGCTCTACCGCATTGTGCGTAACCTGAACAACAACAGCCTCATGCCTTACCTGAAGGCTTTCATTGAAAATGAAGATTTTCAAGGCGAAGACGAACACCTCCAGGTGATGGGTTTGTATGCCTCGTTTTTTAGCCTGAACCAGGAAGACCAGCAACACCTCGCCCTGAATTTCAACAAAACCCGTCAGAAGCACCCTAATTTTATAGAGCGCTGGTTAGAGTTTGTACTCGAAATGCACGAAAGCACGCAGGTTGACTTGAACGCAGATGCAGATAACCGCATTTCTGCTATCGTCAAAGGCACGGAAAACGACGAACTCACGGGCTATTACAAGCTCATGGATGTCATTCACAGTGTGGGGTATATGCAAGAGGAAACAATGGAAGCCGTGAAGGATTTCTACAACCGACACGAAGGCCGCTCCTTAGTCAATGAGTGTGTCCGAATGACGATTTTCCACTACTTTGAGCGCTTGCTCAACAACCTGGAAGTGACGGATTACCCAGAGCTGTTCGAATTGGCAAAAGTTTACACCGTTTACATCAACATCTTCGCCAACCAGCAATTCAACCAGGACGTGAAGTACCTCTCGCTGCGCTACATCCACCGCCTGCTCAAGCACTACACCGATAAGCGCGGGAAAGACTACCAGGACATCAAGAAATTTGTCACCGCTACTTTCCAGGACTTAAAATTTCTCTCGGAAAAGGAAATCGTCGAAATGTTTAAAACCCGCAGGAAAAAGAAACAACCAGCCAGCTAAAAAACCTCCGGTATGATCAAGGATTTCCTCGAAGGTATGCGGGCCTACGGCACGGCCTTAAACCACATTTCACAACACAAACTTTGGGGCTACGTCGTCTTGCCGGGGCTGATCTGCCTGCTGCTCGGCATAACCATCTTCGGGCTGGCCTGGGGGCTGGCAGACAATATCGGCAGCGTCATTGACAATATCTGGAGGTGGGACTGGGGAAAAGGAGCGGCAGAAAAGGTGTCTAAGGTATTCGGTGGGCTTTTGGTGCTGCTAGCCGGCCTGTTGATCTTCCGCCAACTGGTGTTGGTTATTCTGTCTCCTATGATGAGCCTTCTTTCGGAAAAGGTAGAGAAGCAGTTGAAAGGGCAGGTGGAGCTAAACGCTAGCTTCTCCATCTCCCAAACTATTTCCAACATCGTGCGAGGGCTGCGAATCGTTCTGCGCAACATTCTGCGAGAGCTGCTGCTCACCCTTCTGCTGTTAGTGCTGGGCTTGATTCCCTTGTTTTCGCCTGTTGCAGTCGTACTCATCTTCTTAGTGCAGGCTTATTACGCCGGGTTTGGCAACATGGATTTTGCCCTGGAGCGCCACTTGAAATTCCGCGACAGCATCCGCTTTATCCATCGCAACCGGGGGGTCACCATTGGCAATGGCACCGTCTATCTTCTTTTGCTGTTCACTTTCGTTGGTTTCCTCATTGCGCTGCCTTTAGGCACAGTAGCTGCGACTATCGAAACCATAAAGCGCCTCCCCAAAGCCCTCCCTACTCAATGATCCATCCAACCCGTTTCCTTTAGAAAAATATCGTCGGGATATTCTTCCATGAAGTTCTTCTTCAGAAGGTCATGCGTAGTGATAATCCCCAGTAGGTTGTTCTCGTCGTCAATAATGGGCAGCCCGTGAAACAAGTGTTTGAGGAAAATCATGGCAGCTGCTCCAATGGATTCATCGGGGCCTAAGGTGGCAATTTTCCGGGTCATTATTTCATGCACCTTGTGCTTGTCATACTCTTCAAACTTTTTGTTGTATCTGATTAAGTCCCAGGAGGTGACAATACCGACGAGTTTTTTGTTTTCGACAACCGGCAGGTGATGGAAGCGCTTCTCAAACAGCAATTTCTTCACCACTTCGAGGGTATCTTCAGGATGAACCGTAACGATTTTGGTTGTCATGATCGTGTGTATTCTTTCATTCATCATAAGCTACGGATTGATTTTGCTGAAAGGTATGTTCTATTTTCGGGATTTAAGATACAATGCTTTTGCTAATGGAAGAAGATGCCATGCAAAATTTTTTTTCAACAGCTGTGAGGAGTTGAGCGGAAGGAAAAATTTTTCAACTTTTAAAAATTTTTGTTTTGGAATGCCAGATAGCGTGTAACTTTGCCCTCTCGTTAACCTAACCGGAATATGTCTTTGCGAAGCGATTTTCCCGCCCCGGGCAGCAACTACCTCGATGGTCAAAGCGACGGCTTTGTGTATCGCACTGTCTTTGCAGGTGCTTCGCTACAGCATACCTATGAAATGATCCAGCAGTTTTTGGCAGAAGAAGGTTACGCAGATGTACCCCTTCCCAAAGACGTGGAAGAATTGAACAAATTTCACCTTCCGCCTGCAAGCCGGCAAATCCGTCTGTTCGAAGATCATGGCTACATTCACAATCCGGTCAAAATACTCTTCCCCAACGACCACCGCCGGAAGCGCACCCTGATCCTAGAAATTTACAATGAGTCAGCACCAGGACACTTGCTCCGGTTTCACGGCAGAAGCTGATTAGCGCTTGTTTGCGATTTGGTCACTTGGTCAAAAACAGCTCTTTTTCGCCAGGTTTTCACCTTTTTTCAGTTCCGTAGCGCTGCTATGCAACTTCAAAAAGCTAAAAACCTGACAAAAAATAGCTCGTTTTCAGATGCTGTTGGGGTTGGGCTGCCGGAGATAAAAAGAATGGATTTTTTGTCCAGAGCAAAGCCAATTTTGAAGGAATAGCCCTTGGCTATTGCTGAAAAATTTGCTTGGCTCTGGGCGGAAAAGACACCTTTTTAGTCCGGTAAGGAACGTGCCGGAAATAAGTTGGGTATTTCGGCGGTTGTATTTTGGGGGCTGGCAAGGCAGTGAAATAGGCGCATAGCCTTCGCTACGTAACTATTTCACTAACACAGCCAGCGCCCAAAAGACGCCGCCCAAATGCGTAAGTTATTTCCGACACGTTCCTTA
>WBZO01004988.1_pt1 | contig 13828 bp, 13 predicted proteins | sample 5204261 | NCBI WGS metagenome assembly WBZO01 (sample SAMN12412400, study PRJNA552823) | activated sludge metagenome | isolation source: activated sludge from anammox sidestream of wastewater treatment plant... | place: USA: North Carolina | collected 2017-09
CGAGACCGTGGTGCGCTCGAGGGCCGCGGAATTCATGTGGCGTTCGAGTGTTGTGGACATGGTGGCCACGGCATCCGCGATCATCCGCATGTCAGATCTCAGGTCCTCGGCCACGACATCGAAGTGGCGCCGCGTGGTCTCGGACTCCCTGGTGATGCGCTCGTCCAGGGCGTCGAAGCGCGCGTCAACCTGCGCAAACCGCTGGTCCACCTCTGCGAACCGCTGGTCCACCTCTGCGAACCGCCGGTCTACCGCTGCGAACCGACGGTCTACCTCTGCGAACCCCGCATCCATCGCGGCCTTCAGCTCGTTCACCTTCATGACGATGGAATCCTAGCATCGTCGGCATGGTGCCCCGCGTGCGGGTTGCACAGAAAGCGATCAGCAGCCATCCGTGCCGCGCACGAGTACCCGGTCAGGGCTACGACGTCCGGGAGCGTACCCGGAACGACCACCAGGTGTCGGGGCGCTTCGCGTCGGGGGCGGGCGTCGCGCCTGGTGGCTGCACCGCCTGCACGTCCGGATTCTGCAGCTTCTTCACGCGCGCGGCCCATGCGGCGTCGAGCGTGGCCGGGTCGGTGACGCGATTCAGCACGACCGGGTACACCGTGCCGTTCAGGCGCAGGCGGCCGGGATGGTTAGCGCCCACCTGCTGGCACCAGTACTTCCGGGTGCCGGCCGAGCAACTGAGGAACAGGTCGCCCGTGGGCGTGGCCATGCAGTTCAGGTTCACCGAATGGGGCAGCAGCCCGGTGCTGATCTGGACCTGGCACAGCGTGACGTCGTTCGCGAAGCTCCAGTCCTGGACCGGCTCCGTGCGTTCGGCACCGAGCAGTACGAAGCCGGGCACGCCCGCGCACGGGCAGGCGACCGCCCAGTAGCCGCCACCGAGAACGGCCGCGACGACAAGGGCCGCGGCCAGCCAACGAAGGGAAGTCTGGATTGACATCGGACGCGCCTCCCGGTCTGCAGACGAGACCGGCGAGACCATAACATGTGGGTTTCGCAGCGTCCAGCATCCCCCGCCGCGTCGACGGCCGCGTGGGACCGGCGCGGCCCCATGCCGCCGACGCGACCATGTGAAGCAGCGGTGTGGGACGATCGAACAGCCGCGGTTCGACTAGGGCGTCGCCTGATGGCCGGCCGCTGTGCCGAACCGCTCGAGCTGCTGCCGCAGCACCTGGAAGTCCTGTCGAACCGGCGTGGTGAGTTCGCTGGTCTTCACCGTTGCCCCCGAGGCGTTGCCACTGGTGCCGTCAGTGCCCACCACTGCGTCGACGGCGGCGGAGAGGGCGTTGAACGACTGCTCCCAGTTGTCGGCAGGTTGTCGCGCCTGCGCCGCCTGCGCGGCGGTCTTCTGCGGCGCCGGCTCCTCACCCGTGTAGGCCTTGTACAAGGTGCGGAATGCAGTGCTGACCCGCGCCAGTGCCTCGCGCGCGTCCTGTGGCATCGAGGCCTCCGTGAGACGCGCGATGGTGACCCGTGCATCCTGCAGCGCCGCCAGGGCGTCGGTGTGACCCACGCTGGCATCACGGGTGGCGCCTGAGCTCTGCGTGCCTGCCTGGGCGAGCGAGGGCATCGGCACCGTGGCGAGGGCCAGCACGGTGCAGCTGAGGGTGATCGCGTGGCTGAACATCTCCATCCTCCTTCTCCACGGAATCGGCAGCAGGATCGAGGCCAGCATCGCGGCGCCGGCGGCGCGGCTGCGCTCGGTGCCACTGGATCTACTCAGGACTCAGGCTTGCACGGAGGATGGAAGGGTCGTGCGCCGCGGGCATTGCCGGGCTCACGGCCTTCGGGTGCGCAATCACATCACGGGAGGCAGCATGAAGCACATCCACTCATTCCGTCTGCTCGCGCTTGCGACCGTCTTCTCGGCGGCCGCATTCAGCGTTGGGTGCAGCGACCAGGACAGCCGGAGCGATGGCTCTGACAACCAGGCCCAGCTCGAGCCAGTGATGGGGACCATCGATGATGACCGCATCGTGGCCGCCATTCGCGCCGACTACTTCTCGGCGAACGACGTCAAGGCTGAGAACATCGATGTCACGAGCGAGCAGGGTGTGGTCACGCTGTCCGGGGCGGTTCCATCCGACGAGGTGCGCCAGCGGGCTGTCACGCTGGCACGGAACGCCGATGGCGTGAGCAACGTCAACGACCGCCTGCAGGTGCAGGAGGATTCGACGCGGAGCGATCGGACCGACACGGCGTCGGCCCAGCCGTCGCCGGAGGACAGCAGCGGCATGGTCACCACGAAGATCCTCGCGCAGTACTACCTGAACCCGCAGCTGAAGCCCTGGAACATCGATGTCACGACGTCTCGTGACGGCGTGGTGACCCTCGAGGGGAGGATCGACAACGACAAGGATCGTGAGGAGGCGGTGCGCATCGCGAAGTCGACCGACGGGGTGCAGGATGTGCGCGACCGTCTGCGTGCTGACGACGTGGCCGCCACGGCCGGCACGACCGCATCCGCGGAGGCCTCGCAACTCGGCACGGACCTGTCCGATACCTGGATCACCACAAAGATCCGCTCGCGATTCTTCATCGACCCAGACATCAAGGCCCGCGACATCAGCGTCGATACGAAGGACGGCGTGGTGGTGCTTCGGGGAACCGTTGGCTCCTACAGTGCGCGTCGCCAGGCTGTCAGCACGGCGCGCAACACGGACGGTGTGCACGAGGTGCAGGATGAGCTCCGGGTCGACAGCGCGGCCGCGGGTGATCCGGCCGGACGGGCGTCCAGAGCGGCGGGGGCGGTGGACGACGCCTGGCTGACGACGAGCATCCAGTCCAAGTTCTTCGGCGAGACGGACCTGCGGTCGTCCGGAATCGATGTCAGTTCGCGCGATGGCGTGGTCACCCTGAAGGGGACCGTCGTGTCGACGGAGGCGAAGGACAGCGCCGTTCAGCTCGCGCGAGACACTGACGGTGTGCGTACGGTCCGCGATCAGTTGACGGTTCGGAACGTCTCGGACGCGCAGCAGCGCTGAGGGGCAGATAAGCAGTCTGGAGAACTGGAGCCGGCGAAAGGACTCGAACCTTCGACCTGCTGATTACGAATCAGCTGCTCTACCAACTGAGCTACGCCGGCTGGCGTGGTGGGATGCCCGGCAGGCCGTGGCCAACCGGAACGTCGTATCGTAGCACGGCCAGGGCCGTTCACGAGCCATCTAGTTGCGCGAGACGCCGGGCACTGTGCCGGGCAAGGCTGAGGAGCCCACCGGCACGCGGTGTGGCACCCGGTTCAGCGGTGGCTGACGCAGCGCCGGTCAGAGCAGCGCATCGAGTTCCGCCAGCACCTGCTCAACCGGCGCTCGCACCGCGACCTCCACCGCTCCGGTGGCGTCGGTCGTCTCGATGTTGATCTCGGCGGTGAACGCCCCGCGCGCCCGCGCGGTCGTGATCAGCCCGGCGGCAGGGTGGACGAGCGCGGATGTACCCGCCGAGATGAGTACGTCACACGAGGTGAGCGCCTCGGCCGCCGCCACCGCCGCAGGGTCCAGGTTCTCACCGAACCAGACCACACCAGGCCGTGCCAAGCCTCCGCACCGCGGACAGGTTGGCGGCAGCTTCGGCAGCGGCACCCGCTCGTCACGCCACCCGTGCGGCGCCCCTGGGCAGCCGTTCCAGCAGCGCAACTCGAAGATGGAGCCGTGCAGCCGCACGAGCGCCTTCGTGCCAGCCCGCAGATGAAGGTCGTCCACGTTCTGGGTGACGACACGCCAGCCCTCACGCGCCTGCGTCCAGGCCGCAAGGACCCTATGTGCCGGGTTCGGTTCACACCGGGCAATCTGCTGGCGACGCCAGTCGTACCACTCCCACACGGTGTGGGGATCCCGTGCGAAGGCCTCAGGGGTGGCAAGGTCGGTGGCCGTGAAGTTGCGCCAGAGTCCACCCGCACCGCGGAAGGTGGGCACGCCGCTCGCCGCAGACACACCGGCGCCGGTCAGCACTGTTACGCGATGCGCGGTCCGCAGGCGCTCGGCCAGCGTCTCGATGGGCGTCATCGCGCCAGCATAGGCCACTCGGGGCCATGGTGCCACGGGGAGGTTGGTCAGGCCCGCGTGGCTACGGTTCGCGAGGCTCGCGCTCCTTGTCCTCGCGCCGCTGGGCCCGGGCACGCTCCGTCAGTTCGCGCAGTTCCCGCGAGATGTACTCGCCGGACGGCAGGGTCGCGCCGTCGCCCACCTGTCCCAGCAGCGGGGCGGGATCGACGTCCTCCACGCGGGCGCGCTCCTTGTCCCTCGTCTTCTCAGGCATCGTTCCTCCTGACGGGACCATGGCAAGTCCGATGCCGGCGTTCCGAACGCACAACGTCCTACCGGAACGGCCGAGCGGTCAGGCTTCCGACGGGTCGAACGTCGGCTCGTACGTCTCGTCGGCTACCGGCTCCAGCCACGTGGTCTGCGCGTTCACGTTCACGGCAATATGCACCCCACGCTGGCCCGGCACCGCGCCGTGCCAGTGCTTCTCGCCGGGGGCGAAGACGACGGCGTCGCCCGCCTCGAGATCCTGGGCGGGGAAGCCGTGCACCTGCACGCGCACCCGACCCTCGGTGACGAAGAGCCACTGCGGACCGGAGTGATGGTGCCAGTTGGTGCGGGCACCCGAGTCGAACTGCACGTGGTACACGTGGACGGGGGTGGCCTCAGCCGATGATGCCAGCAGTTTCGTGTGCGCAGGTCCCACGAACGAGGCGGTATCGGCAGGGCGGAAGGGGGTGTCGTCGCCGCGGAAGATGTGCATAGTCGTCGACGCGCGGACGTCAGGTCCGCCGTAACGTCGTCCTCGGGCCGACTATAATACGGCCCACGCCAGGAGGGTGCGAATGAGGCAGGTCATGCAGCGGCGCGTCGGCTCGATCGTGATGGTGCTCAGCCTCGGGCTGGTCACGGGGGCATCCGCACAGTACCAGGGCTGGACCATTCCGGACACGGCGAAGGCCGAGAAGAGTCCTGTCAAGAACGCGGCCGACGCCGCGAAGAAGGGCCGGTCGCTCTACACGTCGAACTGCGCCAAGTGCCACGGCCCCGAGGGCAAGGGCAACGGTCCCGACTCCGACCATGCCGCGGACCTGACCGACGAGTTCCGGACGGAGCTCAACCCCGAAGGGGTCCTTTACTACAAGGTCTGGAACGGTCACACGAACGACATGCCGGCCTTCAAGAGCAAGCTCACGAAGGACGAGACCTGGAACCTGGTCGAATACCTCAAGGTGCTGCGCACGCCCGCCAGGTAACCGGATTGCTCACCTTTGCGCCGTGCGCTACGATCGAGGTTTAGCCACGGCGCAAGATCGCACACAAGGTGAGCATGCCCCAGACTCCCGGCAACGGGGCCGGTGATCCGGCCGCCATCGTCGTACGCGGCGCCCGGACCCACAACCTCAAGAATGTCGACGTCACCCTCCCTGTCGGCAAGCTGATCATCGTCACCGGTGTCAGCGGCTCGGGCAAGTCGTCGCTGGCCTTCGACACCATCTACGCCGAGGGGCAGCGTCGCTACGTCGAGTCGCTTTCCGCCTACGCCCGCCAGTTCCTCGAGCGGATGGAAAAGCCCGACGTCGACCGTATCGACGGCATCGCGCCTGCCATCGCCATCCGCCAGAAGAACAGCATCCGGAACCCCCGGTCCACGGTCGGTACGACCACCGAGATCCACGACTACATGCGCCTGCTCTTCGCGCGCGTGGGCCGCACCTACTGCCGTTCGTGTGGCAAGGAGGTGGTCCGCGAAACGGCGGAGGTGGTAGCCGTCCAACTGTCCGGCCTCGGCGCCGGTGTCCGGCTGGTGCTGGGCTTCGACCTGCCGGTCATCGAGTCCGCGCCGCTCGCCGCGGGTGCCGCCCAGGAGGTGGACGAACTCAGCGAAGGGGGCGATGGCCACGAGTCCGACGATGCGGCCAGCACCGGGAAGGCGGCAGGGGCCGCCGCGGTGGCCTCGACCATCGACACGCTCCGGCGCAAGGGCTTTGGCCGCCTGCTCGTCGACGGTCGCGCGGTCTCGTTCGACGACGTGGACCTGAAGTCGCTCGCGCGGAAGCCGCTCTTGAAGGTGGTGGTCGACCGCGTGCAGCTCGGGGGCGACGACGACCGCAAGCGGCTCACCGACTCGGTGGAGACCGCCTACCGTGAGGGCGGCGGCGCGGCCTGGGTGCTGGAGATGGCGCACGATGCCCAGCCCGACCGGACCCATGAGTTCTCGGAGCGGTTCGAATGCCGCGTGTGCGGCATCACGTACGAGGACCCGCAGCCGCGCCTCTTCTCGTTCAACAACCCGTTCGGGGCCTGTCCCACCTGCCATGGCTTCGGCAACATCGTCGAACTCGACATGAACCTGGTGGTGCCCGATCCGACGAAGTCGATCGCGCAGAACGCCATCGAGCCATGGAGCAAACCGCACTACCGGACCTACCTGGCCGACCTGAAGCGCGCGGCGAAGAAGGCGAGGCTCAGGCTGGACGTGCCGTGGGCCGAGCTGACCGAGGACGAGAAGCGGCTCGTGTTCGAGGGGAATGCCGACTTCGACGGCGTGCGCGGGTTCTTCCAGTGGCTCGACAAGAAGAAGTACAAGGTGCACGTCCGCGTGTTCCTCAGCCGCTACCGCGGGTACCAGACCTGTCCGGATTGCGCTGGCAGCCGCCTGCGGCGCGAGGCGCGCGACGTGAAGGTATCGGGCCGGACGATCGACCAGGTGTCGGCGCTCACCGTGAAGGAGGCGCAGCAGTTCTTTGCGTCGCTGGAGCTGGGCCCGAAGGAGACGGCGATTGCGGACAAGATCCTGAAGGAGATCCGCAAGCGGCTCGCGTTCCTGTCCGACGTCGGCCTCGACTACCTGTCGCTCGACCGGCTGTCGTCCACGCTGTCGGGCGGCGAGGCACAGCGGATCAACCTGGCGACCTCGCTCGGCTCGGCGCTGGTGGGCACGCTGTACGTCCTCGATGAGCCGTCGATCGGACTGCACTCGAGGGACAACCTGCGGCTCATCGACATCCTGCGGCAACTCCGCGATCAGGGCAATACCGTGCTGGTGGTGGAGCACGATGCCGACATGATCAAGGTGGCCGACCACATCGTCGACCTGGGCCTCGGTGCCGGCGAGCAGGGCGGCCGCATCGTCTTCTCGGGCACGCTCGACGCCCTGATGCACGAACCACGCTCGCTGACGTCGAAGTACCTGCGGCAGGAGCTCGCCATCCCGATCCCGACGAGCAGGCGCAAGGGGAACGGGCAGTGGATCCGGCTGACCGGCGCATCCGAGCACAACCTGAAGAATGTCGACATCGCCATTCCGCTGAACACGCTGACCTGCGTGACCGGCGTGAGCGGATCCGGCAAGTCCACTCTTGTGCACGACGTGCTATATGCCGCGATCAAGCGGCAGAAGGGCGATTGGGACCGGCGCGTCGGTACCTACCGGAAGCTCGAGGGGACCGAGATCATCACGGACGTGGTGCTTGTGGACCAGCAGCCGATCGGGCGGACACCGCGGTCGAACCCGGTCACCTACATGAAGGCGTTCGACCCGATCCGCGAGCTGTTTGCCGCGACGAAGGACGCCAGGACGCGCGGGCTCACGGCGAGCCACTTCTCGTTCAACGTGCCCGGCGGTCGCTGCGAAGCATGCCAGGGCGAGGGCGAGGTGCGGGTGGAGATGCAGTTCCTGGCCGACGTCTTCGTGCCGTGTGACCAGTGCGACGGCAAGCGCTTCAAGCCGCAGGTGTTGGACGTGGCGTACCGGGGACGGAACATCAACCAGGTGCTCGACCTCACGGTCCGCGAAGCGCTCACCTTCTTCAGCAGTTCCCCGAAGGTGCTCCGTCGCCTGCAGGTGCTCGACGAGATCGGCCTGGGCTACCTGCGCCTGGGGCAGCCAGCGACCACCCTCTCTGGCGGCGAGGCGCAGCGGATCAAGATTGCCTCGCACCTGGCGTCGCAGGGCGGCGAGCGGATGTTCTACATCCTCGACGAACCGACGACCGGGCTGCACTTCGACGACATAGCCAAGCTGCTGGCTGCGTTCCGGAAGCTGCTCGAGGCCGGCAGCACGCTGCTGGTGATCGAGCACAACCTCGACGTGATCAAGACCGCCGACTACATCATCGACCTCGGGCCCGACGGGGGGGCCGAGGGGGGGCAGGTGGTGGCCACCGGCACGCCCGAGCAGGTCGCCCAGAACGAGGCGTCCGCGACAGGTCGGTACATCAAGGCCGCACTGGCGGAGGGGCGGACCCACGCCTACTCGCAGCGCGGCGCAGGAGGATAGCTATGAGGATGAAGACCGTCGTGGCGGCCGCTGCCCTCGTGGCGTCGAGCCTGCTGGTGGAGCGCCCGGCCCTGGCGCAGGAGCCGCCGACCGTCACCTTCGAGGCGATGGTGGCCGATCTCGGGAACGACGATCCCGACGTGCGGCTGCGTGCCGTGCTCGCCCTCAAGCAGGCGGCCTACCCCGAGTCCGCCGTGCCGCTCACGCGCGCGCTGGCCGACGGCGACGACCGCGTGCAGTTCGAGGCGATTGCCGCCGAACTCAACATCTGGCTGGCCGAGAAGGTGGTGCCACGCAAGCGGGTGGGGTTCGTCGTCGAGGTGCGGAACCGGATCTCGGCCCCCGTCATCTTCGCGGAAGGTGCCGGTGCGCTGAGCCCGGCCGCCGTGCCGCTCGACGTGCTGCACGCGCTGCGGACCGCGTCGCACGATGACAACCCCCGGGTGTCCGAAGAGGCGCTCTACGCGTTCGGGGCGCTCGCGGAGAACGCGTACGGCCCGGATCGCGCCACGCTGCTCACCGCGTCGGCGGCTGAACTCGCCGCCGCCCTCGGCGTGCCTCAGGCCAACCTCCGCGAGGCCGCCCTCACGGTTGCGACGCGGCTGTACGGCTGGCGGATGGGGGATGCGGCCGTACCCGAGACGATCGGCGACGCGGTCGTGACCGCGCTGAACGATCGCAGCTACACCATCAGGATGGCGGCCATGGACGCCCTCGGGGCGATGCGGTACGACCGTGGCGTGGCCGCACTCACCGAGGTCTTCCAGCACTACGAGCGCGGACCGTACGCGCAGCGGGCCCTCGCGGCGCTCGCGCGCATCGCGCATCCATCGAGCCTGCCGCTGTTCACGGCTGCCCTGGTGGGACGCGATGCCATGCTCCGCCTGCCCGGCATCGAGGGCCTGGGGCGCAGCGGCGCGTCGGACCAGCAGGCGGCCATCGCGGCGGCCCTGGCGAAGGAGCGGAGCCAGGACGTGCTGCTCGCCGGCCACTTCGCCAACGTGCTGCTCTCGAACGGCACGCTCGATTCCCTGGTCGACGGCCTCACCAGGACGAGGCTTCGACCACGGTCGCTGGCCTACCTGATGGACCTCGCCCCCGGCCGCGCGCGGCTGCTCTCCCCGCACCTGCCCGACCCGCAGCCCGGCGTGCGCGTCGACCTGCTGACGGTGCTTGGCCTGTCGGGTGACCCGGACGCCCTCGCGATCGTCGAGCCGTTTCGTCAGGATCCAGATCCGAACGTGGCCCGCGCGGCGGCACGCGCCGTTGCCCGCCTCTCGGGCGCTGCGCCGCAGAGGTGACCCTCCCGCGTGCCTTCTACGACAGGCCGACGCTCGAGGTGGCGCGCGACCTGCTCGGGAAGGTACTCGTGCATCGGCACGGCTCCACCCTCACCTCCGGCCGCATCGTCGAGGTGGAGGCGTACATCGGGGAAGACGACCCGGCGTGTCACGCGGCGCCGGGGCCGACCCGCCGCAACGCCCCGCTCTACGGACCGCCGGGCTTCGCGTATGTGTACCTGAACTACGGCATCCACAACCTGGTCAATGCGGTGACCGAGGCGGAGGGTTCGCCTGCCGCCGTGCTCATCAGGGCGCTCGAACCCCTGCAGGGCATCGAGACCATGCGCCGGCGGCGTGCGCGGGCGGCGAAGGGGCGGCGCGCGGTCGTGGCGGAAGCGCTCACCGAGTTCGCCCTGTGCCGGGGCCCGGGCAACCTGACGATGGCCATGGGGATCACGCTTGCGGAGAACGAGCTCGACCTGACGGCAGGTCGGCTGTTCATCGAGGATGACGGGATGACCGTGGGCGGGGTGTCCTGGGGCGGCCGCATCGGGATCCGCGTGGGGACCGAGCGTCCGTGGCGGGTCTGGGTGACCGGGCATCCGGCCGTGTCGAAAGGCAGGGCCGACCCGGGCTGTCGCATCGAGGCTTGACCCCGGACCGCGATAGGGAGTACTTCTATTGGACCGTGACGAGCCGGACCTGCGCCTGTTGCTGTTGTTGTGTGGCGGATACCGCCCCCGTGCCAGCCGTACAGGTCTGTTCATCGTCGCTGCATTGATCGACTCGAGATCCTGAACGAACCGGCCCGGTGGCGCACAGCCCCCGGGCCTTTTTGTTTTTATGCGTGAACTGTTACCGCTGTTCCTTCACCTGCGTGGCCGCAGGGTCGTCCTGGTTGGGGCGGGCCCGGTCGGCGCCAGCAAGCTGGGGGCGCTCCTGGCCGCCGGTGCCGACGTCCGCGTGATTGCGCCGGACGTGCATCCGGACGTGGCCGCCGCACCGGTGGCGATCGAACGGCGGCCCTTCGTCGCCTCCGACCTCGACGACGCGTGGTTCGTGGTCGCCGCCGCGACCCCCGAGGTGAACCGCGACGTGGCGAGCGCTGCAGAGACCCGGCGGATCTTCGTGAACGCCGTCGACGACCCGCCGAACGCCACTGCCTACCTGGGCGGCGTGGTACGGCGCGAAGGGGTCACCCTGGCGATCTCGACGAGTGGGCAGGCTCCGGCCATCGCCGGCATGCTGCGCGAGGGGCTCGATGCGTTGCTGCCACAGGACCTGGGCACGTGGATGGACACCGCACGGGCGGCACGGCCGGCCTGGCGGCGGGACGGCGTGCCGATGGAACAGCGGCGACCACTGCTGCTGAAGGCACTGAACCGGTTGTATGCCGCGCGCGAGGGTGCCGCAGCGGCGCGGGAACTCGTGGGTGCGTGCGTGCCGGTTGGCGCGACGACGGGTGCGAAAGAGGATCGATGACAGCTCGAGGACATGTCTCACTGGTCGGCGCCGGACCCGGCGATCCGGCCCTGCTGACGCGCAGGGCGGCCATCGCCCTCCGGCGGGCCGATCTCGTGCTCTACGACGCGCTGGTCGACGAGCGGGTGGTGGCACTCGCGCGGAAGGCCCAGCGGTTCTTCGTGGGGAAGCGGGCCGGGCGGCACGCGCTCTCACAGCAGGAGATCCAGCAGGTGCTGGTGAGCCAGGCGAAGCGCGGACGTCGGGTCGTGCGCCTCAAGGGCGGTGACCCGTTCGTGTTCGGACGTGGGGGCGAGGAGGCCCAGGCACTGGAACGGGCCGGCATCGCTTACGACGTCGTGCCCGGCGTGAGCAGTTCGATTGCGGCACCGGCCAGTGCCGGGATCCCGCTGACCCATCGCGACCATGCCTCGGGCTTCCTCGTCGTGAGCGGTCACGACGAGCAGGTGTTCCGCGATGCGGTCGCGGCGCTGCGGCCCAACGGCCTCACGGTGGTGATCCTCATGGGGTTCGCCCGGCGGGCCGTTCTGACCCAGCACCTGCTCGATGCGGGCTGGGAGGGGGCCACGCCTGCGGCGATCGTGGCCGACGGCACGCTGCCGACGGAGCAGACCTGGCGTGGCAGCCTGGCCGACGTGGCGGCGGGACGGGCCGAGGTGCACACCGCTGGCCCGGCGATCATCGTGGTTGGGGCAGTGGCGAGCCTGGCGTTGAACGGCCGGGCGGCGGCAGCGACGGCTGGCGGGTTGGATGGCGCGGTGTCCGTGACGCAGACGCGGGTAGTTCGGCGGCGGCACTAGGAGCAGGGACAACGGTCGACGGGAACGTGCGGTGCTCCGCCTGGGGCGTGCCGACACGTGAGGATTGAGATGGCTGGACACGAGACTCTGAACACGCACGGACGCGCACGGCTTTCCTTCGCCAGCGAGGCGGACATCGACGAGTTCGTCGTGATGCTGGAGAAGTACGAGCGGGGCGAGATCACGCCCGACCAGTGGCGGTCGTTCCGCCTGCTGCGCGGCACCTATGGCCAGCGGCAGTCCTATGACGCGTCGATGCTCCGGGTGAAGATCCCACAGGGGGCGATCACCGGCGCGCAACTGGTGGCACTGGCCGACGTCGCCGACAAGTACTCGCGGCGGTTCGGCCATATCACCACCCGCCAGAACATCCAGCTCCACTTCATCAAGATTCACGACATGGAGCCGGCCATGCGGCTCCTCGCCGACGTCGGGATGACGACGCGCGAGGCGTGCGGCAACTCGGTGCGCAACATCACGGCCTGTCCCTATGCCGGCACGTCGGCAGACGAACTGTTCGACGTGACGCCCTACTCCGAGGCGGTCACCCGCTTCCTGCTGCGGCATCGCCTGAGTTCGACCCTCCCCCGCAAGTTCAAGATCGCCTTCGAGGGCTGCCGGGAGGATCACACGGCGATCGCCATCAACGACCTGGCGTTCAAGGCGGAGTTCGGGCCGTCGGGCGAGCGGGGCTTCAGGGTGATGGCGGGCGGTGGAACGGCGCTGATGTGCAAGAGCGCCGGCATCATCCACGAGTTCACGCCTGCGACGGAGCTCTTCAGGGTCAGCGAGGCGATGCTCATGGTGTTCAAGGAGCATGGCGACTACGAGCACCGCCAGCGCAACCGCATGAAGTTCATGATCAAGAAGCTGGGGTGGGATCGCTTCATCGAGGAGTACCAGAAGGCCCTCGCGTGGTGTGAAGGTGACGGACAGGTGCCGATCCTGGAGCTCGACTCGCCCGAGATGGAGCCGGTGCCGGACTGGGCGCGCGCCGAGGCGCCGCTGCCCACCGAGATCGTGGCGCGCGTGATGTCGGTCCAGCCGAACGGTCCGGGCATCACCCCGGTGCTGACGCCGGTGCTGAACTCGAGTGACGAGCAGTACAGCCACTGGCGGCGGACGAATGTCCGCGCGCAGAAGCAGTTCGGCTACGTCATCGCCACGGTCACCGTGCCGCTGGGCGACCTCACGAGCGAGCAGATGCGCGTGCTGGCCGACCTGTCCCGGTCCTACGGCGACGGTACGGTCCGCGTCACGGTGGACCAGAACCTGGTCTTCCGCTGGGTGCCGGTTGGCGAGCTGCGCGAGCTCTATCGGCGCCTGGCCGCCGCGGGGCTTGGCCTGGCCGATGCGGCCACCGTGGCCGATGTGAACAGCTGCCCCGGTGCGGAATGCTGCCGGCTGGCGGTGACGCAGTCGCGCGGCCTCGGGCGCCTGCTGGGCGACACGCTCCGTGACCGTCCCGACCTGGTCGCCAGGGCTGACGGCGCCATCATCAAGGTGAGCGGCTGCCCGAACGGCTGCGGACAGCACCACATCGCCACCATCGGCTTCCAGGGCAGCGTCCGCCGCATTGGCGGGAAGGCGGTGCCCCAGTACTTCGTCATGGTGGGTGGCGGCACGAGCGCCGCGGGCGCCACCTTCGCGCGCACCGCGGCCAAGATTCCGGCGCGCCGCATCCCCGAGGCGGTCGAACGCCTGATTGGGATGTACGACACCCAGAAGCAGGAGAACGAATCGGCGACGGCGTTCTTCCAGCGCATCGACGTGCCGCGCGTGAAGGCGCTGCTCACGGATCTCGAGCAGCTCACGGCGGACGACGCGGTGCCCGAGGACTTCATCGACCTGGCCGAGACCGGCGAGTTCACGCCCGAGGTGATGGAAGGGGAGTGCTCCGCGTAGGGCTCAGCACACGGCGATTGCCAATTGCCAATTGCTGATTGCTGATTGGGGACGGCGGATTGCGTCGCCGATCTGCAGTCTGGAATCGGC
>WBZO01004991.1_pt1 | contig 13822 bp, 16 predicted proteins | sample 5204261 | NCBI WGS metagenome assembly WBZO01 (sample SAMN12412400, study PRJNA552823) | activated sludge metagenome | isolation source: activated sludge from anammox sidestream of wastewater treatment plant... | place: USA: North Carolina | collected 2017-09
GCCATCAAAGGCATCGCCACGCTCGACATCAACAAGCCCGGCACTGAAATCACACCGCTCCTCGATACGATCCTCGACAAAATTCCCGCTCCCGCCGTCAGCCGGGAAGCCCCGCTGCAAATGCTCGTGCTGGCCTTGGCCTACGATTCCTATAAAGGGAAGATGGGCATCGGCAAGATCCAGTCAGGCTCGATCTCCCGTCGCCAGCAGGTCGTCACCATCGTGAAGGACGGCGGGCTCGTCCAGGGCCGCGTCTCCGACCTGTCGGTGTTCTCGGGACTCGATCGCACGGACGTCGAGCAGGCAGAGGCCGGTGAAATCGTCGCCGTCGCCGGGCTCGACGAGGTCAACATCGGCGATACGATCGCGGATGCGACCAGCCCCGTAGCGCTCCCACGCGTGACCATCGACGAACCGACCGTTCAAATGACGTTCTCGGTGAACAACAGCCCGTTCGCCGGCCGAGAAGGAAAGTATCTGACGTCGCGCCACCTCCGGGAACGGTTGTTTAAAGAACTGGAAACCAACGTGTCCTTACGCGTCCAGGAAACCGACAGCGCGGATCGCTTTCTCGTCGCCGGACGCGGCGAACTCCATCTCGGCGTGCTCATCGAACAAATGCGCCGCGAGGGGTACGAACTGCAGATTTCCCAGCCGGAAGTCATTCTCCACCGCGACGGCGACACCGTTACGGAACCATACGAAGAACTCACCGTGCAGGTTCCGTCGGAATACCAAGGACCGGTCATCGAAGAAATCGGCAAACGCCGAGGCGAACTGCGGCACATGAAACTGGTGCATTCCGAAGGCACCGCCAGCGAAATGCACATCGAATACCATATCCCGACCCGCGGCATCATCGGCTTGAAGAACATCCTGCTGGCCAAAACGCGCGGCACCGTGATTCTGCACCACGTGTTTTCAGGCTATGCGGCGGCGGACGAAAAGGCTTTGCTTGTTGCTCCCCATGGGTCGTTGGTCGCCTTCGAAGCCGGAACCAGCACTGCCTATGCGCTGTTCATGACACAAGAGCGCGGCGAGTTGTTTATCGGACCGGGCGTCGAGGTCTACCAAGGCATGGTCGTGGGGCAAAACAGCCGCGACGAGGACTTGGACGTCAACGTCTGCAAACAAAAGCAGCTCACCAACATGCGCGCGGCCGGCTCCGACGAAGCACTCGTGCTGACGCCCCCGCGCGAGATGACGCTCGAATTCGCCATGGAATACATCGGGCAGGACGAGTTGGTCGAAGTCACCCCCAAGAACCTGCGTCTGCGGAAACGGATGCTGAATCCGGAAGACCGCCGGAAGGCGAAAAAGAGCGGCAAGTAGCGGCAATCTTGCAGTGCACCCGCCGATAGACGGCCGACATGAAGATTCGGAAGAAAGCGCCGAAACCTCCCCCCTCAAAACCTCCGCTCTACCTGGTCGGCTACCGCTACAGCGCCCCATCCCTTGATGAACTGAAGATCTGGTACGACCTGGAGTATGGGGGGCCGCTGCTGGCGGTCCAGGGAGAGCCGGGCAACAGCTCAGCCCTCAGCCATGGTCCCTGGCATGCCCGGCTGCTCATGCGCGTCCCCGAAGCGGACGTTGCAAGGTGGCAGGAATTGCTGACATGGGATCACGAAGCGCTGACGGTCGTCACCCCGGCGGGAACGACGCCCGGCATGGTTGCCGATACGGTCCTGTTCGCCGCGCGGGTCGCTCGCGGGATGACCTTGCTGACGCAGGGCACCGCATTCGACGTCGTCGCGCAGCAGTACCTCAATCCCTCTGATTGGAATGACCGCCCCTTGACGGGCTTTCAGGGCCAAGACCACGTGTCCGTTCACCACACGGAGGCAGAAGACCCTGAGTTTGAATGGTTCTATACCTTGGGTATGAGCAAGTTCGGCTTGGATGAAATCGAACTGGTCCGCCCGCGTGGGCTCCCAGCCCTGGACGCCATCGAACTCTTGACTGAAACCAGCAACGGGGTCTTGCGGTCGGGACAGAACCAAAAAGTCGGCACCGCGCTCGACTTGCCGGCCCTCGCCCAGACGGTTCGTTTCGTCAAACATCGCACCGCCGCCCCGACCGGGCGGATCACCAGCTTCCGCCAGATTGCGATCTGATCCCTCGCCGGTTCTCCTCGTATTTCCAGTCAGTTACGCTGGTCTTCGACGACTTCCTAGGTCTTCTGGCCCCGTTGACAAGGTTTTTCCAGGCGTGATACCACGAGACTCGTGTGGGGTGCTCCGCGTACCTCATAGTGACCTAACCTAGCAGGGAGGATTCCGATGGGTGATGTGGCCGCAGAAATCAAAGTCGGCGATACCGCGCCGGATTTTACGTTAAAAGATCAGGATCAGAAGGACGTGAAGCTGAGCGAGTTCAAAGGCAAGAAGAACGTCGTGCTCTGCTTCTATCCTCTGGACTGGAGCCCGGTCTGCCAGGGTGAGAACAAGTGTTTGACCGACGACTTCCCTAAGTTCCAGGGCGCCAACGCCGAAGTCTTCGGCGTCAGCTGCGACAGCTTCTTCTCGCACAAAGCCTGGGCCGACTCGCTCGACCTCAAGCATCGGCTGCTGGCCGACATGCACCGCACGGTGAGCAAGGCGTACGGCCTCTATTTCGAACCGCTGAACTGTTCCAAGCGCGCGACCGTCATCGTCGATAAGAACGGCAAGGTGGCTTACGTAAAGGTGCAGGAGATCAAGGTGGCGCGGGAGGACAAGGACATTCTCGCGGCATTGCAGAAGCTTGGATAAACGGCATTCATCGGGACCGGGAGGCATCGACTTCCCGGTTCCGGTGACCGCCTACAATACAGACTGCGGGATCGGCTGATGGGTACGGTCGAAGACGTCAGAGACGAAAATTACAAAGAGTTCACCGAGAGCGCGGGAGCCATCGTCGCCTATGGCCTGGCCACGTGCGAACCCTGCAAGCAATACGATCCCATTTTGGAAGAGACCGCCGCCAAGTTTCCGACCATCAAGGTCGGTAAGGCCAAGATGCATATTCCCGGCCGCTGCCGCGAGATCAAGAAAACCCATACGTTCGAAACCTACCCCACGACCCACTTCTTTGCGCACGGCAAGCTACTGCTGACCCGGGAAGGCGTCGTCGAGCCGGCCGAGCTGGCTGCTCTCATCAACGACCATCTGCTGAAGTAGTTCGGTCCCATCCGTCACTGACAGATCAATTGCCTCCCCGGCGGTATCGAGTACAATACCTCGATGCGCCAGCCGACTCGTCGTCCTCCCTCCGTTCGATCCGTGCCCTCGACATTCCATCTGTTGCTGCTCGGTCTGTTCGTGCTCCTGACCGCCGATGAAGCACAAAGCCAGAGCCTGACCGCTGAGGGCCGCTCCGGGATGGTGCTGATTCACTCAGGCCCCTTCACGATGGGCAGCGACATGGGTCAGGAAGACGAACGCCCCATGCACGAGGTGTCTCTCGACAGCTACTACATCGATCGAACAGAAGTCACGGTCTCGCAGTATGCGGAGTTTCTGGCGATGCAACAGGCTGACCCACCGTTCAAATGGGCGGAGGCGATCAGAGGAGACCACTTCAACAAGCCCGTGGTCGGAGTCGACTGGTTTGACGCCAAGGACTACTGCCGGTGGCGGGGCAAACGACTTCCGACGGAAGCGGAGTGGGAAAAGGCCGCCCGCGGCACGGATGCCCGGACCTATCCCTGGGGTGAGGAGCACCCGACCAAAGCGCACGTGAACGCGGGGCAGTCCAAGTGGGTGGGATACGATTCGCTGGCGAGGGCCGGTCGATACGAGCGGGGCAAGAGCCCCTACGGCATCTACGATATGGCCGGCAGTCTATGGGAGTGGGTATCCGACTGGTACGACCACACCTACTATGAGTTCGCGCCGCGCCACAACCCTCGCGGCCCCGATGCAGGCCCACTGCGGGTCCTGCGCGGCGGGGCTTGGAACAACGACTCCCAGACGATCAGGGCCGCGAACCGCGCCGCCTACGCCCCCAATGCCCGCCGCAATGATGTCGGCTTTCGTTGCGCGAAGGATGCGGGTTAGAACTGGCGGGAAACCGCGTGGGCCGTGGGTTTGGCCACTGTCACCCGTTCCAACTCAGACGCGCCGTCGCCGGCCCGGAGTCGAATTTTAAACACCACTCGACGGCTCCTGTCCCGATCCGGCATCCGTGCTCCATCGAGCACCAGATCCTGACGCCCCCGTCCGCTCGCGGAGGTTTTTTCTTGAAAGCAGCGGGAGGCCCAAGGCACCCGCTCTTCGATCACTTGCAGGCTCTTCACCATCACGTTGAGCGATCGCTCCTGGCTCAACCGGAGATTGTGGATGTCGGAGCCTCGATCGTCCGTATGTCCCTCAATGACCAGTGAATCGATCTTATCCCGCAACGCGCCGCACAGCAGCCCCGCGTAGGTCGGCATCGACTCGACCAAAAATCGATCGGCCACCGAAGACAGCGCCCCTTTCCCAAACTCAAAGTTCAGCAACTGTTCAGGCACCACGATGCGCAAGACATTCGGATCAGCCGGATCTGAGTCCAGCGAGAGGTCGAAACGCTTGAAATGGTCCTTCAGCTGTCCCTTGATGTCCTCGGTCATGGCGCGGGCGGGCTTCCGCTCCGGCACGGGTTCCTGCACCTTGGCTTGGGACTCAGTTTCCGACACCTTCGTGACATAGGCAGTAAACAGCAGGATGAAGATGACTGCCAGCGAAGTCATGAGGTCCGTGATACCGACCGTCAGGACCGACGCGCCTTCCCCCGATTCTGAGTGCCCCGATCGTTTCATGTTACACCGCCCCCTTCGCATCGATACCCTGCCGCCAGTTGGCAAACCAACGCAGCCCCACCATCCCCTCGTCCGGTTCTTGTTCGTCGATTCCCCGACCGACTGCGACCGGCTCGCCGGACTCGAGCGGCTCGGAGGATGCCGCTGACTCTGCCATTCCGGCTTCCCGAGATTCGAACCGCTCACCCACTTCAAGCACGGAGTCGTACTCACCCCCCGAGGTCACAGCGGGAGCGGGCATGGGCCTCCATCCCCGCTCCTGCTTCAGTTCCTCCACTGACTGCGACAGCGCCTGAATCGCCTGATTCAATTGCAGCATCGGCGACGCGATGGTCTGCTGCATAATGCGCGTCAGCTCCTCTGTCGCGCGCACCTGGCTACCGGTCACGCCGCTCGGTTCCCAGCGGGTCAACCCCTCAACCGCATCGCGGAGAGCCGACACGGTCGGCGTCAGCCGGTCGCTCAGCGTCCCGGCCAGCCGTTCGGCCAAATCCCCCGTCGGAACTGAGCTCGCCGCCACCGTCGCCGCCTGGGCTTGTCCCGCCGGAGTGAAGTTCTCCAACATCTGTTCCATCGTCTTGCGCGGGAACAGCTCGTCCACCATCGTCACGAATTCTTGCTGGGTCGTCGCCAAACGATGGAAGGCGGACTTTTCGAGGAGTACGAAGAGGTTGGCGCAGATCAAGCCGATGATCGAGGTGAGAAACTTGCCCGCCAGCCCGTTGATCAACCCTTGGATACCGACGATTTGGGAGCCATCCGCGTGCAGTTTACTGAGGCCGATGAGGATCGCCAGAAACGTCAAAAGCAGACCGATGCCGGTGATCAGCGACGGGAACTGATGGTAGAAGGCGAGATTCAGTTTACTGTTCAACAGGTCGCGGGGGAAAAACTCCGCGGCCGGACGCGTGGCGAAGACACGCGGCTCGATGAACCAAGCCGTGCGCTCGACGACAAACGTCTTCCGGAAATGGAGCCAAGCTTTCTCCAACAGAGGCTCTCGCCGGATCGCCACATCCAGCGCCTGCAAATCGTCCAGATCGATCCGGTTGGGCCTGGGGACTCCCTGTTTGGACTGCTTTTTGGGATCGCTCAGTACCCCGATCGACAGCCACTCAGATTGCAGTCCTTTGCGGGCCTTGGCCAGCGCGCTGAGGGTCGGATACACACGTAGATAGCAACGCTGGATCCCGGAGACGGCCGTGGTGAGCCTGGTCACATGCCAGAGGAAAAACACCAACAGGCCGCAGGAACCGAACCAACTCAGCAGCGGACTATGGAGCCCGCCCAACAATGCCACGTCGCGGCTGAGGAACTCCCAAAATCCCGTCATGCTTACGTCCTCCCCCAAATCGCGTGCCAAAGGCCTTGCACCGCCCCCTGATCTTTTCAACTTTCAGGCCAGAGAACTGACACGTCGAGGCGACGAAATCTCAGCCGTTCGAGGGAAAAGCTTGTAGCTGAAGCGAGGGAGTGGGCAAGAAATACCCGGTCAAGGGAAGATTCTGCTGGAGGGACAGGAACCGGCAACGGGTGACTTCAGCCCGTATACTCGTAGGCGAGGTCACGCGTACGCACGAGCCTCACAGACTGGAGGGTTCCACCTGGCACAGCGGGGACGATCCGATCCCAGACCGTCTTGGCCAGAAATTCCCCCGTCACAGCCTGCGTGCCAAGAACGGACCGGAGATCCTGCCCTTCGAATGAGGCCAGCACCCGACCCTTGACCAGGCGGTCGAGGGCCACGATATCGGTCACCATGCCGGTTTCCGGATCAATCCGGCCATGGACCGTGACATACAGATCCCATGTGTGGCCGGTCTGGGCTTCGTGAACCGCCGTAAACGAGTAGCGCCGGGTGACCGAGGCCAGATCCACCCCGCCCGCGGCCGTGAGGTCCGCGCAGAGATCCTCGTCCTCGTATAACCGGACTGTATGCAACCTGCCGATGTCCGGCTGGACCTGCAGCTTTTCCCACAACACGCGCGCGATGTTCTCGGAGGTCGGAATGCGCTTCGCAAAGTAGTGCAAATCCAAATTGAGATGTTTGTGATCGAATTCTTCGAGCACGTGCAGCAGGATGCGCTTGAGGTCGAACAGGTTGATGACCATGCCGGTGCGGGCATCCACCTCCCCGGCGATCGTCACCTCAAGCATATAATTGTGCCCGTGCCCCGGCTCGTTATAGCAGGCGCCGAAAACGGCCCGGTTCTTGGCTTCATCCCACTCCGGCTTGCAATAGCGGTGGGACGCGGCAAATTCGATACGTTTGGTCAGAAGAACCGCAGACATAAGCCTTGGTCGTATGAGTTGCGTTCTTGATCCGGCCGAGTCAACTTACCACTCAACGCCTACCACTAACAACGTGCTTGCAGATCGGAAAGCCATTCCTGCCGCATTTCCCAAGGCACGTCCGTTTCCGCCTCGTACCCGGGATGCTTGACGCTGAGGGCCGCACGCGCGGCAGGGTCGCCGATCGCCTTCACCATTCGTTCGGACGGTGCGAAGCGAACGAAATGCACGGCGCTGATCTTGGTTTCATGGCTGTGCCCCCCCTCAAACCGGCCGTACACCACGTCTCCGCCGGCCCGGAGTCCAACGGTCTCGCCATGGTCCAAACCCATGAAGAGATCGAGCCAATGTTTCATCGTGTCCGGGTCCGTCAGCTCGATCAACAGCGTGGCGCTCAACTCTCCGTCTGCCGGCAAGAGCGCATTGTAGACATCCAGCTCGTCCTGCACCTTCGCAGGATCCAGAATCCGCTCCACCCGGATCATTTCCTGGATTTGAAACTGGAGAGTCTGGCGATTTTCGAACACCAACGTGATCTTGTCCCCAACCGTGATCCGGCGGCGCCGCTTCAGTGAAATAATGCGCTGACGGTAGGCCTCCCGTTGACGCTCGTATTCGTCGAAGGGAATGATGTCTTCGATCCTGATCGGGTTTGCATTCATGCGATCTCGCTCGCCCCATCGTCCGAAGATGCCAACAGGCTCACGAAGGCAGCCCGTAGGCATCACGCACGATCTGGATCGGATGCCGCGCCGCCTTGCCGCCCGTGTGGGCCGAGGCGCCCGCCTGATCGAGTTGAAGCCCCGACAGGGGGCAATCGGACGCCACCACATCAGCTGGCGTCTGCTCGAGGACCCGCACGGCCTTCTGCGCAATCTTCATCGACAGGGGGAAATACTCGGTCTTGGCGGACCAGGTTCCGTCGTGGCCTGAGCACTTTTCGATCACTTCCACTTTCGCCCCCGCGCATTCCATCAATTCCTTCGACTTAAAACCGATATTCTGGTCGCGCAGGTGGCAGGGAATCTGGTAGGCGACCCGTCCGGGGCTCTTCGAAAAATCCATCGCCAGAGCGCCGTCACGCTTCAACTTCATGAGGTATTCGCAAACATCGAACGTTTGAGCGGCTACTTTGGCGGCCGGCTCACCGGGAACCAACTGCGGGTATTCGCGCTTGAGCATCAGACTGCAACTCGGCACCGGAACCACCACGTCATATCCCTGTTCGATCCAAGGGGCCAGGGACGCAAGATTCCGCTTCGCCGCCGCGACCATCGAGGCGCTGTCTCCGATGTCGAATGACGGCATCCCACAGCAGGACTGTTCCGGCAGCACCACATCAACGCCGTTTTTTTCCAAGACCTGTACCGTCGCCTTGCCCACGTCCGTGGCCTGGTAGTTGACCAGACAACTGGCGAACAACGCCACTTTCCGCTTGGCAGGCGCGGCTGCGGGATTCGAACGGCGGGACCACCATCGGGTGAACGTTTCCGGTTGGTACGGCAAAACCTGGCGCTCTTGATGCACACCGAGGAGCGATTGCATGAGCCGTCGAGCCCATCCCTGCCGCAGCATCCAATTGACGAGCGGAGCGAACCAGGTGCCGAGCCGGCCCAACAGATCGGTCTGAATCAACAGGCGATCCCGCCACCGCGCGCCGTGCTGCTCAGCCAGGCGCTTCTTCCACACCACCATCAACAGGGGGAAGTCGATCGCATATTGGTGCGGCGGCGTGTAGGGACAGTGGTTGAAGCAGAGCTTGCAGTAGTAACACTCGTCCACGACCCGCTGGTGATCAGCCGAGGTGAATTTGCTGACGTCGCTCTCGTACTCGTCGATGCGATCGAGGAGCGTGTTGAAGGAAGGGCAGAGATTGAAGCAACGCCGGCACCCGTCACAAATGTCATAGATGCGCAGCGTCTCTTTTTCGAGAGCCGCAGGGTCGATCGGTTGGAGGAGATTGAGACCGTTCATGGAGTGTCGAGACAGCAACGCTGACGGCCATCAGCGATCAGCCATCGGCGGGAAAACCCATGGAGTCTTCCGCTGACCGCTGACCGCTGAGAACCGACCGCGGCGCCTCAGCTCTGCTTCAAACTGTCCAACCCCTTGGTGAAGCGATTGGCATGCGACCGTTCCGCCTTGGCGAGCGTCTCGAACCACTCTGCCAGCTCGGAAAACCCTTCCTCTCGGGCGGTCTTCGCCATGCCAGGGTACATCTGGGTGTACTCGTATGTTTCACCCTCGATGGCGGACTTCAAATTCGCTTCGGTGTTGCCGATGGGAATGCCCGTCGCCGGATCGCCCACTTCCTTCAAGAAGTCCAAATGACCGAAGGCGTGACCGGTCTCTGCTTCGGAGGTGTCCCGGAACAGGCCGCCGATGTCGGGAAATCCCTCGATGTCAGCCCGGCGCGCGAAATAGAGATAGCGCCGGTTCGCCTGCGATTCGCCCGCAAACGCGTGCTTCAGATTATCGTGGCTCTTCGTTCCCTTTAAGCTCTTCCCCATGCGTTCCTCCTTGCGTGAATAACTGTCGCCGCTCACCGCCCGGATGAGCGACGCTTCCCCGGCATCACCTGTTGGCACGCCGGGCAATACCCATGAAACTCCACCCGATGACCCACTACCAGAAATCCCCGGGCCTGACACGCCGTGACCTCCAACACATCCAGCCGTTCGTCCACGAGGTCAGCGATCTGCCTGCATCCAAGGCAGATCAAATGATGATGGGGCGAAAGGTTGGCATCGAACCGGGCAACTCCATCCCCTCCGTTCACCTCTTGGACCAACCCTGCCTCCCGAAGCGCCGTCAATGTGTAATAGACGGTATTGCGGGACATCATGGGATGCCGCCGCTTGACGGTTCGGTAAAGGGCGTCGGCAGTAGGGTGGCTCGTTGTCGCAGCCAGCGCCTCATAAATGGCGATACGCTGCGGAGTCACCCGAACACCCTGTCGACGAAACCGCTCATGGATGACGTGAATCGGCTGGTTCATCGAAATCCTAGATAGGAATGATTCCTAGATACCATGAACCGGAGAACGCCGGCAAGCCTGCCGGTCTTGGCCAAAGATCTCCCACCTGACACAGGTTGTGGTTTCAGGAGAATTTTGGGAGCTGGCCCGTCATGTCGGCAAGGCACTTGTACGTCGTATCTTTTGGAGACAACAACGGTTCCGTCACCGGCCAGGGTATCGCAAGAGCGGGATCGTTCCAAAGAATCCCACGCTCATCAGCCGGGGCGTAGAGCTCGGTACATTTATAGAGAAACCCGGCCTCGTCGCTCAGCACGCAGAACCCATGGGCAAAACCCGGAGGGATATACAGTTGCCGCATGTTGCTGTCGGAGAGTTCCGTCCCATACCACCGGCCGAACGTCGGAGAGCCCATACGGATATCGACCGCCACGTCATAGACCTGCCCCTTGACCACCATGACCAGCTTTCCTTGGGGTTGGGTCAGTTGATAGTGCAACCCTCGCACAACGTTCTTCACCGACCATGAAAGATTGTCCTGCACAAATGATTTGCCGATCCCGATCTCGGCATAGCGAGGCTCGCGAAACACCTCAACGAAGCGGCCACGCTGATCTTGGAACACGTCGGGATCGATCTGAAACAGCCCGGGAAGCAAGAGTTGGGTGATTTTCACGGCGCCTCCTCGCCAAGGGGATACGGCAGAGCGCGCATGATACCCGGTTCCGCATGACGACGAAAGCGTCCCTTGCACACCAAGCGGAAGTTGATCCCCGTTGAAACAGCACGGAGTCCTCCTCCATACTGGAGCGGGCTGGTGGATCGCGTGTAGGCTAGCTCTTTGGGGGTTGGTCGGAAGGAGCCGGAGGTTCCGGATAGAGCTGCTGGAGCCGTTCGATCAGCGGCGCCGCTTCGGGAGTGCTGGGTCTGGTAGGGTCGCTGGGCGGATGGTCCCACGTCAGGACCGACACCCCAGCCTCCGCGAAAATTTTTCGGATCGTGACCACCAAGGCATCCAACGTAAGCTCGGTGCCGAATCGCAGATCGAGCACGCGTTCGCGAGGATCGGCGGGAGGAGGCCCGGTATTGACCAATGTCCAACAACTGTCGAAGACCCTCCGCCGCAGGTCGTCCGGCACGTTGATGTCGGTCAACCCAGAGGTACAGAGCGCCGTCACCATGAGCACGAACTGGAGGTCGGGCATCCCCGGCCGCTGCAGATCCAAGGTTTGCATGCACATATTATTGGGTGGAGTCGGGCGAGGAGTCAATTACCGGATCCCGCTCTCGCGACAAGGCAAGATTCACGAGACGCATCGAAAGGACCGCTGCCGATGATTACGATTACCTTGATGGGACAACTCCAGACCGCCGATGGGGAGCGCGACTTGGCCTGTGAACTCGCCGCCCCATCCAGCGTACGTCAAGTGATTCAGCGACAAGGCCATGGGCTACGTCATCTCCTGCAACTCCTGCGGGAAAAAAAGGTCATCGTCACCATCAACAAGCGGATCGCAAGCGAAGACTCGATGGTGCAAGATGGAGACGCGCTGCGCTTTGTCGGCCATGATGGACACGGAGGAACCGGACTCGCCCCGTCGTTCTAAACTCCCCCCTCCCTCTCCACTCTATCGCCTCGAAAAACAAAGGGTCGGCCCCCCGTCCGGGAGACCGACCCTTCCTGTACCGTCGTTCGATCGGCTGCTTACTTCTTGCCGAGGATCGAGTCTTTGGCCATCTTGGCCACGCGGAACTTCACCACCCGCTTGGCCGGAATCTTGATCGGCTCACCCGTCTGCGGGTTGCGGCCCATGCGCGCCTTCCGATTGGCGAGCACCAGCTTCCCAATGCCGGGTACCACGAAGGCGTTCTTGGCCTCGCGGTAGGCCAGGGCGGCGAGGTCGTCCAACAGCTGGACGGCCGTCTTCTTCGTAATGCCCGCCTTGCCGGCAAGATGGTCAGCAATCTGCGATTTCGTCATCGACTTGGCCATGCGTCCCTCCCTTTGAAAGGCGATAAGTAGTGAACGGTGAACTGAGGTGGCGTACTTATGGGCTCGTCCCTGCAGCCGTGGAGTTGCAACACTGCATTGGTTTCGTGGGTTCTGCCCGAAAACAGGGCGAGAGTGTAACGAAAGGCCTATAGGCTGTCAACCGGAAAAACGCGCATCTGGCGCGGCTGAACTGCGCCCCGCACCCTTGCGCCCGGCCGGTGCCGCAGAGTAGAGTACCCTACGATTCGTTCAGCACTCACCACGAAGCATACGAGGACCGCCCATGGGTAAAGAGCTTCCGATCCTTCCCGCATCGGCACAACCGGCCGAGGCAGCAGCGCCCGAGGCGGTGTTGTATTCTCGGGTCTTCTGCCAGAAGGAAAATTCGCCTCCGCTTCGACTGCTGATCGAGTTTCTCAAGTCACGCGGCCAGCTTCCGATTCTGCCGCCCGACATGGATGAGGCGCTGCTCGACGAATGGGCCTGGACTCAGGTGTCACTCGGTTACGCGCGAGATCGAAAACCCATCCAGATTTTTTGCGTCAGGGATCGAGGCACCTTCAAGGACGTATACGAACAAGAACAGCAGGAATTCCTCCGCACCCTCGCCGCATTTGACGACATCGAAGCAAGCCTCGCCAGCGAGTACGTCACCCGCGCACGATTCATCCTCACGACCCGTATGGCCCAGGATGACATCACCGACGAAGGGTATGATTTCAACGGCTGGATCCTGGAGTTTTATCAGGAACAATGTAACGGCATCGTACAGGTCGACGGCCAAGGCTTCTTTTCTCCCAAGGGCGAATTGATCGTGGACCTGTCTATCGCCAACGAGGACTAGCCGCTATGGCGGCTTCAGCCTCCGCCGATTCCCTGTTTCATCTCGCCGATCAGTGGTTTGATCGGGCGCGAACATCGTTGGGCGAGACGCTCCCCTGCCGTCAGGGTTGTTCCTCCTGCTGCATCGGCCCCTTCCCCGTGACACAGCTCGACGTGCTGGAATTGCGGCGAGGGCTGGCGCTCTTGCCGGACGAACAACGCACGGCGATCCAAACCCGTGCCACCGAGCAAGTCGCTGAACTGGAACAGGCCTACCCTGTCCTCCAAACCGATCCGAGCCTAGACACCTGGAAAGACGACGCAATCGACCACCTGGTCGCTCAGTTCGGCGACCGTCCCTGCCCGGCACTCCAATCGGACGGCAGCTGCGGGCTGTACGCCTTCAGACCCCTCACTTGCAGGACGATGGGAATCCCCACCGAAACGGACGGGGTCGTGCAAGGGGCCTGCACCGTCCAAACCTCCGTCCCGATCGTGCGCCTGTCGGCCACGCTCCGGGGCGAGGAAGATGAAATCGCCAAGCAGGAAGGGGAAGCACTGGACGTGCTTCGACAGGTCCGCCCCTCGATGGGAGAAGAAGTGCTCCTCCCCTACGGCTTCTTGCCGGAGCGCGCAACCGGACGCTAGACAGCGCAGGAAACGCTGTGCTAATGTGGCAGGGTTGTTCGGCTGGAGCGCCTGTAGCTCAGTGGATAGAGCATCAGCCTCCGGAGCTGAGGGCCACAGGTTCAAATCCTGTCAGGCGCGCCATAAAGCAACACGCGAGACGTGAGTCGTGAACAGGCATTCCAGAAAGTAAGTCGGAATTTCAATTTCACGCCTGACGTTTTTCGTTCCAACATACGCAGTCACGGTGGGGCCGTTAGCTCAGTTGGTAGAGCAGCTGACTCTTAATCAGCGGGCCGTAGGTTCGACCCCTACACGGCCCACCAAA
>WBZO01004440.1_pt2 | contig 13821 bp, 14 predicted proteins | sample 5204261 | NCBI WGS metagenome assembly WBZO01 (sample SAMN12412400, study PRJNA552823) | activated sludge metagenome | isolation source: activated sludge from anammox sidestream of wastewater treatment plant... | place: USA: North Carolina | collected 2017-09
ATCGCGAGGTCTTCGAGACGGTGCTTTTCTATCAGGCGCTGGCACTGGAGGCGGGACCCGGCAACGGGGTCTATCTCGTCGCGGGCGCCGCCGCCGGATTGATCCTGTTGATCGTGGTCGCGCTGCTGATTTTCCATTTCAGCGTGCGCCTGCCCCTCAAGCTGTTCTTCGGCGTCAATGCGCTGATCCTGGTGTTACTGTCCCTGGTGATCGCCGGTAAAGGCATCGCCGCGCTGCAGGAGGCAGGCTATGTGCCGGTGGATCGCGTGTCGTTCCCCGAATGGAACGCGGTCGGGATATACGCCAACTGGGAAAGTCTGGGAGTGCAGCTGTTCATCCTCGTCCTGGTAGCGGCGCTGCTGGGGCTGTCGCGTCACCGGGAGCCGCCGGGCGTCCCTTCCTGATCGCCGCGCTGTTTTCCGCGGGGTCTTGAAAGAAAAGCCCCTCGGTTCCGTCCGAGGGGCTCCACCTTCCGTCGACGATAGGGCCGCGTGACGCGGCCCTCACTCAGTGCGAGTGATCGTGCGGCTCTTTTTCGTGATCCGAATGCTTGTGGTCGTGGCCACCGAATTCCGAGTCGCCGTGTTTGTGCCCATGTCCGGAGTCGGCGCCATGGTCATGGGAGTGGGTGTGTTCGTGCTCATGGCCGTGGGCATGCTCATGGCCATGCGGGTGGGCATGCTTGGTACCGTCCTTGTGGGTATGATCATGCTCATGTTCGTGCTTGTGGGTATGGGCATGTTCGTGGCTGTGCTTATGGTCACCTTTCATCGTATTTCTCCTTAGCTTATGTTGCTCGTACCATCCAAGACATCTGTACCGCCGTTTTGTAGGTTCAACGCTTTTGCAAGAATCGGGCCTTGCGCAGGGGGATCACCCGGCCATCGAAGGAATATAGAAACGGCCCCCGCCCCGGCTTGGTCTTGAAACCCTTGTGCAGCAGGGCGTCATCTTCGTTAGATCGGCAGCGCCCCGTGCTTGTTGATGCCGGTGCGGCCTTCGTCCGGAGAAATCGTGTGAGGAATCGTTTCATCGGCGGAGCTCCCCTGGGTTTCCCCCGGCCCGGGGCCGGGTAATCGAGCGGAAGTATTATTAATTTGATAATTCGTAAGAAGGCTAATCCATCGCCGATTAAAATACAACCTTTTTCTGAGGCGGCCTCCCGGCGCCCGCGACGGATCAGGCCATCATCGGTCGAATGATTTATAAGGCATTGGGGTAATTGAAAAAAAAGCCCCGCATGGGCGGGGCTTTCAGGGGCATCCGGTGATCCGTGCCGGGGCGCTACTCGTTATTGTTGAATACGCCCAGTATCTGCAGCAGGCTGAGGAAAAGATTATAGATGCTCACGTACAGGCTGACGGTCGCGAGGATGTAATTGTCTTCGCCGCCGTGGATGAGCTGGCTGGTCTGGTACAGGATGAGCCCGGACATCAGCAGGATGAACATGGCCGACATGGCCAGGCCGACCAGGGGCAGCGAGAACAGCGCGGCGGCGAGGGAGCCCAGGAAGGCCACCAGGATGCCCACCATCAGGAAACCGCCCAGGAAACTGAAATCCTTTCGCGTGGTGAGCGCATAGGCCGACAGGCCCAGGAAGATCGCGCCCGTACCGCCGAGGGCCGTCATCACGGTTTCCCCCCCGTTCGGGAGCCCGAGGTAGGCCTCGATAATCGGTCCCAGGGTCAGACCCATGAAGCCGGTCAGCGCGAAAACAGCGGCGAGACCCCAGGCGCTGTTGCGCAGCTTGTGGGTCAGAAACAACAGGCCGAAATACCCCACCAGCGTCAGGATCATGCCGGGGTGGGGGAGGTTGAGCGCCATCGATATTCCGGCCGTCGCGGCGCTGAACAGCAGGGTCATCGACAGGAGCAGATAGGTGTTGCGGATGAGCTTGTTCGCGCCCAGCGTGGCCGTGCGCGTATGCAGTACCGTGTTTTGCAAGGGATTCATGAGTTTTCAGGACCTCCGGTCTCGTTGCCAACCCTCAATATAGTAACTGGAGCCGCCGAGTTCAAGCCGGCGCCCGTCCCCGCGCCGGAAAGATCCTCCGGCCCTGAACTGGCTTCCGCGGAGATTTGCTGTAGAATAGCCGCGCGCATCAAAGCCTTGGCTCGATACCGACCGAATTCGGAGAGGTGGCTGAGCGGTCGAAAGCGGCGGTCTTGAAAACCGTTGAAGGGCGACCTTCCGGGGGTTCGAATCCCTCCCTCTCCGCCAACTCCACCCAGAGGGGCTGAAGCCCGCGACCCCTTAACGGATAGACAGGGCGGGGTGTCCGCCGGCCTCTGGGCTATGGGCAGCCGGACACGCCGGCTGTCGGAGGGCTGCACCGGGGGCGACGGAAATCCACGGGGCGCGGTCCGTCAGGGTCGCGGACGATGCTCCGCCCTCTTCGGATCGTTGGACTCGATGTGCGGCGCGCCAGTGTGCGCTTTATTCTCCAGTGATCTCGTAATATTCCCATGTCTCTCGAGCCCAGACCTCCGGTGCTGTTTCTGGCGGGACCCACCACCACCGGGAAGACCGATCTCGCCGTGGAGATCGTAAACCGGTTTCCCTGCGATATCGTCAGCGTGGATTCGGCCATGGTCTATCGTGGCATGGACATCGGGACGGCCAAGCCCGGTCGACCGATATTGAATACCGCGCCGCATCGCCTGATCGATATCTGCGATCCGACCGAGAGTTATTCCGCCGCCCGGTTCCGCGTCGATGCCCTGAGAGAAATCCGGGATATCCACGCGCGCGGCAGGGTTCCTCTGCTGGTCGGCGGGACCATGCTGTACTTCGAGGCGCTGGAACGCGGGCTGTCCAGGCTGCCCGCCGCGGACGCCGAAACGCGTGCCCGGCTGGAGCGGGAGGCGCGCGAGCAGGGTTGGGAGGCGCTGCACGAACGCCTGTCCCGGCTGGATCCGGCGGCGGCGCGGCGCATTCATCCCAATGATCCCCAGCGGATCCAGCGCGCGCTCGAGGTGCAGGCCCTGACCGGTCGGCCGATGAGTGATCTGATGGTCGAGCGCGATGCTGAACCGTTTGCCTATCGCGCGGTCAAAATGCATATCCAGGTGAGCGATCGCGCGCAGTTGCACGAAAGGATCCGGCGCAGATTCCTCGACATGCTCGCGCAGGGTCTGCTGGAGGAGGTAGAGACCTTATATCGACGAGGTGATCTGCATCCCGGTCTGCCCGCGATCCGGGCGGTAGGCTATCGTCAGCTTTGGCGGTATCTGGCGGGAGAACAGGAACGGGAAACCTCCGTCGATCAGGCCATTACGGCGACGCGCCGATTGGCCAAGCGGCAGTTGACCTGGTTGAGGTCGGAGAATGCCGATGTCGATTTCGACGGCTCCGATCCGAAAATCAAGGAAAAGGTATTGAATTACCTCGGAGCGGCCACATATTTATAGGCGTGGCCCAGGTGATACAATGACCCGCGGGGGGTGCCGCGATAGGGATTTCACTTGTAGTGCCCTGTCTTTATTCGGAAAAACAGGTGCTGAGAAAAATACAAACAATAAGGAGAATTAAAATGGCGAAAGGACAGAGTCTGCAAGACCCTTTCCTGAATGCATTGCGCAAAGAGCACGTTCCGGTTTCCATCTACCTGGTGAACGGTATCAAGCTGCAGGGACAGGTGGAATCGTTCGATCAGTTCGTGGTGCTGCTCAAGAACTCCGTCAGCCAGATGGTGTACAAGCACGCGATCTCGACCATCGTACCTTCGCGCAACATCAAGACGCCTTATGCGGATGATTCACAAAACGGCGGTGGCGATGACTGATTGCCGCGGCAGGGGCCTCCGCGCGCTTGTTTGACAGACCTCAAAGCGGGACGCGGGCGGTACTGGTAAATCTGGATCTGCGTTCCCGTCTCTCGTGGGAGCACGCCGGCGCCTTCGAGCAACTGGCCGCCTCGGCCGGCGCCACTCCGGTCAGCGAGATACGCGGCGTCCGCGACCGACCCGATCCGAAGCTGTTCGTCGGCAGCGGCAAGGCCGACGAGATACTCGCGACGATCAGGAACCATCAGGCCGAGCTGGTCCTGTTCAACCATGAGCTCACCCCGGTCCAGGAGCGCAATCTCGAGCGCCACCTGGGCTGCCGCGTCGTGGACCGTACCGGACTGATCCTCGATATCTTCGCGCAACGCGCGCGGACCTTCGAAGGCAAGCTGCAGGTCGAGCTGGCCCAGTTGCAGCATCTGGCCACCCGCCTGGTGCGAGGCTGGTCGCACCTGGAACGGCAGAAAGGCGGTATCGGGCTGCGCGGCCCGGGTGAAACCCAGCTCGAACTCGACCGTCGCCTCATCGGCCGGCGCATCAAGCAACTGCACAAGCGCCTGGAAAAGGTGCGCAGGCATCGCCAGCTCAGCCGCAGCGCGCGCCGCAAGGCGACGGTGCCGGCGGTCTCTCTGGTCGGTTATACCAATGCCGGGAAGTCGACCCTGTTCAACCGACTGACCGGCTCGGAGGTCTATGCCGCGAACCAGCTCTTCGCCACCCTCGATCCCACGCTGCGCCGGCTCGATCTCCCTGGATTCGGGCATGTTGTGCTCGCCGATACCGTGGGTTTCATCAACGATCTGCCGCCCGATCTCATCGCCGCTTTTCGCGCCACCCTGGAGGAGACCCAGGAGGCGGACCTGCTGCTGCATGTGATCGATTCCCGGGACGAGGAACATGTCGCCCAGATCGCCGAGGTCAACCAGGTCCTGCGCGATATCGGGGCCGGCGATATCCCGCAGATCGAGGTCTACAACAAGATCGATCTCGGCCCGGAGGCGTCCACGCGAATCGATCGCGATGCGGAAGGGCGACCCGCGCGGGTCTGGTTGTCGGCGCGCGACGGTCTGGGGATCGATCTGTTGCGGCAGGCGATCCAGGAGCGCTTGCTGTCTCCCGGGATCCCTGGGGTCGCGCAGGATGAAGAGGGCGTGGTCCGGGCGAGATCGCTGCGCGCGCAGGTTCGCCTGGCGCCGGCCGCCGCTGGCCGTATTCGCGCCCGGCTCCATGAATGGAATGTGGTTCGCGAAGAGCGCGTCACCGAAAGCGGTGAATGGATCATCGAGGTGATATTGAGGCCGGATATGTTAGGATACCTCCAGCGACAGATCGGTTGCCGCGTCGTCATCGAGGGGGATGCGCATGGACCCGGGGAAGCTTGCGGGGAATCCGGCGGCACCATACAATCAGCCACCGTGTAAAACTAATACAGACGGACGAATCGTGAACGGAGCTACGAAGTCGCCGATGGCGTGGAACGAGCCGGGGGGATCCAAGGGGAAGGACCCGTGGGGTACTCAGGGGGACAGACAGGGTCCGCCCGACCTGGATGAGATCGTCCGCAAGCTGCAGGATAAATTCGGTGCCTTGTTCGGCGGCAGACGCGGAGGCCGGGCCGGTGGCCCGGGGTCCGGACGCGCCTCGTCGTTCGGGATCGGGACCATTCTGCTGGTCGTGCTGGTGCTGTGGGGGTTGTCCGGCACCTATACGATTCACGAGGGCAGCCGCGGCGTGGTGCTGCGCTTCGGTCATTATCACGAGACCACCGAGGCCGGTCTGCACTGGCATCTGCCGTATCCTATCGAAACCATCGAAGTGGTCAACGTCGAGGAGATCCGCACCGCCGAGATCGGTTACCGCTCGGGCCTCGGGGGGCAGGGTTCGCGCACCATGGCGCGCGAGGCGCTGATGCTGACCCAGGATGAGAACATCATCGATATCAAGCTCGCGATCCAGTACAAGGTCAAGGACGCGAAGGATTATCTGTTCAACGTCTCCAACCCGGACCTGACCCTGCACCAGTCGGCCGAGAGCGCGCTGCGCGAGACCATCGGCAAGAGCAAGATGGATTTCTCGCTGACCGAGGGCCGCAGCGAGATCGTCGCGCGCACCGAGACATTGACTCAGCAGATCCTCGATCGTTATCAGACCGGTCTGCTGGTCACCAGCGTCAACATGCAGGACGCGCAGCCGCCGGAGGAGGTGCAGGACGCCTTCAACGACGCCGTCAAGGCCCGCGAGGACGAGGACCGGCTGAGGAACGAGGCCGAGGCCTACTCCAACGACGTCATTCCCAAGGCACGCGGCGAGGCCGCGCGCATGCTGGAGGAAGCCAACGCCTACAAGGCGCAGGTGATCGCCGAAGCGGAAGGTGAGGCGAGTCGCTTCACTCAGATCCTGACCGAGTACAAGCGGTCCCCCGCGGTGACGCGGGAACGCATCTATCTCGATGCGGTGAAATCCATCCTGAGCAATACCAGCAAGGTGATGGTCGACGTCAAGGGCGGCAATAATCTGCTCTACCTTCCGCTGGATCGCCTCATTTCCGCCGACGGCAAGCGCGATGCCTCCACCGGCTCGTCTGCGGACGCGACGCGCGGCGGCGCAGCGGCGGCGGGCAACGAGTCCACGCCCGAGCGGTCGCGCCCGGGGAGCCTGCGCGGCAGGGAGGTGCGCTGATGGCACGGAATAAAATGATAGCTCTGATCGTTGTCACCCTTGCGGTGCTCGGCGTGTTTTCCTCCGCGTTCACCGTGAAGGAATGGGAGCGGGCGATCCTGTTCCAGTTCGGCGAGGTGGTGCGCACCGATTACAAGCCGGGCCTGCACTTCAAGATCCCGATCATCAACAACGTCAGAAAATTCGACGGCCGCATCATGACGCTGGACGCGGAACCGGAGCGTTACCTGACCGCGGAGAAGAAGAACCTGATCGTCGATGCCTTCGTCAAATGGCGCATCGATGACATCAAACAGTATTACACCGCCATGGGCGGCGACTCGGAGCGGGCCAATGTGCGTCTCTCGCAGATCATCAAGGACGGGCTGCGGGCCGAATTCGGCAAGCGCACCATCCAGGAGGTCGTTTCGGGCGAGCGCAAGGAAGTGATGGAAGTTCTGGCCCTGAATACCGAGGCACAGGCGAAGAGTTTCGGCATCCGCGTCGTCGATGTCCGCATCAAGCGCGTCGATCTGCCCGAGGATATCAGCACCTCGGTCTACCGCCGCATGGAGGCGGAGCGCGCGCGCGTGGCCAAGGATCTGCGTTCGCGCGGCGCCGAGGCGGCCGAGCGCATCCGCGCCGACGCGGATCGCCAGCGCACCGTGATTGTGGCCGAGGCCTACCGCGAGGCGGAGCAACTCCGGGGTGAAGGCGATGCCAAGGCGGCGGACCTGTATGCCGACGCGTTCAAGCGTGATCCGGAGTTCTTCTCGTTCTACCGCAGCATCAACGCCTATATCGACTCGTTCAAGAACAAGAACGATGTGCTGCTGATTTCGCCGGACAGCGACTTCTTCAAATATTTCAAGGATGCCAAGGGCAAATAGCGACACTGCCTGAGAGGGCAGGGCGGGGCCGGAGGTTTCCGAACGCAGCGGAGACGGGCGGAATCGATGTGGCGCGATGTGGCCGGTGCGGTTGCCTTGATTCTGGTGATAGAGGGCATATTGCCGTTTATCAATCCGACGGCGATGCGGCGGGCGCTGTTGAGCCTGGCCAGGATGGATGATCACGCATTGCGGTTTGCCGGTCTGACCAGCATGCTCGCGGGCGTGGTGATCCTCTATATCATCCGGTGACCATCCGGAGACGGATGGTCCACCGTATCATTTCCGTGACCGACTGACTCGTTCGCATAGTGAGCATGAAAGACTCCCGCCTGGAAACCGCCCCCAACCGCTGGGTTCTACCCGATGGCGTGGACGAGTATCTGCCGCCGGAGGCCGAGGCGCTGGAACGGCTGCGGCGCGAACTGCTCGACATGTTCCGCGGCTGGGGATACGAACTCATCATCCCGCCGTTGATCGAATACCTCGAATCGCTGCTCGTCGGGGCCGGCCACGATCTGGAGATAGAGACCTTCAAGCTCATCGACCAGGCCACCGGTCGCCTGCTCGGCGTGCGCGCGGACATGACGCCCCAGGCCGCCCGCATCGATGCGCATCAGTTGATGCGTTCCACCCCCGTTCGACTGTGCTATCTGGATTCGGTGCTGCACACCCGCCGCAACGGTTTCGCCAGCTCGCGCAATCCTCTGCAGCTCGGCGCGGAACTCTACGGTCACGCCGGAATCGAGAGCGATATCGAGATGCTGCGCCTGATGGTGCGTTGCCTGCGCGTCGCGGGATTGCAGTCGTTCCACGTCGATATCGGCCATGTCGGCATTTTCCGCGCGTTGGCCCATGAGGCGGGGCTGACGGAAGGGAAGGAAGCCATCCTGTTCGATGCCCTGCAGCGCAAGGCCAAGCCGGAGATCGAGGCCTTCCTGGCCGACGGCACCATCACCGAGCGCCACCGCCGCATGTTGACCGCGCTGGTCGATCTGAACGGTCATACCGATGTCCTCGACGAGGCGCGCGCGATATTCAAGTCCGCGGGACGGGAAGTGCATGAGGCGCTCGACAACCTGCGGCAGATGGCGGCCGCGGCCCAGTGCCAGTTCGCGGCCATCAATCTGCATTATGACCTCGCCGAACTGCGTGGTTACCGTTACCAGTCCGGTGTGGTGTTCGCCGCCTTCGCGCCCGGTTTCGGGCAGGAGATCGCGCGTGGCGGGCGTTACGACGAGATCGGTCGCCTGTTCGGCCGCACCCGTCCCGCCACCGGCTTCAGTACCGACCTCAAGACCCTGCTCGCGCTCGCCCCCGCCGCACCGGAACCGAAGCAGGCGATCCTGTCGCCGCCCTGGAGCGATGACGACGAGCTGCGCAAGCTGATCCGCCGGCTGCGCGCGGAGGGGGAGCGGGTCATCTACACCCTGCCGGGGCAGGCCGTGGACCTGGCGGAAATGGGGTGCGACCGCCTGATAGAGCGCCGCGAAGGCCGCTGGGCGGTGGTTGCGGCCGGAGGCCCGGCGGTATAAGGTACGCACCGGCGAGACAGGGGTATATTCCAGGTATATACGGGCGGGGAAGATGGGGAAAAAGGTTGTCATCATAGGCAGTCAGTGGGGCGACGAGGGCAAGGGGAAGATCGTCGACCTGCTTACCGAACAGGTGGACGCGGTCGTCCGTTTCCAGGGCGGACACAATGCCGGCCATACGCTGGTCATCAACGGCAGGAAGACCGTACTGCACCTGATTCCTTCCGGCATCCTGCACGAAAACGTGCAATGCATCATCGGCAACGGGGTAGTGCTCTCGCCGGACGCCCTGATCGAAGAACTCGATATGCTCGAACAGCAGGGCGTGCAGTATGCCGGCCGGCTGAAGATCAGCGGCGCCTGCCCGCTCATCCTGCCGTGCCATATCGCGCTCGATCGCGCGCGCGAAGCGGCGCGCGGCGCCAACGCCATCGGCACCACGGGGCGCGGCATCGGTCCCGCCTACGAGGACAAGGTCGCCCGGCGCAGCCTGCGTCTGAGCGATCTGTTCCATCGTGAGTTGTTCGCCGCCAAGCTCGGCGAGATGCTCGATTATCACAACTTCATCCTGCAGAACTATTACAAGGTCGATCCGGTCGATTTCCAGAAGGTGCTCGATCAGACCCTGGCCCTGCAGGAACGGCTGGAGCCGCTGGTCGCCGACGTGACCGAATTGATGTACCAGTACAATCGACGCGGCGCCAGCATCCTGTTCGAAGGCGCCCAGGGGACGATGCTGGACATCGATCACGGCACGTATCCCTATGTGACGTCGTCCAATACCGTGGCGGGAGGCGCCTCCACGGGCAGCGGCATGGGGCCGCTCGCCTTCGACAGCGTCCTCGGCATCACCAAGTCCTACACCACGCGGGTCGGCTCGGGCCCGTTCCCGACGGAGCTTTCCGATTCCGTCGGCATGCACCTCGCGAGCCGCGGTCATGAATTCGGCTCCACCACGGGGCGCCCGCGCCGCTGCGGCTGGTTCGACGCCGTCGCGCTACGCCGCGCCGTGCAGCTCAACAGCATCAGCAGCCTGTGCATCACCAAGCTCGACGTGCTGGACGGACTCGATACCATCCGTGTCTGCAACGAGTACCGCTACAAGGGCGCCGGTAGCGAGAAGAGAAAGGCCGCCATGACGTCTCCGGGCAGCGCCTCCACCCTGGATGAATGCGAGCCAGTGTATATCGACGTGCCGGGATGGAAACAGCCCACCACCGGCGTACGGAATTATGACGATCTGCCGGTGCAGGCGCGCGATTACCTCAAGCGTATCGAGGATCTGATCGAAACGCCGATCGACATCATCTCCACCGGCCCCGATCGTAACGAGACCATCGTCCTGAAGCATCCCTTCGCCTGAGGGGTTTCAAGACCCCGCGGGCACGCGCCCTGCACACATGCGGGGCGCTTTCCTTTGGCTTAGCTCATCCGCCCGCGCACCTGCGCCGGGGCGCCTCTGTATTGTCTTCATCACGGCCATCCGCGGCGGCAGGCCAGGATTGCATTTATCCCGGCTTCTATGCATAATGCGAATCCTTCTCATTTTTAATATTTATGCGGAGGAGGTTCCGTATGAAGGTCTTTGAAACGCGTCGGCCGTATGGGCGCTCCGGGGCGGCCATCGTCTATGGGACGTGGTCGCGTCCGGTCGAGAGGTAACGCCATCGTGTCGAATTCCAAGGACCCTCACCCCGCGGCGGGCGAGACGCGGACGACGTTCGTTCCGCCGCGCCATATCGAGAGCGACGAACTCCTGGGCGACTCGAATCAGGTGTTCATTCTGCACGCCGGGCAGATGTATACGCTGCGCCGGACCAGGGAAAACAAACTGATCCTGACCAAGTGACGGGCCCGGATCGAAACGACGGTATCGAACACATTCATCACCAGCCAGCCACCGCGGATCCGTATCCAAGGCAGTCAGCCATGATGACTCATAAAAATATATTCAACAGGGAGACTGCCATGATGTATGCCTTATCTTCTTCGCGTACCGCCTTGCGACCGCTGGTGCGCGCCATCCGGAATTCCCTCACCTCGGCCAGAGGGCCGGCGGGGGCGGGCGCTGAGGTCCGCGCCCAGAAGGGTTCGTCCACACGGTTGCTGCCGCTCGCGGCGATGATGATGGCCGGACTGTCGTTCAACGCGCTGGCCGACGAGGCCCCCAACGGGGCGGGGGACAGCGTCCGCCTGCCGGAAGTCAACGTGGACGCCGATGCGATCGTGCCGCAGGAAGGCTACCGGGCGACGACGACGCGCGTCGGCAAGGTCGCGCAGGATCCGCATGACGTTCCCCAGGCTGTGACCACGGTGACGCGGACCATGATGGACGAGCAGAAGGCCGGCTCCCTGCGCGAGGCCCTGCGCAATGTCTCCGGCATCACCTTCAACGCGGCCGAAGGCGGCCGTGCGGGCGACAATATGATGCTGCGCGGGTTCTACACCTACGGCGATATGTATCTGGACGGCATCCGCGACACCGCGCAATACAATCGCGAGATCTTCAACCTCGAGCAGGTCGACGTGCTGCGCGGCGCCGGCGCCATGCTGTTCGGGCGCGGCCAGGCGGGCGGTGTGATCAATCAGGTGAGCAAGACGCCGTATCTCGCCGACCGCAACAAGATCGGCGCCAGCATCGGCACCGATGACTATCGCCAGTTGACCGGCGATTTCAACAAGCGGCTCGGCGACACCATGGCGCTGCGGGTGAACCTGATGAAGCGCGACGAGGGCAGCTGGCGCTCCAACCCGGCCAACGGGGACGAACCCGAGATCCATCGCGACGGCATCGCCGGCAGCTTCGGCTACGGGCTCGGCACCGCCAACGAGTTCATCCTCAGCCATGTGCGCACCGAGACCGACGATATTCCGGACTACGGCTTTCCCTTCGACGGGACCACGCGCGCGCCGACCGGCAACTTCGATCCCGATACCTACTGGGGCACCAACCGTAACTTCGACGAGAGCAAGACTGACGTCTCCACCGCAACCTATACGCACAAGTTCTCGTCCGACACCGCGTGGCGCACCCAGGTGCGCCGGGGGGACTACGAGCGCAGCTACTGGGCGCGAACCCCCAGCGCCACCCAGGCGCCGAACGCCGAAGGCATCGTGACGGGCGGTGGCGGCGGCGTGAACGCCGGACCCACGCGCATGATGGATTACGAGACCCTGGCCCTGCAGTCGGATTTCAGCAGCGCCTTCGAGGCCGGCGGCATGAAGCACCAGTATGTCGTGGGCGTCGAATACCTCAACGAGGACAGCTTCCGCTCCGCGCTGGAGAACCTGGGCGGCACCACCGTCCTCGATCCGCCGCTGTTCCGGCCCTATGTCGGGACCACCACGGGTACCCCGGTCGAGTTCGACGCCGATTCGTATGCCATCTTCGGGCAGGACACCGTGGAATTCATCCCGCGCTGGAAGGCCACCTTCGGCGCGCGCCGCGACTACATGGACGCCGAGTACTCCAGCGAGACCTCGCCGCGCCTCAAGTACGGCGAATGGAGCACCCGGGCGGCGCTGTCCTATCACCCCTCGGACGAGACCCACTATTACCTGAGCCGCAGCAGCTCGTTCAGCCCGACGGCGGATCTCTACCAGCTCACGGTTCAGCCCTTGCCGCCCGAGCGCAGCCAGGTGGTGGAACTGGGCGGGAAATGGCTGCTCCAGGGCGGAGATCTGGCCCTGCGCGCCGCGCTCTACCGCGCCGACAAGGAGTGGGAGCGTAATACCGACCTCGAGGCCACCGCGGCCATCCTGACCAAGAAGCGCCGTACCGACGGGCTCGAACTGGAGGCCGCCGGGCGCATCACCGATCAGTGGCAGGTCTTCGCCGGCGTGGCCTTCATGGACGCGGAGATCCTGGAGGTGGCCGAGAACGTCAACGCCACCACCGGCGTGATCACCAGCGCCAACCCGCAGTACAAGGGCAAGCGTGCGCGCAATGCCCCGCCGTATACCGCCAACGTGTGGACGACCTACAAGCTCCCCGGCGGCTGGAAGGTGGGCGGCGGTGCCGAGGCGAAGGGCGATCGTTATGCCTACAACCCGAGCGGCGCCGGCGCGATACCGACCCTCCCCGGCGGGACGGCCTTCCGTCCGAATACCGCGCCGTCCTACGTGCGTTGGGACGCCCTGGTGTCCTATGAACGGCCCACCTGGGACGTGAGCCTGAACATCCAGAATCTGCTCGACGACGTCTGGTACGACTCGGTGTACGACAACGGGGGGTTCGTCATCCCCGGCACGGGTCGCAGGTTCATCCTGTCCGGCGAATACAAGTTCTGAGCATGAACGGGACGCGGACCGATCGCGGCCGGAGGCGGCGTCGATGCTGATCACCATCGACGAGGTGCTGACCCCGGTCGAAGTGAAGTCCGTGCGGGAACGATTGGAACGGTCCACCTGGGCCGGCGGCGAGATCACCGCCGGCCTCCAGGCGGCCCGGGCCAAGAACAACAGGCAACTGCCGGAGGATGCGGAACATCTTCCGGCCTTGCGCACCCTGGTATTGACCGCGTTGCAGCGCAACGCCCTGTTTTTCACGGCGGCGCTGCCGGCGCGGATCCTGCCGCCGTTCTTCAACTGTTATGAGGGAGACGGCCAGTATTACGGCGACCACGTCGACGGCGCCATGCGGGCCCTGCCGGAGGGAGGTTATCTGCGCGCCGATGTCTCCGCGACCCTGTTCCTGTCGGAGCCGGAGGAATACGAGGGCGGGGTGCTCACGATCGAGGATACCTTCGGCCACCGGGAGATCAAGCTCCGCGCGGGCGACATGGTGGTCTATCCCTCGAGCTCGGTGCATCAGGTCACGCCCGTCACGCGCGGGCGGCGCCTCGCCTGCTTCATGTTCATCCAGAGCATGATCCGGGACGCGGGGAAACGGCGTCTGCTGTTCGACATGGACATGGCCCTGCTGCAGTTGCGCCAGTCCGATGGGGAAACCGCC
>WBZO01004993.1_pt1 | contig 13819 bp, 9 predicted proteins | sample 5204261 | NCBI WGS metagenome assembly WBZO01 (sample SAMN12412400, study PRJNA552823) | activated sludge metagenome | isolation source: activated sludge from anammox sidestream of wastewater treatment plant... | place: USA: North Carolina | collected 2017-09
CGATATCTGGGAATAACAAGGACTTGGGAAACTCTAGCAGGTGTTTACGATAGTCAAGCCCTAGACCCCCATGTAAACCGCGAACGCTTTAGAGCTGAGTGGTGGGCTTAACCGATGACCAATGAAGCTATTTCAAGGTCCGAACAGATGGCAGATACGTAAATAAGGCATTGCTTGTTGTCGTTGCCATTCATGATGATGGATATCGCGAGATCCTCAGTGCCACGGTGGATGATAGCGAAGATGAATCCTGTTGGGAAAATTGTTTTGAAAGCTTAAAGGCTCGAGGACTCAAAGGAGTCAAAATAGTGATATCTGATGCCCATAAAGGGATACAAGCAGCTGTCCAGAAGTCATTTCTAGGAGCATCTTGGCAGATGTGCAATGTTCACTTTATGCGTGCTGTGCTTAAGAACATACCTAAGAAAGAGAAAAAGGAGGTCGCCTACATGCTGAAGGATGCTATTGAAGATGAGTGCAAGATGCAGGAGCTGGCTGTCATTCTTGATGATAAAGGATTCAAAAAGTCGGCGGATACGATTGATAGCTTCCGATTTGACCTTTGGAACTATAAATCATTTCCCAGATCGCACTGGAAAAGGATCCGAACAACTAATGTCCTGGAGAGAGTCAACAAGGAGCTGAAACGAAGAAGTCGTGTGGCCGGTGCCTATTCAAATGATCAGTCGCTTCTGAGGGTGGCGGTTTGCATCATGATGGACATTAACGAGGATTGGATAACAGGTAAAAGGTATTTATCATTGGAAGAGTAGAGTAGAATCAGGATACAGGGCCACTGTGAAATTACAGCAGATATGGCACGCTACCGTCTAATCATCCGGACGAGGTTGATCAATATGATGAGAGAGGCAAAGCTACTGGATAAGTATTCTGTGGAACTTTTGCTTCTGCAATTAGAGAAGTTGAGAAAAATTACTTTGCGCATGGACAAGTATTAGTCACCGAAATGACAAAAAAACAGAGGGAAATACTTCAGGCGCTAAACCTGTGCGCCTGAGCTTTTCGGGGGGGGTTAAGTTATAGACTTTGCGTTTTCTGGCTAATTGCCATGTTATGAAAAAGTTTGATCTCGGGCCATATAATCATGTGACTGTGACATTTTGCATTGCAATGCTCAGACACCTCGAATCGGTGTTTTTCAGCTCCTTTATATCGCATGGCCTCTCGCAGCCATCGGGCACATGCAAGCGTATGGTGTTTGCACCTTTTGCGAGATGCATAGGCACGCTCACATTGACAACGCCAGTGGGCACAGCAACTCGCGCTAAATGCACGCCATTGGAGGAGATCTCCAGCGTCCGGTTTCGATAGAAGCTCAGCGCATTCAGCCCCAGGGTGGCAGTGCGATTCTCGGGCGAGTAGATGGTGATTAGAGAACCATTCTCCATCCAACGCGTCGATGTACCATCCCATGTCTCGATTCCATACCATCCTTTACCTAGATATCCTTTACCTAGATATCCTTTAGCTACGATATCTTGTGGCGGATTTGCAATGGTTTGGAGAGTTTTTATGCAGTTTCCTGGTGATGTAATTCCTGCATTAAAGGATCTCATTATCTGGGTGTCATTCCAGTACCAACATTTTTCTGGATATAAATCCACATTCAGGCTTCCATCCCAATCTCCATTGGGATAATAAAAAGCTCCGACAAACTGCACGAATATCGACCATATCAGCAAAATGGAGAAAATAAAAATTATGAACAAGTTCTTTTTTTGTTTAATATTCATATGGGCATCCTTGAGGTATAATCCCAAAAATATAAACAAAACGGGCAGAATTCCAGTCAAGAATCTAGGCCCATATGACCACCCCCCCCACCAACAAACAAACGCACTGTATAACAAGATTTGTCCTAAAATTGAAATTCCAGAAATTAATAAAAAATTTTTAACAATTTCATTTGATAATTTTGAGATTTTAGAATAACCTAATATTGAAAATACAATTATAGGAGTGTAAATAAATATACCACGACTTGGGCTGGCGAGCAAACCAACGAAACCAGTAACCATATTAAAATTAAATTGTATGCCAGAAGCAAGACCAGCATATCCTCCAAATAAACTGCCAAAATAATGTATATTATATAGAAAAAATGTGGCACTTGATAAGGCCATGAAACTGAAATAATAAATAATTCTTCTATCTTTTAGATTTAGAATATAGTAAATTATAGGAGTCAAGAGAATGCTATCGGGCGGCCTATTAAAAATAAAAAATCCTGAAATAATACCTAAATAGATAATATTCTTTTCGGATTTCTGTTTTTCGTTTAATAAGACAAGGTAAATTGACATCGCCAAAAAAAGTTCCACTAAGCCATGCTGCCAGAGGGCTTGACTGCTTATTGCCCATGTATTAGTTGCAAAAGCAAAAACTATTGCAGTAAATGCTGCGGTTTTCTTTTGAACTAATTCTTTTAACGATAAATATACAAAAATTACAGATATCGAAGCTATTAGAGATGCAGATAGTTTTTCCATGATTTGAACGATCAGCCCAAATTCTGGGCGTAACAGATCTATAGAATAATCCCCTAATTTTAAAAACAAAAATAAAATAGCATAAATTGGTGTAATTAAAATTGGGGTGACGATCGGATATGATGAAAGAAAATGCCCATTGATCTCGTTAAAAAAATATATAGACCCCATGTATAAACTATAGTATGGAACGAATTGATCAAAGTATAAATTATGATTTTCTAATATGCTGAATGGTAATAACGAGGCAGGCACTGTATCACCAGAACCTATAGTCCTGCCATTTGCCATATATACTAAATAGACTAAGCAAAACATGCAGAGGATATCATGTTTCTTTATGAACTCAATTACATTTTTAATTGTTCCTGCAAGAATAGCATCTTTTATTTAATCACCTTCATCAGGATCTCGCTATTATTATTAAGCCAATAATTATGATCAAAGTCCCAAACAATTTACTAAATCCCATACTTTCTTTCAGCACCAAACTCGACAGCACCAGCACAAGTACATAAGTCAAAGATATGAACGGATAGACAAAGCTCAGCTCCTTCTTGGACAGAGCTATCAGCCAAAAGATGGTGCTCAGTGCATACATCACGAAGCCCAGCAATACATAAGGATTTAGCAGAACTGTGGACAGGGTTGCGAAATTAATAGCTGACAACTGCCCGGCCTGGTTCATGCCCAACTTCCAGGATACCTGGCCAAAGGCTGCAAAGATAATTCCGATAATAATTATCACAATTGCATTCATGGCCTAATTCCTCCCACTAAAAGAGACTCGTCCATCAAAGATAGTCCACGTTCTGGCCCAACCCCAAGTCCATCATCCGATGGGAGTTTCTGCTGATTTTCTCTCATCGGATCAGATGCTCCTCTATCCGATCCAGCTTTTTGGTCAGGTAGTCTACGATCAAACCAAGCGAGATCAATTGTATGCCGACCAAGATAAGAAATGCCGTAAATATGGGATAAAACTCATGCGATATTACGCCGTACTGCACTTTCTCATAGATAGATATGAATCCTGTAATCAATCCTATAAAAATAAAAGCTATAGACGGAAGAAGAACCATCTTGGAAAGAAGAGATGTTTCCGTGTAGGCTACCGAAAGCAATGCTGTTAGCATCCTTGCCCCATCCTTCAGAGGATTGAGCTTTGATTTGCCCACCCGCTCACGGTACTCGATGGGGATCTCCACGATCTTGTAGCCCAGCTTGGCTGCTCGGACAGTCATCTTGGTCTCGAACTCCAGCCCCTTGGCCTTGACATCCAATTTATCGAACATCTCACGCCTGAATGCCCGCATGCCTGTCTGGCTGTCCTTTATCCTAATGCAGCTTATATATGTTGCCAGAAAGGAGAAGATGTTGTTTCCCAGCCGGTTGAATGCCGGAATGTTCTCTCGCGCCTGAATTCTGGCGCCTAGCACCAGGTCCGCCCCCTTCTCTATCTCCTGCACCAGCTGGGGAACATACCGGGCAGGATAAGTGTTATCCGCGTCGGTAAAGATGATGACATCTCCGCTGGCCTGCAAAACGCCGGTCCGAAGAGCAGCCACCTTTCCCTGATTGACCTCATGCCGCAAGAGCTTGACCTTCTCCCCCACAAGCCGTTGAGCTGCCTGGAAGGTCCCATCGCTTGAGCCGTCGTCAACCATGATGACTTCGTCTACCACATCAAGGTACTCCCTTACCACCAGGGGAAGGCCCTCCTCCTCATTATAGGCTGGAATTACAAGCGATGTCCTCATCTAGATCGCTTCTTAGGTCATTTTCGCGTCCTTATAATCTTAACCCCCAAATGCCGTTTATGCTCTTATGCCCATCCGTGTTCTTTCAGAACATTCGCAGCGGCATTTCGGACGTAATTGTCGGTGTCCTCCTTGGACGTCTGGATTAATGATTCCGCAGCCCTGGCGTCATTGATTTTTCCGAGGGCGACGGTCGACCAATATCTAACGCTGTTATCTTCATCCTTAAGGGCCTGTATGAGCGGATCTATGGCATGTGAATCTCCGATATTTCCTAGCGCTTCCGCAGACTGATATCTGACACGAGGGTCTTCATCACTCAAAGCCTGAATCAATGAATCAACTGCCTTTTCGTCTCCAATATTTCCGAGAGCTTCAGCGACATTGGCTCGAACAGAGCTATTCTCATCATTGAGAGATTGAATCAACGGATCCACTGCTTCTGAATCGTTAAGCTCCCCAAGAGCTAATGCCGCTGAACTTCGAACATCCCAATTTTGATCATTCAAAGCTTGGATTAATGGATTTACTGCGCGTTTATCTTTGATCCATCCAAGAGCTTTAGCCGATTCTGATCGAACTGAGTTGTTGTCATCCTTAAGGGCCTGGATTAGAGGCTCAACAGCACTAGCATCATTTAGCTCGCCAAGAGTCATTGCTGCATCTGCACGGGTTATGCTATTTTCGTCTTTGAGTGCCTCGACACTCTGCTCAACATTTTCAGCTAAAGCTGGCATTGCGAGTACCATGAGGCTTAAGGCAAATACAAAAGTCAATATATATCTCACGTTTTTATCTCCTCTTTAGTTCGTTTTACACAAGATTTCAGCTCAGGGACTACTCAGTTGCGAAAGAGATATGGGGATATGGATCCCCACATCGTTCGTCCGAATGCTCGATGAAGGAATGGTGCATTTTGCGTTATTCTAACGTGGGATTAGCTTGAACGTCTCCCATGCGCCTATGGCATTGCGGTTAGCTACGACTGCTCCACCTCCGCCACCCTCGGCGCAGACGAATTGACCATTGGCTGCCTGCAGAGCTACATTACCATTTCCTCTATCGATTAGCTTGAACGTCTCCCATGCGTCTATGGCATTGCGGTTAGCTACGACTGCTCCACCTCCGCCACCCTCGGCGCAGACGTATTGACCATTGGCTGCCTGCAGAGCTACATTGCCATTTCCTCTATCGATTAGCTTGAACGTCTCCCAGGCGCCTATAGCATTGCGGTTAGCTACGACTGCTCCACCTCCGCTGCCTTCGGCGCAGACGTATTGACCATTGGCGGCTTGAAGTGCCCCTTGCGCAGGTACAACAGGTACCGCGAGATCAATTAGCTTGAACGTCTCCCATGCGCCTATGGCATTGCGGTTGGCCACGACTGCTCCGCCACCGCCACCTTCTGCACAGACGAATTGACCATTGGCTGCCTGCAGAGCTACATTGCCGTTTCCTCTATCGATTAGCTTGAACGTCTCCCATGCGCCTATGGCATTGCGGTTAGCTACGACTGCTCCACCTCCGCCACCCTCGGCGCAGACGAATTGACCATTGGCTGCCTGCAGAGCTACATTGCCGTTTCCTCTATCGATTAGCTTGAACGTCTCCCAGGCACCTATGGCATTGCGATTAGCTACGACTGCTCCACTTCCGCCACCCTCGGCGCAAAGATACTGGCCATTGTAGGCTCGAAGGGCGACTGATGCCCTATTCGAATTCGTGAGCGTGGTGAATGTTGCCGTGCTACTAGCCCAACTTGATCCAGCGGGATTCTCAGCATAGCATCTGTAATAATATGTCGTTCCCGGAGTTAGGCCGCTTATGTCCGCATAGAACGTCCCCAAACCTCTGATTCCCAGATCAAAAAGATGACTCCATGAACCGGTATTCATGCCGCCATCAGTGAGTCCCCAATATATGCCTACTATTGGATTTGAGCCACCAGTATTTGTAATCTGTCCGTTTAGCCTGGCCGAGCTACTTGTGACTGATGAAGCACCACCATCATTGGTCACTGTAGGCGAGTATATCCCGGACCCCTTGGTAGTAAACGTTGCCGTGCTACTAGCCCAACTTGACCCAGCGGAATTCTCAGCAAAGCATCTGTAATAATATGTCGTTCCTGGAGTCAGGCCGCTGAAATCGAAATAATACGTTCCTATCCCTAATATTCCAAATTCTACATTATTTTGCCATGAACTTGGATTTGTGCCACCATCGCTGATTCCACAGAATATATGAAAATCAGGATTCTCGCCACCAGTATTTGTAATCTGTCCGTTTAGCCTGGCCGAGTTACTTGTGACTGATGAAGCACCACCATCATTGGTCACTGTAGGCGAATAGATCCCAGACCCAGTGGTGGTAAACGTTGCAGTACTGCTAGCCCAGCCAGTGCCGGCTGAGTTAATCGCATAAGCTCTGTAATAGTAAGTAGTCCCTGGAGTTAGAGGGCTTAAATCAGCATAGTATGTTCCTGTGCCCTTTATTCCTAAGTCTGTGATATGTTGCCAAGATCCTGTACCAGCATTAACGGTACCCCAGCCAATGTATAGATGTGGGTTCTCGCCACCAGTATTTGTAATCTGTGCACCTACCGTGGCTACAGTGGCCCCGATACCTGAAGCAGCTCCATCATTGGTCACTGTAGGCGAGTAGATCCCGGACCCAGTGGTGGTAAACGTTGCAGTACTGCTAGCCCAGCTTGACCCCGCAGAGTTTGATGCGTAGCATCTGTAATAATATTTCGTTCCTGAGTTCAAACCAGTGACATCTGCCCAAAATAATCCCAAACCCATTGTGCCCTCTGCATAGGTCGCCCATGATCCTGGATTCGTGTTGCCGTCATTGGGGCCAAAATATATACGTACTGTAGGATTCTCGCCACCAGTATTTGTAATCTCCCCGTTTAGCCGGGCTGAGTTAGACGTAATACTTGAAGCACCGCCATCATTGGTCACTGTGGGTATTCCAAGTGGTTTTGATACTTTGACCATCCATTTATCATTGACCTTCATTTGGTCCCATTTGTACCAGACATCTGCACCATTGTAATTTCCACAGATTCCAGTTCCATAAGGCAGGCTTCCATATGGATCGTTAACTATATAAGATCCATCAGAAGTGTACCCTTTAATAACAACCCAGTGACCTTCAGGAGTAAGCTTTGTAGAAACCGGCACCGGGTATCCTGCATCTATCTGAGCTCTCACATCTGGCTCTGAGGGGCCCATCAAACCTGACGCCTGGAGCCCGTTTTTGTTGAAGAAACTGACCATTCTATCGAGCTTTGCTTTTTTATCAGAATAATGGATGTATCCATAGGCTCCTTTGGCGGGGTTGCCTGTTGGGTCAAGGGTTATTTCACCAGAAGCATCGCCAAAAACTTCACCAGTGGATGATGTGTATTGTGCAGAAACATACTGACCATAGTTGCTTGTGTGCGAGTATGGCTGATCGCATGTAATAGGCCAGGGACTGATAACTCCCCAATAAGCCAAAATCATTACAGCAGAAGTGGCCCCGCAAGCATATCTGCCATCAAAAGTGCTTGTAGTATCCCAGCATTGGTGTATATACGGCACCTGCAAATTTTTTACTATAGTTGCCGATGTGTTGGAATTGCCATTGCTGCAAATTTGGCCCGTATTCGAGGATGTATTATTAGATTGAAATGGTACTACTTTCTCTCCAGAGCTGTTACCCTTCATGGTGTCTATCTCTACAGGAGAGAGAACTCGAGTTGGCGCTCCGTGTAGATCCAGTAATGATGCCTCCGCTTGGGTAAGCACCATGTCATCCGGTATACTGGAATTGCTTACTATCTTAAATTCGGTAATGGTTGAACTCAGATTGCTACCATTAACCTCATCAGAAATCGCTATTGCAGTCACAGCTAATATATTCATTGAAGCGATTATTAATATGTATATCCATTTACCAATATTTTTCCGGCTATTACTCATAGTCTCCCTCCAAACACCTTTTTCAGTTTTTATCATCATAAGATATAAATCTATCTGATGTTATTCCATTGGTCCTCAGGTGAGCCCATAAGCTGTCTCTGAATAGTTCTCGGTTTACATGCGGATCTAATGCTTTACTATCATAAATTTCTAACCTTAACTTAACTCCCCCTAAGTGGGGAATACAAAATATTATATAAAATTGAGGGGCAGAGCGGGAATGAAAATCAAGGATGGGAGGAGGATCATCTTGGAGAGCAGGGATATCTCGGAATAGGCTACAGAGAGCAGGGCAGTCAGCATCCTTGCCCCATCCTTAATTGGATTGAGCTTGGACACACCTACTCGTTCCCGGTATTCTATTGGTACCTCAACGATCTTGTAGCCCAGCTTGGCCGCTCGAACGGTCATCTTGGTCTCGAACTCCAGCCCCTTGGCCTTGACATCCAATTTATCGAACATCTCACGCCTGAATGCCCGCATGCCTGTCTGGCTGTCCTTTATCCTAATGCAGCTAATAGGTTGCAAGAAAGGAGAAGATGTTGTTTCCCAGCCGGTTGAATGCCGGGATGTTCTCCCGCGCCTGAATTCTGGCGCCGAGCACCAGGTCCGCCCCCTTCTCTATCTCCTGCACCAGCGGGGGAACATACCGGGCAGGATAAGTGTTATCCGCGTCGGTAAAGATGATGATGTCTCCACTGGCCTGCAAAACGCCGGTCCGAAGAGCAGCCACCTTTCCCTGATTGACCTCATGCCGCAAGAGCTTGACCTTCCCGCATACCAGCGCCTGTGCCGCCTGGAAGGTCCCATCGCTTGAGCCGTCGTCGACCATGATGACTTCGTCTACCACATCAAGGTACTCCCTTACCACTAGGGGAAGGCCTTCCACCTCATTATAGGCTGGGATTACAAGCGATGTCCTCATCTAGATCGCTTCTTGGGTCATTTTCGCGTCCTTATAATCTTAACCCCCAAATGCCGTTTATGCTCTTATGCCCATCCGTGTTCTTTCAGAACATTCGCCGCAGCATTTCGGACGTAATTGTCGGTGTCCTCCTTGGATGTCCGGATTAATGATTCCGCAGCCCTGGCGTCATTGATTTTTCCGAGGGCGACGGTCGACCAATATCTAACGCTGTTATCTTCATCTTTCAGTGCCTGTATGAGCGGATCTACGGCCCGGCTATCTTTGATATTTCCCAGAGCTTCAGCAGCCGTATATCTGACTTGTGGATCTTCATCCTTTAGAGTTTGGATCAATGGATCGACTGCTGTTTCACTCCCGGTTTTTCCGAGAGCCCTAGCTGCTCTAGCTCGAACGGAGCTGTTATCATCAGTGAGAGATTGAATCAACGGATCCACTGCTTCACAATCGTTAAGCTCCCCAAGAGCTAATGACGCTGAACTTCGAACATCCCAATTTTGATCATTCAAAGCTTGGATTAATGGATTTACTGCGCGTTTATCTTTAATCCATCCAAGAGCTTTGGCCGACTCCGATCGAACGGAGTTGTTGTCATCCTTAAGGGCCTGGATTAGCGGCTCAACAGCACTAGCATCATTTAGCTCGCCAAGAGTCATTGCTGCATCTGCACGGGTTATGCTATTTTCGTCTTTTAGGGCCTCGATACTCTGCTCAACATTTTCAGCTAAAGCTGGCATTGCGAGTACCATGAGGCTTAAGGCAAATACAAAGGTCAATATATCTCTCATGTCTTATCTCCTCTTTAGTTCGTTTTACACAAGATTTCAGCTCAGGGACTACTCAGTTGCGAAAGAGATATGGGGATATGGATCCCCACATCGATCGCACGAATCCTCGATGAAGGAATGGTTCACTTTGCGGTACTCCTAAATAGGGATTAACTTGAATGTCTCCCAGGCATTTATTGCGTCGCGGTTAGCCACGACAGCTCCGCCTCCGCTGCCTTCTGCACAAACGTATTGGCCATTGGCCGCCTGTAGTGCCACATTGCCATTCCCTCTGTAGATAAGCCTAAACGTCTCCCAGGCACCTATAGCATTGCGGTTGGCAACAACCTGCTGACCTCCGCCACCTTCTGCACAAAGATACTGGCCGTTATATGCCTGCAGGGCTACATTGCCATTTCCCCTGTCAATGAGATTAAACGTCTCCCAGGCACCTATAGCATTGCGGTTAGCCACCATACCATCACCGCCGCCACCTTCAGCACAGACGTATTGGTCATTGGCCACCTGCAAAGCTACCTTTGTAGGGCTCGATAGATCCAGAATCCTGAACGTCTCCCAGGCATCTATAGCATTGCGGTTGGCAACAACCTGTTGACCTCCGCCATTTTCTGCACAAACATATTGACGATTTGCAGCCTGTAGCGCGAAGTATCCATTCCCTTTATCGATAAGCCTAAACGTCTCCCAGGCATTTATTGCGTCGCGGTTAGCCACGACAGCTCCGCCTCCGCTGCCTTCTGCACAAACATATTGACCATTGGCCGCCTGTAGTGCCACATTGCCATTCCCTCTGTAGATAAGCCTAAACGTCTCCCAGGCATTTATTGCGTCGCGGTTAGCCACGACAGCTCCGCCCCCGCCACCTTCAGCACAGACATATTGACCATTGACGGCTTGAAGGGCAATCTCTGTTCCATGATAATCTTTTATTGGAAGAGCTGGATCACCCAGCCACAGATACATATTTAAATTATCTTTCGCATATGCACTATTATCCTTTGTCAACGTCCTTTCTTTTGCACTGTTAGTGATAGAGCCAGTTTCACGGATATTTAGGTTTCCTATGGAATCAAATATATATATATTCATCAAATCATTTTGTGGCCGGTAAGAGCTCCTGCTAGCACCAAAATAATTCACTGCTCCAATTGAAAGCGGTTTTGCAAAAGCTTCTGATAATGTCTGCTCGGTCTTATCCAGGTGTGCAGTTTCACAGCATATGGCAAAAAAAACAGGCTTTATTGTATTTGCCAAAGACAATGCACTCGCCGTTGAATAATATTGACCTGCGACATTCCAATCGGCCCAGCCCGTTGCTCCACCGTGCCCCCTATAATCGACAATGCCTATTCGATTATTTATCGCCCGATTAACCTGTTCATTTGTTGCAGAATCCCCTTTATTAGCAGTTGAGGCACCATACAAGTGAGAATATATTAACGGATCGCTATATGATGCGGAATGTATGCTTTCTTGGTTACCTTGAAACTGAGATGGTGCACCTTCTTTATGAGCTATCAATAGAACATTATCGGACCACCATCCTTCGGGGGTGTTTAAATAAGATAACGTCTTTGTAACTGCGTCCTGGAATTCTGTAGCTGTATCAACTGACATTCGTCCAACTGCAACCTCTGGATATAAGTCATCACCTGCAAGAAGGCTATACCAATAATCTCCTGGTATTTTTTCGCCACTGGTCACAGCACTATCTGAAAGGTGCCAGGGCATGTAGCTAATGTCCCCCCAAATGATCACATACATAAGAGTGGGGTATTTAGCAAATTCTCTCGCGATAAGATTTTTAATATCGGTATCGGCGACTGCAAAACCAGAATTAAAGCGATATGCTATGTAGGGCTGACCATTATTGGCATGCCAATCTAATAATGGCTTTATTGCTTCATAACTGCCGTGATCTGTATGCCTTATTGAAAGGATTACAGGATTCTCATCAGTCTGGCTACCATCCGTGCTGCATTTTGACAGAATTGCAGCTTCATCAACAGTAGGCCTAATGTTTGAAGATAGATATGTTTGCAGAACTTCTGGTTCAATATATTTGTAGTTCAGCACGGATCTTTGATAAATTTTATCTAATGTTGGATCGATTGATCTATTGCTTGCATTGAAATTCCCATCTAATGTTATATTTTGCATATGCATATACTCAAGAACAATCCTAATATGGCTAATAACATTTAGTTCCCCCGTGGCAGGATTAAATGATATTGGATTAAATTCCAAGTTTACAATTGAAAGATCTCGCCACGTCCCTGGAGTCCCTACTTTGACTATATCCTTGGGATAAAAGACATTTTGGTCATAGAACTCTCTATCAATTGCAAATGGAACGCCATCGATTGAGAGTGGTTCATTTGCATCATCCATTTGCGGTGGCTGGACAGGATATATATTGAATTTTTCGTAAGACGAATTATTGCATTCTATAACCTTCACATTTGCAGATGAACCATCTGGAATTGCCAGAATCTCTCTAATTACGGGCAATTGCGGTTTTCCAACCTCATGTGTGTAGGTATAGCCAGGTAGTGTTAAGACATCGTAATCAACCATCTCAATCTGTTTTTTCTCGGTGCATAATTTATATACATCTATATCCAATATAGTACATGTTTTATTTGACACCAACACATTTGCTTTAGAAAATATGTCATTCGCATAATAGGTTGAATCTCGGCATTCAATGAAATCGATACCTTGCGAATGTGCACATATACTCAAGCCAAAGACTAACGATAGCCATAATATTACCATCGTTCGACCATGTTTTCTATGCTGCAATTTCATGAGAATGAGTTTTCATTATCTATATATATATCTTTTGCTTGTATTATAAAACTGCAGAGTCCTGAAATTATTTCGCGCCCGACATAGTTTTATGGTGTTTGAATTATTAGATCGTGTACTTGTTTGATTGAACGATTTTAATACTACCTCTTTGTATAATTGATCTGGGGCAGCGATGGAGTCAAGTCTTGATTTGTCAAAGTTTTGGTTCTGGCAGAAAGACTGTACTGATTACGGGAAAAAGGGTGCCGGAAACATAGTTTTGAAAGAGAGATATGGTAAGGATAATAGAGCGCTCCTCAAATGCAGAACCTGCGGACATTGTTTTAGCGAGACTCACGGAACGCCGTTCTTCGGTCTTCATACACCAATAGATGAAGTCTGTCGAACATTGGCACAGATTCCAGAAAAGGGGAGCATTCGCGGGGCTGCGCGGATGTCTGGTCATGATAAGGGCACAATATGCAAATGGGTTTATCTTGCTAGCAAGCACTGCAAAGAAGTGACGGATTATTTTTTGAAAGAACTTCGCCTTGATCGCGTGCAGGTTGACGAGATCTGGTCTTATATAAAAAAAAGGAGAAAAACGTCGCTGTCAGCGATTCGAAAGAATACGGCGATGTCTACAGCCTGACTGCAATCAAACCAGATACTCGCCTTTTTTTGAGCCATCATGAAGGAAAGAGAACTGCAGATGATTGTGTCGAATTCTTTGTCGACATTGAAAGACGTCGCGCAATTGATTCGCCTATTCCTGTATTTACATCCGATAACTGGGACCCCTTCGAAGAAGGGCTTCTCAATGTTTATGGATTTCAATGATTCGAGTACACGACCCACTCGGAGGGTTTCACTCCAATTTAAAGGCGATGGCCATCTAGATTTAAATATAGAGAGAACATCAATGCACTCAGGTCGCTTCGTGATAACGGGAGCGGTTCATACTCATGAGGTGGAGTGAACCCCTCCGAGTGGACAAAAAGTTAAGCAATGCCGACTCATGGAGGGAAGTGCATGAAGAAGACCAGGCGGCGTTACGACCGGGACTTCAAGATAT
>WBZO01004994.1_pt1 | contig 13819 bp, 11 predicted proteins | sample 5204261 | NCBI WGS metagenome assembly WBZO01 (sample SAMN12412400, study PRJNA552823) | activated sludge metagenome | isolation source: activated sludge from anammox sidestream of wastewater treatment plant... | place: USA: North Carolina | collected 2017-09
GATCTCCGGCATGAAGGCGCACTGGCAATCCGAGAAGGACGCCATCGCCGCGATCCGAGAGAAGAAGGAGTTGCTCGAGACGCTGCGCGCCGAGATGGAGCGCGCCACCGATCTCGAACGCGCAGCCGAGATCCGCTACGGGCGCATCCCCGACGTCGAGCGTGACATCGTCACCGCCACCAAGAACCTCGACGACCTCCAGGCCCGGCAACGGATGCTGAAGGAGGAAGTCGACCAGGAGGACATCGCCGAGGTCGTGAGCAAGTGGACGGGGGTCCCGGTCAGCCGGCTCATGGAAGGCGAGATGCAGAAGCTGATTCGCCTCGAGGACGTGCTCCACGAACGGGTGATCGGCCAGGACGACGCGGTGCGATCGGTCGCGAACGCCATCCGGCGCAATCGTGCCGGTCTGTCCGACCCGCACCGGCCCATCGGCTCGTTCCTCTTCCTCGGCCCCACCGGTGTCGGCAAGACAGAGCTCGCCCGGGCGCTCGCCACGTTCCTCTTCGACGACGAGCGGGCAATGGTGCGCATCGACATGTCCGAGTACATGGAGAAGCACTCGGTGTCGCGTCTCATCGGTGCTCCCCCCGGCTACGTCGGCTACGACGAGGGCGGCCAGCTCACCGAAGCCGTGCGCCGGCGACCATACGCGGTCGTGCTCCTCGACGAGGTCGAGAAGGCCCACGCCGACGTGTTCAACGTGTTGCTCCAGCTCCTCGACGACGGGCGCCTGACCGACGGACAGGGCCGGACCGTCGACTTCTCCAACGTGGTCCTGATCATGACGTCGAACCTGCCGGGTGATCCGGCGTCGTTCTTCCGTCCGGAGTTCATCAACCGCATCGACGACATCGTGCGGTTCCGGGCGCTCGGCGCGGCGGACATGGTCCCGACCGTCGACATCCAACTCCGGAGCCTCGAACAGCGGCTCGCGGCCCGCCACATCACCCTCGATGTCACACCGGCGGCCCGAGCGCTCCTCGCGACGCTCGGCTACGACCCAACCTTCGGCGCTCGTCCGCTGAAGCGAACCATCCAGAGCCATCTCGCCGACAAGCTCGCGATCTCGGTGCTCGACGGCACGCTCCACGAGGACGACACGATGGTCGTCGACGCCGACGGCGACCAGCTCACGTTCCACGTGGGAACGAAGACCGAGGCCTGACCCCGTCCGCCGGCTCCGCCGCGGGGCCGGCGGACACCGGCGGTCAGGCGTGCGACTCCACGTAGGCCAGCCAGTCCTTCAACCACTTGCGATAGGCGACCGGGTCCGGCTCCCCTGTCACCGGGTCGACCGCGTCGGGCGGCGCGGGGGGCGCCGCCGGCACCGTCGCGGTCGCCGTGCGGCGAGTCGGCGTCCAGGCATCCAGACGCTCCGCGGCCGCCGTCGTGCGAGCAAGCCGTCGCGGGGTCCGCACCGGCAGCTCCCGCGTCGGGAGAGGCCGTGCATCGATCACCGGGTCGGACCACGACGGCACATCGAGACGCGGGGCCGGCGCATCGGGGCCGGGGGCGTCACGCGCCTCGACGGGTGGGTCGGCCGGCGAGACCGCCTCGGGCGCGAGCCATGACAGCGACAGGTCGCGGGGTCTCCCGTGGGGCGAGCCCGAAGTCGCCGGTGCCGCAGGCGACGACGGGAGCGGGGAGTCCGTCGGCGCGACCGACTCGGTGAACGCCGGGGGAACAGGCACGTCGAACGACGGCGCGACGAACGGAGCAGCGTCGATGACCGCCTCAGGTGGCGTCGGCGTGATGCCACGGTTCGCCACCGGGTCGGTGGCGAACCGTGGGATCGGGTCGGCGAAGATCGGGGCGACCGGTTCCGGCGCCGGTCGACTCAGCACCGGGGGTGGGATGACGAACGCCCCTTCTGGCCCCACCCGACCCGGGGCGAGATCCGCGGGCGCGACGACCGGCGCGGACCCGGGACGAGCCGGCGGAGCGGGCGGCATCGTCCACCCGACCGGCCCGGACGGGCCGTCCGCGGGCACGCCGCGGGCATCCGCAGGGCTGACCACACGATCGTCGAGTGCCCGGAGCCCCAGCAGCGTTCGTTCGATCAAGGCGGCATCCGGGCGTTCACCATCGCCACGGAGCTGCTCGGTGATCGCACGTTCACGTCGTGCGACCTCGCGATCGAGGGCCACGGTGTCGGCGTCGGTGGTCGCCCGGCGCATCGGGTTGCCGTTCGCGACCACACGCGCCACCGCGAGGCCGACGACCGCCGCCGCTGCGACCGCCGAGGGCCACCAGATCGCGGGGTTCTCGATATCGGTACCGGGAAGTACCAACGCGTGCACCGTTCCCGCGGCGAAGGTCCCGAAGCTGAGGTAGTGCACGCTGCGCCAGACACGCTCCCCGACTCGTCGGCGCAGGAGCGAGGTGATCTCGACCGCAACGAGGAGGTACATCGCAACCACACCCCAGGCGACCGCGCCCGGCTCATGGCTCGATGCCATGGGGACCAACAGGTCGACGATCCCGAAATCGACGAAGCTGTCGAGGACCAGCCCCACGAGGTGCACACCCGTGAACACCACCGCAAGACCCCCGAGGTAGCGGTGCAGATCGAGCAGCTTCGGCCCGGAGATGCGCCGGCCGAGCAGGCGGCTCGACAGCAACAACCCCCAGACGACCGTGACTGCGAGGAGCGCCCAGGCGACGATTCCGCCTGCTCGTGCCGTGTACCACCACAACTGCGACTTCACGCGTGGAACTCCCTCACGTTGCCGATCTCGATCACGTCGCCACCATCGGTGACGAGCACCGCGGCGACGTCGAGCGATTCGAGCAACTTCCGTCCGACTGTCATCCCGCGCACCATGACCGCCTTCGTGAGCACCTCCGCTTGCGCGGCGGTACGTGCGATCACCGACGCCACGGAAATTCCTGTGTCCACCGATCGGCCGGAATCCGGGTCGATCAAGTGATGTACCTCCCGGTCGCCGGCCGACCACCGACGGCGACGGGTCGACGAGGTGCACACCGCGCCGGCCGCGAGCGCGATCCGGGGCATCGCCGGCTGGACCCGAGCAGTGGCCTCCCGCAACGGACCGGTCGAACCCGCGAGTGCGATCACCCACGGGTGACCACCCGGTGCCTGACCCATCACCCGAACGTCTCCCCCGATGTTGACGCACGCACCGAGCGCCCCGAGATCGAGAAGACGCGCCGCGAGCAGGTCCGCGGTATGACCCTTGGCAATGCCACCGAGGTCGAGATGCACCCCGGCAGGGAGCCGCAGCACACCACACGACCGGCCCGGATGACCCGGCATCGCCCCACGAGGCGACTTCGCTGCCCCGCCCGGGAGACCCACCGAGGCGTCGCACGACGCGGCGGGCAGACCGGCGAAGAACTCGATCTCGCGACAGCCAGGTGCCGGACGCGCGACCACCGGGGCACCCGAGACGATCGCCGCGAAGTCACGGTCGTAGCCGAGCCCCACGAGCGTGTCGTGCACGGTCGGATCGAACGCGCCACCGGTGGCCGCCCAGGCATCGACCGCCGCTCGTATCAACTGGAACGTCTCGGCCGACACGACCGTCAGCCGACCGCTCGCCCGGTTGCACCTGCTCAACTCGGAGTCGGCCCGAAAACGGCTCCAGCGCGCCTCGGCCGCGTGCAGAAACGTCTCGGCTTCCTCCAGCAGGTCGTTCGACCCCCCGGTACACACGATGTGCGCGGTGGTACCCATGACCCGCAGCCGCCGTTCGTGCGTGGCGACATCAACTGGCATCGCTGATCGTTGTGGTCGGCGGCGGTGCGGTCGTGGTGGTCGGAACCGCGGTGGTCGGGGGAACGGTCGTCGGCGGATTCACCGGCGTGTCGGGCAACGGCGCGGTGGCAACGGTCGTGGTCGGGATCGTGGGAGGCGCCGTCGGCTCAGGGGTCGGAGTGCTCGGCGGGGGGACGGTCACCGGTGTTCGCGCGACCGGGCGAACGGTCGTGGTCGGAGCAACGGAGCTCGAGGGCACTTCGGCCGAGGTCGGTGGCGCGAGCGTCGTGAGCGAGGGCGCCGCGGAGGTTGTGGTCGCGGTCGTGGCGGTGCCGCTCAGATCGAACGTCGTGGTGGTCACCGGTGCTCCACGCGCCGCGTCCACCGTTGCCTGACGCAGGCGCTCGGCCTTCTCCGCCTCCTGCGCACGTGCCGATGCCCCGAATCCGAGCACCATCGCGCCAAAGGCCACGCCGCTCGTTGCCGCCGCGGCGCGTCGCTGGCGAAGCGCCGGATGTGGTCGTCGTCGCTGGGTCGTCACACTCGTCGTGATCGGCACGCCACGGAACGCCCTTGAGCCCCCGTCTGCGCCGTGACCACCCGGCGGTTCTCGCGCGGGTGCCGGCCACCGTACGCACACGGTGGGTCTGGCTTCAGCGCGGAGGCGCCCCGTCGCTGCCCGTCAACCCAGAAACCCGTGCCGGGCGCGGCACCGTGCCGAGACGATCAATCCCCGGGACGGCCGTAGAGCCCGAGCGCCTCGGACTGCTCGGCGCTCAGGTGGTACGTCTCCGCCTCGCCCGGGAACGCCCCGCTGCGGACGTCGACGGCGAAGCGCTCGAGGGCCGCGATTCCCGCCGTCTTGAGGTCGGCGTACCGGCGCACGAACTTCGGCAGCACACGGTCCTCGATGCCGAGCACATCGTGGAACACCAACACCTGCCCGTCACAGTGCGGCCCCGCACCGATCCCGATGGTCGGGATGTCGACCGCATCCGTGATCAGCTGCGCCACCTCGGTGGGCACGCCCTCGATCACGAGCGCGAAGCACCCCGCGTGCGCGAGCGCCTTCGCGTCGTCGATGAGGGCCAGCGCGGCCGACGTCTCCCGGCCCTGCACCCGGAACCCACCCATGGCATGGACCGACTGCGGCGTGAGGCCGATGTGACCCATCACCGGGATCTCCGCGTCGAGGATGGCCTCGATCATCGGGAGCCGCTTGCGACCCCCCTCGAGCTTCACGCACTCCGCCCCGGCGCGCACGAGGGTCGCGGCATTGCGCACCGTCTCCTCGACCGACACGTGGTAGCTGAGCCAGGGAAGGTCACCGACGACCATCGCGCGCGGCTTGGCCCGGGCAACGGCCGCCGTGTGATGGGCCAGGTCGTCCACCGTGACCTGGAGCGTGTCGTCGTAGCCGAGCACGATCATCGCCACCGAGTCACCCACCAGGATGAGATCGGCACCGGCCGCGTCGACCATGCGTGCCCCCGGCGCGTCGTACGCGGTGAGCATCACGAGCGGCTCCGCCCCCGAGCGCACCTTGCGCGCCCGAACAGCCGGTGCCGTGACCTTCTTCGTCATGGCGGTCTCCCTCTCCCGTCCAGCGCACGATGGCTGCCGGCGGTGCGCGCGAACATACAACGATCCCGCCCGATCGCCAAGAGCCTGTTGGTGCACGTCACCATCGCCGGCCGAGTCGCCGGTGCGGGGCTGGCCGCCCGGTCGACTACGCCAGCGGGTTGAGGAGGAAGCTTCGAACGAGGTGGTTCCAACGGCACGCCGTGCACACCTCGACGACGTACGCGGTGTAGGGCGCACGCCGGCGAGCCAACCGCTGCATCTCGGCCACCGACGTCATGCACCGGCCCGATGAGGGCAACCGAGCCCCGAACACGTAGGTCACGTGCACGAGCGGGGAGCCGTCACACACGGGGCACGGCTCGCTCACCGGCGCACCGCAATGCGCCGCGTTGCGCACCAGCTCGTCCTGGGCATCGCACACCTGCAGCGTCGTCTGCGCGCCCGATCGATACGCGGCGAGGATCCGCTGGCGCTCCAACCGGTAGTCGATCTCCCCCGGGCGGCGCTGGATCGCCGCAGCCAGTCCGAACTTCATCCCGACGAAGGCTACCCGTCCGATCTCTCCCGCCCCGCTCGGTCGGATGCCGCCGGGTCACCTCGCACACTCGGTGAAGCGCCACAATGTCCACCATGTCCGACAGTGCCGCAGGTTCGGCGTGGGCGCGCTACAGCACCGCCCACCCCTTCGCTCGTGATCGAACGGTCGACCACGTCTCGCTGGGGCCCGACCTCCCGCCGCTCGACCGGCGGCTCTTCGGCGACTTGCGCAACAAGCGCGTCGTCGAGCTGGGCTGCGGCATGGGCCACGGTGCCGTGGCGCTCGCCCGGCAGGGCGCCAAGGTGATCGGGGTCGACGCCGACCCGGCACAGCTCGTCCATGCCCGAACCCTCGCCGACGAGCACAAGGTGAAAGTCGAGCTGCACAACGCCGACCTCGCGGAGATCGCCTTCTGCCGCTCGGCGAGTGTCGACGTCCTCGTGAGCACCTACGCGCTCGCCGGCGTCGCCGATCTCGACCGCGTGTTCCGGCAGGCGCACCGCGTCCTCGTGCCCGACGCACCCTTCGTGTTCTCCTTGCCCCACCCCTTCACCACGCTGCTGCACCGCGCCGGTGACGGCTCGATCCGGGTCGCCCGACCGACCACCAGCCGCCTCCCGCTCGGCGAGGGGCCGATGCTCACCCATCCCCACCAGTTCGCCGATCTGCACACCGGGCTGACGCGGGCGAATTTCCGCATCGACGTGATGATCGAGGCCGAACCCGACGCGCGCACCCAGGCGTTCAACCCCGCAGCGGGCTGGCTGCCCACCACGCTCGTGATCCGCGCCCGAAAGGTCGGGAACTAACGCTCCTGCGAGCGATACCACTCGCGCAGTGCGGTCGCTGCCGCCTCGTGGCCGATCGCGCCGCGCGCGATCCGCAGCTCGCGCAGGAACTCCTGGGCCTGTCCGATGATCGGCCCCTGCGGCACCCGCAGGATTCGCATCACCTCGGCGCCGTCGAGCTCTGGTTGCTGCTGCGCCGCCGTCTCGCCGAGCGCGTCGCGCGCCGCGATGAACCCTCGCCAGGACGCGATGCGCCGTGCCGCCACCGCGGCGTCGGCCCGCGCCCCGATGTTCGCCTCCGCGAGCGCGACCAACCGCTCGAGCTGCGGGCCCGCGTCGACCAGCACACGACGCACCTCGGGCGCGGCCCACCCGTCCGGGTGGCGATCGAGTCGGTGATGCAGCCCGACGAGTTGCGTGATGGCGCGAACCTCGTCGTTCCCATGACGCAGCGCACGCAGCCGTTCGCCCACGAGCACCGCCCCCCGTGTCGCGTGCTCGGCCGGGCCGACGTCGACCTTCGCGAGATCATGCAGGAGCGCAGCCATCCGCAGCACGATGTCGCGCGAGCACCGGCGAACGACGTCGAGGCTGTGCGTGAGGGCGTCGGTCCCCCCGTCGTCGAGGTCGTGGACCCCGGCGAGCCTCGCGAGCTCGGGCAACCAACGTTCCACGAGACGATGATCGACGAGGAACCGCAGACCACGGGTCGGGTCCGCAACGGCCAGGAGCTTGTGCAACTCGTCGCGGACGCGTTCGGCGGAGACGATCACCAGACGGTCGAGACATCGAGTGATCGCGCCGTCGATGTCGGCCGCCGGCTCGAGGTCGAAGCGCGCGAGGAACCGGGCGGCTCGCAACATGCGCAACGGGTCGTCCGAGAACGATGTGTCTGCACCGATCGGCGTGCGCAACATCCGGCTCACGAGATCGCCCCGGCCGTCGAACGGGTCGTGCAGCGTGCCGTCTCGCGCGTCGGCCGCGATGGCGTTGACGGTGAAGTCACGCCGGGCCAGGTCGTCGACGAGCGAGTTCGAGAACGAGACGGCCGGCTTGCGCGAGCCCGGGTTGTACACGTCACCGCGGTAGGTCGTGATCTCGAACGGCGTACCGTCGATACGGCAACCGATGGTGCCGAAGCGTGCCCCCTGGGTCCACACCGCGCTCGCCATCGGCTCGACCAGACGCTGGATCTGCTCCGGACGCGCATCGGTGGTGAGATCGACGTCGACCCAGGCGCTCCTTCCGGGCGCGATCAGCTCGTCGCGCACGATGCCCCCCACGAGGAACAGCTCGTGGCCCGCCGCGGTGAAACGATCGGCGAGCGGGCCGACGAGCGCCAGCAGGGACGGCGAGATCACACGCCCACACTTCGGCGATGGGCGAGGACCGCATCGACCACGTCGCCCCCCCGGCCACCACGTGAACGCTCCTCCGGCAGCTCCGGCACCCCGGCGAGCGCGCGCATGGTCGCAGCGACCCCGTCGCGGACCGCGCCCAGGTCATACCCGCCCTCGAGCATCACGACCACCGGGACGCCGGGAAGGTTCCCGCACAACTCGGCGACGAGTGCCCCGTGATCGCCACAGGTGAGCCCGAGCGCGGTGAGCGGATCGTCGCGGTGGGTGTCATACCCGAGCGACACCAGGAGCCACGTCGGGTCGAACCTCGCGATGGCGGGCGCGATGACCCGCCGGAGCGCGTCCAGGTAGGTGTCGCCCGTCGTGCCCGCCGGGACCGGGACGTTGATCGTGGCACCACGACCCTCGCCCCGCCCGACCTCGTCCATCCCGCCGCTGCCCGGGTAGAAGGGCCATTGGTGGATCGACGCGAAGAGCACCCTCGGGTCGTCGTCGAACGCGGCCTGGGTGCCGTTGCCGTGGTGCGCATCCAGGTCGACGATCGCGACGCGCTCACCACGATCGACAAGGGTGGCCGCGGCGAGCGCGATGGAGTTGATCATGCAGAAGCCCATCGAACGCTCCGGTGTCGCGTGATGTCCCGGCGGGCGGACCGCGCAGAACGCACGGTCGCCGCGGCCGGCATCGATCGTCTCGATGGCCAACTGCGCCGCACCCGCCGCGAGGAGCGCGGCCTGACGCGTCCCCGGGCCGACCACGGTGTCGGGGTCGAGCAGGCCGCCTCCCCGGGCGTCGAGCGCGTCGATTCGCCCGATCACGTCGGGCCGGTGGACGCGGGTGAGCATCGACGGGTCGATCGCCACCGCGGCGAGAATCTCGGCATCCACCCCGCTCGCGTCGAGCCCGGCGCGAGCGGCGCGAAGTCGGTCGGCCCGCTCGGGGTGACCGCGGCCGGGGTCGTGCAGCAGGCAGTCTTCGTGCGTGACGTACAAGAGCCCCACCGGCGAGAGCGTACAGTTGCCCTCCGCATGAGACGGTGGGTCGCGCGAGCATGAGCAAACTCGCGGTGCTGACGTTCGGTACCGAGCAGTACCGCATCGGTTCGTGGCGAGGTCACGCCACCACCGGCTATCTCGCGCCGCTGTCGCCCCCCGACCAGCTCACCCGGGCGGGCCTCGAGCACGCGCTGCGCCGGCTCACCCGTCACGGGTTTCGCGAGGTGCTCACCGCGGCCCTGACCGAGTCCGAACAAGGGTTCTTCCGGGCCAATGGATTCGCCGTGCACGAGCACCTCCACCTCCTCCAGCACGACCTCGCCGCCATACCCACGGTGTCGACGTCCGTCACGCTGCGTCGGGTACGCCGCTGGCAACACCGCGGGCTGCTCGCGATCGACGCACGCGCCTTCGACCCGTTCTGGAAACTCGACCGCGCCAACCTCGTCGAGGCGATCCAGGCAACGCCGTTCACGAGGGTCACCGGCGCGTACGTGTCCGGTCTCCAGGGCTACGCGATCACCGGGCTGGCCGCGGATCACGGCTATCTGCAGCGTCTTGCCGTGGACCCGTCGACACAGGGTCGCGGGATCGGAACCGCGCTCGTCCACGACGCGCTCGGCTGGCTCGTCGAGCGCGGGGCAACCGGCGCGTCGGTGAACACCCAGGAACACAACAGCCGCGCGCTCGCGCTCTACGAGCGTCTCGGCTTCCACCGGGTCGAGCCCGGCCTGGCCGTGCTCCGCCGCGACCTGGCCCGCCCATGAGCCGCACGCCACGCGCGGTCATGTTGGCCGTCGTCACGATGCTGATCGCGTTCGTGGCACCGGCGGGCGCGCAACCGAGCCCACCTGCCTCTCACGCCGTCGAGCTGGTCGCCATCACTCCTGAGGTCCGCGGCAACGCCGAACCGCTGCGCCTCGAGCTCCGGGCGCCGAGCGTCGCGTCCGCCGACACCGTGCGCGTGATGATCTACAACCGCGTCACCCGCGCCACGCTGCGAGCACTCGCCGACGGAGACCTCCGGCCGAGCCAGGTCGGCTCGAACTACAACCCGATCGCCCGTCGAGTCGGGGATCTCACGCAAGAGCCACCGTCCACGTTCGTGTTGAGCGTGGCCAACGAGCAACTCCCGAGAACCCCCGGGGTGTACCCGTTGCAGATCACCGTCGGCACGTCGAACCCGATCCTCACCTGGCTCGTGCGCACCGCACCACTCGCCGCAGGGGAGACCCCGTTCTCGCTCGGCCTGGTCGTCCCGGTGCAGGCACCGCTCGCCGATCAGCCCGACGGCTCCGTGACCCTGGACGACGCCGAGCGCAGCCGCCTCGCGCAGCTCGCCTCGGTGCTGGCCGAGGCTCCCGGCGCGCTCACCGTCGTCCCCAACCCGGAGACGCTCGACGCCCTGGACGCCTCGGGGCCCGACGCACGCGCCACGCTGCAGCAACTCCAGCGGGCGACGCGCACCCAGACCGTCCTGCGCGCGCCGTACGTGCCCCTCGACATCGATGCGTGGCGGCGCGCCGGTCGAGACGACCACGTATCGCTCCAGCTCCGCACCGGGCTCGACATCGCGTCACGGACGTTGGCTCGCGACCCGTCGACGATCGTGGTCCGCACGGCGATCGCGAACCACTTCGACACCCCGCGCTCGCTCGATCTGTTGCGCCGGGAAGGCGCGGCCAACGTGGTCATCGCCGACGACCACCTCGAGCCGCTCCGCAAGGACGCCTTCCCCTCGCCGTTCGCACAGTCGTTCCGCGTGCGCGACACCGAGGGGCAGGACCTGCTGGGCGCCGCCGCCGACACCTGGCTCGCCGGCATGATCACGGCGATCGACACCGCCCGGCAGCCGCAACCCGCGGCGCAAGCGGTGCTGGCCGATTTGGCAACCGGCTTCTTCGATCGACCCACGCTGGCACGCGGGAGCGTGGTCGTCCTCCCCGATCGTTGGGCGCCATCATCATCGGTGAGCGATCACTTGTTCGCCATGCTTCGCACGGCCGAGATCGTCCAGCCGCGCGACATCGAGACGTGGTTCGCGACGGTTGCCCGCAGCAGCCCCGAAGGCGAGGCTCGCGCCGAGAGCGCAACCTTCGGACCGTTGCGTCGCACGATGGTGAGCGTCACGGGTCCCGACATCGGCGATCACGCCGCGGCACTCGACGTCGCCCGGCGATCCCTCGAGAGCTACGCCGCCCTTTTCGCTCCCGCGGCGCCGAGCCCACTCGACACGATCGACGAGCTGCTCCTCGCCGCCTCGGACGTCGCCCTCACGTCGACCGAACGTGCCCGCTACGTCGACGCCGCCCTGGAGTTCGTGAGTCGTTCGATCCGCACACCGGACGGTCGCATCGGCATCGTCGTCCCCGAGTCCGAGCGGATCACGCTCACCTCGCGTCGCGAGACCATCCGTCTCGAGGTCGAGAACCGGCTGTCGACCCGCGCGGTGGTCCGCATCGACCTCCGATCGGAGAAGCTGTCGTTCCCCAACGGCACCAGCCTGCTGACCACGCTCGAACCGGGGCCCAACACCATCGAGGTCGACGTCGCGGTCAAGGCATCCGGTGACTCCCTGCTCGAGTACACCGTGAACGCACCGACCGGATCGCTGGGTGAGCTCGCCAAGGGCAAGGTCCAGGTGCGATCGATCGCGCTGTCCGGGCTCGGGCTCGTGCTGTCGATCGTCGCCGTCGCCGTGCTGGTTCTCTGGTGGGTCCGCCACGGGATGCGGTCGCGGCACGCGCGCCGCGCCCTCGCCGCATCGGACTGACGTCGGAGGCACCGACCGGTCGGCACTCGTCGGTCCGGCTCCACCGTCGACCCGCGGTTCGCGTCCTACACTGCGGCGATTTCCGAACCGGGAGCGCGGCATGACCGTTCGCATCGTGACCGACAGCGCGTGTGACCTGAGCGACGAGGACGCTCGACACCACGGGATCGAGGTGGTGCCACTCACGATCCGCTTCGGGACCGAGGAGTTCGTCGACCGCGTCGAGCTCTCCACCGAGGCGTTCTACGAGAAGCTCGCCACCTCGAGCGCCCTGCCGGAGACCGCGGCGCCCGCGCCCGGTGCATTCGTCGAGGCGTTCCGGCGAGCGCAGGCCGCGGGCGCGACCGAGGTGGTCTGCATCAACCTGTCCGCACAGCTGTCGGCAACCATGCAGTCGGCGCAGAACGCGGCCCAGGCCGTGGCGGGCGACCTCCCGGTCCACGTCGTCGACTCCCGCTCGATCACCGCGGGACTCGGCACACTCGCGGTGAAGGCCGCCGAAGCGGCCGCGACAGGAGCACCCGCGTCCGAGGTCCTCGCGCTCGTCGACGACCTGCGGTCCCGCCAGCACGTGTTCGGCACGCTCGACACCCTCGAGAACCTGAAGAAGGGTGGCCGCATCGGCGGGGCACAAGCGTTGCTCGGCAGCATGCTCGCCATCAAGCCCCTCCTCGATCTCAGCTCGGGTGCGGTGGTCGAGGCCGGCAAGACCCGCACCCGAAAGAAGGCGTTCGCCTGGTTGCGCGAGACGCTGCTCGCGCATGCCCCCTTCGAGAACCTCTGCGTCGTCCACGGTGGTGCACCCGACGTCGACGAGTTCATCCAGATGCTGCGCGACGATGTGGACCTGTCGACGGTGCGACTCGGCACGATCGGTGCGGTGATCGGCACCCACGGCGGCCCGCGCGTGGTCGGTATCGCGTTCCATCGCGTGCGCTGACCCCATCGGGAGGTCCGTCCCCCGCCGACCACTCGCCGACCACTCGCCGGCCGACCGCATCCAGCCGCGCCCGGCCCTCGGTGCCCGCCCGCTAGCGTGAGGTCTCCGTGGCCGAGACCCCGCTACAACGCTCACCGGTCGGTGCCGGGCGCCGATTCGTGGGCCGGTATCGAATCGATCGGCTCGTCGCGCACGGCGGCATGGCCTCGGTGTGGCTGGCAACCGACGAGTTGCTACGTCGTCCGGTGGCGGTCAAGGTGCTCCACGACCACCTGCGCGACGCGAACTCGATCCAACGCTTCCGCAAGGAGGGAAAGCTCGCGGCGCAGCTCTCCCACCCCGGCATCGTGGCCATCTACGACACGTTCAGTGACGACGGGGTCGACGGCATCGTCCTCGAGTTCGTCGATGGCGTGACGCTGCGCGATCGGCTCGACGGGTCATCACCACATCGAGCGGGCGTCGCCGGACCGACCGAGCCGGGGCCCACCGGTGGCGCCGGGACACTGTCACCGCAGGACGCGGCGCTCATCGCCCGCCAGGTCGCGGTCGCCCTGACCGCGGCGCACGCCCGAGGCCTGGTGCATCGCGACATCAAGCCGGCGAACATTCTCATCGACCGACGCGGCACGGTGAAGCTCACCGACTTCGGCATCGCGAAGCTCGTCGACGCGACCGACCTCACCCAACCGGGTACCTACCTCGGCACGGCCAAGTACCTCGCGCCCGAGCAGGTCACCGGCGAACCGTCCGACGGGCGGGTGGACGTCTACGCGCTCGGCGTCGTCCTCTACGAGATGTTGTGCGGCAGCGCGCCCTTCGGGGGCGACTCCGACGCCGCGACCGCCCTCGCCCGACTCCAACTCCCTGCGCCCCCGGTGCGGCGCAGCCGGCCCGATGTCCCGCCGGCACTCGGCGAGCTGGTCGACCGGATGCTCGAACGCGCGCCCACGCGACGCCCGACCATGGCCGAAGTCGTGGCCGCGCTCGACTCGCTCGCACCGATCGGCCCACTCAGCGAGTCCACGACCTTCGCCGCGCCGACTCGCCGACGCGTGCCGGCGGCGCTGATCGTGGTCGGGGTCGTCGTGGTGGCCGCACTCACGATGGCCGTCGCGC
>WBZO01004399.1_pt2 | contig 13817 bp, 12 predicted proteins | sample 5204261 | NCBI WGS metagenome assembly WBZO01 (sample SAMN12412400, study PRJNA552823) | activated sludge metagenome | isolation source: activated sludge from anammox sidestream of wastewater treatment plant... | place: USA: North Carolina | collected 2017-09
GGGCATGAACACGGCGCAGAACAGGCCGACGATCACGACGAGCTTGAGCTGCGCCGCGTAGGTCAGCATCGCCAGACGACGCCCAGACGACTCGAGGAGCATCCCCTCGTGGATCATCGTCAACTCGAGGTGCGTGTCGGGGTTGTCCACCGGCTCATGCCCGGTCTCAGCCACGGCCACGACCAGGAACGCGGCGGCCCCCAGGAGCAGCGCCGGCGTGAGCCACGCGAGTCCCAAGGCCACGCTGTGCCCGGCGATCACCCCCAGGTCCGTGCTGCCGGCCGCGGCCACGCCGACGACAAGGGACAGCAGGAGCGCAGGCTCCACCACGGCCGCGATCGCCACCTCGCGAGCCGCGCCCATCCCGCCGAACGCCGAGCCGGCATCGAGGGCCCCCAGCGCGAGCGCGAAGCGCGTCAGCGCCAGCATCCCGATGACGACCAACAGGTCCCCCAACGACCCCAGCGGCGCGCGCACTCCCACGAGCGGGACCAGGAGCACGAGGAACACCATGACCGCGAGCACCACGGGTGGCACGATGCTCGAGAGCGGGCTGGCCGCCTCGCTCTCCACAGGTTGCCTGCGCCACCACTTGGCAAGGTCGCGATAGGGCTGCCAGATGGATGGCCCGCGCCGGTACTGGAGGCGGGCCTTGACCCGCCGACTGATGCCCAGCAGCAGCGGTGCCATGAGGAGGCCCACCACGGCCTGGGCCGCGACCAGCAGCAGCCATCCGAACGGGTCGCTCACCGGGCGACCACGAGGAGCACGACCACCGCGATCAGCGTGTACGCGACGTACAGCTGGAGGCTGCCTTGCTGGAGCCGGCGTGCCTCGCGTGCCACTCGCACCGCGGCGCGGTGGATCGGTCGGTACAGCCACGACTCGGTGACGTGGTCGATCTCGATGTGATAGCGGATGCCGCGTCGGAATGGGGTCGATGGGACCAGATCCACGGTCACCGCGCGCTCGGGTCGGTAGAAGCGCTCGAAGAACATCCGGGCGGGCTTCTCGAAGCTGGTCGCCGTGTACTCGAACACCGGCTCCGGGGCGATGCCGCAGGTCCAGGTCGCGGAACGGCGGATGGCGGCGGTGCGCGCGCGGGAGACCCACCACACCCCCAGGACGAGCCCGCCCAGGACGAGGCCCACCGCGAGCGGCGCCCACGTCCCCAAGGTCGTCGGACCTGTCACGGGCACTGGTCCTGGGGAGGCGCTCACCAGTGAGTCCGCGACCCCCGAGAGGACCGCCCCCACGGGCATCGCGGCGAGGCCGAGCGCCACGCATACGACCGCGAGGAGGCCCATCGCGACGCGCATCTGGGTGGATGCCTCGCGTGCTCGGGCCGCGCCCTCGGTGCGAGGCATTGCCAGGAAGGTCATGCCAGTCGCCTTGACATATGTGGCGAGGGAGAGCGCCGCAGCCAGGCCCAGCGCGGCGACCGCCCCATACGCGGCCGCCCGCGCGAGCGTGTCGAGTGCGTCCGCGCCACCCGCACTCAGCAGGCCCTGGAACGTCAGCCACTCGCTCGCGAACCCGCCGGTGACTGGCAGGCTGCTCGCAGTGAACGCGCCGACCACCGCCGCGAGCGCCGTCCATGGCATCACCCGGACGAGCCCGCCCAGTCGGTCGAGGTCGCGGCTGCCGGCATGCTCCTGCACCGCCCCGGCGACCAGGAACAGCAGGCCCTTGAACGCGGCGTGCGAGAGGACGTGGAACAGGCTGGCCGCGAGACCCAGGGTCATGAGCGCGGGGCTCCCTGCGGACGCGCCGACGATTGCCGTCCCGAGTCCGAGTTGCAGGATGCCCGTGTTCTCGATGGTGCTGAATGCGAGCAGCCGCTTGAGATCGTGCTCGGCAAGGGCGTACAGGGCACCCATGACGGCAGAGAGGGCACCCAGCCCCATCACCAGCACGCCCCACCATGTCGCGCCGGGTCCCAGCACCCCGACCACGAAGCGGGTGAGCGCATACACGCCCACGGCCACCATCACCCCGGACATCAGGGCCGACACGTGCGACGGCGCCACCGGATGCGCCCGCGGCAGCCAGACGTGGAACGGGACCATGCCCGCCTTGGTGCCGAAGCCCACCAGGAACAGCAGGAACAACCCATCTCGAGTGAGTGGCGGCAGGGCCGCGGCCGCCGCACCCATCTGTCCGATGTCAAGCGTCCCCGCGGCCGCGGCGAGGACTGCGAACGCGACCACGATGGCCGTGCTGGCGAGATGCGTGAGGACCAGATACAGGTACCCCGCGCGAACCTCGTCGCGGCCCGGCCGCGGGCCCACCACGAGCGCAGCCGACGTGAGCGCCATCAGCTCCCAAGCGAGCAGGAACGCAAACACGTTGCCGGCGCCCAGGACGAGCGCCATGGTCCCGATGAACAGGGGATACAGCAGCCCGTCCAGCGGCGAGCGCGAGGCCCCGTGATAGCCCACCGCGAACACGGACGCGCCCGCACCGAGTGACCCGAGCGCGACGAGGAACACCCCAGCAAGAGGGTCGAACCGAAGGTCGAGCGGCACGAAGCCAAGCACAGCGCCCGCGGCGATGGTGATCGGCGGGCCGGCGAGGGCGACGACTCCCACCACCACCAGGGCACTGCTGCCTACGGCGGCACACACCGCCGACAGCGCCCTCGTCCGACGTGTGACACCCGTGATCATGGAGGTCAGGAGCAGGCCGATGGCCACGAGCGCCGCCGCTTCGCCGATGCCCTCGAGACTCATGATCCGCGTCCCCGCCGTCCCGGGGACCAACGGCCGCCCGAGCCGTCGCCCGTGTCGGGCCCCAGCATCAGGGCTGGTCCTCGAGCAGGTCGGCCAGCAGGTCCCTGGTCTCCGACAGGGAATCGATGAGCAGGCGCCTGGCCACGGCCAGCAGCTCGATAGTGGCGGGGTGGCGGATGGAGTACAGCACGGAAGACCCGTCCTTGCGGCTGCTCACCAGGCCGGCGCGACGCAGGATCCCGAGTTGCTGGGATAGGTGGGACGACTCGATGCCCACGAGCGGCTGGAGCTCGGAGACGGAACGCTCATGGTCGACCAGCACCTCGAGCACCCGGATCCGGGCGGGGTTCGCGAGCGCCCGGAAGAGCTCCGCCTTGGCCTCGGACAGGGGACGGCCGCGAACGTCCGGTGTGACCCAGGCTCCCTGGGCGTTGGGCTCGGTCATGACCAGCGCCCTTGCCGGATCGATTGGTTCATCAGACGAGTTTATGACAAAGTCGTCAGGTGATTGGGACCGTGGCGCACACCACCTGCCAGGGCGGGCATGCTCGAGTGCGGGGGTCGTGCGAGAGCGCTGTGCCGCGATCGAGGTCAGCGCCGAGGTCGCGGGCGTCGTCTGCCCGAGATGGGGTGTGCCCCATGGCCGTCATGCACTCAGCGGATGATCGGGCCGATTGGCGCCACACTGCGGCCTCAGTGTCGGCCGGCCCACCCACGTGGCGGCTCGGACGGCCGATCGGTGGCGGTCTGATGCGCGCGGCGAGTCGGATGGCCGGCGAGCCCCGTCGCGGCGACCTTCGTCGGCCCGATCACCCGCCAGGCGACTCAGGACCGACCCAATCATGTGTCGACGACCCGCGACGGCCGGAGCGCCCCGGTTCCTCGCCGATACGCCCTGAATCTGGGCAACTCGCCGGCCCGGCGCCAGCTCGCCGGCCCGGCGCCAACCGCCGGCCAGCGCCGGCGACCATCGACTACTGGGTCACGCCACAGAGGTGGACCCTGAGGCCCATGGCGTCGAACATCGCCGCCTTGGTGAGCATCGCCTGGTCCGCGGACGCCGCATCCGCGCCGTAGGCCACCTGGATGTGGTTCGCCTTGTGACGCGCCATCATCTGGTCGCGGGTCACGCCATGGAGCACGGCGTGCATGATGGGCCACTGGGGCGTGGTCGCCTGCCAGCGCCGCTCGGTCTCCGCGAGCGGCAGTTCCACCACGGTGCCCCGCCCCAGGTCCGCGTGGAGCGCCCCGTCCATGATGAACACGCGGCTCCAGACGATCTCGCCGGGCCGGCTGATGCCCTTGATGCCACCACCGCCCTGCCCGAAGTAGACCGGCGGCTGACGCTGGCTCACCGCGCCCTGATAGCCCCCGATGAGATGCGCGGGTGGCACGGCGCCCGAGATCTCGAACACCCACACGTAGTCGTCGCCGTACTGCTCGCCCCAGCGGATGTCGTGGAGCGTGGTCGCGGGGTCGAGGCCGAGGGCCGTCCAGACCCGGTTGGTGACCAGGCCATCCACCGCCGACCCCTCGTCCACCTCGTTGAAGCAGGGGAGCGGTCGTCCGGGGTACAGCTCCCTGCCCGTCTCGATGTGCCGCACGGGGGGCCGGTCCGTGTCGTTGAGCAGGCCCTCCGCGAGGTCCGACGCCGGCGCGATGTCCTTGAGGCCCTGCTGGTACTGGATGCCGATGGTGTCGCACCCGAAGCGGTCCGCGATGCGCATCGCCGCCGTGTACAGCCGGATCTGGTCGAGCACCTGGTCCTCGGTCAGCTGCGTCGCGGGGTCGGTGCCCAGGTCGAAGCGCATGCCCTTCGCCCGGAGCGAGTCGTATCCGGCGCGTGCCTCCTGGGTGGTGACCAGACGCATCTCCGCGTACAGCGCGGACTGGCTGAGGCGCTCCTTGTGCAGGCCGGCGGGGTTCAGGTACTCGTCATCGAAGATGGCGTTGTACATGCCCATGCAGCCCTCGTCGAAGACGCCCATGATCGCCATGCGCTCGGCGAGCTCGCCTGCAAGTCGGCGCCCGGTCTCCGTCGCGACGTCCGGCAGGCGCGCGCGATCGAGGTCGTGGACGTGCGTGGTGTCGTGGGCGATGGAGCCGGTCTCGATCCAGCGCGCGATCGCCTGGTCGGCGAACGCGTCCTCCATGTCGTCGCTCCAGATCGTGCTGTACGGCTTGCCGATCTTGGTCAGTGACGCGTTGATGTTGAGCATCCCCACGAGGCCGGGCCACTCGCCCCGCCAGTTGGCAGCGGTCAGGATGGGACCGCGGTGCCGACGGAGGCCAGGCAGCACGTGGTGGCTGTACTCCCACACGGCCTCGGCCACCACGAGGGGCGCATCCCGGTCGATCGAGCCGAACACGTCCATGCCCATGCGCTGGCTGGAGATGAAGCCGTGCCCCCGTGCTGTGTCCACGGGATGGCCGCGTCTCACGGTCACGCCGTGCCGCGCGAACGCCTTGACCAGCGCCGCCTCGAGCTCCTGCTGGGCCGGCCAGCCGAGGACGTTCGCGGTCTCCCGGAGGTCGCCGCTCGCCACCAGCACGACCTCGCGGATCGATGACCCCGCCATGGCACCACACCTCCTACCGGACGTCGGGCGGGAGCGTCCGCGCCGCCTCACCGCAGACATCCTGAAACCGGTTTCTTGCGCTGCCATTCACGATACCATCCGGGACAAGGGCGGCGCCCGGTCGCCTCGCCCGGATGAGCATCGTGACAGGGGCCCCATGTCCAAGTCGGACCGACCCGTGGGCATCCGCGAAGTGGCGAGTCGCGCGCACGTCTCCCCGGCCACGGCATCGCGCGCCCTCAACGGCTCGGTCGCCGTGTCGGACGTGCTGCGCGCCCGGGTGCTGGAGGCCGCCGACCGCCTGGGCTACCGACCCAACAGCCTGGCGCGAAGCCTGCGCCGTCAGCGGACCCAGACCATCGGGGTCATCGTGTCGGACATCGCCAACCCCCACCACTCGGAGGCGGTGCGGGTCATGGAGGACGCCGCCTCACAGGCGGGATGGCGGGTGGTCCTGTGCAACTCCGATGAGCGGGTCGACAAGCAGCGGACCTATCTCCAACTGCTGGCCGACGAGCGCGTGGGGGCTGTCATCTTGTCGGCTGCGGATGAGACGGGCAGCGGCATCGATGCGCTGCTCGGCCTGGGCATCCCGGTGGTGGCGTTCGACCGCGTCATCGATGACCCGCGAGTGGACGCGGTCACCTGTGACAACGAGGGAGGGGTGCGGGAGCTGACGCGCCATCTCATCGGCCTCGGGCATCGGCGGATCGGGTTCGTGGGCGGGCGTCCCCATGTGGCGACCGGTTCGGCGCGCCTCCTCGGCTATCGCACCGCGATGCGCTCGGCGCGCCTGCGGACCCTCGTGGAGACGGGTGACTTCCGTGCCGACCGAGCCGAGGCAGCGACCCGTCGGATGCTGGCTCGCAGGTCCCGCCCCACGGCCTTGGTGGTGGCCAACAACACGATGGCCGTGGGCGTCCTGCGCGCGGTCCGCGGGGCCGGGCTCGTGGCGCCCGACGACGTGGCCATCGTGACCGTGGACGACCCGGTCTGGGCCGAGCTCGTCGACCCGCCGCTCACGGCGCTGGCTCAGCCGGTCCGGGCGATGGCGGAGGCTGCGGTGCGGCTGGCCCTGGAGCGGGTCATGGGGGTGCGCGAGGACGCGGTGCGGCTGGTCCTGCCCATGGAGCTCCGGGTCCGGCGCTCGTCGGGGGCGGGGCCGAGCGCGGTCAGAGCCCAGCGCGGAGGGTCTGCAGCAGGTCCGAGATGACCCGGCCCCACCAGGCGAGCGCGGACGTCGCCGCCGCCACGAGCGATGGCGCGGGCCGCAGGTCCGGGGTGACGGACTGCGTGGCCCCGGGCGTCGCCACGGGTCGCGGGGTCCGCTCGGGCCTGGGGGTCCGCTCGGGCCTGGGGGTCCGCTCGGGCCTGGGGGTCCGCTCGGGCGCGGGTGTCCGGGTCGGCCTGCGTCGCGACGAGTTCCGGGGAGCTGGGTCCGTGGCCGAGTAGGGGATCCTGCGGACGGGTCGATCGATGAACCGGGCGGGTTCGGACGGCGGGTCCGTGATCCAGTAGCTCCGCCTGCCGTTCCGGATGCCGTTGGCCCCCTGGGGGCTCGGATAGTCGCCCCGGACGCCGTCGATGCCGTAGGGGTCGACGGTCCTCCAGTGCGGGTCGAACAGCTGGAAGTGGAGATGACGGACACAGCACGGGTCACCGCTGTAGCCGGCATAGCCCAGCAGCTCCCCGCGCTTGACGAACACTGTCTTCCTGCCGCCGATCGGGATGCGCCTGGAGATGGCCTCGAGGTGCCCGTAGTACGTGCGGTACGTGCGACCCCTGATGGTGTGCGTGACGAGCACGCGGTTGCCGGTGCCCTGGATGCAGCCCTTGCGCCCGGTGAGATTGGCGCACGCGTAGCCGGCAGCCGCCGCGTACACCGGGAACGTGCGCCAGGTCCGGGAGCGGTCGAGCCTGCCGTTGATGTAGTCGATGCCACCGTGGATGTGTCCCGGGTCCGGTGGTCCCTGCCAGATGTCCCCCTGCTGGATGCGCATCCTGGGGGTGACCTCGAAGGGGAGGGTGAGGAACCGGGGCACCGACCCCTTGGCTGACGCGGATGGCGTGGGCACGGCGACGACCGAGCCCGACGCGAGCACGATCGCTGCGAGGATCGCGGCGAGGAGGCTGGGTGACCTGGGCATGTCGGCTCCGATTTCGCGACGCGGGGCGCCGCGCCTGGGACCAGGGTCGCCCCTCCATGCACCCTGGTCGGCTCCACCAAGAGGCTACGCCAAGCCAGCCGAGCGCGCAGGCGTGAGCCACGTCGACCACGCGGGTGTCCGGCAGGGGAGGCCTCCGACGCGGGGCCGGCCCGCGGAACCATGACGATCCGCTGCCGTGGTGGTGTTCGCCGCCGTTGTGCGTCGCGGACTCTGACCGACTGGGGCATCCGGGGTGGTTGTCATGGTCGTGGCTGCCCGTGCGAGCGTGGGTGACGAGCGTGGCGCGACGGTCGGGGGCGGCGACGGGTGGCGAGTACCGCCGGGCGGTCGGAATGCCAGGGAACAGGTTCGCCGCGGCGATGGAGGCGACGACGCAGCTGGCGGGCGCGTCGGCCCCGGCACGGCGTGCCCGTGACACCCGCGCCGATCGGGCGGTAGGCTCCAGGGCATGACCCAACCCCTCGTGCCGCCCCACCCATGAGCCAATCCCGGGTGCTGCCCTATGGGGCCTGGCCGTCCCCCATCACGCTCGACCTGGTCCTCGCGGGAGCCCGCGGTCTCGCGGAGCCGACGCTCGACGGGGCCGACCTGTACGTGCTCGAGTCGCGCCCCGACGAGGCTGGTCGGATGACCCTGCTGCGCATCACGCCCGACGGTGGCACGCGGGAGCTGACACCGGCGCCCGCCAACGTGCGCACCCGCGTCCACGAGTACGGCGGTGGCGCCTGGGCCGTGGAGGGTGGCCTCGTGGTCCGCTCCGAGTTCGCGGATGGCTCCCTGTGGCGCATCGACCCGGACGGGCGGACGCGCTGCCTCGTCGCGACGCCTGGCCTCCGGTTCGCGGACCTGTCCATCGACCACTCGCGTGGCAGGGTGCTCGCGGTCCAGGAGGACCATCGGGCTGACGATCACGACCCCACCAACGCCATCGTGGCCATCAACCCCGAGGACGGCTCGGTCACACCGCTCGTGACCGGCCACGACTTCGTGAGCCACCCTCGCGTGTCGCCGGATGGCAGGCGGCTGTCGTTCCTCGCGTGGGAGCGACCGGACATGCCGTGGGATGCATCACGCGTGTGGGTCGCGCCTGTGGCGCCCGATGGCTCGATCGGGACCCCCGAAGCAGTGGCCGGCGGGTCCGACGAATCGGTCGCAGGCCCCGCCTGGTCCCCCGACGGGAGCCTGGTGTTCGCGTCCGACCGCACGGGCTGGTGGAACCTGTATCGATGGCGTCCGGTCACGGGCGCGACCGAGGCGCTCGCGCCGGCCGAGGAGGAGTTCGCGGGACCCCAGTGGGTGTTCGGCCTGCGCACCTTCGGGTTCGCGGACGATGGGCGCATCCTGGCCATCGCGCGCTCGCGCGGCACCGACCGACTGCTGGCCATCGGGACCGAGGGTCGGACGACCGACCTGTCCGTGGGCGCGACCGACCTGTCGTACGTCTCGGTCGCCGGCTCCGCCGTGGTCGTGTTGGCGGCCCAGCCCACGCGCCCGACCGCCGTGGTGCGGGTGGACCTGACGAGCGGTGCCATGGAACGGATCCGCGAGGCGCGGACGCTCGACCTGGACCCGCGCCATCTGTCGGTGCCCGTGCCCGTGGAGTTCCCCACCGCCCATGGTCGGACCGCGTTCGCGTTCCACTACCCACCCACCAACCCGGATGTCGTGGCACCCCCGGGCGACCTGCCACCACTCGTGGTCATCTCGCACGGCGGGCCCACCTCGAACACCAACCGACGACTCGACCTGGAGGTCCAGGCCTTCACCAGCCGGGGCTTCGCGGTCATCGACGTGGACTACGGTGGCAGCACCGGGTATGGCCGCGCGTATCGCCAGCGGCTCGATGGCGCGTGGGGCGTCGTGGATCTCGAGGACTGCACCGCCGCCGCGACCTGGCTCGCCGGGCAGGGTCTGGCGGACCCGCGACGCCTGGTCATCCGGGGTGGCAGCGCGGGCGGCTACACCACGCTGTGCGCGGTGACGTTCCGGGACGTGTTCGCCGCGGGTGCCAGCTACTACGGGGTGGGCGACCTCGAGGCGCTGGCGCGGGACACCCACAAGTTCGAGTCCCGATATCTCGACCGGATGGTAGCGCCGTGGCCCGACGGCGTGGCGACCTACCGGGAGCGCTCACCGATCCATTTCGTGGACCGGATCCGGACACCGCTCCTGGTGCTCCAGGGGACCGAGGACCGGGTGGTGCCCCAAGCGCAGGCCGACGAGTTGGTGAACGCGCTCGCACGCAACGGCGTGCCCCAGGCGTACCTCCTGTTCGAGGGCGAGGGCCACGGCTTCCGGCGCGCCGAGAACCGTCGCCGGGCGCTGGAGGCGGAGCTCGGCTTCTATGCCCAGGTGCTGGGATTCGAGCTCGCGGACCGGTTCGCGCCCGTCGAGGTGGTGGGCCTCACGCGCTGACCGACTCCTGGTCGACATCCTCGCTCCTAGGCATCAGACTCGCCCACGAGGCGCTCGGACTCGTCCGCCACGAGGCGGCTCACCGAGGTGTCTCGCTGCGCGGCGAGCACCTGTGCCTTGCGGATCGTCTCCACGTCCAGCTCCGCGGTCAGATTGCGCTTCATGGGTGCCCTCCTCGCCACGTGTGGCACGTGCTCCACGCATCAATACGTGGTCGGGGTGCCCGTCCGCATCGCCGGTGGTGAGCACATGCTTGAATAGTCGAAAGGGATGGTAGAATTCTCCCATGCCCTTGAGCATCAAGAACCCGGAAGCCGAGCGTCTGGCGCATGAGTTGGCGAGCCTGACCGGCGAGTCGGTGACGCGCGCGGTCACCGAATCGCTGCGTGAGCGTCGTGACCGACTCCGCGACGCAGGGACGCTCGCGGAGCGGCGGCTCGCGATCGGGAGGGACTGCGCGGCCCGTCTGCCGGAGCACGTCCGCACCGTCGATCACGCGGCGCTGCTGTACGACGACGAGGGCCTGCCGCGTTGATCATCGACACGTCCGCGATCGTCGCGATCCTGCGCGACGAGCCAGAGGCTCCAGCGCACGCGTCGGCGATCATGGGCGCACGATCGCGTCGGATCTCCGCTGCCAGCTATGTGGAGGTCGGCGCCGTCATCGACGGCGCCCGCGATCCGGTGGCGAGTCGCAAGGTCGATGAGTTGCTTCGCGTCGCGGGCATCACCATCGAGCCCGTGACGGAGGACCAGGCACGCATCGCACGGGCGGCCTATCGCGACTTCGGTCGTGGAAGTGGCCATCCCGCCGGGCTCAACTTCGGCGACTGCTTCGCCTATGCCCTCGCGACGGTCACGGGTGAGCCGTTGCTGTTCCAAGGCGACGACTTCGGGCACACAGACGTCACGAGAGCCTGATGGCCGCCGCCGGCGGCGTTCCTGACGATCGGTGTCCGATCGGGGAAGCATCCTTGGCGGAGTGACCGCGCGACCACACATCGACACCGCCCAGCGCCGGGCGCGCATCGCGCATCGTCATGCGATCGCCCCCTGGGCACGGGTCGGCACGCTGCGCGAGGCCGCCCACGCCATGGTCGCGCTCCATGGCACCGACGTCGTGGGCGGCTATCTCCAGGCGTGGGCGCGGCTCCGCGAGTGCACGCTCGACGGGCTCGTGGACCAGATGTACGGCGACCCGGACGTGCTCAAGGTCATGGCCATGCGTCGGACGCTGTTCGTCTCGCCGCTCGACGAGGTGGGCACGCTCCACCATGCCGCGTCCCTCGACGTGGCGCGCAGCGAGCGGCGCCGCACGCTCGCCATGTTCGGCGGGGATGATGGCCTGGGCTCGGATGCGGCCGCGCGGTTCGCGGAGCTGGAGACGGTGGGGCTGGAGGCCGTGCGTCGCCTGGGCGAGGCGACGACCGCGGAGCTCACCGCCGTGGATCCGCGGCTGGGGCAGCGCATCGAGGTGAACCAGGGCAAGGCCTACGCGGGCTCGCTGAGCATCGCCCAGAAGGTGTTCCTCCAACTCTCGCTCGACGGGCGCATCGGCAGGGGTCGCCCGCTGGGTACGTGGAAGGGCACGCAGGTCCGCTGGAGCCCCATCGAGCGCTGGCTGCCGGAGGGCATCCCGTGCATGGAGGTGGGCGAGGCTCGCGTTCGGCTGGTCCGCCGCTGGCTGCGCACGTTCGGACCTGGCACCCGCGAGGACCTCCGCTGGTGGACCGGCTGGACCGTCGCCGCCGTCAGGGCGGCGCTCGCCGCGAGCCATGCCGTGGAGGTGGGTCTCGACGCCGCACGGACCGGCTGGGTGCTGCCGGATGACGTGGCGCCGGACCCTGATGCCGAGCCGTGGGTGGCGCTGCTGCCGGCGCTCGACGCGACCACGATGGGCTGGGCAGACCGCGACTGGTACCTGGGCCCGCATCGGCCGCGCATCTTCGACGGCGTGGGCAACGCGGGCCCCACGATCTGGGTCGACGGACGCATCGTGGGCGGCTGGGCGCAGCGCCCCAACGGCGAGGTGACCACGTGGCTGCTCGAGGACGTCGGCACCGAGGCGCGGCTCGCGGTCGCGGCGGAGGCGTCGCGCCTGGAGGCGTGGCTGGGCCCCGAGCGGTTCCGGACCAGCTTCCCGACGCCGCTGGAGGTGGAGCTCCGCGACGCCTGACCCGAGGCCAGGCCCCAACTGTCGGGGCGCTCCGAGCCCCTCGGGGCACGATTCGACACCTCGGTCTACAATGCGTGCGCGGGGTGGAGCAGCGGCAGCTCGTCGGGCTCATAACCCGAAGGTCGGCGGTTCGAATCCGTCCCCCGCAACCAACGCGAATACTGACCAGACGGCCCCGTGGATCCCGCCTCCTCGGGGTCGTTTCCTTTCCCGGATGCGCATCGGAGCCTTGATTGGTCCGGACGCTCAGAGTGTGACGGTGTTCCCGTGGCAGGCCTTCCACTTGCGCCCGGAGCCGCAGGGGCACGGCTCGTTGCGGCCCCGCTTGGCGTCCGCGGCACGGGTCTCGGCCACGACCTCCGAGGGGGCCCGGCCCGCCGCGAGGAGCGCACGCATCCGCTCCATGACCGGCCGGACGTGCCGGAAGAACAGCTTGTAGCTGGGACACAGGTAGTGGAGGCCGAGCTCGCCGTCCGGTGTCGTGGCGAAGCGGTCCTTGGGACAGCCGCCATGGCACGCGAAGCGCACGTCGCACGAGCGGCAGTACGCGGTGAGCGTGTCCCGCTTGGCCTGCCCGAAGGCCCGCTGCCGCGCGGAGGCGGCCATGTCGAGGATGGGCAGCTCGCGGATGTTCCCCAGCCGGAAGCGCGGCTCCACGAAGTGGTCGCAGGAGTACAGGTCGCCGTTGTGCTCCAGGGCCAGCTGCTGGCCGCACGTCTCGGCATGGACGCACATGGAACCGGGCTCGCCCACCCAGTTGGCGAGGGCGTTGTCGAACATCTGGACGTACACCTCGCCGATGTCGCCGCGCAGCCACTCCTCGAACACGTCCACGTGGAAGCGGCCGTACCCGACCGGGCTCACCGTGCGCTCGGTGACCAGCGAGCCCTCGAGCACGTACAGGGGCCGCGCCCTGCCGCGGTCGCCCCAGCCGGCGTTGGCGAGCGGCAGCATCTCGGGTGTGGCGCGCTCGACGATGGGGATGAACTGGAGGTAGCTGGCGCCGCACTCGTCACGCAGGAAGCGATAGACCTCGCGACCCTTGGCCTCGTTGGCGGCATGGACGGTGGTCAGGATGTTGTGCTCCACACCGTGGCGACGGAGCACGTCCAGACCCCGCATCACGCGGTCGAACGTGGGCTTGCCGCCCTTGTCCACGCGATAGCGGTCGTGGATCTCGCGAGGACCGTCGATGGAGATGCCGACCAGGAAGCGGTGCTCCGCCAGGAAGTCGCCCCACGCGTCGTCCAGGAGGGTGCCGTTGGTCTGGAGCGTGTGCAGCACGGTCTGTCCCTGTGGCGTCAGCTCGCTGACCAACTCCACCGACCTCCGGAAGAAGTCCAGGCCCATGAGCGTGGGCTCGCCGCCCTGCCACGCCACGATGACCTCCGGCAGGCCCCGGTGGGCCGCCAGCAGCTGGCGCAGGTACGTCTCCTGGAGGTCCGCCGCCATCCGGAAGCGGCTGCCCGGGTAGAGCATCTCCTTGGACAGGAAGAAGCAGTAGTCGCAGTCCAGGTTGCAGGTCGCGCCCGTCGGCTTGGCCATCACGTGGAGGGCTCGCGGCGCACCCGCCGGCAGGAGCGATGGGGCGGCGGGTGTGGGCAGGGGGCTGCTCAAGGGTTCGCTCGCTGTCCCGCCGATGCCAGCCATCCCGCGATCCGCTCCACGGTCTCCTCGGCCGACAGGTCGTCCACGTCCACCACGAGCCCCGCGGCCGCCCGATAGGCACTCTCGCGGGCTTGCGCCT
>WBZO01003230.1_pt1 | contig 13815 bp, 12 predicted proteins | sample 5204261 | NCBI WGS metagenome assembly WBZO01 (sample SAMN12412400, study PRJNA552823) | activated sludge metagenome | isolation source: activated sludge from anammox sidestream of wastewater treatment plant... | place: USA: North Carolina | collected 2017-09
GGCAGCGCGCCGCTGGGGCGGCATCGCAGCGACGATGGCGGCCGGACCTGGCACCGCATGCCTCGTCCCGCCATCGCCGAACGCATGGTCGGCGCCTTCCCCTCGCGCATCATGCGGATGGGCATCGCGCCGTCGCACCCGGATGTCATCTGGGCAGGCATGGAGGTCAACGGCGCGATGCGCAGCGACGATGGCGGCGAAAGCTGGACCGACCTCAGCGACGATCTGGTCGTGCAGTCGCGGCAGCCGCATCTGGAAAGCGCCATCCTGACCAGGGACAAGGCCGAAGGCATGCTGGACGTGCACGCCATCTGCGTCTCGCCGTCGGCGCCGGAAACCCCGTTCCTCGCGCTGCGCATGGGGTTGTTCCGCGGCGAGGACCGCGGCATCACCTGGACCGACCTGAAGATCGGGCAGCACGCCGCGCATCTGCGCTATGGCCGCGACATCGTCGTCGCGCCATGGAATCCCGACACGCTGTTTGCCTGCGTCGCGGATTCCTCGCGCGGCAATGAAGGGCGTCTCTACCGGAGTGACGACATCGGCGCGACATGGACGCAGATCGACCGCGGCATCACGGTGAACAGCACCATGATGGGCGTGGCGCCGGACCCGTCCGACCCGGCGCGCATCCATTGCGTGGCCCGCCGGGGCCAGACCTTCAGCACCGCGGATGGCGGTCGGACCTGGCGCGAGGTGCCCTTGCCGGACGATGCCGGCACCGCCGTCGCGATCGCCTGCGGCTGAGCCATGCGGATGCTGACCGTTTTCGTCTCGCTGCTGCTGGCAGCGGCGGGCGCGACCACTGCCTTGGCGCAACAGCAGGGCGGGGTGCTGCGCGTGCTGCATCGCGACAGCCCCGGCAGCCTGTCGATCCATGAGGAGACGAGCAACTCGACGCTGACCCCGATGATGGGGGTGTTCAACAACCTGGTGATGTACGACCAGTCGGTGCCGCGCAACAGCCAGGATACGATCCGTCCCGATCTCGCCGCCGACTGGGCCTGGTCGACCGACGGCACACAGCTCACATTCCATCTGCGCCAGGGCGTGCGCTGGCACGACGGCAAGCCGTTCACGGCCGCCGACGTCAAATGCACCTGGGAACGCCTGATGGGCGTCTCGGCCGACAAGCTGCGCATCAACCCGCGCGCGGGCTGGTATCGGAACCTGGCGGAGGTCCAGACACCGGGCGACCACGAGGTGATCTTCCGGCTGAAACGGCCGCAGCCCTCGTTCCTGGCCTATCTCGCGTCCGGCTATTCCCCTGTCTATCCCTGCCATGTGAGCGCCGTGCAGATGCGCAGCAATCCCATCGGCACGGGACCGTTCCGGTTCGTCGAATTCCGGCGTGGCGAAACGATCCGGCTGGAACGGAATCCCGACTACTGGAAACCCGGGCGTCCCTATCTGGACGGAATCGAATACACGATCGTGCCGAACCGGGCGACCGCCGTGCTGTCCTTCGTCGCCCGCAAGTTCGACATGACCTTTCCCTATGAGATTCCGATTCCGCTGGTGAAGGATGTGCGGACCCAGGCGCCGGCGGCAAGCTGCGAGATCGCGCCCAACAATCTCAGCGTCAATCTGCTGGTCAACCGTGCCGTCGTCCCGTTCGACAAGCCCGAGATCAACCGCGCGATGGTGCTGGCGCTGGATCGCAAGGCCTTCATCGACATCATCTCGGAGGGGCAGAGCGACCAGGGCGGGGCGATGCTGCCGCCGCCCGAAGGCGTATGGGGCATGCCGCCCGAGATGCTGCGGACGCTGCCCGGCTATTCGGGTGACATCGCCGCCAACCGGGCGGAAGCGCGCCGCATCATGGCCGGCCTCGGCTATGGCCCCGAGAAGCCGCTGACGGTGAAGCTGGCGACCCGCAATGTGCCGCAGCACCGCGACCCCTCGGTCATCCTGATCGATCAGCTCAAGCAGATTCATGTCGAGGCCGAGCTGGAGCTGATCGAGAGTGCGAACTGGCCGGTGCGGCTGACGCGGCGGGATTTCACCCTGGCGCTCAACCTGACCGGTGCCGGCGGCGACGATCCCGATATCATGTTCTACGAGAACTATGTCTGTGGCGCCGCCCGCAACTTCTCGGGCTACTGCAATCGGGAGATCGATGCGCTGGTGGACCGGCAGTCGATGGAGACCGATTTGCAGCGCCGGCGCGAGCTGGTGTGGGAGATCGACCGCCGCCTGCAGCAGGACGACGCCAGGCCCATCATCTATCTGCAGCGTTCGGCGACGTGCCTGCAGCCCTGGGTGCGCGGCCTGACGATCATGTCCAACAGCATGTATACCGGCTGGCGGCTGGAGGATGTCTGGATCGACAAGGCCAGGGCCGTCGATCGACCCTGACGCAGACTGTCCGTGACACCGGCCGGCCCCGGGTCAGGCGGGCGGGGCTGCCGGCCGCCGCAGCAGCTTCCAGGTCGAGGTCGCGAAGGCGATCAGGGTCCCCTGGTCGTCCCGCGCCTCGGCGCGCAGGAACCAGGTGCCGCCACGGCGCATCGATTCGCCGCGGCAGATGACGCGGCCCGATCGCGCCGGCGCGACATATTGCACCTTCATCTCCAGCGTCGTGCCCGGCCCGCCGGTCACATGGTTGATCAGGTGCCCCATCGCGATGTCCAGCGCGGTGGCCAGCACGCCGCCATGCACGCTGCCCTGCGGATTGAACATGTAATCGGCAACGTCGAAGGTGACGACGCAGGCCTTGTCGTCCGGATAGGTCACGTCCAGCCCGAGAAAACGGGAGAGGAAGAAATCGCCGAAGACTTCCTGCGTGCCGGCTGCCGCGCGCTGAAACGCTGCCAGCGCGCGGGTCTGATCCACCTGACGGGTCAACGCAGAACCATGCCGGCATAGCCCTGGGCCGCGACCTCATCGCATTTCGCGCGATAGGCGGGTGCGCCACCCTGGTATTGCAGCACGCGCCGCACGGTGTGGCCGTCGATATTGGTGTTGATGCCGGTCAGCCAGGAATCGACCTGTGTATACAGCAGGCCAGCGGCGAGCTCCTCGACATGGCGCGACCAGTCGGCCTCGGCTGCCTCCGTCGTCTCGAACCGGGTGATGCCGTTGTCCTGCGCGTGGCGCAGGAGGTCGGTGACCCAGTCGACGTTCTGCTCGATGCAGCGTGGAATGTTGCAGCGGGTCGAGGCATTGTGCGGCCCGACGATCGTCAGCATGTTCGGGAAGCCGACCGACATCAGCCCGAGATAGGTCTTCGGCCCGTCCGCCCAGTGCTCGGTCAGGCGTCCGCCGTCCACCCCGTGGAACGCGATGCGGTCGAACGCGCCGGTAACGGCGTCGAAGCCGGTGGCGTAGATGATGATGTCGAAGGCGTGATCCTCGGCGGTGGTGCGGATGCCGGTTTCGGTGATCCGTTCGATCGGCGTTTCGCGCAGGTCCACCAGCCGCACATGCGGCAGGTTGTAGACTTCGTAATACCCCGTCTCCTGCGGCACGCGCCTTGTGCCGAAGCCATGGTTCTTCGGGATCAGCTTCTCGGCCACCGCCGGGTCCTTCACCCGCTCCCGGATTTTGCGCGCGACGAACGCGCTGAACAGCGCATTGGCCTTCGGGTCGGTCAGCACGTCCCGGAAATTCGCCATCCAGATGCTGAAGCCGGGCTCCTTGTAGAGTTTTTCCCAGAACGCCTCACGCTCCTCCGCCGTGACCTCGAACGTGCCGCGCGGATCGGTGTTGTGGATATAGCAGCCGGGCGTTCGCCGCAGCAGCTCGAACATCGCGGGATAGTTGGCCTTGATGGCGCGCTGCTCCTCGTCGGTGATCGGGCGGTTGTGCAGCGGCGTGCACCAGTTGGGCGTGCGCTGGAACACCGTCAGTTGTGCGGCAAGCGGTGCGACCGTCTGGATGACCTGCACGCCGGTGGCGCCGGTGCCGATGACGGCGACCCGCTTGCCGGTGAAATCGATCGGTTCCTGTGGCCAGCGATAGGTGTGGAAGGACAGGCCGCGGAAATCGTCACGCCCGGGCACGCGCGGCAGCGTGTCGGCCGACAGCGGGCCGATGGCGGTGATCAGGAAGCGGCAGCGATAGCGCTCACCGTGCTCCAGCTCCACCTGCCACAGACGGTCCGCCTCGTTCCACCGTGCTGCGACCACCCGGCTGTTGAGCTGGATGTCACGGCGCAGGTCGAACCGGTCGACGACATGGTTCAAATAGCGCTCGGTTTCCGGCTGCGCAGCGAAATGCTCGCTCCAGTTCCAGTCCTGCAGCAGCGCCTCATCGAAGGAATAGCCATAGGTGTAGCTTTCGGAATCGAAACGCGCACCCGGATAGCGGTTCCAGTACCAGGTGCCGCCGACGCCGCCCCCGGTCTCGAACACCCGGACTGACAGCCCGAGCTGCCGCAGCCGGTAGAGCTGATAGATGCCGGCGATGCCGGCGCCGATCACGATGGCATCGAAGTGCCGGACATCGGCTTCCCTCTCCCGGACTGCGATCTCATCCGTGTTCAACATGCGTTCCGAACTCCATTCCCACTTTGCGCACGGCGTCAGGGCCGGCGCGTGGCCGGCCCTGTCCGCTCCTGCTGTTCTGTCGTCACCGGGCAATTCATGCGGGTTTTCGCCCGCGGCACAAGAGCGGCGGGCTGGAGCGGGATGACATCGCTTTCGCTCAGCCGTCCCGCTCCAGCTCATTGTTTCGTCGCGTGATTCAGACCTCCGGCGATTCCGCTTCCGGTCATCACGCTTAAGGCGAGGGACGACACTACGCGGGAGGCGCGCGACAGTGTCTGGCTGACCGGGCATTTCCCGGCAATGTCCAGCAGCGTGCGACGCTGCTCCTCTGTCAGGTCGCCGGTCAGCGCAATCTGCCGCTCGAACCGGTCGACCGTCTCGTTGCCTTCGCGGGTGCGCACGTGACGCAGCGCCACCGAGACATGGTGCAACGGCCATTGCTTGCGGTCGGCATACATGCGGATCGTCATCGACGTGCCGGCGCCCAGCGCCGACAGCAGCAGCTCATAGGGCGACAGGCCGGTGTCGCGGCCGCCATATTTCTCGGGCTCATCATTTCTCGGGCTCATCCGCGCCGGCGACATGATGCCCGGCCGAGATGATCTGTCCGAACGGCCGGTGGTCGCTTTCCGTCACGGTCACAGCGGGGACGATCTCGTTCATCGCGTTTCCTTTCAGCCTTCGCCCGCCGCCGGACGCCGGTCCGCGTTCCGCAGGACGACATAGACGGCGGGGATTGTCAGCACCGTCAGCAGGGTCGACGACGCCAGCCCGAACAGCAGGGAAATGGCCAGGCCCTGAAAGATCGGGTCGGTCAGGATCGTCGCCGCGCCGATCATGGCGGCAAGCGCGGTCAGCAGGATCGGTTTGAACCGGATGGCGCCGGCATCCAGCAGCACCTCGCGCAGCGTCAGGCCGCCCCGCGCGCCATGGCGGACGAAATCCACCAGCAGGATGGAATTGCGCACGATGATGCCCGCCAGGGCGATGAAGCCGATCATCGAGGTCGCGCTGAACGGCGCATGGAACAGCCGGTGCCCCAGCACGATCCCGATCAGCGTCAGCGGGATCGGCAACAGCACCACCAGCGGCAGCCTGAAGCTGCGGAATTGCGCCACCACCAGCATATAGATGCCCAGCATCGCGACCATGAACGCCGCGCCCATGTCGCGGAACGTGACATAGGTGATTTCCCACTCGCCGTCCCACAGGATGGTCGGCGTCCGCTCATCCATCGGCTGCCCGCGCAGGCTGACCACCGGCCGCGGCAACGCTCCCCAGTCATGCGCCCGCACCAGCGCATCCACCGCCAGCATCCCATAGATCGGCGCCTCGAAATCCCCCGCCAGCTCGGCTGTCACCATGTCGGCGAAATGCCCGTCGCGGCGGAACAGGGCGCGCGATCCGTCGCTGCGCGCGGCCCGTACCACCTGGCCCAGCTCCACCACCGTCCGGCTGCCGGGCTGGGTATTCGCCGGCACCGGCGTCGCCGCCAGCCGTTCCGACCAGGCCAGGTCCGATTTCGGCAGACCGATGCGGATCTCGATCGGATCGCGCTCGGCGCCGCGATGGGAGTAGCCGACGCCGACGCCGCCGAACAGCGCCTGCACCGTGTCGTAGACATCGCTCTGCTCGACACCGAAATATTCGAGCTGATCCTGGTCGATCGCGATATCCAGGCGCGGGCGCGGCTGCCCGTAGGAATCGCCGACATCGACGATGAACGGCACCTGCCGGAACAGCGTCTTCAGCTCCTCCGCCACTGCCAGGCGGGTGGCGGCGTCGGGACCATAGACCTCGGCCAGCAGCGTGGCCAGCACCGGCGGCCCGGGCGGGACCTCCACCACCTGCAGCGTGGTGTTGGCGGGCAGCGTCAGCGCGGCCAGCCGGCGGCGCAGATCCAGCGCGATGTCGTGGCTCGCGCGCTGACGGTCCGCTTTGTCCACCAGGTTGATCTGCAGATCGCCCATCTCGGCCGAGCTGCGCAGATAGGAACGGCGCACCAGGCCGTTGAAGTTGAACGGCGCCGCGGTGCCCGCATAGGCCTGGATCGACGCGGCCTCGGGAATGCCCCGGGCAATCTCGGCCGCGGCGAACAGCACCTTCTCGGTGTCTTCCAGCGACGTGCCATTCGGCAGGTCCAGCACCACCTGCAGCTCGGACTTGTTGTCGAACGGCAGCAGCTTGACCGTCACGTCCTTCGTATAGAACAGCGTGCAGACGGCAATGGTGGCAAGGCCGACGAGCGTCAGGAACGTCCAGGATCGCGTGCGCGAGGCCAGCACCGGCGTCGCGACCCGGCGATACAGCCGGCCCAGCGCACCTTCGTGGTGCGATCCTTCGGGGGCGGCTGCGGGCGCCAGCTTCAGCATCAGCCAGGGCGCGATCACCATGGCGACGAAGAAGGAGAACAGCATGGCGGCCGAGGCGTTGACCGGGATCGGCGCCATATAGGGGCCCATCAGGCCCGAGACGAACAGCATCGGCAGCAGCGCGGCGATCACCGTCAGGGTGGCGACGATCGTCGGGTTGCCGACCTCCGCCACCGCCTGGACCGCGGCGTCGATCCGGCTGCGGCCATCGCGCATGCCCCAGTGGCGGGCAATGTTCTCCACCACCACGATGGCGTCGTCGACCAGGATGCCGATCGAGAAAATCAGCGCGAACAGGCTGACCCGATTGATCGTATAGCCCATCAGCCAGGCCGCACCGACGGTCAGCAGGATCGTGGTCGGGATCACGACCAGCGTCACCAGCGCTTCCCGCCAGCCGATCGCCATGCCGATCAGAACGACGATCGACAGCGTCGCCAGGCCCAGATGGAACAGCAGCTCATTGGCCTTGTCGTCGGCGGTGCGGCCATAGTCGCGCGTGACGTCCACCCGGATATCGGGCGGCAGCAGGGAGTCCTTCAGGCTGTCCACCCGGTCCAGGATCGCCTGCGACACCACGACCGCATTGGCGCCGGCGCGCTTGGCGACGGCGACGCTGGCGGCGGGGACCGTCGTCCAGGTGCCGTTGCCGTCCGCCGCAATGTGCCAGACGCGGCTGTCCCGGGTGCCGGCGCCGGTCACCACGGTGGCGACGTCGCGCACATAGACGGGGCGCCCGTCGCGCGTGCCGATCAGCAGCAGCCCGATATCGGGCACGCCGAGGAGCGTCTGGCCGGCCGACAGCGTGCGGCTGCGCCCCTGATCGCGGATGGTGCCGGCGACGAAGGACCGGTTCGCCTCGCGCACCTTGCCGATCAACTGCTGCAGCGTCACGCCGTACAGCGACAGTTTCTCGGGATCGGGCTCGACCATGATCTGCTCCGGTTCGGCGCCGACGACGAAGCTGGTGCCGATATTGTCGACCTTGATCAGCTCGGTCCGCAGCCGGGTGGCCAGGCGGTAGAGGTCGGCGCCGGTCCAGCGCGCCGCGGCCTCGGGCATGGGCGACAGGGTCAGCACCACGACCGGCACGTCGTTGATGCCGCGCCGCACGATCAGCGGCTCGGGGATGCCGATCGGAATCCGGTCCAGGTTGGCGCGGATCTGCTCATGCACCCGCAGCACGGCATCGTCCTCGCGCGTGCCCACCAGGAAGCGCGCCGTGACCATGACGCGATCATCCTGCGTCTGGCTGTAGACATGCTCGACGCCGCCGATCGCCTTGACGATCGCTTCCAGCGGCTTCGTCACCAGCTCGACCGCATCGGGCGCTTTCAGCCCGTTGGCGGACACCATGATGTCCACCATCGGCACGCTGATCTGCGGCTCCTCCTCGCGCGGGATGCTCAGCAGGGCACTGAAGCCCAGGGTCAGCGCGACGATCAGGAACAGGGGCGTCAGCGGCGAGCGGATGCTGGCTTGCGTCAGACGGCCCGAGAGGCCCAGATTCATGGCTTCACCAGAACGTCATCCGGTTGCAGGCCCGAGAGGATCTCCAAAGCGTCCGGCATCTCCGGCGTCGGGCGCGGCTGGCCGCGCTGCACCGGCGTTTCGACCACCGTGCCGTCCTTGCCTTGCAGCCGGACATAGTCCAGGCCGAACCGGGTCACGACATGGCTGGCGGGAATGACGATCGCCGGTCGCTCGCCGGCGCCGATCCAGACCCGGATGCGCTCGCCCACGAAATAGTCGCCCAGGCCGGGGACGGCGGCGTCGGCGACCACCCGGCCTTCCTCGATCGTCGGATAGATCAGCGTGATCCTGCCGAACACCGTGCCCCCATGGGAGGCAGCGCCGGGATGCAGGTCGGCGGGATCGATCCGCACCGGATCGTCCGGCCGGATGGCACCGGCATGCCGTTCCGGGATGCGCAGGCGCAGGATGTAGTTGCTTTCCGCAATCGCCGCGACCGGATCGCCGCTCAGCACGACGGTGCCTTTGGTGACCGGCACCGTCAGGACCCGGCCGGCGACGGGGGACAGGACCTGTCCTTCCTGCAGTTGCTGGCGCGCGACGTCGCGTTCCGCCGTGCGGGTCCGCAGCGTGGCGCTGGCGACGTCCATGGCGGTGCGGGCCTGGTCCATTGCGACGCGGGTGCCCGAGCCCTGGCGGAACAGCGTCTCGGCGCGGGCCAGGTCGGTCTGCGCCTGCGCCAGTTGCGAGGCCACCGCCGCGATCTGCGCATCCAGCGCGGCGATGTGCAGCAGCAGCTTGTCGTCGCCGATGACGGCGATGACCTGGCCGGTGTCGACCCGATCGCCCTGCCGCACCGAGAGTTCGGCGACCATCCCCGGTATCCGCGCCCGCGCGGGCACGACATTGGCGCTTTCCACCGTGGCGAAGACCGCCTTCTGGTCCACGACGGGAAGCCGTCGCACCTGGAACGTCTCGGCTGCCTGCGCCGTGGCGGCCGCCAGCAGGAAAGCCAGTGCGGCAAGAGAACGAATCATGGTCATGATCCCGCCTGTGCGGATCGGATCGCGCGCAACGTCAGCCAGGAATCGGTCGGAAGGCTGCTTCGTCCTGCCGGTGGTGGCGGGTCGACGCTGCGCCGCCTGATCGGGTTGGGGGTCTCGGTTCATCGGCCGCACTAAATAAGTCTATCCTAAATTAGATATCACTTATATAGAGATCAACCCGTGCCCCAGCCGGATCGTGGTCGGTGCTTTTGTGTCATGGTCGATGCCTCTGTGTCATGGTCGGCGCCCACCTGTGTGGTGGTCGGTGCAGGCCGACCATCCACGACTTTCCTGATGCAGACGACGCAAGTCATGGGTGGTCGGCCTGCACCGACCACCACGCGGTGGGCACACCGCCCACGACCCAAACACCCCCACCACAGCACAAACGCACCAACCACCCCGACCATTCCGACAGAAGGACAGACCGATGACCGCAAGCGCGCAGATCGCCGTGTATCCGCTGCGGCAGGACCATCTGACCCCCGCCGTCAACGCCGTGCAGCAGGCGCTGACGGACCAGGCCCTGCATGTCGAGCCGGGGCCCATGAGCACCTATGTCATCGGCGACGCCGATGACATCTTTGCCGCCCTGCAACAGGCATTCGCCCGCGCGGCCGAAACCGGCCACGTGGTGATGACGGTGACCATCTCGAATGCCTGCCCCATCCCCGACTGAGCCGCCGGAAGCGCGTGCGGTTGCCGGTCAGTTCGGCCCCGACATCTATGCCGGCTGGCGCGCCTCCTCTCTCGGCGACATCACCGAGGCGGTGGAATACCGGCTGCTGCTGGACATGGCCGGACCGCTGGCAGGCCGGTCGGCGCTGGATGTCGGCTGCGGCGACGGCACCTTGCTCCGCCATCTCACCGCGCGCGGCCTGGCGCGCGCATGCGGCTGCGACGCCGACCGGCGCATGGTGGCCCGCGCCCGCGATCTGGCGGCGCATGACGGCCGCCGCATCGGGCTGGTCGCGGCCAAGGCGCAGGCGCTGCCGTTTCCGGATGACAGCTTCGACCTGGTGACCTGCATCACCGTCCTCGCCTTCGTGCCCGACCCCGCCGCCGCGGTGCGGGAGATGGCCCGCGTGCTGCGCCCCGGCGGGCACCTGGTCATCGGAGATCTGGGAAAATGGTCGACCTGGGCGGCACGGCGCCGCATGCGCGGATGGCTGGGGGCGCGGCTGTGGCGCGACGCCCGGTTCCGCACTGCCGGAGAACTTGCCGCGCTGCCGGCGGCAGCGGGTCTGCGCGTCGACCGCAGCCGGGGCGCGATCTTCTTCCCGCCCTGGACCCTGTGCGCACGCCTGATGGCGCCCTTCGATCCATGGCTGGGGCGCCGCACGACCATCGGTGCGGCGTTCATCGCAGTGCGCGCCGCCAAGGCCTGAACCGGAACGATCCGGCCTGGTCGTTACGCGATCCGTCCAGACCGGCGCGCATGCCTGCCCTGTGCCGCGCGCCGGGACGGAAACCCGGGCATGGGGTATCCATTGCTCAATGAACGTCCAGATAGATAATACATCCACCCTAAGCAGCGCGATGCGGAGAAACTTATTTCTCCTCACGTGCTGCCAGGCCATCGGACAGGCAGGCAACATCATCATGCTCAGCGCCACCGCGCTGTCGGTGATCACCTTTTTTCCGCATCGCGATCTGGCGACGCTGCCGGCGACGTTGCAGCACCTGGGCGTCATGCTGTCGGTGTTCCCGGCGGCCGCCCTGATGATGCGCCTGGGCCGCGGCTTCGGCTTCCGCGTCGGGTCGGTGTTCGGCATGGCCGGTTCGGCATGCTGCGGCGCCGGCCTGTATCTCGCCCTGTTCCCGCTGATGTGCCTAGGCGGGCTGCTCCTCGGCTATGCCGTCGCCAGCCTGCAGATGTATCGTTTCGCCGCCGTCGAGCTGGTACCGTCCAGCTACCGGGCGCGCGCGATCTCCTGGGTCACGGCCGGCGGCGTGGTGGCGGGCATGATCGGCACCACGATCACGCGGGCGACGTTCGACGTCATCATGCCGCTCTACCTGGGCACTTATATCGCGATGGTGGGCATCCACCTCGTGGTCTTCATCGTCATGTCGTTCATCAGCTTCCCGCCGATGCAGGCGGCGAACCCGACCGGCGGGACACAGCGCAAGCTGCTGGAGATCGCGGCGCAGCCCCGCTATGCCGCCGCGGTGCTGTCGGGCATGGTGTCCTGGGCCACGATGCTGTTTCTCATGAGCGCATCGCCCCTGGCCATCGTCGGCTGCGGCCTGCCGGAAACCGAGGCGCCGATCGTCATCTTCATGCACGTGATGGGCATGTTCGTGCCCTCGTTCTTCACCGGCAACCTGATCACCCGGTTCGGCATCGTCAACGTGATGGGGGTGGGCGCGGTCCTGCTGCTGGCCGGCGTGCTCGTCGCCCTGGCCGGTCTGTCGGAATGGCATTTCCGGATCTCGCTCACGCTGAACGGCGTCGGCTGGAACTTCATGTTCGTCGGCGCCACCGCACTGGTGACCACCTGCTATCGCCCGTCGGAACGCGGCAAGGCGCAGGCGCTGAACGATTTCCTGATCTTCGGCACCACCGCAACCTCCAGCTTCCTGGCCGGCTTCCTGCAGGACCGGCTGGGCTGGCTCATCCTGAACCAGGCGTCGATCGTGCTGGTCGCGATCGCCTTCTTCGCCGTGCTCTGGCTGCGGTTCCAGCGTCAGCCCGCACCGGCGTGACGCACCGCGCCGCGGCGGGGTGATTTCACCGGCGGCGATCCTGTCCTAGGCTGGGCGGCAGGGAGAAACAGCCATGTCGCAGACCGCCACCAAACCCGTACCCGTTCCCGATGAGATCAGCGCGCCGTTCTTCGACGGCGCGCGCCAGGGCAAGCTGATGCTGCAGCACTGCACCGCCTGCGGCCAATGGAGCTTTCCGGTCAGGGAGCGCTGCCCGCACTGCTTCGCCGCCAGGCTGGAATGGCGCGCCGCCAGCGGGCGGGGCACGCTGTACACCTTCGCCGTCATGCACCAGGTGATGAACCCGGGCTTCGCCAGCGACGTGCCCTATAACGTGTCGCAGATCGACCTCGACGAAGGGGTGCGCATGGTGTCGAACGTCGTCGGCATCCCCAACGACCGGCTTCGCATCGGCATGAAGCTGGAAGCCGTGTTCGAGGATGTCGGCCAGAACGTCAGCATCCCCAAATTCCGCCCCGCGGCCGGCTGAGCAGGAGGAAACGACCATGCCGAACCAGGCAAAGGGCGCCATCGTCGGGCTGGGTGTCACGCCGATGGGCAAGATCTATGGCCGGCGCGCGGTCGATTTCGCGGCCGAGGCGATCGCGCTGGCGCTGGACGATGCCGGCCTGCAAAAAAGCGACATCGACGGGCTGCTGATCAACGCCAATATCCCGAACGACATGGACCCGCGCTCGCAGATGGTCCTGGGGTTCGAGAACTTGAACCTGATCAATGTCATGAGCGCCTATGGCTCGACCGGCGGCAGCATGATGCAGTATGCCTGCATGGCGATCCGCGAGGGTATCGCGAACACCATCGTCCTGGTCTATGCCGATGCGCCGCTGACCCCGTCGCGCGGGGCGGGGCAGTCCTATTCCGGCCCGCACCGTTTCCCGCTGGGCGGCATGACGGGGCTCAAGGCCGCCTACGGCGATTTCGGCGCCAACCTCGGCTACGCGATGGCCGCTCGGCGGCATATGCATCTGTATGGCACGAACGAGGAACATTTCGGCATCATCGCCGTCGGCCAGCGCAAATGGGCGCAGATGAGCCCCTGGGCGCAGATGAAGGCGCCGATGACGATGGAGGATCATCACAACTCCCGCTGGATCGCCGAACCGCTGCGGCTGTTCGATTGCTGCCTGGTGTCCAACGGTGCGGTGGCGATCATCGTCACGTCGCCGGAACGGGCGCGCGACCTGAAGCAGAAGCCGGTCTATGTGCTGGGCTATGCGCAATGCGCGCCGGGCGACAACCTGAACACCGCGCGCCACCCGGGCGTCGAGACCGGCGCGAAACAGTCGGGCGAGCGTGCGCTGCGGATGGCCGGCATCACCCTGAACGATATCGGCACATGCCAGTTGTACGACTGCTATACCTACACGGTGCTGGTCACGCTGGAGGATTACGGATTCTGTCCCAAGGGCGAGGGCGGACCGTTCGTCGCCGACGGCAAGCTGGGTCCCGGCGGTGCGCTGCCGACCAACACCGGCGGCGGCCAGTTGTCGGGCTATTACATGTGGTCGTTCACGCCGATGTCGGAAGCGGTGGTGCAGGCCCGCGGCCAGGGCGGTGCGCGCCAGGTGCCGCGCAACGATTTCGTGCTGGTCAGCGGCAATGGCGGCATCCTGAACTTTCATTCGACACTGATCCTCAGCCCGCACGCTGCTGGCGGCTAGAGCGTGATGACCGGAGGCGGGATCGCCGGAGGTCTGAATCACG
>WBZO01004995.1_pt1 | contig 13809 bp, 8 predicted proteins | sample 5204261 | NCBI WGS metagenome assembly WBZO01 (sample SAMN12412400, study PRJNA552823) | activated sludge metagenome | isolation source: activated sludge from anammox sidestream of wastewater treatment plant... | place: USA: North Carolina | collected 2017-09
CGACGCGAACCTCTCACCGAGGCACACCCTGGTGTCTGCGGTCGGGCTGTTCCCCTCGAGGGCCACCCAGGCCACGCTGGGCACGTTCACGCCGCCTGACGCCTCCGCGAACATGGAGGGGAACGTCAGCACCGCAGCCATCACCGAGCGGGCGCTGTGGAGCGAGACGCTCTTCACCGAGACCACTGTCGAGGCCCACCGGTACAGCACGGACGTCATGCCACGCGGCGGCGCCGCGATGGAACTGCTGCCCGAGACCACGCTGGGCAGCTTCTTCAACCGCCAGCACCGCGAGGCCACCACCTTCCAGTTCATCGAGTCGGCTTCGGGGACGGCGCGCGGGCGCGGCGGCCTGCACCTGTACAAGGCCGGGGCGGACGTCCTCTACAGCCGCTACTCGAGCTGGAGCGAGAGCCGGCCGGTCCTCATCCGCCGCAGTGACGGTACGCTCGTGCGGCGGCTCGACTTCACGCCGGGGCAGACCGTCCAGGCGCAGACGAGCGTCGACGTGGCGCTCTTCGCCCAGGATCGCGTGCAGCCAGGGGAGCGGTGGTACGCGGAGTTCGGGGCGCGGCTCGATCGCGACGGCGTGATCGGGCGGGTGAACCTGACGCCGCGTGCGGGTGTGGCGTTCCTCCTGAAGAAGGACGGCTCGTCAGTCCTCCGTTCGGGGTACGGCCTGTTCTTCGAGCGCACGCCGTCGGTGGCCGGCGTGTTCACCCAGTACGAGGCGCCGCTGGATACGCGTTACCAGCCGGACGGCGTGACGCCGATCGCGGCGCCGGTCCTGCTGCGACACGTGACCGATCCGAACCTTCGCACGTCGCGCAGCCTCACGTGGGACCTGGCCCTCGATCACCGCTTCAGCGCGCGCTGGGCGGGGCACGTGGCGGTCATCGATCGCCGCGGCCATCGTGAACTGCTGGTGAACGAGACGGAGCAGGACGGGACGCCCGTGCTGCGGCTCGACAGCAGCGGCCGGTCGGTCTATCGCGAGCTCGAGCTCTCCGCGCACTACACGGAAGGGCAGCGGGCGGACATCACCGTGTCGTATGTGCGTTCCATCGCGCGCTCCGACCTGAATGCCCTGACGAGCTTCTATGACGCGGTGCTCTGGCCGGTAGTGGGGGAGAACGGCTATGGCCCCGCACGGACCGACGTGCCACACCGGATCCTTGCCCGCGGGCGGGGCTACCCGCTCCGCAACTGGCTGCTGGTGGGCACGCTCGACTGGCGCACCGGTTTCCCCTACTCGGTGACGAACGCGGCGCTGGAGTTCGTCGGCCTGCGGAACACGCGCCGGTTCCCCAACTACGTGCGGGTGGACGCCGGCATCGAGCACCGCTTCACGTTCGGCAAGTACCGCCCGTGGATCGGCGTGCGCGTCGACAACGCGCTGAGCTCCTTCCTCCCATCCGACGTCCAGGCCAACATCACGTCACCGGCGTTCGGCACCTTCTATAACTCCGAGTACCGGCAGGCGCGCATCCAGGTCCGCTTCGAGCGCTGACCGCACCCTGGGGCGGGTCAGCGGGCGGTGCTGTCCGGCAGGGCCCAGGCCGTGAGGGTCGTGCCGGACGGCACCAGGATGTGCTGGCGGCCATCGAGGATGTAGGTGATGGGCGACGTGCCGTGTAGCGGCGCCCCCATCTGGTAGCGCCACAGCAACGCACCGGTCCGCGAGTCGAGTACGAGCAGGTTGCCCTCGCCATCTCCCGTGAAGAGCAGGTTCGACGCCGTCGTCATGATGCCGGCGCGTGAGGGCGTCTGCATCAGGAACTCCCACTTCCTGTCGCCGGTGGTCGGGTCGATCGCCCGGATGGCGCTGAACGGCTTCTCGTCGCGCGTGTTCACGAGCTGCTGCGCGCCGCCGGTGAAGCGCTGGCCCGGCACGTACTCCGACTTGTAGCCGTAGAAGGTGGCGCAGGCCTCGCGGGCGTTCACGAAGAAGAGCTTCGTCCGCGGGTCGAAGGCCGGAGGCCAGAAGTTGGTGCCGCCGGTGAGGTCGGGGCAGGTGCGCTCACCCTTCTCGTCGGGTGTGTGGCCGGGCTCCAGCATGGGGCGCCCCTGCGCGTCGATCGACCTGGCCCAGGTCACCTGTACGAACGGCTTGGCCACCAGCACCTTGCCCGTCAGCCGATCGAGCGTGTAGTAGAAGCCGTTGCGGTTGGCGAACATCACCGTCTTGCGGGGCTGTCCGTTGATCGTCAGGTCGGCCAGGATCGGCACTTCGGTCGAGTCGTAGTCGTGCACGTCGTGCGGCGTGAACTGGTAGTGCCACTTGAGCGTGCCGGTGTCCGCGTCGAGCACCACGAGCGAGCAGGAATAGAGGTTGTCGCCCTCGCGGCTCGGCCCGTGGTAGTCCGGCCCCGGGTTGCCGGTACCCACGAAGATCGCATTCGTCTCCGGATCGTAGGCGCCGGTCACCCAGACGCCGGTGCCGCCGATCTTCCACGAGTCGCCCTGCCACGTGTTGTGTCCAGGCTCTCCGGGTCCGGGGATCGTGTAGAACCGCCAGGCGCGCTTGCCCGACTGCGCCTCGTAGGCATCGATGAACCCCCGGATGCCATACTCACCGCCCGCCACCCCCACAATCACCTTGTCCTTGACGACGATGGGGGCAAGCGTGGCGGCGTAGCCGATCTTGTAGTCCTCGAGCGTGGCATCCCAGAGAACGCCGCCGGTCTTCATGTCGAGGGCGAGCAGGTGCGCGTCGAGCGTCACCATGAACAGCCGGTCGCCGAGTGCGGCAAAGCCCCGGTTGACCAGGCCGCAGCACGCGGTGAGGTTGTCGGGCAGCTCACGCCGATAGCGCCAGATCTGGCGTCCGCTGCGCGCGTCGACCGCCCAGGCCACGTTCTGCGGGCCGGTGACGTACAGGACGTTGTCGCGCAGCAGCGTCGTGGTCTCGAAGTTGCCCAGCGTCTGGGTCTGGAAGGTCCAGATCGGCTGGAGCTTCGCGACGTTCTCGGCGTTGATCTGCGTGAGCGGACTGAAGCGGTGGTTGGCGTAGTTCCCGCCAAAGGTGAGCCAGTTCGCGCCGTCGGTGCCGAGGCCGGCGAGGATGTCCTGGTTGGTGACCGGGCCGGGGACGGTGTTCTGCTGGCCGCGGACGGTGACGCCGGCTGCCAGGGTGCCGATGAGCAGCAGGGAAGCAAGGCGCGTGCGGGTAATGAAGCGCATGACGTGTCTCCTTGGTGCCTATCGGACGGAGGGGTCGAACCCCTTGAGCGTCGCCAGGTACGCGAGCAGGTCGTTGAGATCCGATTCGTTCAGCCGGTCGACGCCGAAGGCCGGCATCGCGGACGCCTTCGCGGTGGTCACGTCGCGGACGTCGGCCTTGAGGTAGCCCTGGATGCGCTCGCGGCCGTCCATGATCTGCACGGAGAAGAGATCCCCGTTCTTGCGCATGCCGCGCACGGTCTGGCCGTTCTTCAGCGTGATGATCACCGGCTCGTAACCATCCAGGAAGTCCTCGGTGGCGCCGCGCACGCGCTTCACGATCGCGCCGCGCGCCCGTGAGACGCCGATGCGCGACAGGTCGGGACCGAGCCGGCCGCCGTTGCCGTTCACGCGGTGGCACCCCGCGCACTGCGCCCGGAACACGCGTTCGCCGTTCTGCGCGTTGCCGGTCACGGCATCGCTGACGGTCGGCGCAGCGATGGTCTTGAGGTACGCCAGGATCTTCCAGACCTCATCGTCGGTCGTGCGCGGACCGACCGATGGCATCTCGGTGCCCGGCACGCCGCGCTTCAGGGTGCGAAAGAGGCCGCTGTCGGTACGGCCCGAGGCCCACACCTGCGTGAGGTCAGGGCCCCGCACACCCCGCGCGTCCATGCCATGGCAGTCCGCGCAGCGGGAGCGGAAGATGCCCATTCCGGCCTGGATGGCCGCGTCATTGCCGGCCAGCGGGTTGGTCGCCGGCGGTTCAGCCTGCGCCGACAGGAGCGCGGTGCCAAGGGCACAGGTGGCCGCCACGCCAAGGGTCGCGAGGAACTTCCGCATGGATCCTCCAGAAGTGCCGGGGATTATATGCAGATTGGGGAACTCACATTGCAGATTTCAGATGGCAGATTCCAATCAGCAATCCTCAAGCAGCAATTCACAGTGCGATCCGATACCGCAGCCCTGTCTTGTTGCCGTAGCGCGGGCCGGCATTGAACTCCTCGACGAGCACGCCGCCGTTGGCCTCGATCACGCGACGCGACGCCAGGTTTGCCGGCTCGACCGTGAGGTCGACGGAGTCGAGCCCTTCGGCCCTGGCCTCGGGGAGCAGCAACTGCAGCGCGCGCGTGGCGTACCCGAGGCCCCGCTTCCACGGCACGACGGCATAGCCAATGTGTCCAAGCACGTAGTCGGGAAGCGCGGAGGTGCCCGGCTGCCAGCGGAAGCCGATCGTGCCGACGAACGCACCATCCCACATCCACTTGCGGTAGCCCGGGATGCGCGCCAGCCGCTCGCCCGTGGCCAGGCGTATCGGTTCGCCCCGGGCCTCGCGGTCGACCAGTCCGGCCAGGAAGGCATCGGCGTCGGCGGCGATCTTCCCGAGTTCCTCCAGGCGGGCCAGTTCGCCGCGCACATTGTCGGGCGACCAGCCGCGGGTCAGCGCATCAAGGTATCCGGGCAGGTATTCGCGCGAGGGCCAGACGAGGCGTAGATCCCCACTCACGCGGGCGCCCCTGTGTTGCCTCCGGCCGGGGACGCGCCGTCGAGCGCCTGCCGCACCTTGCGCGCGATCGCGTCGCTGTCGAACGGCTTCTGGATGTACAGCGCGTCGGCATGCAGCACGACCTGCTGTACCACGGCATCGTCGGTGTATCCGCTCATGTAGATGACGCGCAGGCCTGGGCGCCGTGCCTGGACCTGCTCGGCCAGCTGGCGTCCGTTCAATCCGGGCATGATGATGTCGGTGAGGAGCAGGTCTATCGGGCCGTCGTGAACGTCGAGCGTCCGCAGGGCGTCCTGCGCGTCGGTCGCGGCCAGCACCTCGAGTCCGAGCCGCTCGAGCATCACCTGCACCACGTGACGCACGGCCGTCTCGTCCTCGACCATCAGCACCGTCTTGCGTTCGCGAACCGTCTGCGGCCGCGCCTCCAGCACCTGCTCCGGCACTGCGGGCTCGTCCGACACCGGGAGATACACGTCGAACCGGGTGCCCGCTCCTGGCTCGCTCTGTACCGACAGCATGCCGCCGCACTGTTGGACGATGCTGTGAACGGTGGTCAGGCCGAGTCCCGTGCCCCTGCCGGGTCCCTTGGTGGTGAAGAAGGGCTCGAAGACCAGCTCCCGGAGTTCAGGCGGAATGCCGGTGCCGGTGTCGGCGACCGAGAGCCGGGCGTAGCGGCCCGGCTTCGCGTCGTGCGCGGTGGCCAGCGCTGCGGCGCTGTCGAGGTCGACGAGCCCGGTGGTGACCGTCAGCGTGCCTCCATCCGGCATCGCGTCGCGCGCATTCACCGCGAGGTTGACCAGCACCTGGCTGAGCTGTCCGGCGTCGGCCTTCACCCAGAGCGGCTCTGGCGTCATGCGGGTGTCGAGCGTGATGTGCTCACCAATCAGCCTGGTGAGCATGCGCTCCGTGTCGGCCACCACCATGTTCAGCTCGAGCGTGTCTGGCGTCACCACCTGATGGCGGCTGAAGGTGAGGAGCTGCCGAGTCAGCGCCGCCGCGCGCTCGCCAGCGGTGCGGATGTCGCTCAGCATCTCGATCGACGAGGGGGTCAACTCCGGGGCGTCGAGCAGCAGATCGCTGTAGCCATTGATCACCGTGAGGATGTTGTTGAAGTCGTGCGCCACGCCGCCCGCCAGGCGGCCCATCGACTCCATCCGGTGCGACTGTGCCAGCCGCGCCTCGAGCTCCCGGCGCCGTGCCTCGGCATCCTTGCGCTGGGTGATGTCCGTGTTGGTGCCGGCCACCATCGCCGGACGTCCCTGCGCGTCCCGTTCCACGGCGTTGCCGCGTCCGAGCACCCAGACCCAGGTGCCGTTCCCGTGACGCATCCGGAACTCCACCTCGTAGCCGGCCGTGTCCCTTGGCGCCAGGGCGCGCTCGATCGCCACGAACGTCGGCTCGAGATCGTCCGGATGGCAGAGGCTGCGGAAGGTGTCGACGGTCATCGGCGTGTCAGGGGGCAGGCCGAGCATCTCGAACCAGCGGGGGCTGTAGTACGTGTCGCCTGTCTGGTAGTTCCACTCCCAGACCGCGTCGCTGGTGGCGGAGATGGCCAGCGCCAGCCGGCGCGAGCTGGCGCGCACGGCCTCCTCCGCACGCTTGCGGTCGGTCACGTCCACCATCGTGACCAGCACGTGCATGAGCGCGCCGTCGGCACGCAGGCGAGGGGCCGCGGTCACCTGCAGCCAGGTCCTCGTGCCTTTCACGCGATGCCGCACGCCGATGATGGCGTTCCTGACGGGCTGGCCGGTTCGCGCCGCCACGACCGAGGGGATGTGCTCGGGACCGCAGGGGGTGCCGTCCTCGGTGATGAGGCCCCAGCCGGGATCGGCCGAGGTGACGCCGTGCAACTGCTCGCGCGTCAGCCCCAGCACCCGGGCTGCTGCCGGGTTGCTGAGGATGATCCGATCGTCGCGGTCGTGGAGCACGACCCCCACCTCGATGTCCTCCACCAGCGTCCGGAAGCGGCTCTCGCTCTCGATCAGGGCCGCGTCGACACGCCGCCGCTCGAGTTCGGCACCGGCCCTGGCCGCAACCACGTGCAGCACCGCACGCGCGAGATCCGCGTTGTGCAGGGGCCTGGCATCGAGCACCGCGATGATGCCGCCCACCCTGGCGTCGGGCGACACGATCGGCATGCCGAGATACGACTCGACCTGAAGGTCGCGCAGCATCGGGTCTTCAGGGAACAGCGCCTGCACGCCGCTCGGGTAGTAGCAGGCACCATGCCCGATGACCGTCGCACACGGCGTGTGCTGCACGTCGTACGAGAAGTTCGGCTGCCGGCGCCCGCCACGCGATACGGCGATGGTCCGCAGGACGCCGGGCTCCACCTGGTCCACCGCGGACACCAGTGCGAACTCCGTCCCGCAGATGCCGCAGAGCGCGTCCACGGCGGTCTGGAAGAAATCCTGGCCGGTCTGCGAGCCGATGACGTCGACGATCCGGTCCAGCGCCGCCTGGGTGTGCTTGCGTTCGGTGATGTCGCGCCCCTCGGGGACGATGAGGATGACGCGGCCGGCGTCGGTGATCGGCGTCACCGAGAAGTCGACATACCCCGTGGCGCCGCTGGGCAGCGGATGCCAGGTCTCGAACCGCACCGTCCGGCCCTGGGCTGCGGCCGCGCACGCGTCACGCACGCGCGCCTGCAGTTCGGTCGAGTGCGCCCAGATGGGTGTCTCCCAGAACCGGTGGCCGAGCACCGCGTCCGGCGGAACACCCACGGCGTCGAGCACCGGCCGGTTCGCCTCGAGCACGCGTCCATCCACGTCGAGGAGCCCCATGAAGTGCAGCGTGTGATCGAAGATGGCGCGGAGCCGCTGGTCGTTCAGGCGATGACGCGCGCGCGCCTGGGCGTTCTCCCGCGCGAACTGCGTGGCGATCATCACCACCCAGAAGGCGAAGGGCAGATCGCCCATGTAGGGGAGCGACAGGATGCCCCGATCGGCCAGGCCCCCTGCCACCGTGGTCCACAGGCCGGTCACGCCGCAGAGGCCGACCAGCACGCCACCCGTGCGGTCGGTCCTGAACAGCCGCGCCGCGCCCAGGAGCACGAACAGGTTCACGGACGCGACGGCCAGGTAGACCGGCAGCGCCCAGCCCGGGAGCTCCGACCAACGGGGAACAGTGAGGGTCTCTCCCCAGGGCAGGTCAACCTTCGTGAGGATCAGGTTCGCGCCACGTGCGGGGTTGAACAGTACGAAGAACGCGATGGCCGCGAGCAACACGGCCGAGATGCCCCGCAGGTACCAGCGTGGCCGCAGGCCAGTGACCCTCGACGCGAGCACGGCGGTCACCCCCATGGCGAGCAGGCCGGTGACGAAGCGCACGCTCAGCGCGGCCACGGCCGCGCCGGCGCTCTGGGCCATTGCGAGCCGTGCGTACGCGCCGCTCAGGACGGCGCACAGCACGCACTGCGTGACGAAGATGAGCAGTACGCCCTGGCGCCGCGAGAGCCACCAGGTCCACGCCGCGTACAGCGCCGCGCAGGAGAAGAAGCCAACAAGCGCGACGTGACCGAGGAGGAACGGGCCTGGCGCGATCGTCGTGAGGGGCATTCCGTCGGGACTCAGTCAGTGGCGGGCGTGAGCAGCCCGTCAAGGCTGACCGCATTGCGCGTCCGACGGTACTCGACCAGCCCAGCCTCGCCCTTCGATTCGGCCCACCGGACCAACTGGTCACGCTGCCGCTCGAGGGACATCACCGGCACGCCGAAGCCGCACGACGTCTGGACCGACTGCACCTGCGCCAGGACGATCTGGCGCACGCCGGGCGACGGTGCGAACCGGCCCAGCAGAAGCGACCAGTCCGGCGACGAGCGCGTGACCGCGCGTGCACGGCAGTAGAGCCGCAGGATCTTCGGGTTCCCCGTGAACGCGCAGAACATGATCGTCAGGCGACCATTCTCGACCAGATGGGCTGCGGTCTCGTTGCCGCTGCCGGTCAGGTCGAGGTACGCCACGGTCGAGGCATCGATGATCCGGAATGCGTCGAGCCCCTTCGGGGAGAGATTGACGTGACCCTGGGGAGCCAGGGGCGCACTGGCCACGAAGAACACAGGCTGCTGCGCAATGAAGGCCTCGTGCTCGGCGGAAATGGCATCGTACATCCGTCCCATGCAGCCCGAATTCTGCCACGGAACCCGCGCCCGCAGGAGGGTGGGCATCCGGCATAGGGGATGCCCCGTAGAGGAGATCTGCTGCAGGGTCTGCGCTGCGGAAGGTCTGGACAGCCGGGCGGCGATGCCGCGAGGCCGCGGCACCGTGTGGCGAGTGTGCCGCGGGTGGCGGAACACTCGTGTCAACACCGTGTCAAGAACGTGTCAAAACGCTAGGCGCGTCGGAAGGTCCAGAGCACGTAGCCATCCCGCAATCCGCGGAGGACCGTTGCCAGCACCCATGCAGGGATGGCGATCGATCCGAGTTCAGCCGTCCGTCCCGGAATGGACGTCCGTGAGACGGGCTGCCAGCCGGCGTCCATCAGGAGCGTTTCGGGTTGTACCTGTCGGTCGCCGAACCGCGCTCCAAGCGCGAGGAGAGCCTGCTGCAGGTTCCTGCTGAAGGTGCGTGCGAAACGCGGCGTCATCAGGTCGCATACGAGGGTCGCATGGGGAAGCTGGCGAGCCAGCGCCGCCGCGAACGTCGCCAGTGCGGCGTCGGAGAGGTACATGCTGACCCCCTCCAGGACGACGATCGCATCGTCGTCGCCCGCGAGCGGAGCGAGCAGCGCGTCCGGATCGACGCGGTCGAAGAGCACTGGCGTCCGCACCAGGGGGTTCGGTGCCTCCGCAGCGGGCAGGCGCGTCTCCTTGAAGGCGAGCAGTTGCTCATCGTCCACCTCGACCCACCGTCCGCCGCTCAGCCGGAACGCGCGGGTGTCGAAGCCGGCGCCCAGGAGGATGATGCGGCGCTGCGGATCGCTGGCGAGCGTCTCGCGGACGATGTCGTCGATCATCCGGTGCCGGACGACGTTGCTGCGTGCGGGCGCCTTGAAGCGGACCGCCGGCTGCAGGTCGCGCCGGATGTCGTCGTCGAGGAAGCGTGCCGCGAGCTGATCTCCGCAGACGGGCCTGGGGAGCAGGGCATCGTCAGCGCGGATGACGCAGCAGTAGAAGGCCGTGCGGGCGATCGGATGGGACACGCTCATGCGGGCGGATGCTACCGCATCACGGTCGGTTCCGTAGCGCTGGTTCAGGTGAACAGCGCGAACTCCGGGCGGATGCTCCGCAGCCGCCCGGCCTCGTCGTGGAGATCGCGGAGCAGGGTGAAGTCGGCAAATGCGAAGCCCGGGCCGACCGTGCAGCCGACCAGCGTGAAGTCCCCCAGGCTGCGGGCTGCCTGCCAGCGATGGGCGGGCACCACGTGCACCGGCATCACGTCGGGTGGGTTCACCGGCCCCAGCACGTGACGTTCGACCTGTTCGAAGGACTGGTCGGCGCTGAAGAGCTCGATCGGTGCGCCCTCGTAGAAGTGCCAGGCCTCATCCGAGGCGACCCTGTGCCACCGGCTGACGTCGCCCGCCGTGAGCAGGAAGTAGATGGTGGTCAGGGCGGCACGCGGCGGACGCACGTCGAGCGGCTGCACGTTCGTCGTCGACCGGTAGATCTGCCGATAGTGGCCGCCCTCCGGGTGTGGCTCGAGCGCGAGCCCCTTCACGAGATCAGCCGCGCGCGGATGCATCGGTTACGGTCGCGGCAGCGCGTACGCGACCAGCTCTGTCGACACGCCGGTGCCCACGGCGAGGACGATGAACTGCCGGCCACCGGCGAGGTAGGTCATCGGAGCCGCGGCCGGGCCGTTCACCTCGGTCTGCCATATGAGGTTGCCGGTCTGCTTGTCGAACGCGCGGAAGACCTGTGGTTCCACTGGGAGCGTGCTCGGTTCACGGTTCCCGACCTTGAGCACGGCGCCGCGCCCGAGCCCGCCGAGGAACTGGCTCACGAACAGCAGGTCCGGCGTGACCAGCACGCTCGCGCGCCGCCCGTTGCCGAGCGGTCCCAGGTTCAGGTCCTTCAGCAGGGGATGGTTGCGCGGACCTTCGCCGAGCGGCACCTGCCAGGCGATGGTGCCGGCATTGAGGTCGTAGGCCGTCACGCGGCTGTACGGTCCCTTGTAGACCGGAATGCCGTCGAGGGTGGGCAGTGCCGCGGCGGCGCTGCGACGGTAGCGCATGTTGCCCGTGCCGTCAGTGTCGCCCTTGTCCAGCCCGACGATCGTGGGTGACGTGACCGACGTCACGTACAGGAATCCGTTCTTCGGGTCGACCCCCGCGCCGCCCCAGTCCGCGCCACCGACATCCCCCGGCAACTGCGCCATCCCGCGCTCGGTGGGAGGGGTGAACAACGGTCCCCGATCGAACGGCTTCACCGCGTCGATCGCAAGGGCCCGCAGCTCGGGTGTGTAGTCGACCAGGTCAGCGTCGAGGAACCCCTGCCGGTCGAACGCCGGCGGCCTGGTGGGGAAGGGCTGGGTGGCCGAGGCCCGCTCGCCGGGCACGGTCGATGGCGGAACGGCCCGCTCCTCGATGGGCCACACCGGCTCGCCGGTGCGCCGGTCGAAGACGTAGACGAAGCCCTGCTTGCTCACCTGCGCGACGGCCTTGATGCGCCGGCCATTCACGGTGATGTCGACCAGGTTGGGCGCGGCGGGGAAGTCGTAGTCCCAGAGTCCGTGGTGCACGGCCTGGAAGTGCCAGACGCGCCGGCCGGTGGTGGCATCGAGGCACACGAGGCTCTCGGCAAAGAGGTTGTTCCCGGGACGATGCCCGCCGTAGAAGTCGTTGGTGGGCGTGCCGAACGGGAGATAGACGTAGCCGGTCTCCTCGTCCACCGTCATGAGCGACCAGACGTTGGTGTTGCCGCTGTACTCGGCGGAGCCGTCCTCCCACGTGTCGTAGCCGAACTCCCCCTTCGCCGGAATCGCGTGGAACGTCCAGAGCTTCTTGCCCGTGCGCACGTCGAACCCGAAGATGTCGCCTCGCGGCTGCTCCTTCAGCATCGGGCGGTCGACGATGTTGGCGCCGGAGATGATGACGTTCTTCACGACCACCGGCGCCGAGTTCATGGCGTAGTTCTTCAGCGGCTCGGCATACCGCAGCCCGTCGCTGGCCTGGATGCGCCCGCCGTTCCCGAACTCGGGGTCAGGCCTGCCGGTTTCGGCATCGATGGACACGATCTGGGCGTCGTGCGTCCCGGTGATGATCCGCTTCGTCGTGCCGTCGGTCCAGTACGCGGAGCCCCGGTGCGTGAACCCGAGGTTGGTGGGGCGTCCCTTTTTCCAGGTTTCCGGGTCGAAGGTCCAGATGGTGCGGCCGGTGATCGGGTCGATGGCTGCGAGCACACCGAGCGGCGTGGTCGTGTAGAGCACGCCGTTCACCAGCAGCGGCGTGTCCTGGTAGCCGTACGGGCGTGCCGGGCTGGTCTTGACGATCTCGTTGTCCGGTGTGCTCCAGCGCCACGCCACCGCGAGGCGGTTCACGTTCGACCGGGTGACCTGGTCGAGCGAGGAGTACTTCGAACTGGCCGCATCACCCCCGTAATGCCGCCACTCGGTTGCGGCCACCGTTGAGGGCGAGGGGCGCTGTGCCACGGCGGCGGCCATGGCCAGCACGGCGAATCCGGACGTGACGGCGAGCGTGCGTAGGCGCATCGTGAAGACTCCGGTGGGAACAGCCGACGCGGAATTCTACGCGAAGGCCATGGTGGTCACACCGCGGGGTGACGGGTGTGCCACGACGTGGCCTGCTCGTACGCCGCGCCGATGCGGCACAAGGTCGTCTCGCCCATGCTGCGCCCGACCAACTGCAGGCTCAACGGCAAGCCGTCCGCGGTGAAGCCGGCAGGCACCGAAAGGGTGGGGGTGCCAGCGAGGTTCATGGGGAGCGTGAACGCGGTCGCGCGTGGCGCGGCGGCGGACCAGGCCCTGGTGAAGGCGGCCTGATCGGCGACCTGCAGTTCCGGCGTCACCGGCCAGGCCGGGTCGCCACCCGACGGGCAGATCATCGCGTCGACCGACATCAGCAGTTCATTCATCTTGAGCGTGAAGGCCGCCCGCCGGGCCGAGGCCTCGAGATACTGACGCTCCTCGATACGTGAGCCCGACTCCAGGAAGCTGCGCAGGTACGGCCCGAAGTCCGTCGCCCGTGAGGCGTAGAACGGCTTGAAGGCCTCGTAGGCGTCGCTCGAGCAGATGGTCAGCCACAGCTGGGTGGCGGCCGTCATGTCGGGCATCCGGATGTCGACCACCTCTGCGCCGAGCGAGCGCAGCACCGAGAGTGCCTGCTCGACTGCCTCGACCACCACCGGATTGACCCGGTCGAATGCCCACGCCCGATCGATGCCGACGCGCAGCCCCTTCACGCCCATGGAGAGCTCCGGCGTTGCCTTCCCCGCCGGCGCCCGCAAGGATGCGGGGTCGTTCCGATCGTAGCCTGCGATCGCGTCGTACATCGCCGCCACATCGGCGACGGTCCGGCCCATGGCGCCGACGTGGTCCAGCGACTCGGAGAGTGCCAGCACACCCACGCGGCTCACGCGGCCGTACGTCGGCTTCAGGCCGACCACTCCGCACGCAGACGAGGGGAAGCGGATGGAACCACCCGTATCGGTGCCGATGGCCGCGAAGCACAGGCCGGCAGCCGTCGCGACACCCGACCCGCTCGACGATCCTCCGGGCCAGCGGGCCTGGTTCCATGGGTTCAGTGGAATGCCGAGCGACGGGTGATAAGTGAGCATCGCGCCCTCGGTCAGGTTCAGCTTTCCCAGCACGACCGCGCCAGCCTCGCGCAGGCGGGTGACAACGGTGGCATCGCTCTCGGGCACGAAGTCCGTCCGCAGGATGGTGCCGCCCATCGTGCGCACACCCTTCGTGAAGCAGAGGTCCTTCACTGCGACCGGCACGCCGTGCAGTGGACCCTTGTACTGGCCGCCCTCGATCTCCCGGTCGGCCTGCCCTGCGTCCGCGAGCGCCTGATCGGCCATCACCGTGGCATAGCTCTTCAGCGTGGGGTCGAGCGCCGCGATCCGGTCCAGCATATGCCGCGTCAGCTCGGTCGACCGCAGGGTCCGCTGCTGCAGGCGCGACGCCACGGCGGCCACCGAGAGGAAGTGCAGCGGCTCGTTCGACCGGTCGGTCCCCGGCGAC
>WBZO01004996.1_pt1 | contig 13809 bp, 7 predicted proteins | sample 5204261 | NCBI WGS metagenome assembly WBZO01 (sample SAMN12412400, study PRJNA552823) | activated sludge metagenome | isolation source: activated sludge from anammox sidestream of wastewater treatment plant... | place: USA: North Carolina | collected 2017-09
TCCGCCGCGGTGCGTGCCGATCTCCTTTGAGTTGACCCAAACCGTGGCTTCCCAATCGACCGCGCCGAAGTGGAGCAGTACGCGCTTGCCCGCCCAGTCGGCCGGAAGCTCGAAGGTGCGAACATACCATAGCCGGTTGTCGGGGCCCACGGCCTTGCCCACGCCCGACAAGGCCGACTCCGCACAGAACGGCACCAGGATCCGGCCGTCCATCGCCTGCGGCCGGGCCTCGTCCTTGGGGCGGATGGCGTAGTCCCACAAGCCATTGAGGTTCTGCCACTGCGGCCGGACCATCATGGGGCGGGGGTACTCGGGCAAACACTTCTCGGGCGAGACCTCCTTGGCCCAGCGGGTCGTGATCCGGCCTTCGACGGGCTTCCAGTCGGCAGCCCGGGCGGCCATGGAATACACGACCCCGGCGGCCAGGGCCAGGGCGACCATCGAGCACGCGCGGCGGACGTGCGGGGGGCGTTTCATGCTCATAGGGGAACTCCTCTCGACGAGTGCGAGTCTAATGCTCCGGTCGAGCCCGGCCTGCGAATTGGCTGGACCGGCCGGGTGAAAACGGGTAGTGTACACGGGGTCGGAGGCCCACGCCATTGCCCCGGACGGGCCGGGAGGCCCTCTTACACCCAACTCGGGAGGACGTTCATGGGGACGATTGCCGCACTGGTGGGGGTCGGAGTGCTCTTGGTTTGCCTTGTCCTGGCAACGCTCGGCTGCTCAGGCGGCCGCGCCGGGGCCGAGGGCGGCCAGCCCGACGGCGACCCGGGCGCAAGACCGTCGGCCGTCGTGCTGGCCGGCGAGGTCGCCGCGCTCGACCGCGAGGCGGTCCGGGCCTTGCTCAAGAAGGCGGCCGATGCTCCCGCGCCCGCAGCGCCGAAGATGGGCGCGATGTGCTACGCGCCGAGGGCCCCGGTGATGCGGGCCGACTATGTATGCCCCAAGTGCGGCGAGCGCACGTTGTACGGGGAGGGCATGGCCATGCTCGTCCAGGAGCATCTCCCCGCGTGCCGCCGCGAGCTGGCCGAGCTCAAGAAGGTGGCCGGCGACGCCGTGACCCTCGACGAGTCGCAGTTCTGCCGCAAGTGCAGCCCGGAGGTGAAAGACCCCAGACTCGTGCTGACCGTGACCTTCCAGGATGGCAAGAAGTCGAGCGTCCAGGGCGCCTCGGCGATGGACATCCGCCTCCTGGGCGAGCTGCTCGGGGGCAAGACGGTGCATCGCTCGGAGAACGACGGCGAGAGCGCCTTGAAGGAACACCTGCCGCGGCTTCAGGAGCTGCTTGGCGTGAAACCGGAGTGAACGTCGAGCGAACGCGCAATTCGGCCGGCGAGCTTGCTCGCCGCGTTTGGGAGGAAACTTCATGGAGATCATCGCTGCCATCGCGGGATTCGTCATTCTGATAGTCTGCCTCGTCCTGGCGACGCCTGGCTGCTCCGGCGGCCGCGCGGCCGAAGACGGCCAACCGGGCGCCAAGCCGCCGGTCGTCTCGGCCGGCGAGATGCAGGTCCTCGACCGCGACGCGGTCCGGGCCATGCTCAAGAAGGTTGCCGACTCGCCGCCGCCCCAGTCGCTCAAAATGGGGGCCATGTGCTACGACATGGCCGGGCCGCCCCAGCGGGCCGACTACGTCTGCCCCAAATGCGGCGAGCGCACGCTCTACGAGCAGGGCATGGCCGGAATCGTCGAGTGGCAGCTCCCGGCCTGCCGGCGCGAATTGGCCGAGCTGAAGAAGGCCACGGGCGAGGCCGCGGCCCTGGACGAATCGCAATTCTGCCGCAAGTGCAGCCCCGACGCGAAGGAGCCGAAGCTGGCGCTGAACCTCAAGTACCAGGGCGGCCAGAAATCGAGCGTCGCTGGCGTCACGCCGATGGACATCCGCCTGGTGCGCGAGTTCCTCACGGGCAAGATGGTCCACCAGGGCGAGCAGGACCGCGAGACGGCCATGAAAGACCACCTGCCGCGGCTGAAGGAGTTGCTGGGAGTGAAAGGCGAATGAGCGAACCGGCCCGGACCACGTCGCGACTGGCCGCCTCCTTCCTTCCGTCGACCGGCGTGTTGGAGATGACGTACCGGTGCAATCACCGGTGTCTGTTCTGCTCATGCCCCTGGGAGGCCCCGCCGGGCGGCCCTCCGTTTCCGCGCCTGCCGGAATTGAGCGTGGACCGATGGAAGGGCCTGGTGCGGCGCCTGGCCGCGATGGGCGTTTCGCAGTTCGCCTTCACCGGCGGCGAGCCGCTGCTCAAGGAGGGCCTCGGCGAGATCGTCGCCGAGGCGGCGGCCTGCTCCGTCGAGCACGTCGAGACCCTGGACGGGGCCCTTGCATCGCGCTGGGGCCCGCCCAAGCTCTATCTCCTCTCCAACGGCTCCGCGGTGGACGGGGCGGTATTGGACCTGTGCAAGCGGTTCGACGTGCAACTGAGCATGAGCCTGCCCGGGCTGGCCACCTTCCGCGAGCACACGCAGTACGGCAGCCCGGACGCGGTGCTCGAACACTTCCGCGAGGCGACCGCCCGGGGAGTCCGCACGGTGGTGAACGTCACGGTCACCCGCAAGAACCTCCACGAGTTGTACCAGACGATCGCCGCTGCCTTCCTGGCCGGGGCGGCGCAATTGCTTCTCAACCGGTTCCTGCCCGGCGGGCGGGGCCTGGCGCACGCCGCGGAGCTGTCGCTCGACGGCGACGAGGTCCGCCAGATGCTCGACACGGCCGAGGAGGCCCTTGGCGACGCCAACCGCCAGGGGCACGTGGGCACGGAGTTGCCCAAGTGCGCCTTCGACGCCTCGCGCTACCAGCGCCTCGAAGTCGGTTCGCGGTGCTCGGCCGGGGTGCAGTTTTTCGTGGTCGATCCCTCGGGCTACGTGCGGGTGTGCAACCATTCGCCCCGCCGTCTTTCGCACGTGGACAGGATCGACGCGGTCAAGACCGACCCCTACTGGATGCGCTTCGTGCGAAAAGACTATCTGCCGGGCGAGTGCGGCGGCTGCCGGATGGCGGGCGAGTGCGACGGCGGGTGCCGCGAGGCCGCCCACGTCGCGTGCGGGGCGATCGACGGGCCGGACCCGCTCATGCCCTGCGGGGCGCACGTCGGGGGATGAGGTCGCCATGACGCCGAAACGCCGCTCGGGGATCGTGCTCGCCGCCTTCGTCGTGCTCGTCGGATGGGTGCGGGTCGAGAGGTGGGAGCCGCCGCTGTCGGTCTCCGTCGAAACGGCCGAGATGAACGTCGAGGTCCGCGCCGTCCTGCGGATCAAGCCCGGCACCCAAGTGGCCGACCGCGCCCCGCAGGGCTGGACCCACCTGATTTTCCGCAGCCAGCCGCGGGTGGCCGAGGAGCACGCGGCGGAGGTGTCGGCCATGGTCCACCACATGACGGGGCTGTTGTTCACGGCCATGCTCGCCCGGGTGGAAGGGCCCACGCCAGGGACCGCCCGCGGCGGGTTCCGCCTGGCCGAGGTGGCCGTGGGGACCGGCACGAAGGTCAATGGCCGGCACACCGTGCTGTCCAGCGACACGCAGGCGGAGCTGGGGGCCAACCTGAGCTTATTCGACCGGCCCGTGCTGGCTGGCGGCGAGGAGGAGCTGAGCGCGATGCAATGCGTCGCCCGGTCGCCCACCATGATGCTGATCGATGCGCCGAGCTTCATGCTCGACCAGGGGATGCACCGGCAGGTGGTGGTCCGCTACGCGGTCCTGGTGGACGCGCGGACCGGCCGGCTGGAGACGCTCGTCTGGGCGCTGGCCGCGGACCGCAAAGATGGCGCGGGCCTGCTGCGGCCCGTCGAGTGGCTCGCGCCGGACACGGTGCAGGAATGCCCCTTGAGCGTCAAGCCGGAAGAATTCCTCTTAGGCGTGCCGGTGGCCAAGAAGTCGTTTGCCATGATGGGTTTGCCCCATGGGCGCAAGAGGATCGAGCCGGGCGCCGAGATCGAGAGGCTGCTGGCCCGAAGGCCGCCGCTTCGGGAGGAGGATGCGAGGGAAATGGAGAGGAGGCTCTGGGGGCTGGTGAACGGGCCGTAGGGGGTGGGACGCAGCGCGCGAAGCGTCGCAACCACCACGCCGCCCTCCCCGCGCCCTTCGCCTCACGCCTCACCCCTCCACCACCCTCCCATCCTTGATTCGCACTACCCGCTGGGCCCGCGAGGCCACGTCGCGGCCATGGGTGACCACGATCACGGTCATCTGCCGCTGTCGGTGGAGCCGGTCGAAGAGGTCCAGGACCTGGGCCTCCGTGTGGCTGTCGAGGTTGCCGGTGGGCTCGTCGGCCAGGAGGATCTGAGGGTCGTTGGCCAGGGCCCGGGCAATGGCCACGCGCTGGCGCTCCCCGACCGAGAGGCGGCTGGGGAGGTGGGTCGCCCGGAGGCCCATTTCAACCACTTCAAGGAGCTCGGCCGCCTTGGCCACGCGCTGCGAGGCCGAGCGCGAGGTCTCGAACATGGGAATCTGCACGTTCTCGGCCGCCGTGAGCGTGGGCAGGAGATGGAACGACTGGAACACGAACCCTAGCTGATGGGCGCGGAAGCCGTCCAGGTCCTTGAGCTTGGAGAGGGGCTCGCCGTCGAAGTAGATCTCGCCGCTGGTGGGACGGTCGAGCGCTCCCAGCAGATTCAGCAGGGTGGATTTGCCGCTCCCGCTGGGGCCCATGATGGCCACGTACTCGCCCCGCCCGATACGGATAGTGACGTCGACCAGGGCGGTCACCTGGCCGTCGGGGTAAAGCCGCGAGACGTTCTCCGTCCGCAAGATGGGTCCCTGCTCGCTCATGCCGTCTCCCGAAGTGGGGCAGGTCTCCCACCGGCCGTGCCGCCGTGGGGCAGGTTTGCTACCTGCCCGAAACCGTCTGGCAGGTTAAAAACCTGCCCCACAGCCGGAACGTCTGGCAGGCAAAAAACCTGCCCCACAGCCGGAACGTCTGGCAGGTTAAAAACCTGCCCCACGGCGTGGATCATACCCACGACGGCACGGTGCTGCCAGGGGAGCCTGGGGCAGGCCGGCCACGATCGGCTGTCCCAGGAACTGGATCAACCTTTGGCTCCAGCCGGCAAGACCAGGGGCGAGTCCTGTGGGAACTCGAGGAACTTCACGGTGCCTTCCCGCCAGTAGTGGAGCTTGACTTTAAGCGTCTTCTCCACCCCGGGCGCCATCTCGCCGAACCGCTCGGAGTAAGGGCCAAGCGGGGTGACCAGACGGTTGTGGAACAGGGCTTGCACCTTCTTCGTCACGTCGGTCTGAGCAGCGGCCGGCCGTACGTTGGTATACGCCCGGATCTTCAAGGCGGTCGCGTCGCAAATGTGGCTGCCGGCGTTGTGCAGGACGAAGTCGACGTGCTTGCCGACCTTGCCTGCGGGCAGCCGCAGGACGAACTCGGCCGTGCCGCACTTGCCGACCACGACATCCTTGGTGTTGAACGTGCCGAGGACCTCGTGCCGGGCGTCGTCGCTCCAGCGGATGACGCGGAGTTCGACGCCATTGCCGAGATTCGAGAACAGGGTCCCGCATAGCGCTACGTCCTTCTCCTGCACGGTGGCGGAAGGCGTCCAGCGGAAGACACCGTAGCACTCGGTGTCGGCAACCGGGTGGGTGTAGAGGTAGTCGTTTCGCTCGGCGCCGGACAGCACCTGGTCAAACATCTTCTCGGTGTAGTGATCTCGCCAGGCATCCTCCTGCCGGTCGCTGGGGGCGTAGTTGGACACGAAGCCCAACTGGTCGTGCTGGCCTTCCAGCCCGTAGGCGTAAGCCAGCGGCGAGCCGAACGCCTTGAACTGCGAGCTCAACGGCTTCACGTCGGCGGGCGCGGCGGTAGACAGCAGCCCCCGATTCTTGCAGTTGCAGAGGGTCCAGCGTCCGCCCGTTGCGTCGGGGAATTGCGCCTTCACGCCGGTCTTGCCGCCGGGGTTGACGTAGTCGGCCGCGAGATCCGCGACGACGTCCCCCCGGACCTCGAACAGCGATTCCAGATCGCCCGTCGCCTTGGGGCCGTACAAGGCCTTTACCACGTGTGCGTTGACGTATTCGTTCGGCCACGACACGATTTCGTCGTCCGCGATCCGCACGGGGGAGGTGTCGGCAAGGTTGGGCACGCGGAAGTACACGTCCAGGCCGCTGGGGTCGATGAATTCGGTCAGCGTGACATCGACCTGTTCGCCGCTGCGATCGGGATTCAACCACGCCTTGGCCGTGACTTTCCGGCCGTCGGGACGAATCGAGTCGTCGCGGAGCGGTTTGCCCAATGAATCCGGGGCGATGACCAGGTCCCGCGGCTCGGGGCACTTCTTGAGCAGATCGGCGTTCTGGTCTTTGCCGATGCAGTACACCACCGGGCCTCGCAAGAGCACGACGCGGCCGTCCTGCACGGCGCGGCCGCGCAGGAACCGCCAGGGCATGGGCATCGAAATCGCGACCACGTCGCCGTCCTTCCAGGTCCGATCCAGCACGTAACACCCGAGCTTCTGCCGCAACGGGTCGATCGCCGCCGGGGGTTCGTCGTTCACCCGAACCGTGATCTTCTCGCACCACCGCGGCGTGCGGAACTGAAACGCAAAAGCGACCGGGCTGCCGGTGGAGAACGTCAGCTTCACGTCGCCGTCGTTGGGGTACGCGGTTTCCTGGAGGACCGTAACGGTCTGTCCCTTCACATCGAACGCCTTCTTCGACCTGGCGAACAGGTTCAGCGCGACTCCGCCTTCCGGCGTGCGGTAATAGACCTTCTGCGGCAGCTCGGCCACCGCCCGGCGGTAGTTCCCGCAGCAGCAGAAGAAGTCGCGGGTGTCGTACCGGCGCTCGCCCGTGAAGGGCGTGAAGTAGCGAATCCAACGTCCGTCGGGCGAGTTGGCCGCCAGCAGGGCGTTGTAGATGGTCCGCTCGAGCAGATCGCCGTACCGCATGTCGCCTTCGAGGCGCATGAGGCTGTCGATCCATCGCAAGACATAGGCGGTGACGCACGATTCGCCGATGTCGCCCCGCCCGTTCTGGTTGTAGGTGAAGTGTTCGCCCTCGGAGCAGGAACCGGTGACCAGCATTCCGCCTTCGCCCTTCTTGAGCAGCTCGTTTCGCATGAAGCGGCTCATGTCGAGCAGGTTGTCCTCGCCGGTGAGGCGGTACAACTCGGTCTGGGCGTAGCAGCGCGCGAGCATCACGTACACATGGCATGGATAGACCGAGAGTTTGCCCATGGTGCGGGGGATGATCTCGATGGGTTCAGGTTTTGATGTCGCAGGGTTCACGGCCTGCACTGTGATGCGGTCATGGCGGGGGATGCCGGTCACCCGGTACAGTTCCAGCATCCCCTCGGGCAGGCCCGCCGTGCAGATCTCGCCCGCGTCGTAGCAAGGGTTCTGCGGCGTGGGAAAGGTCTTCAAGATGTAGTCGGCCATGACTTTCGCGTGGGCCAGCGACTGGGGGTTGCCCGTCGTGCGGTAATTGCGGACGAAGGCGAGGTTGATGTATTCCTGCTCGTGGAGAATCCAGTTGATGTGGTCTTGACGGTCCTCCGGCTCGACCTTCCAGAACCCGAGGTATCCGTCGGGGTTGCGGGACTTGACGAGCTCGTCGATGATGTACTGCGTGCGTGCGGCGACTTTCGGGTCGCCCGTGTAGGCGGCCATCAGGCTGCCCGCATCCAACACCTTGCCGATGCCGTAGTAGACGTGCGACTTGCCGCCGCGGTCGGTGCGGTTGCGGAAGTGATCGAGCCACTTGCCGTCCAGATCGACCACCATGTAGTTCTGGTAGACCAGGTTCCGGATGCGGCGATCCAACTCTCCGCCCAGTTCCTGCTGGTTGAGTGTGACGCGGCAGAGCTTGTCCGGCACCCGCGGCTGCACGACGTCCGACGCGGACCGACACGGCTCGCCGGCGTGACTGGATGCCGCCAGCGACAGGCCGCAGCACAGAGTCAACAGCGTTTTGTTCATGGCGGGACCCCCAACCGATCGAGGAATTGCCCCTCTTGGCCGTCCACTCTACCCCAGCAGACCGCGGAGGACAAGAATCCGAGTCAAGCGGGCCTTGCCCCGGAGGACATCGTTGGGCCCGCCGCCCAGGCGTCGTCGAGATCGCCGTCCGCGGGTCCTGAATCTGCGCACAGCGCGCTCGATCCGGCATTCGGCGGGATCGTTCCCTGCAACTACTGCACGCCGGACTTCAGTCCTCGCTACAGCGACTTCAGCGCGGCAGCCAGCTTCTGATAGTCGTTGCGCTCGATCTTCGGCACGCGGTCCAGCGTGAGCTGATAGTTGTCGTGGGCCACCTGGAGGGCCCGGGCCGCGGCGCGGAGGTCCCCGTCGGCCCGGTGGGCCTGGGCCAAGTGGAAATACATGATGCCCGAAGGCGTGTCGGCGATGGCCTTCTGCAATTCGGCAATGGCCTCTTTGGGTTTGCCGGCCGCAAGCAGGGCCACCGCCCGGGTGTCGGGCAGCTCCGGCACCGGCCCCATCAGCTCGATGGCCTGGTCGATCATCTTCAGCGCCGCATCCGGATCCGTGCCCTCCGCCGCCAGCAGGAAGGCCAGGTTGTTCCACACCACGGCCTTCTCGCGGTCGAGCACGTCGCCCCGCGCCAGGAATTCGCGGTAGATGCGGATCTGCTCCGCGTAGTTCTCCTGGAGGTCGCGGAGCGCGGCCGTCTGGAGCTGCACGGGCTTGGCGTAGGGCGATTCCTCCGCGGCCTTCTTGAACAGCGGCTCGACGCGCTGGAAGTGCTCCGCGGCGATCGGGCCGTGCTTGCGCTGCTCGGTGAAAATGGCGACCACCACCGGGAGGGCCGCGCCCGGCGAGACCTGGCCGGCGGCCGCCTCGATCTGCTGGAGGGCCTCGTCCATCTTGCCGTGCTTGCCAAGGAAGGCGGCGAGCGCCAGGGGGCCTCCGGGGACCTTCTGGGCGTATTCCGTCAACAACTCCCTGGCGGCGTCGACCTGCTCGAGTTGCTCCAGGGTGGCCGCCACCTGCGGGAGAATGCCGACCTGGGCGTCGGGCAGGGGCCGGGGAATGAGCGACTTGAGGAGGGCCACGCCCTCGGCGGCCTGCCCCTTCTTGATCAGCAATCGGGCCTTGAGCACCTTGGTGGCCGCGGCGCCGGGCGCCAATTCCTCCAGCTTGCCGAGGGAGTATTCGATGGCGCTCGTGGGACTGTCGTGGTCCAAAAGCATTTGCACGTAGGCAAACAGGTACTGCGGCTCCTTGGGGTGCTTCTGCATCAGGTCGCGGATGAGGTCCCGGGCCGTGGTCCAGCGACTCGTCTTCTCGTACAGCCGGGCGAGGGTCAACTGCTCCTGGGGCGTGAGCTCCTGTTTGCGCTTTTCGCGGATTTCCTCGAGGATCTCGATCGCCTTCTGCCGCGATCCCTGGTCGGGGCGCGCGGCGAGCATGGCCGCCTTGAGGCGGACGTCCTCCAGGGGAAGCTCGCTCCCCTTGGCGTTGCGCTCCAGGAGGGCCAGGGCCTGCTGCAACTGGCGCCAATCGCCTTCGGCGGCCAGGACGCGGGCCATCCAGCGGCGGGCCTCCATCAACTCGGCCTCGTTCTTCTCCGGATCGCGGCCGGCCAGGGTGAGGACCTGCGCGAGGTATTTCTTCGCCTCCTCGCTCCGCCCGGTGAGCATGTAGAACCGGGCAACGCTGCGGATGACCGCGAGGTCTTCGGGGGCCCGGGCCAGCGCGCTCAGGTAGTACTGTTCGGCGCGCCCCAGGTCGCCCAGCACGTGATGGCACTGGGCCAGGGTCAGCGCAACGCGGTCCTCGGGCAGACTCGCCTGGGCCTGGCGCACGGCCCGCTGCGCCTCGTCGTTCTGCTTGGTCTCGACCAGCAGGGCCACCAGCCCGATCCAGCCTTGCGGGATCTTCGGGTCCAGCTCGACCGCCCGGCGGAACTGCACGAGGGCCTCGTCGTACTTGCGGGTGCGGGCCAACAGCTCGCCGTACCAGAGGAAGTCGATGGCCCGGTCCGATTCCTTGACCGCTTCGGCCGCCTTGGCCAGCGCCTGGGGGAAGTCGCCCATGCGGAAGCTGAGCTCGGCCTCGATCCGCTTCATGGTCAGCGAGACCTCGGACCGGCCCAGCTTGGCGATCACGTCGCGGGCCTCTTCGAAGCGTCCGCGGGCGAAAAGGAGTTGCACGAGCTGGCCCATGTAGACCGGGCTCAACGGGCCCAGGTCGGCCGCCTTCTGGAACTGGGTGATGGCCTCGTCCGGCTTCTCCTCGATCAGCGCAATCTCGGCCTCCAGCCGCGGGACTTCGTGCCACGTCGGACGCATCTGGCCGGCCTCGCGGAGCATCTGCTTCGCGTCGATCAGGGACTTCTTGTCCACTTTGCCGCGCTGCGCCTTCCACACCAGCTCCGATGACTGGCAGTAGAGCGATTCGCCGGAGCGGCTTCCCAAGGCGTCCTTCACCGCTTTCACGGCCTCGGCCATCTGGGCCTCGTTCTCCGCCTCGCGGGCGAGCTCGAAGAGGACCAGGAACATCTGCGGGTCGCACAGCGAAGACTGGACGGCCTTCTGCCAGAACTGGCGGGCCATGTCGCGGTCGCGGAGCCGGTACCAGCAGGCCCCCAGGCCGCGCCATAGCCGGACCCTCTCGGCCTCGGGGAACTGGTCGTCGCGCTCGGCCAGCTTTTCGAGGACTTCCTTTCCCTTGGCCTGCCCGAGCTGCACGGCCAACTCTCCCTTGGTCAGTCGGAGGGTGACGTCGTCGCCGCACTCCTTGGCGGCCCTCCCGGCCACGTCGAGGCCCGCCTGCGGCCCATCGAGCATGGCCGCCAGCTTGATCGACGCGCTCCACAGGCCCTCGTCCTTGGGATGTTTGGCCAGTTGGGCGTCGACGAGCTCGCGGGCCTTCTTGTTGTCGTTCTTCTTGGAGAGCAGCTCCGCCCGCATCAGCGTCAACTGCGCCTCATCCACGCCGTCCACCTTGGCCAGCCGGTCGACGAACTTCTCCAGTTCCGACCAGTCGCGGTAGTTCTCGGGGAGACGGAGCGTGCGGGCGATGATGAGTTGGAAGAGGCTGTTCCGCAGGGCCGGGGTCTTGAGGAATTCGTCCTTCATGGACTTCTCGAGCCGCGCGTACTCCGCGGCCGCCTCGTCGAGCTTGCCCACGCGGAACAATGCCGAGGCATATCCGGCCCGCGCCGCGTCGATCGTGGGGTCGCGGTCGAGGATGCTGCGGTACGTGCTCAGTTGGCGGTCGGGCAGCCGGAGCTGCTCGAAGCACGCCCCGAGGAACAGGTTCACCTGGACGAGGAATTCCGGCCATCCGCTGATCTTCGCGCGCAGGCGCTCGAGGCGATAGCTGGCCTCGCGCCACTTGCCCTCGGCGACCTCGACGCGGGCCTCGAAGTACTCGGTGATCTCCTCGCGGAAGCTCTCGGCCTTCATCTTCTTGATCGTCTCGCGGACCCCCTTGAGGTCGCCCTTCTTGAGCAGGAGGTCTGCGTAGGTGAGCAGATCCATGGCGTCGCTCGACTCCTGCTTCTGGATCTGATCGCGGAGCTTGTCGATGACTTCGCCGGTCCTGCCCAGCGACAGGTTGAGCACCATGCGGGCCCGGTCGACGGTTTCGTCCTCAGGGTGGAGGGCCTGGGCCTTGTCGAGGTACTCGCCCGCCTCTTCGTAAGCCTTGTTGTCCATGGCGAACTGGGCGGCGGTGACCAGCACCTCGACGTTGTTGGGATCGATCTCCAGGGCCGCCTTGATGTCCTCGGTGGCGGCGGTGAGCTGCTTGCCGCGGTGGAAGTAGCGGGCCCGCTCGACCAGGGCCTTGGCCGATTTGCGGTTCTCGGCCACCATCTGGTTGACCTCGGCGTCGGCCCGGTCGGGGTCGTCCAGCTTGTCGCGCAGCAGGTCGGCCAGCGCCACGTAGGCCTTCAGATTGTTCTTGTCCTGGGCGGTGACGCGCTCGAAGGTGGCGATTGCGTCGCTGTACTTCTGCAACTGGATCTGGCACTCGCCCAGCTTGACTCCCAGCGTGGGGTCGGCCGGGTACTTCTTTTGCAGCCGGGTCAGATGGACCACGGCGTCGTCGATGCGGCCGACCTTCATGGCCACGTCCGCGAGGCGGCGGAGGACCTCCATGTTCTCATGGTCCTGTTGGGCCGCCTTCTCCAGCACCGCGAACGCGTCCCATTGGGCCCGGACGTTCGTGCTCGCCCGCTTCGCCTTGTCGGCAATCAACAGGGCGAGTTGACTGAACGCCGCGTGGTCCTGCGGCCGGTAATGGGTGTAATGGCTGTAGTAGCGGATGGCCTCCTCTCTTTCGCCGCGCTGGGAGGAGTCCTCGGCCTTCGTGAGCATGGCGCCGGCCGTGCGATGCACCTGGAATGCGTGGGCGACCAGCACGCCGACCAGGAGCGCCGCGGCCGTAACCGGCACGCCGACCGCGACCTTCACGTTCAGACGCCTGGGGCGCTTGATCTCCGCAACCCCGGCCTTCTCCGCCGCGCGCTTGGCCATGTGCTCGGCCTTGGCGGCGCGGGCGGCACGAGCCGCCTTGGCGGCGCGGGTGGCGCGGGCGATGCGGTCGGCCTCGGCGGTCCGCGCTGCCTCGGCCTCTCGAGCCGCGCGATCGGCTGCATCGGCGGCTGCCTGCCGGGCAGCTTCCTTGGCGGCCTCGTCGGCCGCCAGGCGGGCGGCCAACTGGGCGGCGCGCTCGGCCTCTTCGCGCGCGGCCCGCTCGGCAGCTTCATACGCCGCCGCTTCGGCCGCGCGCTCCGCGACCTCGCGGGCCGCGGCGTGCTGGGCCGCCAACTCGGCCGCCCGCGCCGCGGCTTCCCTGGCGGCTTCCTTGGCGGCCTCGCGAGCCGCCTCGCCGGCGGCCCGCTCCGCCGCCCGGTCCGCGGCCCGGCGCGCGGCCAACGCCACTTTGGCCGTCTGGGCTTCCTTCAGGGCGGCTTGGGCCCCCAAGGCGGCCTGCGACGCCTTGCGGGCCTCGATGGCGGCCTCTTCGGCTGCGCGGCGAGCCGTCTCCTGGGCGGCCAAAGCGGCCTGGGACGCCCGGATCGCCTCCTTGGCAAAAGCCTCCGCCCGCCTCTCCGCATCCTCCAGCGCAGACTCTTCGGGCGACCGCCGCGGGGCCTGGCCGGTCGCCGCCAGCAGCACGTTCTTCAGGAGGCTGGGTCTATCCGCACGGGCCCCCTCCTGGCCGTCCGGCCCCTGCTGGACCACCGGTCCCGTTTCGTCGTTGCCATCGGGCTTCACGTCGATGCTGTCTGGCTTCATTCAACACCTCGAATTCGGGACCGGGCGAAGCAGCCCATCGCCACGGTCGCCTGTCAATAGATAGACCCCCCAGACGTGGCTGTCTGGCTTTGTGCAAGTTCGATATGAATCGGTGCGGACGGTCCCCATCCGTCGCAATGGCGGACAATCAAGCCTCAACGTGGCATGGCGCCGATCCTCTTCCCTCAAGGAACCGCGAGGAGCGTGCCCCCAAACGAGGCAGGATGTCGAAAGTGGGAGGACCCCAAGGGTCGCCACATTCATCCATTATGGCGATGCGCAACTGACAAGGCTAGAAGATTGCCCACGGCCGACGGGCCTTATCGGCCACCTTAATCGAACCAGCGCAGGCTGTCAAATACTCGTAGCGCCCGGCAAAGCCTTCAGCCGAAATGCCTTGCGCACCGTGCTGGTCGCGCAGGTTGAGCGGCCGCGGACCCACCAACAATGGAGGGCCTGATCCAATCAGAAGTTGGGGGTGGGAGGCGAATTACGGTTGGTAATCGGCCACAGCTTGCCGGGCCGCTTGGAGGGCGGCCTCTTCGGCGGCTTTGCGCGCGGCGGGGACGGCCGCTTCGCGGGCCGCGCGGCCTGCCGCCTC
>WBZO01004998.1_pt1 | contig 13802 bp, 13 predicted proteins | sample 5204261 | NCBI WGS metagenome assembly WBZO01 (sample SAMN12412400, study PRJNA552823) | activated sludge metagenome | isolation source: activated sludge from anammox sidestream of wastewater treatment plant... | place: USA: North Carolina | collected 2017-09
TCGCATCGACGGCCGCCATCACCCCACCCGCCGAAAGCCGGGCAACGCGCAGTCCACCCGGGCCCATCGGAGCGCCGGAGCCGGTATCGCCGCCAGTCTTGTCGAGCACCGCCAACCGATCGAGATAGTCCCGCGTGTGAAAGCGCAGCAGCGCCTCATCATCGGCCGTATACGGTTCGATGCGGGTCATACGATCGGTGATACCCGCGAGATCCATGAGCTGCTTGGCGCGACCGATCAGCTCGGGACTCGAAGGATGCGCGACCGGCTTGGAAAACGGATAGGGCGTGCGATCCTCGATCAGGGAAAGACCGGTATCGTGTGTCAGGAACCGATCATCGAACACCAAACCAATCGAACGGGGGACTGCCGACATCGCTGTTCCTTTCGTGGGTACGAGAGATGCCGCTGGCGATGGCCAGCGGCATTGACATGATCGATTCAGATCTGTGTAATCGCTACGCCGGGTAAACCGCCAGCGCCATACCGTCCAGCACACTCCACATGGCGTTGAATGTGCCCCAATCGTAGAACCGGTAGGTTCCCGTCCCCGGATCGGAGAGATAGATGCCGTCACTATCGTAGCCATAAGCCACCATCACGTGCATCCCCGGAACCAGGGTGAACGACTGGCCATCATAGTCGGTGCGGAAACTCTGGTCGCCCCACATCGCCATCCAGACGACCACCGGCCAGCCATTGTCGAGCCGGCTGGTCAGCGTTGAATCGTCACCGACACCATAGAAGGCTTCGCCGACATATCCGAACTGGGCCAGCGCCCAGGAGAGCGGTTGCGCGTAGACACCATAATCGTCGGTATTGCCCCAGCTGCCATTGATATTTCCGCGGTACCCGAGATGCGGGTTCGGCGAAAGCCCCACCGCATCACCAACGGCATATTCCGAAACCGGATTCGAGAATGCGCTGGTCGCGATATGAATGGCGGCAAATTCGCAGGAGAGATTGCGCTGCTGCTGGTAGGTCGGCACATAGACCTTGGCGCCCGCGCCGGTGCCGGTCATGCCGGTGCGGCTGGCGGCTTCCGACGTGTTCGCGGTCGCGCCCGGGACCACCGTAATCGTTCCCGAAGTGCTGATCGACTTCGGACCTCCACAACCATCGGCGCTGCCAACGATGGAAGCGCCGGTCAGATAATTGCCACCCAGGTTGATATCGAGCCAGTAGCCGACTCCAGCAGAAATATCCGAGGTATCGACCGTCAGGAAGCTGATCCCAGCGTCATTGGTGACTCCATAGTCTGCCGCAAGCAGATTGGTATCGAGATGCAGGGCGAGCTCGATTTCGACCCCCGCCACTGGAGCACCACCCGACCGCACCTCGACCGAAACGTCGATCGCGCAACCGGGTGACGGCGTCACCGTCGAAAGCTCGATCCAGGAATCCACATTCCGCGAATCGGCCAATGCGGGGGTTGGCATAACCGCGCCGGACATACCAACCATGGCCAAAACGACCGCTACGACCAGCAGGAATCGCCTCATTCGATGCACCCCAAGCCTTCCCTTAGCTTTCGCGCACCCCTTGCGCGAGGATTGGATCGACACATCGTGACACGAGCGGGAATGCCTGATGTGTGAGACCATGACAGCGGAAGGCAACCAGCGAGGGCTGCCAATTATCATGGCCGTATCGGCCTAGAATAGCACAGGCATTTCGGGGATTCAGAAACCAGTTCGGGAGTCCCGATACTCGAGATCAGAAGGAAGCAGTCCGATTCATCTGATTTTCTTTCATCCGCTGTGTTTCCGGAATCGGTTGCTCTTCGGTTTTTGCTAGAATTTACAGCCGTGGACGATTTTCGAGCCATCGCGTTTTCACGCGCATAAAAAGGCATCAGAGGGTAACCGAGCGACCGTACATGAATAGACCGGGAGACAATGACGGAATGCCGCGAAGTGTGACTCCGACCGACCGAGCCATCATCCGTCTCTTGCAGAAGAACTCACGCGCATCCTATGCGGAGCTGAGTCGAAAAACAGGAATACCCGAATCGACGATTCGTCGTCGGATGGAGCGCCTGCAGGAAGTCGGCGTCATCGAGTTTTCGATGGTGGCCGATCCGGCCAAACTGGGCTACCAGCTACGCGCCATCATCGGCATCAAGCTCGATGTGCGGGAGCTCGAACGTATCGCGGCACTCCTTTCCGAAATGGAAGAAGTGGCCTTCGCCGCCTTCGTCACCGGTAGCTTCGACGTCATCATCCAGGTGATCGTCGAACATCAGGAGGGGCTGGTGCAGTTGCTGCAGCGTCTGGCTGCCATCGAAGGGGTACGTTCTACGGAAACGTTCGTGATGCCGTGGATCATCAAACCCACCACAGCCTGGATCTTGCCCAAGACCCAATACGATATTCCGCAACCGCGTCGCAAACGCGAACCGGATCTGGATGAAAACGGGAACGTGATCCCGCGCAAGCGCGGTCGCCCCCGGCGCAATCCCATTTCATAGTCCGCCTTCTGAGTGCTACGGCGCGTTCTGCACCGAAGCGCCAGTGCAAAACGCCATCGTCCGTTGGGACGATGGCGTTTTGTGTTTCCCCTGCCGGTCGAACATCCGCGGGCAGCGACGACTACGCGCCGTTTCGGTCACCGATGGAATAGGCGACGATAATCAGGACGAGCGCGATCACATTAGCCACGAACGCAACCATGCGCGCTCGCCGCGGATCGGGCTCCTGCGCCGCCATCATATGCTCCGCGCCCACTGGAACGATCGCAACCAGCGCGATGATGTAGTGGATGGCCTTCATCTTGTGATCGCTACCGAGCAGTGCGAACCCGATCACATACTGGATCAGCAGCAACCCAGCCGCAGCGAAGGAAAGCCCGCGTGCCCAGCTCATTTCCGAACCGCGAAATGCCCGCAATCCATTCACAATGGTGAGCAAGAGAAAGGCGGCGAGCGTCGCCAGCCCGATGATCATGTGAAGATTGACCAATTTCCGGTACTCCTTTGCTGACACGGGGCCCAGACAGCCCATTCGTTCCCAGCGGTAATTCTTGTTGCTGCCACCAGAAGGTGCAACCCATTCGATTCGAAATGGATAGGCCGGCTCCTGCGCGCGCACGACCGCATCGGGCGATTTCCCGAACCGCACCACTCCCCGCCCGGCGATTCTCCGGCGGCTGCGCCGCCCTGCCTTTGTATACTGTCGACCATGGGATCGATCGCGCCGGTGCCTGGGGCGATCTCATTAGTGGCGCGCCTTGCAGAGTCGAAGGGAGAGCGGACCAGAATGACACAGACATATGAAGGCCACGAGGCTATCGAGGCGCTGCTTGCCGAACACCGCGTCTTTCCACCTTCACCGGAATTCGTCGCGCAGGCCAATGTCAACGATCCGGCCATCTACACCGAGGCTGCCGAGGATCTCGAAGGCTTCTGGGCCGAAGAAGGCAAGAAGCTCGATTGGTTCGAGCCGTGGGATACCGTCCTCGACTGGCAACTCCCGTACGCCAAATGGTACGAGGGCGGCAAGATCAATGTTTCCTATAACTGCCTCGACCGCCATGTCAAAGCTGGCAAGGGCGACCGGGTGGCGTACTACTGGGAAGGCGAACCGGGCGATACCCGCACCATTACCTATAAAGAACTACTCGACGATGTCTCTCAATGCGCCAACGCGCTGAAGGAACTCGGTGTCGGTCGCGGCGACCGTGTCGCCATCTATATGCCAATGATTCCGGAGCTGGCCGTGGCCATGCTCGCCTGCACCCGCATCGGCGCTCCCCACACGGTCGTCTTCGGCGGATTCTCCGCGCAATCATTGATCGACCGCATCAACGATGCCCAGGCCAAGGTCGTCATCACTGCTGACGGCGGCTACCGTCGCGGCGCTCCTTCGGGACTGAAGGTGAATGTCGATGAGGCGTTGCCGTCGACACCGTCGATCGAAAAGAGTCTGGTCGTCCGCCGCACCGGCCAACCGGTGGAATGGACCGAAGACCGTGATGTCTGGTGGCACGAGATCGTCCCGCGCCAATCGACCGACTGCCCGCCGGAGCATATGGACAGCGAAGATATGCTCTATCTGCTCTATACCTCGGGCACCACGGCCAAACCGAAGGGCATCCTGCACACCACCGCCGGATACCTGGCGGGCGTTGCCACCACCCATCGCATGGTCTTCGACCTGAAGGACGACGATGTCTATTGGGCGGCCGCCGATATCGGCTGGGTCACTGGCCATTCCTACATCGTCTACGCTCCGCTGGCCAACTGCGCCACCAGCATCATCTACGAAGGCACACCGGACTATCCCTCCTGGGATCGCTGGTGGTCGATCGTGGAGAAATACAAGGTCACGCTGCTCTATTGCGCACCCACCGCCATCCGCGCGCATATGAAACAGGGAGCGCACTTCGCCCAGGCGCACGACCTCTCGTCCCTGCGCCTGATCGGATCGGTCGGCGAGCCGATCAACCCCGAAGCCTGGATCTGGTATCACAAATTCATCGGTGGTGAGCGCTGCCCGGTGGTCGATACCTGGTGGCAAACCGAGACCGGCATGATCATGATCACGCCGCTTCCCGGCATCACCGTCACCAAACCCGGGTCCGCTACCTTCCCCTTCCCGGGCGTCGATGCCGATGTGTTCGATCACAGCGGCAATTCGGTTCCGGTCGGCGGTGGCTATCTGGTCATCAAAAAGCCTTGGCCGGCCATGCTCCGCGGTATCTATGGGGACCCGGAACGATATGAAAAGACCTATTGGGCGCGTTTTCCGGGCAATTACTTCCCCGGCGATGGCGCCAAGCGCGATGACGACGGCTACTTCTGGTTGCTGGGCCGCGTCGACGACGTGATGAATGTTTCCGGTCACCGGCTCAGCACCACCGAGATCGAAAGCGCGCTCGTGTCCCACCCGGCCGTGGCCGAGGCCGCCGTGGTCGGTATCCAGGACGACCTGACTGGCGAAGCGATCTTCTCGTTCGTCATCCTCAAATCGGGCGTCGATGGCACCTCTGACCTGGGAGTCGAACTGCGCCAGCATGTCGCCAAGGTCATCGGACCGATTGCGCGGCCCAAATCGCTGATGTTCACCCCGGATCTGCCCAAAACCCGCAGTGGCAAGATCATGCGGCGCTTGCTGCGCGATATCGCGCAGAACCGGCCGCTAGGCGATACCACCACCCTTGCCGACACCACGGTTGTCGAAACGATCCGAACCTCGTCGTTCGCCGCCGGCGACGACGAATGAGCCTCGCGCCGGGAATCGAAACAACCGCCGCGGCGGAACGCTTTCTTCCCGGCGCGGCGATCGAACCGGTCGATGGCCGGTCGTGGCTGCTTTCGGCCACGACCGGCGACCGCCGCTTCAGCGTCCGGCAACTGGATCCCCGGTTGCCGGCGGCTCGTATCGATATCGTCCAGGAATTCCTGAAACAACCAGAATTGCGGGCGGCCACGTCGCTCATCGCCTCCGAGCGAGTGGGCACCGCATCCTTCGATGCCCGCGTGTGGGTGGATGGAGCGACCGCCGGCGCCGCGATTCCCGCAGCCGACTGGCGCACCTTGCACCTGCCCGCTTCGGTCGAAGCAACCACGCTCGGCAGCATCGCGCGGGCGCTGGGCGAATTCCATCGCAGCGGCACATCCACCTCTCTGCTGGCGCGGGCGCCCAGGTTTCGGGTCAAAGATATGCTCACCCAGGTACGCCGCACCCTCGAGCTTGACGAACGAGCCCTCGGCGCCGAGATTCGCAAGGAATCGAAAGCACGCCGCTGGCTGACAACGAGTCGCGTACTCCTTGCCAATGCTGAAAGCAACCTCGAGCGCGCCGAATTCCTGCGCGATGAACCTCTCGTGATGGCGCATCTCGATCTCTGGGGGAGTCACATCGTCTCCGAATCGACCAGCGGTCCCGTCTTTCTCGACTGTGCAACCGTTTCCGCGGCTCCGGCCGTGGTCGATCTGGCGCAGTTTCTGGCACGCAATGGCGCCTGGTCGGACGACCGGGTCGAACTCGCGCTCAATGCCTATACCGAAACCAACCCGATTCCGCCACTCCAGCGCCGGGTGCTCCCCTGGCTCACGGCGCTCGACGCTATCGCCAGTTGCGGGAACCTGCTCGTGCGCGCGCACGACGAACGGCGACCGCTCTCCGAAAACGATCGCCGAACGGTGCTTGTCGCGGCAGACCAGCAGGTGGATCTGCTACAGGGACTCGCCTCGGTGTTCGTGCCCCCACCCCCGCGCCAGCACCGGCGCCCAAACCGCCTCTCTGGCCGATCATGAGCCGTAGCGTCGCCATTTATGGCGGCCGGCCCTCGGGAACAAGATTGCCATAAAGAGGCGACGCTACAGGGATCGCGAGTGGGACGCAATGTGGCTATGCTGGTGTTCATGAAGGCTGCGGGCCACTGACGGCGTGTGAGACGCCCATTGCCCGATCGACACCCGCTGGTAGAGACGTACGATCGGCTATGCTCGAGAACGCTACTCAACCCAATTGGTGCAGCAACGAACCAGCCACACTGCCGAGCACGAGCAAGAACAGCACGATCAGCGCGAATCCGACGAAGACGATAAAGAGGCTGCTGGTGGCCTGACGGTCGCTTTGTTTGCGCATCTTCCGCTGCTCGGCCTTCTGCAAATCACGCAACCACGCATAGATATCGTCATCGGCGCTCGCCCCGCCGAGGCCTTCTGCATAGCGGCCCATGATCTGGTCCTGCACCATCGTGGCCTTGAGCTGCTGGTCGTACTGGGCTTTCGATTCGGGTTTGGACAGGATCCGGTACGACTCATTGAGCAACCGGCACTGTTCTTCCGCTTTCCCACGCAGCTCCGGCGCCAGCTTGTCAGGGTGGCAGCGTTTCATCATCCCCCGATAGGCGCGCGTGATCTCCTCAGGGGTCGCCTGATAGGAAACGCCCAGCATCTCGTAATGATCGAATTGCTTCGTTGTCGTCGATGACACAACCAGCCATCCATTTCGAGTAACGCCCCGCACCTGCCCGCCCGGGTCGCGGCTTCGATTGTAAACGCGCGCGCTGCTTGCGAACGCAATCGCGGCACCGGGTACAATCGAATGCAATAGCTGCATCTGGTCATAGCGCTGGGGGTTCGGAAAGTGGACCTGTATATCGTTTCGGTTCCCTATCGGTACGACGAACCCAATCAGGGGCTGGGCGCGGGTCCCGGCGCGCTGCTTGGCGCGGGTCTGCAACAAACACTCGATCGCCTCGGTATCACCGTGCGCGAAACCCTGGTGGCGCACCTCGATCCTGAGAGGAAAGAGGCTGGGCGCACCGCAGTCAATATCGGCACCCTGGGAGCATCGACCGCGGCGCTGGTCAGCCAGGCAATTTCTGACGGATGTCCAGCCCTGGTGCTAACCGGGGACGATACCGCGGCGATCGGCGTCGTTTCTGGCGTTCAGCGAGCCAAAGGAGCCGATGCGCGGATCGGCATCGTCTGGCTCGACGCCCACGGTGATTTCAATACGCCTGAAACCAGCTTCAGCGGCATCCTGGCCGGCATGTCCCTGTCGATCATCGCTGGACTTTCCGGTCCGAATTGGCGCCGGGCCGCCCAAATGGCCGCACCCATTCCCACCAGCCGTATCCTGGTCGCCGGAGTACGGGAGCTGGACGAAAAAGAAGAAGTCCTCATCCGCGCCACCGATGTGCGTATCGTCACCACGAACGATCTGAAGAACGGCGATGGATTCGAGCAAGCAGTTTCCTGGCTGGCCGCCGACTGCGATGCGATCGTCGTCCACCTCGATATCGACCTGCTCGACCCCCATCTGGTACCGAGCTCCACCACCCCCTCGGAAGGTGGTCTCGATCTGGCGGCGGCCACCAGTGCCCTGCGCACCGTGCTGGATACTGGCAAGGTGGTTGCCTGGACGGTCTGCAACGTGAACCCCGGCGGCGGACGCCGGGGGGAACGCACCATTGCCAGCACATTGAGTCTCGTAACAGGTTCGATTTCCGCCTGGGATACATCGTCGCCCACGTCATCCTGACGGTTTCCTGGGGTGGGTTCGAAAAACACCCCAACCCGTCGAAGTGCAGGACGCCCCTGCCCTGTCCGATCATGCGGCGCCAGGAAGACGAGGTGATCGATCCAGGATCGGTCTGGCCGACTCCCGCGGGATTCGGGGGCGCCCACCCTTCCTTCCTCGAACGACTCGACATTGACACCGCTTCCGCTACCCCAGTACAATCCGAAATAGAACATTTGTTCGTATTCGTTCGAAAAGATGGGAGGAAGGAATGTCCACCCCAATCAGGAGGCGATCCCCGCAGTCGTCGCCTCCGCGGGAAAAACCTACCCGCTGGGAATGCCATTGCCAGGAGCCGCCGGTGCTGCTTGGCACCTACGACCGGAATGGCCGGGTCAATATCAAGGTCCGCGACCGCTACTGGAATGTCTCCAGCCCTGTCCATACCATCTGCCCGAAATGTGGCGCCGAGCACATACTCGATCTGCCCCAGGACGATGGTCTTTTCTCTCCAATTCCCTGATCTTCCCCTCGTTCGAGCTCCGAAGAGCCCATCCCAGCGCTGAAGCGCCCATCCGCCCCGCGGGATCTTCAGTCGAACCGCCGCTGCTCCCGCGAGCAGCGCGCCCAATCCTGGAGTGGTGCTCATGCGCTCGCTTTCCCGAAATACCGAACCCTCGCCCAATACTCCGATCGTCGTGCCGGTCGTCCCCGTTCGCGGACTGATCGCCCCCGATATCGACCGTCGTCTCTCGAATCTCGCCCGCACCGGCGACCATTCCACCGCCGAGCTGCGAAATGCGCTCTTCACTGCCTATGCGCCCCGGCTGCACCGAATTCTGCTCCGGCTCTGGTACCGAAATCTGCACCAGTTCGGCTGCGATTTCGCGGATCTGGAACAGGAGACCTTTCTGATCTTCGTGACCTTGCTGGAACGCTGGTCGGGCAACGGCTCGTTCTCTGCCTATGTGCACGGCGCATTTCCCTGGCGGTTGTTCGACGCCGCTCGCCGTCTCACCTCGCGTGACCGGTCTCTCCCAGACGGCGGCGCATTGTCATTGGTCGAAGACGATTCATATGCCACTCAGGAAGCAGCCGTCCTGCTGGAAGAACTTGCCGAGTCGCTGGCTCCCTTCGATCGGGCGCTCCTGCTGCGCCATGTGCGGGATGGCGAATCGCTCACCGCGATCGCCCGGTCGCTCGGGTTGAGTGCCCGTACCGTCCGCCGCGCCTGGGTGAGGTTGCAGCAGCATCTCCGGCGCCAGCTTACGATTCCGTAGCGTGTTACCATCGGCCAAACGCTGTATCGCATGCACCCGCATTGCCCCGTCACCCACTCGACGAAAGGACCAGACCAGACGGTGGTCAACAGGAAGAACGGCAAACAATCCGAATCGGCCGAAGCCGCCGATCGGATCTTCCCGGATATCGTGGCGGCAATCGGCAATACCCCGATCGTCCGGCTGAACGCGGTAACGCAGGGTATTCGCACCCCGGTGGCGGCCAAGATCGAATCGACCAATCCCGGCGGTTCTGTCAAGGACCGCATCGGTATCCGTATGATCGAGGAAGCCGAACGCAAGGGGTGGCTGAAACCCGGTGGCACCATCGTGGAACCGACCTCGGGGAATACCGGGGTCGGTTTGGCGATGGTGGCCGCGGTGCGCGGCTACCACTGCATTTTCGTGATGCCGGACAAGGTGGCTTCGGAAAAGGTCGCGCTGCTGCGCGCCTATGGCGCCGAGGTGGTCACGACCCCGACCGCGGTGGAACGCGATTCCCCCGAGAGTTACTACTCGGTCGCCGACCGATTGACCCGCGAGGTGCCAGGCGCATTTCAACCCAATCAGTATTTCAATCCCATGAATCCCCGCAGTCATTACGAAGCGACCGGCCCGGAAATCTGGGAGCAAACCGGCGGGCGTATTACCCACTTCGTCGCCGGTGTCGGCACCGGGGGCACCATCAGCGGCATTGCACGCTATTTGAAAGAACAAAACCCGGCCATCAGCGTCATCGGCGCCGATCCGGAAGGTTCGATCTACACCAGCAACCAACTCCATACCTACAAGGTCGAAGGGGTTGGCGAGGATTTCTGGCCGGGCACCTTCGATCGTTCCAGTGTCGATCGCTGGGTACAGGTTTCTGACCGCGATTCCTTTCTGACCGCTCGCGCCATCACCCGCCAGGAAGGCATTCTCACCGGCGGATCGGGCGGACTGGCCACATGGGCGGCGCTGCAGGTTGCAAAGGAGATCGACGATCCGGATGCGCTGCTCATCGTGCTCTTGCCCGATAGCGGTCGCGGGTATCTGTCCAAGCTCTACAACGATGTCTGGATGCGGGAAAACGGATTTCTTTCCCGCTTCCGGGGACCCACTCGGCTCGGCCAGCTCATACCGGACTTCAGTCCCGATCTGCCGGATGTCATCGCCGTCGCCTGTGACGACACGGTCGAACATGCCATCGAGATACTCCGATTCCACGAGATCAGCCAGGTGCCGGTGGTGCGAACCCGCCAGCCCAACGGTATCGAGATCCATGCCATTGCCGGATCGCTGCAGGAACGCACCCTGCTCGATCAGCTCTATCGCAATCCCGATATCGTGAACGCCCCGGTGAGCAGCATCATGGATGCGCCATTCGATCTGGTGGACGCCAACGAAGAAATCGAGCGGGTTTTCCCGCTCTTCGGCGGGGGCGCTCCCGCCGTCCTGGTTCAGCGCGAAGGCAAACTGGTCGGGGTGGTCACCCGGGCCGATCTGCTCGAGTTCGCCGCCCGCCAACCGAAACGACACGATTGAGCAAAGGAGAGAACAGATGACCCAGCACGATTGGACCGATGCGCGCTTCGAAACCCGCGCCATTCATGCGGGGCAGGATCCCGACCCCGCCACCGGCGCGATCATCACCCCGATCTACCAGACCTCGACCTTCGTACAGGACGCTGTCGGTGAGCACAAGGGCTACGACTACGCCCGCTCGGACAATCCCACCCGCACGGCGCTGCAAACCGCGCTCGCTTCGCTGGAAGGCGGCGCCTGGGGACTTTCGTATGCGAGCGGACTCGCCGCTGCAACGAACGTCTTCTATCTGCTGCGCCCCGGCGACCACGTTCTGCTCTCCAACGACGCCTACGGTGGCACCTATCGCCTGGTGGCAAAGGTCATCGCCAATTTCGGGATCGAATTCGATCTCGTCGAAATGAGCGATCTGGATGCCGTTCGCGGCGCAATCAAGCCGAACACCAAATTGGTCTGGGTCGAAACCCCCACCAACCCGTACCTGAAGATTGTCGATATCGCCGGGGTGGCCGAGATCGCGCATGCCGGCGGCGCCAGACTGGTGGTCGACAACACCTTTGCCTCGCCCTACCTGCAGCAACCGCTGAAGCACGGCGCCGATCTGGTGCTCCATTCGGCAACCAAATATCTGGGCGGGCATTCGGACGTCATCGGCGGTGCGCTGATCGGTAACGACGATGAAACATATGCCACTCTCAAGTTCATGCAAAATGCCGCCGGGGCGGTTCCGGCGCCGTTCGATAGCTGGCTGATCCTGCGTGGCATCAAGACACTGGGCGTGCGTATGGAACGCCACTGCGCCAATGCCATGGCGGTGGCCCGCTTTCTGCAGGAGCAGGAAATCGTCGAGGAGGTCTTTTATCCCGGGTTGGAAAGCCACGCGGGCCATGACATCGCCAAACGGCAAATGAGCGATTTCTCCGGCATGGTCTCGTTCACGATCCGGGGCGGATTCGAAGCGGCCAAGAGCTTTGTCGAATCGACCAGCGTCTTCCAGCTCGCGGAAAGTCTCGGCGGTGTCGAATCGCTGATCGAGCATCCCGGCCAGATGACCCATTTGAGTGTCGCGGGAACGGGGGCTGCCGTGGCCGACAACCTGATCCGGCTCTCGGTTGGTATCGAACACATCGACGATCTACTCGGCGATCTGGAATCGGCCATCGGCGCCGTGAGCGCCAGGTTCGCCGTTCAGATCTAGAACGCGAAGGGGCGAATCCGGCCCGAAATCAGCGTAGTGAAGAACGTCCCTGTCCTCCCGTCGTCCACAGAAGGACAGGGACGTCCTTCACTACGGGTACTGATTAGAGGGATTGCGCGACCAGCCGCGTGATCGTCTGCAGCGAATCGACGACCCCGCGTTTTTCCAGAGCCGAAGAGAACGTTTCCGGAAACCCGTCCGGGTTCAGCGCATGACGAACCGAGGACAAGGTCGGTTCGTCGACCAGATCGACCTTGTTGTACTGGATCACCACCGGAAAAACGCCCGCGGTTTTCTGCAACCGCGCAAGCACGCGCATCAGCTCGTCCAGACTCGCCTGGTTGTCGGCCAGGCGATCGGGTTGCGCGTCGGCCAGAAAAACCACGCCATCGGCCCCCGACAGCACCGCCTGCCGCGCGTCCTCGCTGCCCTGATTGCCCGCAACCGAATAGAGTTGGAAGCGCAGCCGGTAGTCGCCCACCGTGCCAGCATCGACCGGAAGACTGTCGTAGAGCACTGTGCGCCCCGCTTCGTTCTCGATCGATTCGAGCGGGCGGCGGTGTTTTTCCGGTATCAGATCGTGAACTGAACGCAGAAAGGTCGTCTTGCCACTCTGGCCGGGACCATAGACCACGATCTTGGCCACGATCCGTCGATTGTCGAGATCGATCATCGCCATCGTCAGCGCACCGTTCCCTGAGCGGTTCCATCGATCGTCACGCTGGATTCCTCATCTGCTGCAATGGTTTCGCCGATCACGCGCGCGCCGGAAATGGCCTGCAGCACGGTCCCCACATCGGCCGGGCGCACCGCGAGCACCAACCCGATACCCATATTGAACGCCCGGTACCGCTCGCGCGGTTCGACATTCCCAGTAGCGACAAGATACGTGAAGATCGGATTCACCGTCCACGTTCGCTGATCGAGCCGCGCGGCGATGCCCGCGGGCATCATTCGCGGCAGATTGTCGATCAGCCCGCCACCGGTAATATGAGCGATCCCGCGGATCAGTCTCTGCTGGGTGAGCGGGTAGACCTCGGGGAAATAGGTCGGATGCTCCGCCAGCAGCGCATCGCCGATCGATTCGCCCGCTCCTCCGGGGAGAGGCGTCGCAAGCAATCGGCGATCTTCGTCCGGTTTTCCGCCCAGACCGACGATCATCCGCGCCAGGCTATAGCCGTTCGTATGCAACCCGGCCGCGGGCAGACCGATGAGCGCATCGCCCGGCTCGATACTCGACCCGTCGATAAAAGCATCGGGCGCCACTTCACCGACGATGAACCCCGCGGCATCGTATTCGCCGGGGGCATAGAGTCCAGGCATCTCGGCGGTTTCCCCGCCGATCAGTGCAGCGCCGTTGGCCAGACAGGCCCCGGCCATCCCTTCGACCAGGCCCTCCAGCGCGTCCGAATCGATCGACCCCATGGCGATGTAGTCGAGAAAGAAGAGCGGCCGGGCGCCACAGGCGAGGATGTCGTTCACACAATGGTTCACGAGATCGCCACCGACCCGCTTGTGCGCGTCGCCACCAAGCAGAAAGGCCAGCTTGATCTTGGTGCCGATCCCGTCGGCACTGGCGATCAGCAAGCGGTCGTCCCCGGCTGGCAGCCGGTAGACCCCGCCGAAATGCCCGATATCGCCCGCGGCGCCACCGGCGGTCGCGCGCGCGAACCCGGCGATCGCCTTCAGACTGCCGGCAGCCTTGTCGATATCGACTCCGGCATCCCGATACGAGACGGTTTTGGCAGGTTCGGCGCTCACTACGACTCCTGGATCAGAGAAGAATCGGTAGCTATGGTCCAGTGTCCCGGGTCCAGTGCAGAC